>Ga0335071_10000216_pt1 | contig 67571 bp, 55 predicted proteins | sample Lox_Sample_15_FD_206724 | JGI IMG/M metagenome (GOLD analysis project Ga0335071, IMG submission 206724) | Soil microbial communities from Loxahatchee National Wildlife Refuge, Florida, United States - Lox_Sample_1.5 | ecosystem: Environmental > Terrestrial > Soil > Wetlands | place: USA... | reverse complement strand
AGCAGGCGATGATCGTCAGCAGGATGAGTCCACCCTTGGAGGCTTTCTCGTTCGGGAATTCGGCAGCCAGGCCACGAGTAAAGACGAACAACAACGCGCCGAACAGGAGGAAATTGGTGATCTGGATCCAGCCACGCGGCCCGAGCGAGAGGGCGCTCACATACGTGCTCAGCGGGTTATAACCGGGGCGCAGCCAACCCTCCACGGTAAAAACCACCACGAAGAGAGCCGAGCCGATCATACCTGCCCACCCGGCAATTTGACCCAAATTCCCTGTTGTTTTTCTCATTTCATCTCCATCTGCATTCTGATTTTCGGGCCCGGAACCAGATCAAGGTCACTCATATCGCAATGCTTCCACCACCTGCAGGCGGGCAGCCTGGCGGGCCGGGATGACCGCAGCCAGCGCACCGAAGAGCAGCCCGATGGCGATCGCCAGCAGGATCCCGGCCAGCGGGAAGGAATAAGTCATCGGGAAGAGACCGCCCAATGCGTGGACGATCACATATCCCAGGTACATTCCTGAAAGGATGCCGAAGGCAGTGCCGACGGCCGCCAGCAACAGCGCCTCAGCCACAACCATCCGGCGGACCTGCTTGCGGGTCCCCCCGACGGCCCGGATCATGCCGATCTCACGGGTCCGCTCGAGGACGCTGATGGTCAGGGTGTTCAGCATGGCAATCAGGGAGGGGATGGCGAGGAAAGCCAGCAGGAAATAAATCCCGGCGAAAACGGACCGGACCAATTGCAGCATCTGGTCGATGTAAGCTTTCCCGGCGACGACCGTGAACTGCGGATACGCGGCGGCCACCGCTTTGATCTGTGCGTCCACATCCGCCGGCTTCACACCGGGCTGCAAATTCAATTGGATGAACACGTCGTCGGTCCGGCCAAAATCTGCGGCGAGGTTGGCCTGGGAAATAAAGGCAGTGACGACCTTGGCGCTCAGCAGGTCAGTCGCAATGGCGACGATCTTGTAGGCTTTCGGACCGTTCGGGGTTGCCAGGTCGACCGTATCGCCCACTTTGACGGGAATCGTCACCAGGAACGAACCGTTGACGATCATGTTCCGGCCGCCGGCAAGGGCTGCATAAGCCGAGCTGTCGCCTTGCTTGAACTCCAACCCGCTGACTTTGGGATAGGTCACCGGATCTATACCCAGAATGGAGACGGGTTTACCATCCACGGCGCCGTTCGAGAAGCGCAAGGAGGTGATGTCGCCCACTCCCTGAATGGCGCGCAGGCGGCTGGCAAAGTCGCTGCTGGCGCCGATGTCGCTGTTCCAGACGGCGACAGAAGGCGGCACGAAGAGGTAATCGCTGCCAAGGCTTTTGTGCAGGAGAGCGCCCATCATGTTGTTCAGGCTGCTGGACATGCCGCCCAACGCAACCACGATGGCCAGGCCGATCATCGTGGCGCTGGCCGTGATGGTGACGCGGGAGGGCTGGCGGGTCAGGTTACCCTGGGCAAGGTCCCCGGTTCCCTGGCGGGCATAGAGCAGGCTGGTCAATCGGCCGAAGACCTGGGCGATCGGGCGCAACATCAGTGGAAAAACCAGGATCAGGCCGACCAGGAGGAGCACTCCGCCCAGGGAGATGAGGCTCATATTCCCGGTCGTCAACCCCAGGAGGGCTACGCCGATCAAGATCAGTCCGGCGATAAAATCGGCTCCGGTGCGGCGTTTGTATTCCATCTCGGCAACCGATGGACGGAGGGCATCCAGCGGGGTGACCTTGCTGGCATTTTGAGCCGGAATCAACCCGGCCAGTACGGTAATGCCCACGCCCAGCAAGGCAGAGGTAACTGCCAAGGCAGGCGACACCACCGGCCGGCCGATCTCGAGATGGACGAATTGCCCCAGCATCGGACCGATCAGCCTCGTTACTCCCGCCCCGAAAAGATACCCCAACAGGAGACCAATGGCAGAACCGACCAGCCCCTGCAGCAGGCCCTCGATCAGGATCATACCGGTAATGGTGGTGCGCCCGGCCCCCAGGGCACGCAGCATACCGATGTCACGCCGGCGCTCGGCTACGACAGTTCGGAAGGTGTTGAAGATAATGAACCCACCCATGAAGAGGGCCAGGATGCCAAACAGATTCAACGCCTGCTGGCCCAGTTGGAGGGCGGCGAACATGTCCGACCCGGTCGACAGCGCGCCGACCTTGTATTCGTTCCCCAGGGCGGATCCAATCGCCGTGATCGTGCCGTTTCGTGAAGCCTGATTCATACCGGTCAGGCTCACGTCGATGGTGTTGATCTGGCCGGCCTGGCCGAAAATGGTTCCGGCCTCGGCGAGCGTCACCAACACTTCTTCGTTACCGGGAACCGTGCGCGGCGGCAGGATGCCAATCACAGTAAGGGTTTCGGTTCCGCTCACCGATGGGACTCTGATCGCATCTCCAAGATGGACGCCAAAGGCGTCAGCAAGCGTCTGGGAAATGACGGTTGACGTCGTGTCTTCCGCTTGCAGGAAACGCCCCGGCTTCTGGACGAGGTATGCCTGAAGGGATTGAGCCGCGGCCGGGTCCAGGCCGACCAGGTTCAAGGCAGTGATCCGGTCCGGCCGGGCAGGATTGCCGTCCACGAAATCGGCAGGCAGGTTTACGGTCCGCTCGAGTAGAGGGGAAACGGCGCGGATGCCGGAAATCCCGTCCAGCCGATGGACCGCGTCCAGCGGGAACCCCCCGCCCGATTGGCTGGTGATGGTAACATCGACCACTCCACCGGCTGCCATCAGGTTGGCGTGGAAGGCCTCCAGCATGGTCGGCAGGACGGTGTTCATCCCGAAGATAACGAGCACGCCGAATGTGACCGCCAGGGTGGTCAGGAAAGTGCGCAACTTGCGCCTGCTTAGATACCGCCAGGCAAGGATGAATTGGAGGTTCATATAAAGCTAATCTCCGATCTCCTTCATCTTCCCGGCCAGGATATCGGCGTTTTTGCCATTCTTTTTCTCGAGGAAGGTTTCGTCGATGATCCGGCCATCCTTGAGGAAAACGATCCGGTCGGCGTAGGCCGCGATACGCGGGTCGTGAGTGACCATGACGACGGTGCGGCCGTACTCCTTGGTTACCTGGCGGAGCAATCCGGCAATTTCGTCGCCGGAGCGGGTATCCAGGTTGCCGGTCGGCTCGTCGGCCAGGATGAGCGCCGGTTCGGTCACCAGGGCCCGCGCCACTGCCACACGCTGCTGCTGGCCGCCCGAAAGCTGGTCGGGCCGGCTGTGGAGGCGGTCGCCCAGGCCGAAGCGGGTCAGCCACTCGGTAGCGCGTTTCTTTCCGTCGGCAACCTTGACGCCGTCCAGGGTGACCGGCAGGGAGGCATTTTCCAGGGCAGTGAGCACCGGGATGAGATTGAAGAACTGGAAGACAAAGCCCATCTTCCGGCGGCGCAGCTTGGTGAGCTGATCGTCGGTCATTTTTGCAATCGGGGCGCCTTCGATGCTGACGTTGCCTTCGGTCGGACGGTCGAGGCCGCCCAGCAGGTGCAGGAGGGTGGATTTGCCACAGCCGCTGGGTCCCATGATGGCGACAAACTCACCCGCATCGACATTCAGGTTGACGCGGTCGAGGGCATGGACAGCGGCTTCACCGCTGCCGTACACCTTGGACAAGTTATCGGTTTGAATCAGGGACATAGCATCCTTGCCTTCAAGAAACAGGCCGGAGTTCTTCCGGCAGCGGCCGGCCTTCGATCCAAGCCCGGACAGTTTGAGTGAAAAGCTCCGGGGCCGTCATGCTCCAGTTGTGCTCATCGGCAAGGGAGGTTTTCGTCGTGTGGTGGACCAGGCAGGCCTGCGCGTTCGGGATGGCCGAGGCGATGTCTTTGATGGAGTCGCGCATGGCCTTGTACTCTTTCGCGCCTCCCACCACCAAGGTGGGCGAGGTGACTTTCTCCAGGCCGGCGGGCAGGTGGAATTTTTGGTTTTCGACGATGACGTGGGCAAATGCCTCCGCCGTCAGGGATTTGTAGGTCTCGCGCATCTCAGGCAAAAACCGGTCGGGGATGCCATTCGAGCGCATATTCAGGCGAATCCACCATTCGTATTTGTTGAGCGGTTCGATGGATCGGTACATGGCCGCCCAGCTCCCCGCGCCGAACCAGCTCATTCCGGCAATCGGCCTGACCAGGGCGCTGCTGATGACGGCATGGTCGACCAGCTCCGGCGATTTCGCCAGCAGGGCAACGGCGATCTGGGCACCCTCTGAAAGTCCCACCAAGTGGGCCTTCCCGCCGTGGGCGTGGCTGCGGACGATTTCAGCAACCTGGTCTACGCTTTCAGCGATCGTAAAGGGCTTGATCGCCGCGCTTCGGCCATGCTCGGCCAGGTCAGGGACCAGGAGGTGGTAGGCTCCCTTGAGCGAATCCACCTGCGGGCGCCACATCCAGCCGCCGCCCCCTCCGCCATGGAGGAAGAGGATGCTGGACCCTGATGGGTTTCCGGTAATCTCAGTGTAGAGCATGGTCATTTCTCCAGATGAAACGGTCCGGCTGCATGGGTGCCATTCTTGCGTGGCCGGCCGCGCGGTCGGATTTCAGGCTCGGGAAGCGGTTGGCGCTTGACTTCCTCCAGCCGCTGTTCGATAATATCCAGCCAGCGCAGGTCGGCTTCCAGGTGCATGATGGCCTTGTCGAGCAGCAGGATCTGCGCCATGGCCATCTTGGGATCGTAGCTATTGCGCAGGCTGGTGGCCGCATGGAGGTCCTGGTACAGATGAGCGCGCTGGGTCTGGATGATCCGGGCGGGATCCGCCTCGCCGCTGGCCAGTCCGATCATCAGCTTGACGAAGAACTCATCCCGCTGGTGCTCAGGAGTGATCCCGCTAGCAAACCATTCCGTGAGCACCTCCCGCCCGGATTCGGTGACGGCATACACCCGCCGGGAAGGTTCGTCCCCCTCGCCCAGGTCGGAGGCGCGCTCCACCAGGCCGGCCTCTTCGAGTCGCTCAAGGGTCGTGTATATCTGGGCGGGCTTGACTTCCCAATTGGCATCCCCGCCGACGACGGCCTCGAAAGCCGCCCGGAGTTCGTATCCGTGGCGGGGTTTTTGGGCAAGCAGACCGAGAATGGCATTACGGACGGACATCCAAAATCAGACCTTGGCCAGCATATTATGGAAATCGAAGCAGGAAATCAATTAGTCTACGAGTTATCATTTACGAGCAGTGCAAAATAATAAACGAGTTACTAATATTTGTCAAGGATTTTCAATGCCCGACTCCCCCCACTCACCTGAGGAAGCCGAAAAAGAGAGTATGTTATACTTTTTGAAATTGCATCCCGGAGGATCGATTGACTGCAACGAGTCGACGCACCCAAATCCTTTTTCTGGTTGTCTTCCTCCTCTCCGCAGGACTGCGCCTGGGGCTTGTATCCTATAACCGTCAATCCAACGACGACCACATCACAGTCATCCAACTCATCCTGAAGACGTCCAGCCTTCCCATAAAGACGGACTGTTGGGAATGTTTCCAGCCGAAATTGTTCCACTACTCGATGGCCAAATTCCTCCAGCTCAGCGGCCTTGAAAACGCCGGGCAGGACACGCTGGTCCTGGCGGTCGAATTGGTCAATTGTGCAGCCGGGTTGCTCACCATTCTCGTCATCGGTCTTTTTGTCCTGCGCTGGCCAGGAAAGAGCGAATTCCTCAAAGTCCTCGCCTTTGGACTCGTGGCGCTGAATCCAAATTTAACCGGAATCAATTCCCAGGCCACGAATGATACTTTCATGATCCTGTTCTCCACGCTTGCATTGTTCTGCACATATGCCTTCCTGCAGAAGCAGAAACCAGGCACATTCCTGCTCATCCTCATTTTCACCATTTTGGGAATTTCCACGAAAACGAACGGCTGGGTGACAGCAGGCGCGATCTTCCTGGCATTCCTCGTCAAAGCGGGGCTGGAAAAACGACTGCGGATCCGCATGTTGCTCACGACTGTGCTGTTCGGGTTCGTCACCTTGCTGGTTTCGATCATCAATCCTCTGAATCAATACATCTCGAATTATCGCCTATATGGTTCGCCGCTCCAATTGAATATTACGAGGCAACCGCTACCGCACTTCTTTATTCAGTCATCCAACCCTTCGTTCAGGCCGGGAATCCTCTCCATTCAGGATGGATTATTCACCTTCAAATTCATCGACCTGTTACGGAACCCGCTTATCATGAATAAAGATGACTATTCCCCCAACCGGACATCCCTCTGGACACAACTGTACGGCCGGGCTCATTCCGTCCACTTCGACAACTGGCCAACCTCCTGGTCGGCAGATGGTGACCGGGCGTTCAATCTTGCCCGGGCGATTTACATCCTTGCCCTACTACCCACTGCCTGCCTCTTGATTGGCGCAATCATGGAAATCGTTTTAGCCCTGCAAGCAATCCTCAAACGCGATGCAGGTTTGGCTTCGAATGTTCACTTCGGTTTGACCATCATCACGTTCGCGGGATTCGTCCTTTTTCTCATTCTTTACGCAGTCGAGTACCGGGATTTCTCAGTCTTTAAACCGATCTTTATCTATCCCGCCATCCTTACCTTCCCGATCCTTTTCCTTCGAGCCGGTGAGGCAATTTGGTCCCGCCTGGCCGGGCGGCTGCTTTGGATTCGGGCCGCCGCCGGAGCCTGGATCGTAGCCCTGTGCATCCTCTACAGTGCAGATATCATTACGCTGACCATGCTCATCGCCTTGCGGATGCATGGGGCTTGAGGTAGACATTCCCAGTTCAAGCCGGCTTCAGGAAGATTATGGCTCTGAGTGACTTGCTCGCCATCTGGCGGACGGACCCCGATATCGCCCCAAACGTGCCGGTCTGGCAGACGACCCCGGCCCGGCCGGCCGATCTGCGTCCGTTCCCCGCCGACTTGCCGCCCATCCTGGCGGAGGCGCTGGCCGCCCGCGGCTTGGAATCGCTCTACAGCCATCAGGTAGACGCCTGGGAGCAGGCCCGCCTCGGCAAAAATGTCATCCTGGCGACGGGTACGGCCAGCGGCAAAACCCTGGGATACAACCTGCCCGTCCTGGCCGGGCTGCTTGAAAACCAGCATGCCCGGGCGCTTTACCTATTCCCCACGAAGGCCCTGACGCAGGACCAACTGGCCAACCTGACCAGCCTGGAAAGTTTCCTCCCGGATTTGAAAGCTGCCATTTACGACGGCGACACGCCACAGTCCCACCGGCCGGCGATCCGGAAGAACGCCAACATCGTCTTCACCAATCCCGACATGCTGCATACCGGCATCCTGCCACACCACACCAGCTGGACGGACTTTTTCCGCAATCTCAGCTTCGTAGTTATCGACGAAATGCACACGTATCGGGGAGTCTTCGGCTCGCACTTCGCCAACGTCCTCCGCCGGTTGAGGCGGGTGGCCAGGTTCCACGGAGCCAACCCGCAATTCATCCTGACCTCCGCAACCATTGGCAACCCCCAGGCCCTGGCTGAAAGGCTGATCGAGGCCCCGGTGGCGCTGGTCGACCGGGACGGCTCTTCGCGCGGCGAAAGGCACTTCCTGGTCTACAATCCGCCGGTGTTGGACGAGTCCATCGGCCTGCGGAAGAGCTCGCTGCTGGAAAGCGTCCGCCTGACCCAGGACCTGCTGGCGCAGAACATCCAATCCGTCGTCTTTGCCCGATCCCGCCGCAGCGTGGAGATCCTGCTGAAATATTTGCAGGAGGGTTCTTCCCCCCAACCCGGCCCTGCCGGATCCAAAGGAGAGGAGGGCGTCCGCGGGTATCGGTCAGGGTACCTGCCCAATCAGCGCCGGGAGATCGAAAAAGGCCTGCGCGACGGCTCGGTCCGGGCGGTCGTCGCCACTAACGCCCTCGAGCTGGGCATCGACATCGGTGGGCTGGGCGCGGCAGTCCTGGTCGGTTACCCGGGGACGATCGCCAGCACCTGGCAGCAGGCCGGCCGGGCTGGCCGAGGCGACGACCCCGCCCTGGCGGTCCTGGTGACGACCGCCAATCCGCTCGACCAGTTCCTGGCTCACCATCCCGACTACTTCTTCGGACGCTCCCCTGAACAGGCCCTGATCGACCCTGACCACCTCTTGATCCTGCTCAACCACCTGCGCTGCGCAATGTTCGAACTGCCCTTCGAGAAGGGCGAGGGTTTCGGTTCGCTTCCCCCTGCGACGGTCCAGGAATATCTCGATTTCCTGGTCACAAGCCAGGAAGCCCACCTTTCCAAAGAAAAATATTTCTGGATGGCGGATTCGTATCCTGCTGCGGGCCTCTCCCTGCGCTCGGCTTCGCCGGAGAATGTGGTCCTGCAAGTCGAGGACGGCGGCTCTCCCTGGACCCTGGGCGAGGTGGACATGGCCTCGGCGCCCTGGATGGTCCACCCGAGGGCCGTCTATCTGCACGAAGGCCAGCAGTATTACGTCCAGGATCTCAACTCTGACCGTGCACTCGCCACGCTGATCCCGGTGGCGCTGGATTACTACACCGAACCGCAGCGTCAGACCGAGATAAAAGTCCTCAGCCAGTCAGATCAGGCGGCCGTCCCGGGCGGGGAAAAAGGGTGGGGCGAACTGCAGGTCACCCTGCGGGTGGCTGGTTTCAAAAAGCTGCGCTGGTTCACCCGCGAAAACCTGGGCATGGAACCGCTTGACCTGCCACCCACCGAGTTCCAGACCACCGGCTACTGGCTGACCGTTTCCGACGAGACCGTCAAGGCGTTGAGCAAGGAAGGCTTGTGGACGAACGCCCCCAACGACTACGGGCCGGACTGGCCCAAGCTGCGGGAGCGGGTGCGTGCACGGGATGGGTATCGCTGCCAGGTCTGCGGTGCGCTCGAAGCGAACGGCCGCCAGCACGACGTCCACCACAAGATCCCGTTCCGCACCTTCCGCGGCGAGCACGGCCAGGTCCTGCGCGAGCAGGCCAACCGGATGGAGAACCTGGTCACTCTCTGCCCCACCTGCCATCACCAGGCCGAGCAGAACGTGCGCGTCCGCTCCGGGCTGGCAGGACTGGGCAGTGTGCTCGGCCAGCTGGCACCGCTCTTCCTGATGTGCGACCCTGGCGACCTTGGCCTGCATACCGACCCATCCCTGGCGACGCTCGGACAACCCGGTGTGGTCATCTATGATGACGTCCCGGCCGGGATCGGTTTCAGCCAGAAATTGTTCGAATTGCACGAGGAGCTCGTCCAACGAGGCCTGGAATTGGTCCAGGAATGCGAGTGCGAGGACGGCTGTCCTTCGTGCGTCGGTCCGGCCGGAGAAAATGGGATGGGGGGCAAGGCTGAAACACTTGCGATCCTGCGCGAATTGGTCCGCCCGGCGCAATCGAGAAAATGAAAATCCCCGGCAGGTGCGTACCTGCCGGGGATCGATGGATTTGGCCGATTTCAGGGCAAACGGCTGAGCACGGTTTTTGCCAGGTCGAGGATTGCCTGGGCGGGGGCATCCCCTTTTTGCGTTGAAGCACTCAGGGTGACGTTGATATCGCCTTTCAGGATCGACAGGTTGTTGCCGGCCCCGCCTACCCAGTAGGCTGTATCACCGAGTCCGGGGACATCCACCGGGGCAGCGTTATAAGCAGCCTGTGCCTGCTGTTTGCCGGTATCGAAGGCGATCTGGGCTGTCTGCAGGTCGCCGGCAGCCGGCACCGTTACGATGAGGCTGGCATTGTCCAAAGCCGTCCCGCCCTGCATCTTGTATTCACAGCTGAAAACATTGAAGGTTTCGCTGCCCTCGACTGGATGGGTGGGATCCTCGACCGGTTTGCCCAGAATTTGTTCGGCGTCTGCCTTCGTCAGCAGGGCGCAGGCATCGATGGTCACACCTTTGACGGGCTGCCCGGCGACCGTAGCCGAACCCGGATTGGCAGTCCCCACACCGCCGCAGCCGGCCAGGCCCAGCAGGAGGGCGGTCATGGTTAACAAAATGATGAGGGTGAATGAATTCTTCGACATGGGGGGCACTCCTATATTCTAAAAATCAAATGGTCAAAATACAACGGGCCGGATTATACCGCCATCCAGAATAGGACGATCGAAAAAATCGGGCCAGCCTTTTCGGGCCGGCCCGGGTCTTTCATGCCACTACCGTCGAGTCCGGCGGGCTGGTCTTCTTGGCATTCTGCTCGATGTTCATGATGACCGGGATGGAAAATGCGATTAGCGTGACTAGGACGCAGGCGACCCCACCGATCAAGTACCAGGTCCGAACACCCAGCCAATCCGAGATCGGACCGGCCACCAGCAAGCCGAGCGGCGCCATGGCAGTCGCACCCGCACCCGTCAGGGACATGACCCGGCCCTGCATGTCCGGATCGATAGTGGATTGGAAAATGGCGCTCAGTGGTCCGTTCGCCATCACCTGCATGGATCCGAAAAGGAACGCCCCGGCGAGCGCCAGAGAGAACAGGTTGGCCGGCAGGAGCCCGAAGAGGAGGATCCCGACTCCGAGCCCGATGATCCCCATCAAGGTGGTGGCGATCCGTCGTTTGAACCCGCCCCAGGCGCTCAGGACCAGCCCGCCGATGATCACCCCGATCCCGGAAAGGGAGTCGACCAACCCAAGCTGGGTCGCCCCGCCGTGATAGACGCGGGTGACCACCAACGGGATCAGCGCGCCGGCCGGGGTCAGCAGGAAATTGATCAGCATGGCAAGCAGGCAGATTGCCAACAGCCCGGGCCAGGCGACCAGGTACCGCCAGCCCTCCCCCAGGTCCTGCCAATAGCCTGTCTTTTGGACCGTCCCGGCCGCCTGGGCAAGCTGACGGGGCGGCTGCGGAACCCGCACGAAAGCCAGGATGGAAACCGCCAGGAACGCAGTGGCGACGTCGATGGCAAGCACGCCCGGCATGGGCAGCAGGGCGATCAGCAGGGCCCCGATCGGCGGGGAAATGATGTTGATGACCCCGTTCAAGGTCTGGTTGATCCCCGCGATCCGCGCTAGCTGGCTCTTGGGGACCATCAGGGAAGTCGAGGATTGCATGGCAGGATAGTGGAAGGCCCCGCCTGCCGAACGGAGAACGAGGATGATATATACGGCCAGCAGGCTTTCATGGTGGGTCGCGAAGAGGAAAATCAACACCACGGTCGCCAGGGCAATCAGGCTGTCGGCGACCATCATGACCGCCTTGCGGTTCCAGCGGTCGATCAGCGCTCCGGCGAAGGGTCCCAGGAAGATCTGCGGCAGCATTCCCAGCAAGGTGGCCGTCGCCAGGACGGTCGCCGAACCGGTGGTCCTGGTCATCCACCAGACGAGGGCAAACTGGACGACCGAGCTGCCCACCAGGGAAAAGGCCTGCCCGGTCCACATAGTGAAAAAACGGGGCGCCCATTTTTCAGGAATATTGGAGGTCGTTGGAGTGGTTTCCATTCTATTCTTCTTTGTTCATCCAGATTATTTGACCCGATCCGCCAGGGCGGACTTGAGCGCCTCACTCGCATTGAACACGCCGCGCACATCCACCGATTCGATGACTTCCCTGGCCAGTTCGACCGGGATGTCGTCCGAAAGGCTGAGCAGGCCGACCACGGTCAGTTTAAGCTTTTCCCCTTTTGCCTTGTACCCTTCCAGTTCTTTCTTGTTGTAGCCGAAGACTCCGATGCCATAGGCATGCCGGGCCACCGATTGCTGGACCTCGAAATTATGCTTCTCGACCTGCGAACGGATGGCGGTGCGGATGAAATCAGTGCGGTTCGAATAAAGTCCCTCCTGGACCAGCAAATCGATCTTCCCCAAGTCCACGGCAGACATATTGATGGTAATTTTTTCAGTATCCGGCATATTGGCCTCGCTTTCTTACCATCCAATTGGATGGTAAACAGATGGTATTGGGCGCATTATAATCGACATCCAGAGCCTGTCAAGGCAGATCAGAGGCTGAACACCCTTCCGTATCAATCTTCCCGGGAAGCCTCGATGTGGAGATCGTATAATTATCGATATTGGTTGATGGAGGCGAAAATCATGTTCGGAAAAATAAATGCCTGGCTCGACAAATACATCCTTCCCTGGCCGGTGCGGTTCCTCACCCACCGGTTCGTCATCCTGATCACGATGGCGCTTCTCATCCCGCTGATCGCTTTTGCCAGCCATACCGTACTGGTCCTTGGCATTAACAGTTATCTCAATACGATGAGCGTGGCGGTCAGCTCCATCGTCCTGCTGTACGCCACCATTTCCGAGGTGCGGCAGAAACAGATCGCCGAGATGCAGGAAAAACGCGCCCAGGAGGATCATACCCACGTAACCGCCATCCACACGCTCGTCCTGGAAACCCTGGCGGCTCAACATCAGGAGATCGAGGAACTCAAGCAGATGTTGGCCAGCATGCAGGGACAAACGTACGAGATCAAACCTGCCCCGGCGGTGGGCGATTTGCGCGACTTGCATCCGCGCGGGGATGCCCGCTTCGAAGCGGATGACTCGCAGAGCAGGATAAGTCGTCTGCACAACCCATCCAAACCCGAAGTAAAATAAGGTGCCGGCCCGGTGACGTCTCCATCCCCGGTCGCCGGGACCATCACCGCAAAAAGGATCAAGTATCCAAACTCGAGGGAATTCCTGGAGCAAGAATATCGACTGGAAAGCCTGCGGCAGGATCCTGCTCCTGTTCCTGGTTCTGCGCCTCCTGCTGGGAGTCTGGATGTGGGAAGTTCGCCGGGTATTCCCCAATGATCCAGCCGGCATCACTATGACGATGTACAAAGGCGTCCCGGTCGAGACGGATCCCTGGCTGGAACCCTGGCAGCGATGGGACACTCCCCAATACCAGGCGATCGCTGCGAGAGGCTACGGCGCCTTCGATACCGCCTTGTTCACCCCGCCGCTCTACCCTCTCCTGATGGGAGCAACGGCAGGATTGTTCGGAAAGGATAGTCTGGCTTCCGGCCTGTTCATCTCCGGCCTGGCCTCCCTGGCCTGCTTACTGGCGATTCACCGGGCCGCCGGATACGAGTTGGGTGACGAAGCCGCCGCCTACCGGGCGGCGCTATTCCTGGTCATATTCCCGACTGCCTTCTTTTTATCCGCCGCCTATAGCGAGTCGCTTTTCCTGCTGGGAGCCATCCTGTCCCTTTACAGCGCCCGCCGTCAGCGCTGGCTTGCGGCCGGCTTGTGGGGGGCGCTGGCAGCCCTAACACGCATCACTGGTCCCCTGCTGGTCGTGCCGCTCGCCTTCACCGCCTGGCAGGCCTGCCGCAGCCGGGAATGGCGCGCCTGGCTAGCGCCGTTGATCACCGGCCTGGGTGCCCTGGCCTTTCCCGTCTACGTCTGGCTCGGGCTCGGCAAATCCCCCCTGGCCATCCTGGACGCCTCGACCAGTCGTGGGGGCAGGCTGACCTTCCCGGGCTGGAACCTGATCGAGGCGGCCACCCGCCTGCTGCATGGACAGCTGGTCGAGGAGAACTTGATCGAATTGGCTTTCACGATCCTGTTCATCGTCCTGACCGTTTTAATCTGGAAGAAGCTGCCGCGCCTTTATGGGATCTACGCCGTGACCCTGATGCTGTTCTTCCTTATCCGTTTTGGCAGCCCGCAGCCGCTGGTCAGCATGGGTCGGTACGTCCTGGAGGTTTTCCCGGCTTTCCTGCTCCTGGCAGACTGGGGCCGCAGGCCGTGGGTCAACCGGTTGGTGCTCTATCTATCCGTGCTGGGATTGTTATTCTTTTCCGCCCAGTTCGCCATCTGGGGTTGGGTGGGCTAAAGGAGAATGTATGCCTGACTTTGAAACGTACCTCTCGCCTTTCACCTGGCGGTATGGCACGCCTGCCATGCGCAGCTTGTGGAGCGAAGAAAACAAACGCCTGCTCTGGCGGCGTATCTGGGTGGCCCTGGCCGAGGTCCAGGCAGAGTTTGGGCTGGTGACCCCCGAGCAGGTCGCGGACCTGCGTTCCCACATGGAACAAATCGACCTGCCGCGCGCCCTGGAGATCGAAACCGAGATCCAGCATGACCTGATGGCAGAGGTGCGGACCTTCGCCGAGCAGTCATCCATCGGCGGCGGGGTCATCCACCTGGGTGCGACCTCCATGGACATCGAGGACAACGCGGATGCCTTGCGCCTGCGCCTTGGCCTGGATCTTGTCCTTGCCAGCCTGGCGACCCTCCTGCGGACCCTGGCCGGACTGGTCGACAAGTGGTCGGCCACCCCCATCATGGCCTTTACCCACCTCCAACCGGCCGAACCATCCACGCTGGGCTATCGGCTGGCGCTCTACGGCCAGGACCTCCTAGGCGATTACCGCCAGTTGAGCGCCCTGCGGATGGCAGTCAAGGGCAAGGGCTTCAAGGGAGCCGTCGGAACGGGCGCGGCCTATGCCGAGCTGCTCGGGATGGATGAACTGGCCGGGTTCGAAGAGAAGCTCTCCAATAAATTGGATCTGCCCTTCTTCCCGGTCGCCTCGCAGGTCTACCCGCGCAAACAGGATTACGAGATCCTTTCCGCCCTGGCCGGGCTGGGCGCTTCACTCTACAAGTTCGCCTTCGACCTGCGCATCCTCCAATCCCCGCCGCTCGGCGAGTTGAGTGAACCATTCGGTGAGAAACAGGTCGGCTCCTCAGCCATGCCGTTCAAGCGCAACCCGATCCGCTCGGAGAAGATCAACTCGCTGGCCCGCTACCTGGCCGGCCTGCCGCGACTGGCCTGGGATAACGCCGCCCATACCCTGCTCGAACGCACCCTGGACGACTCAGCCAACCGGCGCATCCTCCTGCCGGAGGGTTTCCTGGCCGCCGACGAGATCCTGCGTACAGCCAACGGCATCCTTGCCAAATTGCGGGTGGATGAGACTGCCATTGCCCGTGACATGTCCATCTACGGGCCTTTCGCCGCCACCGAGCGGGTGCTGATGGCGCTTGTCAAGGCCGGGGCAGATCGCCAGGCCATGCACGAGCGCGTCCGGGTCAATGCCATGCAAGCTTGGGAAACGCTCAAGCGCGGCGAGGCCAATCCACTCATCGTCCTGCTCTGCCAGGACGCCGAGTTGACCAAGTATCTCTCGGAAAAGGAAATCCGCAGCTTGATGGACGCCCGGTCCCACATCGGGGATGCGCCGCGACGGTCGCAGGCCCTGGCAAAAACGATCCTGGATGCAGTCGAGGGCGAAGATTAAAAACAAAGAGCGGCTCACTGGGGGGGCCGCTCCGTTTTTATGGGACGACGATCAATGCGCCGCTTTGGTCTTCGCCTGAGGGGCCGGATCGTGAGAATCCATATCCGCCGAACCAAAGAGGATCGGTGCGAGACTCAAAAGAACGAAAAGGGCCGTCAGGATAAAGATAACGACGATGGTGAATGGGGACATGGCTTTCTCTCCTTTCTAAAACCTTTCTACCTATAATACGTTGTTGGGACCGCTTTGGTTCCCATTTGAATCATAAAACACCGGATGCATCCCTTTCGTTGCTTACAAATCCCAAACAAAAAAGCGCACCGTCTCAGGCGCGCTTTCTGTTCTCTCCACCCCAACGGGGCGGACGGTTTCAGTCTCAATAACCCATCGCGGTGAACATCTCGTCGTTTGTGGCGAATTTGTATTCCTCGGTCCCCAGCTTGCGGGCTTCGGCCACCTCGGCCTCTTCCAGCTTGGCGAGATGGGCCTTATCCACCAGGCGTTGATGGGTCTCTTCCAGACGCTGTTCGAACTTCTCGATCACGTTCTCCAGATCGCGCATCGGCGGCTGGGTCTGCAAATATGCCAAGACCGCCTGGGCGGCGTGTTCCCCATCCCGCCGGGCCACTCCCACCAGGCCAGTGCTGGCCTGGCGCGCCCAGCCAGCCAGGAAGACCCGCTCGATCGGCTGGTTGTTATCCGGGTTGGCAGCCTCGTAGGAAATGCCATCCACCGGGAAATGCGGCTGCGGAACCGCCATATAGGCATCGTTGAGGATCGGGATGCAGAAATCCTTGTCGACCGTATCGCCGATGGCGAAGATGATCGTATCTGCCTCGATCTGGCGGCTGTTGCCGGTCCCGCGGGCCTTGACGTTGCCGTCCACGGCCAGCAAGGTGTTGTCTTCGACTTTCAAGGCAGTGACACCGTTCATCCAGTCGCCCAGGATGCGGACAGGGGAAGCCAGGAACTCGAAACGGAAACGCGTTTCGGAAACAGGCGGGATGGCCTTCGGGACCGCATCCAGGAAGGCCGACTTGATCGGAACCACATCCTGGCCGGCCTTTTCCATGCACGGCTTGACACGGGCGAATTCGGCCTCCAACGCCGGGATGTCCAGGTTGGCTCCGACGGTTTCCATTTCCTTGCGGGTGAATTTGACCTCGCCAGGGCCGCGCCGGACCACCGCAATGACTTCCTCGACCTTGCGATCCCGGATGAGGTAATGGGCAACGTCCATCATAACGTTCCCGGCGCCAACCACGGCCACTTTCTTGCCCAGCAAGTATTTCTTGCTGCTGAAAGGCGGGAGCAGGTTGTAATGATAGACAATGTATTTGGCGTGATAGACACCGGGGAGGTTCTCGCCGGGAAGGCGCAACCACTTCGTACCCTGGGCCCCGGTGGTGACCAACACGGCCTGGAATCCCGACTCGAGCAGGTCTTCCAGAACGATATTCCCACCGCAGCAAACTGTGACGTTTCCGTAATAATCGATATTCCCCGAAGCCAGGATCTGCTTGAACTGGGACCGCAAGCCTTGCTTCATTTTCAGTTTATCCGGGTAGATGCCATATTCAGCCAATCCGCCCGGCTTGATGTCACGATTGAATAATATGACGTGCGCGCCCCCTTCGGCCAGTTTCCTTGCTGCGAAAAGTCCCGCCGGTCCAGCCCCTACGACGGCAACCATGTATTTCGGATCTTCCATCCCAATCTCCTATAAACTCGTAATGCGGCCTGAATTATAGCCGTTGGTCAAGCGGCGGACAAGGACAAATGTCCTGATGTATATAATATTCAAACGGCCCACATGTTTCACAGTCTATGCTATAGTTAATTATCGTGAAGGAGGCAGGCGATGAAACTACCCGACCTACCCGAAGAGCCAGCGAAACCCAACGCGGAAAAAACCGCGAAGCAAAAACCGAAAGTAGTTGTCCATCGAGGCGTGGCCGCCCATCAACCAGGTGAGGATGAACGAAAGCCCGCATCCTTGTTCGGGACGCGACCGACTCCCCATCCGGAGGGGCACGCACACGTCGAAGAGGCGCTCTCGCCTATGCCTTCCCCTGAACCTCCCGCCGACGTGAAGGCAGATCTTCCTCCAGCGGTTGAAAACAAACCCGAGGCGGAAGTTGAATCGCCTGAACCGCCTGCCCCGCGCCGCAACGGTCCCCCTGGAAAGGGCATCAATCCGGGCCTGCGGCTGCGCGCCTTCGAGGCCGCCGCAAAGAATGCCCCCCCGGCCAAAGTGCCGATGAAATACCGCCTGCGACCGAACCCCGAACTGACCCGCCGCGCTTACTGGGACGTGGCCGCGGCCCTTTCCCTGGGCATCAATGCCATCCTGGTCGGCGTCCTGCTCGTCATGGCCTTCCAAATCAAGGCCTTGAAGGGCACGGTCAACGGACTGTTGAGCGGTCTTTACGACAACTTCGTCGAGATGGATCGGGCCAGCATCACAACGACCATCACAGTCGATACACAGATCCCGCTCAATTTCAACCTGCCCGTCTCCCAGGATACCAGCGTCACCCTGACCCAAGCCGTGCCCATTCCAGGCACGTGGGTGGTGATCAACTCAGGCGGGCTCAGCATCAACGCCCCCGCCAGTGTGACCCTGCCGGCCGGGACCAACCTGCCGATCGCCCTGAATATGAACATCCCCGTTCAATTGAACGTGCCGGTCAGTCTGCAGGTACCGGTGAACATTCCCCTCAAACAGACCCAGCTCCACATCCCCTTTACCGGCCTGCAGCAGACCATACGTCCGCTGGTCTGCTCCTTTAATCGTAACGCCCAGTATCCGCAAGGGGTTTTTATCTGTACTCAGCACGACACACCAACACCCGGGACTCCATGACAAAAAACTTGACTGAAGTCACTTTAACCAATGGCCTGAAAGTCTTACTAAAAGAAATCCACACCGCCCCGTTGATCAGCTCCTGGGTCTGGTATCGCGTTGGCTCCAAGGACGAGCCATCCGGCCGGACCGGCATCTCCCACTGGTGCGAACACATGCAATTCAAAGGCACACCAAAATTCCCGGCCGCCAGCCTCGATCGGGATATTGCGCGTGACGGCGGGATGTGGAATGCCTTCACTTTCATGGATTGGACTACCTATCTGGAAACCATGCCGGCCGACAAAATCGGCCTCGGCTTGCGACTGGAAGCCGACCGAATGGTCAACAGCCTCTTCGACGAAAAGGAAGTGGCCTCCGAGCGGACGGTAGTCATCTCGGAAAGGGAGGGCAATGAGAACGAGCCGCTCTTCCAACTGGGTGAAGCGATCCAGAACGCCGCCTTCCGTGTCCACCCGTACCATCACGAGGTCATCGGCGACCTGGCAGACTTGCATTCGATGACCCGGGACGATCTCTACGCTCACTACAAAACTTATTACCTGCCGAACAACGCCGTCATGGGCATAGCCGGCGACTTCAAGACCGCCGAGATGCTCGGCCGCATTCGTGAACTCTTCGAGCCCATCCCGGCCGGCCCGACCCCGCCGCGCCTGGGCCGCCCCGAGCCTGCTCCGACCGGCGAACATCGCCTGACGGTCGAGGGACCGGGCGAGACAACCTTCATCCAGGTCGCCTACCGGGCTCCGGCAGGGGACGATCCCGAATTCTACCCGCTGACCGTCCTGGACAGCCTGCTGGCCGGTCCGAGCAGCCTGAACATCTTCGGGGGCGGTGGGCTCTCGAACAAGACCTCCCGGCTTTATCGCGCCCTGGTCGACAAGGAACTGGCCGTGGCGGTCGGCGGGAGCGCCATCACGACCATAGACCCATTCCTTTACAGCACCACAATCACGGTCCACCCTTCCCGCAAACCGGAAGAGGCCCTGGCGGCTTTCGACGATGAGGTCAAACGTATCCAGGACACGGTCGTGCCTGCCGAGGAGATCGCCAGGGCTATCAAACAGGCGCGCGCCTTATTCGCCTATCACAGTGAAAACATCACCAGCCAGGCTTCCTGGCTGGGTCATGCAGAAATGTTCGCTTCCTACGATTGGTTCCTGACATACCTTGATAAACTGGCGAAAGTTACCCCGGCAGACCTGCAGAAGGCCGCCCAGAAATACCTGCGTGCCCAAAACCGGGTCGTTGGAATCTACCAGCCGACCGGGAGCGGGGAGGCGGCATGAAAAGCACCCGGTACACATCCCCCTCTGGTAATCCACATTCCCTGCCCGGGTCTGACGACATCACCCGGGTCGTCCTCCCGAACGGGATCACTGTCCTGGTGCGGGCCAACTTCAACAGCCCTTCCGTCGTGCTTGGCGGGTACCTCGGCTGCGGCAGCCTGTTCGATCCGGACGAAAAGCTCGGGTTGGCTGACTTCACCTCCACAGCTTTGCTGCGTGGTACACAGACCCGCGACTTCCAGCAAATATTCGACTCCCTGGAATCTGCCGGCGCCAGCCTTTCATTCAGCGCGGGCGTGCATACGGCCGGGTTCACCGGCCGGTCGCTGTCGGAAGACTTGCCGCTCCTGCTCGACATGTTGGCTGACGCCTTGCGCCGCCCGATCTTCCCGGCCGAGCCGGTCGAACGCCTGCGGGCCCAGTTCATGAGCGGCCTGGCCCAACGCGCCCAGGATACTGCCGAAATGGCCTCGATCACCTTCGACCAAATCGTTTACGCAGGCCATCCATATGCCCGGCCTGATGAAGGCTGGCCGGAGACCATCCAGGCGATCACCCGTGACGACCTGGCTGAGTTCCATCGGACCCATTATGGGCCGCGGGGCATGGTCCTCGTCATGGTCGGCGCAACGGATCCGAAATCTGCCCTCGAAGGTGTGACCCATGCCCTGGGCGATTGGACCAACCCATCCCAGGCGGAGCCGCCTGCCCTGCCGCCGCTCCGACCGCTGGCTGGGGTCGTCACCCGCAAGTTCAAGATCGCCGGCAAGTCCCAGTCTGACCTTGTCATCGGGACCGCCGGACCGCTCCGCAAGGACCCCGAATTCATGGCTGCGTCTCTGGGAAACTCCGCCCTGGGTCAGTTCGGCCTGGGTGGGCGCATCGCCGATGTGGTCCGCGAGAAGTCGGGCCTGGCCTATTACGCTTACTCGTCTCTCAACGCCGGGATCGGTCCGGGATCCTGGGACGTCAGTGCAGGTGTCAATCCGGCCAATGTCCAGAAAGCCCGCGACCTAATTTTCAAGGAAATCACCCGCTTCGTCGAAAAAGGGGTGACCGCGGACGAACTGGCCGACAGCCAGTCCAATTTCATCGGCCGCCTGCCGCTTTCGCTCGAATCCAATGCCGGGGTGGTCAACGCCTTGCTGAATATCGAGCGGTATGATCTGGGGCTGGACTATTACCGCCGCTACCCCGACCTGGTCCGGGCGGTCACTCCCGAAGCCATCCTGGCAGCCACCCGAAAATACCTCGACCCGGCGCACCTTGCCATCGCCATTTCCGGACCGTAACCATGCTGTTAAAAACCGGTATCGATCTGATCGAAATCCCCCGCATCCAGGCAGCCTTTGAACGCCACGGAGAACGCTTCCTGAAACGCGTTTTCACCGAGTTGGAAGTCTTCGAATGTCGCGGCAGGGCGGAAGCGCTGGCAGTACGGTTTGCCGCCAAGGAGGCGGCCAGCAAAGCCCTGGGAACCGGGATTGGACCGATCACCTGGCGGGAGGTGGAGACGCTTCATAAATGGAGCGGGGAGCCGTACCTCGTCCTGCATGGCTCAGCGGAAAGGATCGCCAGAGAGCAAGGGTTGACGACCTGGGCAGTCAGCTTGAGCCACAGCCGCGAGCTGGCCACTGCCGTCGTGGTGGCAACCGGCGATTGAGGACTTGATAGAAGAATCGAAAATCTCCACGGCCGTCGCGTGGAGATTTTCATTTCGACGGATTTCCCCCTTGCGCGTGTTGTATGACAGGCTATGAGTCCTTGTCTTCGGTGCCAATCCACAGATGGCCTGGAAGGATCGCCCGGTTCGGGCGGACGGCCACCTTCCCGGCTAAGCCATCCAGGAGGTCCGGGCGGGGTTCTCCGAGCATGGACGGGTGGACTAGGCAAAGATCGGCGATCAAACCGTACTTCTGGCGATAGTAATCAGCAGCTTTGGCAACCTTGACGGTCAGGGCAATATGAGGATCGTTATCGAACCATAACATACCGACATTCATGACAAATCTCCTATCTGACAGGCGGGAGGAAAAACTCCAGCCAGCTATTTTTCTGAAGTAAACCGAATTGAGTGCCGGGAATCAATCCCGACAGGTCGATGGGACGGTCTTCCAGCAATAAGCGGGCATTGTGGGCATTCTTGACCGGGCCGAGAATGCGGGTGCGGAAATAAGCCAACCAGAGCTGCAATTGTGCCAGGCGTCCGGGATTGACCGAGACGACCGGCCAGATATGCCGTTCGGGGCCGCACATCAGCAACCAGCGTAAATCATGCTGGAAATGGAACCCCCCACCGACGAGGAGATCGAGCCCGTCGACGATGAGCATGACCGCCTGACGGGTCTCCGCCATTCCATCCGCCCACCCTACCAGCCGGGAGAGGAATTCCTGGCTGGATGGATGATATGCCGGCCAGACTCCCAGGCAATTGGGAAGAGCGTCCAGGCCTTTCCATTCCTCCGGGAAGGGGGTGACGACGCCAAATTGGATATCCCCGGGATCCTGCAGGTCCGAAGCTCGCGCCAGGGACTGGAGGAAGAAGGTTTTGCCCGTGCCGCCGTCTCCGGCGACCAGGAGCGGCCCAGGCGCGGGATCGTACAAATCGAAGAGAAGCGGCAACCCATCGTTTGCCATCCCCAACAGGAGGGATCCGTCCGGGAGGATGGCTGTCTCAGGCTCGGGGAACTCAGGCATGGGCTCCACAGTCTCCGCCACACTCGGGTACTTTTCCGGATGGAGTTCGGCCTGGATTTCCTGGTAAGATTGAAGGGCAAGAAGGAATTGATCGGTAGTTGACATTATCGCGCTCTTTCTGCAAATTAGAACATGTGTTCTTATATTAGCACGCATGTTCTAGGTTGTCAAGTATTTTACAAATATGTCGGTTCCTAGGATCGATTTTCATCAGCGACGATCCAAACAGATTCATTCCGGCCTGAACCACACAGGATGTGCCCATGCTTCCTCCCGCTTCTTTCCATAAACTCATCCTGCCGTCCGGCGAATCCGCCTGGATCCCGGAGGATGTGGAGCTCCGCATCCCCGATACAACCAGCCTGGCTGCCGCCGACCTGCATTACCTGATCTACATTCCCTGGCGCTCCAGCTACGTCGAGCTGATCGAGCCAGGCTATCGGGATTTCTTCCAGGTTGTCCTGCCCTATTTGCATACGCGCACTACCGACGTTCATGTGGCGACTTGTTTTCCGTTCATCAGGGAACTGATCCAGGCTGCAAGCGAACCGGTCGACGAGCAAGTCGTGCGGATCGCCTTCCTCCTCCACGACTCAGGCTGGAGCCAAATGAGCGATGTCGAGATCGCCCACAGCCTGGGCGTCCAGGGACTGAGTCTCTCCGGGGAAGCGATCAACCCCAAAGCGCGGCACGCCGTACTCGGTCAGGCGGTGGCGGAAAAGGTCCTTGGGGAGTATGAATTCCAACCAACCCTGTCCGGGGCCCAGAAGGATATGATCTACCAGGCTATCCTCTTCCACGACAAACCGGAGGAACTGGCAGCCAGCGGGGAAATCCCGCCCAGCCTCAAGCTGGTATGCGATGTGGATCACCAATGGTCGTTCACCCACGCAAATTTCTGGCAGGACACCGTCAGAAAAGGCAACCGCCCCGACGAGTACCTTGCCAATCTGGGCAGGGACCTGGAGAGCTACTTCGTCACGGAAGCAGGCAAACAAAAGGCCCGGCACCAGTTGGAAGAGCGCCAGCGGGAAGTGGAGGCGTGGTCAAGGCTTGGTTGAACGGGCCTGTTTTCGAATCAGCAAAGTCGATTTCCATCCCGCCGCGACCCGCCGGGATTATTTGTATATACGACTTTCGTTCAAATTCGGGGGATCGGATTAACCCTGCCTGAGAGTCTTCCTGAACCGCGCTCCAGTTTGCTTGACATCTCTTTTTGGATGGGTATAATGATGAATACCCCTATTTCTAACAATATTGAAAGGAGGCTCCCCCACAAAATTCAATTCCCGGTCCGTTTTTCACATTCTTTGAATCAACCATAGTGATGAATCAAGAGGAGAAATATGAATCGCCAAAGATGGTTTAGTATCGCCGCAATTTTGGTTGCGGCAAGCATGATCTTTGCCGCCTGTGGAACCACCCCCACTGCCGCTCCGACCACTGCCCCGGTTGCAACCGAGGCACCGACCGTTGCCGCCGCTCCCACTGCGACGACCGCAGCTTCCAATCCGGATACCATCATTATCGGTACCACGGACAAAGTCGCCAGCCTCGATGCGGCTGATGCCTATGCAACCCATGACTGGGAAGTGATCAAGAACATCAGTGACGGCCTCCTGACCTGGAAGCCCGGCACGACCGATCTGGAACCGGATCTGGCCACCGACATGGGAACGATTTCACCTGACGGTCTGACCTATACCTTCACCCTGAAGGACGGCATCAAGTTTGGTGACGGCACCCCCCTGGACGCCACGATCTACGCCGCCCAGCTCAACCGCCTGCTCACCATCGGCCCCAAGTGCCCGAACGATGTGGCCGACACCCTGGCCGTTCCGTACGTCAAGAGCATCACCGCTCCGGACGCCAAGACGATCGTCTTCCAGCTGACCAAAACGATCGCCTTCTTCCCGCAGATCCTGGCTGGCGCTCCCTACACCGCCACCGATCCGGCCATCTTCAAGGCCGATGCCTGCAACCTGTTCCCGACCGCCCCTATCTACGGCGTGGGCGCCTGGTACATCGACAGCTACAATCCCGATGAGCAGATGGTCCTCAAGCCGAATCCCTACTACACCGGCGACCTGAAGCCGACTGCCAAGCAGGTCATTGTGCGCTTCTACTCGGATGCCAATACGATGGCCCTGGCCGTCCAGAGCGGCGAAATCGATGTCGCCTGGCGCATCCTCTCCCCCGATCAGCTGACCCAGCTTAAGGGCGTCTCCAACCTGACGGTTGGGACGATCAACGGTGGTGCCATCCGCTACCTGATCCTGAACCACACCATGAAGCCGTTCGATGATCCGAACGTGGACAAGGCGATTGCCTCCGTGATCGACCGCAACGAGATTGCCGACACCGTCTATGCCGGTCAGGTCAACCCGCTGTTCTCGATGGTCCCGCCCGGATTCCTGGGCGCCACCCAGGCGTTCGATACAATGTACACTGCCCCGAACATCGACCAGGCCAAGAAGTACCTGGAAGCCTCCGGCTACTCCGCCTCGAACCCGGTCAAGATCGATCTCTGGTATCCGCCCGAGCATTACGGCGCTTCGACGGCTGCCTGGATGCAGATCATCAAGAAGCAGATCGAAGCCACCGGTGAGGCCCAGGTCAACCTGCAGGCTCAGGAATGGAGCACCTACGCTCCCGCACTGACCGGCGGCAAGTCCTATGGCGCCGGCGTCCTGGGTTGGTTCTTCGACTATCCTGACTCGTCCAACTACCTCGACCCGTTCGTGTTCAACCGCGGCGAAGGCACCAATGTGACGCTCCCCGCCTCGGGCAGCCTGAACGGCACGCCGATCAATGACAAGGCCAAGCAACTGGTCGACCTGCTCAACCAGGCTGACAGCGAGACCGACCTGACCAAGCGCGCCGACCTGTACAAGCAGGCGCAGGACCTGTATGCCGATCTGGTGGTCACCATCCCGCTGTTCTACCAGGCGGAGCACGTGGTCTACCAGAGCTACATCAAGGGCTCTTCCTCCTACGCTTCACCCGAGACCTTGAACATCGGCCCGAACATCCTGTTCTACTACTCTCTCATCACCAAGAGTAGCCAGTAAGCTTATACTATAACGATAGGGGCGGGAGCAATTCCCGCCCCTATCCTCAATTCTCCCAATCCGACAAAACCGTGTCCCCAATCGCAATCATTGCCCTTATTATTGGCGTCCCGTCCGTGCTCCTGCTGGCGTACGTATTCGCCCGCGGCTCGACGGGTCTTCGCCGCTACATCCTGACGCGCATCGTCCTGACCCTGCCGATGATCTTCATCCTGGCAACCATGGTCTTCTTCATCCTGCGCATCCTCCCGGGTGATCCGGTTTCGTCGGCTCTGGGACCCAAAGGCACGCCGGAGATGATCGCCCACATTCGGCAAACGCTCGGCCTCAACGATCCCTTGATCGTTCAGTATGGGCGCTTCCTGTGGAACATGGTGACCCTGCGCTTCGGGAACTCCCTCGTCGGCGGCCACCGTCCGATCATCGACGAGATGAGCGAACGATTCCCGGCCACGCTGGAGCTGATCATCCCGGCCTCCATCCTGGCCCTCTTGATCGGGATATTCGGTGGGGCGCTGGCAGCTTCCAAGCGCAAAAAGGCGCTCGACTTCTCCCTGCGAATTTATTCGGTGATCATCTATTCCCTGCCGGTGTTCTGGTTGGGACTGATCCTGCAGCTCTTTTTCGGAGTCCGGCTCAAATGGCTGCCGATCTCCGGCCGCATCGACGCGATCATCGGCACTTCTCTGAAAACGGTCACCAACATCTATAGCATCGATGCCTTGATTTCCGGCAACTGGCCGGCCTTCCTTTCGGTGCTGCAGCACCTGGTCCTGCCGACGATCACCCTGGGACTCATCCTCTCGGGCGTTTTCGTACGCATGACCCGCATCAATGTCATCGAAACGCTGCACTCGGATTACATCTCGGCGGCCCGGGCGCGCGGCATTCGCGAACGGGTGCTGATCTACGGCCATGCGCTCAAGAATGCCATGATCCCGGTCATCACCCTCATCGGCCTGCAAGTCGCCATCCTGCTGGCCGGAGCCGTCCTGACCGAGACGGTTTTCTCATGGCCGGGGATGGGCAGCTACCTGGTGGAGCGCATCTCCGCCCGGGATTACACCGCCGTCCAGAGCGTCATCACCGTCTTCGCCATGCTGGTTGCCCTGATCAGCCTGGCGGTGGACGTCATCTACTCCCTCGTCGATCCCCGCGTGAGGTACTAAACAGTGGCAAAAACCAAGGAACAACCTCCTGAAGCCCTTCCCGAAGGCACCACTTGGGAAGTGGAACTCAAACGGGTCGGTTTCGTCCGCCGACTCTTCATGGCCCGCCGCTGGTACGGCGCCGACTGGTGGTTCGTGGCTATTTCCGCCGTGCTGGTCGTCGCCTTCATTTTCATCGCTTTCTTTCCGGGCGTCTTCACCCCTTATGCCCCGGATGCGCTGGTAGGACCGAGCTTCCTGGCGCCGGGCGCCCAGGTGGATTTACCGATCCTCGTCGTCCTGAAGGATTCACCGATCAACAAATTACAGGACCTGGCCGTCGCCCCAGGGGCTGACCGTCCGACCGTGGCGGTCGTTCAAGGCCTCCCGACCGCCGGGGCTCTTAATGAAGCCGCCCAGAAGATCGACGGAGAGATCAAGAATCAACCCGCCGGCTTGCGCCTGCGCCCGATCATCGATCGTTACCCCGATCTTGAAGGCGTCCTGCAGGCGGTTGTTAACAAGACAGACGTAGCCGCGGTCGTCCAAACGACGGAATTCAAGCGGGTCCAGGCCCAATTCCCGACCCTGCGGGAAGCCACATCCGTGACCGGTGAAACGGCAACCGCCGGCGGGTTCATCCTGGGAACCAACGATATCGGCCAGGACGTCCTGAGCCGGTTGCTCTGGGGGACGCGCATTGCCCTGATCATCGGTTTCAGCTCCTCCCTGGTTTCCCTGTTCCTGGGTGTGCCGCTGGGTCTCCTGGCCGGCTTCGTCGGCGGGACCTTCGACCGGCTGCTGAGCCTCCTGATGGACAGCCTGTATGCCTTCCCCGGCCTGATCCTGGCCATCGCCATCACCGCCGTGCTCGGCCCGAGCATGTTCAATATCATCATCGCCATTTCCGTGCTCTACATTCCAACCTACTACCGCATCGTCCGCGGCCAGACCCTTTCCGTCAAGGAGGAGGTCTACGTCGAGGCCGCCAAGAGCATCGGAGCACGCAGCCTGGAAATCCTCCAGCGCTATATCTTCCCGAACGTCATCCCGTCCGTGGCAATCATCTTCTCGGTCAACGTGGCGGATGCCATCCTGACCGGCGCCGGGCTGTCCTTCCTCGGCTTGGGCCTTCCGCCCACCATGGCAGATTGGGGCATCGACCTTGCCCGCGGCCAGCGCTTCATCCAGACTGCCTGGTGGATGATCACCTTCCCCGGCCTGGCCATCCTGCTGGTGGTGCTCGCCTTCACGCTGATGGGTGAAGGCCTGATGGAAATCTTCAACCCACGATTGAGAGACCGCTGATGTCCGACGATATCCTTTATTCCGTTCGCAATTTGACCGTCGAATACAAGACCCGCGGCGGCAATGTACGCGCCGTCGACGATGTCTCGCTGGACATCCGCCGGGGCGAGATCCTTGGCCTGGTCGGCGAATCCGGCTGCGGCAAATCGACCCTCGGCAAGGCCTTGATGCGCCTGCATGACGGTCCCGCCAGCATCACCGGCGGCGAATTGTGGTTCGATGGCCGCGACCTGATGAGCCTGTCGATGCGCGAAATGCCTGACATCCGCGGCGCCGAGATCGGCATGGTCTTCCAGGACCCGATGACTTCCCTTAATCCGGTCGAACGCATCCTCGACCATCTGACCGAAACGATCCACACCCACGAGCCCGAAACCAGCGACGCGGCCGCCCGCAAGCGCGCCGAGGAATTGGTCGAGCGCCTGGGCATCCGCCGGGAGCGTCTCAAGGAATACCCCCACCAGATGTCCGGCGGGATGCGCCAGCGCGTCATGATCTCGCTGGCCCTGGCACTGCGGGCCAAGCTGGTCATCGCCGACGAACCCACCACATCCCTGGACGTAATCGTCGAAGCGAAATTCCTCGACTTGCTCAAGGAACTCCAAAAAGAATTCGGGCTGACCATCCTGCTCATCACCCACAATATCGGTGTGGTGGCCGAAGTGGCCGACCGGGTGGCCGTCATGTACGCGGCCAAGATGGCCGAAGTCGGCACCGCCCGGGACGTCTTCGCCGACCCAAAGCATCCCTACACCCAGGGCCTGCTGAAATCGGTGCCAAACATCAAGCTGGACGGTGGGGAGCTGTACAAGATGGGCGGCGAACCGCCCAGCCTCCTCCATCCACCCAGCGGCTGCCGTTTCCATCCGCGCTGTCCCTTCGTGATGGACATCTGCTCGAAGGAAGATCCCGCGTTCGAGCCGGTCGCCAACGGTCACTTGGCTTCGTGCTGGATATACCAGAAAGCCAGCGCCGTTAAAACTTCGGGCAAGCAGGAGGTCCGCCATGGCTAGACCGAACCTGCCCGCCGCCAGAAACAAATCGGACCGAGTCGCCATCGCGGGCGAAGACCTGATCCGGGTCGAGGATTTGCGCAAACACTTCCCGGTCCAAAGCGGTTTCCTGGCCTCCCTGCTCAACCGCGGACATATCCCCGCCGTCAAAGCGGTGGACGGGGTCAGCTTCACCATCAAGCGCGGCGAGGTCTTCGGCCTGGCCGGGGAAAGCGGTTCCGGGAAATCCACCGTCGGGCGGCTGGTCCTGCGCCTGCATGAACCCACCTCCGGCAAGGTGGTCTTCGACGGCGTCGACCTCGAAAGCCTTTCTTCCGAGGAGATGCGCCGGATGCGCTCGCGCATGCAGATCGTCTTCCAGGACCCACTTGCCTCGCTCAACCCGCGCATGACCCTGGGACAGGCCATCGAGCATCCGGCCCAGATCCACATGCCTGAATTCACCCCGGCGGACCGCCGCAAACAGGTATTGGAGATCCTCCACGCCGTGGGGATGAACCCCCCGGAAGCATATTACGACCTCTTTCCGCACCAGATCTCGGGCGGGCAGCGCCAGCGCGTCGTGCTGGCCCGCGCCCTGGTGACCTTCCCTGAATTCATCGTGGCGGACGAGCCCATTGCCATGGCCGACGTTTCCGTCCGGTCGATCCTGCTCGACCTGATGATGAAAATGAAGGAAGAGTTCGACCTGACCTACCTGTTCATCACCCACGACCTGGCCACCGCCAAGTATGTCTGCGACCGGATCGCCATCATGTACCTGGGGAAGCTGTGCGAGGTCGGTCCGCTGAAGGAAGTCTACGAGCATTCCGCCCACCCCTACACCCGGGCCCTCCTGGAAGCGGTCCCCGTGCCGGACCCGCTCTACCGGCGCACCGAGCCCATGCCGGCCGGCGAAATCCCGAATGCCATCAATCCGCCGTCGGGCTGCCATTTCCACCCCCGTTGCCCGCTGGCCAAGGAGATCTGTTCGGCGGAGGAACCGCCTTTGCGGGAGATCCGTCCGGGACACCAGGTGGCCTGCCACTTTGCAGAAGAGCTGCTCAAGTAAACGAGAACCGCACGGATGGAACGCACATCCGTGCGGTTGATTCTCCGCCTTTCCATGATCCGCTGGAGGATGTTACGACAAAAAAACGGTCGCCCAAGGATTCCCGCCCCTGTCCGGAACGCCGGCTCCAAGCGCCGCTCCTGCCGTTCCTGGCCGTACTGTTCGGGCTGCTCTACCTCCTGACGGGGTTCCGCGGCTGGCTGATCTTCCTGATCGGGACCGCCGGCGCCTGGCTGTTCGCAGCCGGCTGGGTCATGGCCCTGGAGCGTGGGTTGGGCATCCAGAGAAAAATCCATCTCGCCTGGGCGCGGGTCGGGGATTCGGTGCCCGAGGAAATCATCATCACCAATACAAGCCGCCTGCCGGCCATCTGGGTGGAGATCATCGACGAATCGGATTCGCTCGCCGACCCGATCCGGCTGGTCTCGGACGTGGAGGCGCGCGCCTCCCGCCGGCGCCACCCGATCCACCAGTTCAGGCGGCGCGGCGTGTATACGCTCGGACCGACCCGCCTGCAGACCGGCGACCCGTTCGGGATTTACGCCCTGACCCTGCACGACCCGCATTCCAGCACCATCCTGGTCACCCCACCCCGGCTCGCCCTCGACCGCCTGCGCATTACCCCCGGCGGTTGGGCGGGCGACCGCCAGCGCCGTCGCCGATCCCTGGAACGTGAGATCAGCGACGCCGGCGTGCGCGAATACCAGGCGGGCGACAGTCTGCGGCGCATCCATTGGCGCGCCTCGGCCCACTCCGACGACCTGATCGTCCGCCAACTCGAGTCGGCAACATCGGATGACTGGTGGATATTCGTCGACCTGGAAGCTTCCGCCCAGGCCGGGACCGGGCAGGACTCCACCCTGGAGCTTTCCATCGTTCTGGCAGCCTCCCTGGCCGGACGAGGGCTGAGGGAAGGCCGCCGGGTGGGTTTGGCCCTGGCCGGGCCAAAGCTGGTCTGGATGGAGCCGCGTTCCGACCCGGCCCAGCGCTGGCGGGTTCAGCGCGCCCTGGCCGTCGCCGGGCCGGGTGAGCGATCCCTGGCCCAGTTAATGAGCCTCGGCCGGCCCGCCCAGGCCGCCAGCCTGATCGTGATCACCCCGACGTCCGATCCGGCCTGGGTGGCGGCCGCCGGGCAAGCGGTCAGCAGCCGGCTCACAGTTCTCCTGGTCGACCCGCTCGAATTCGGCGGCCTCCAGGGGCAGGATCGGCTGTCTTCCGTCCTGGCTCACAACGGGATCGCCCACGCCAACATGCCGCGGGTCCTGCTCGAGGAAGCCTACGCCCCCTCCGGCCGGGCCGGGCCCGGCCGCATGGGCAGGCCGGAATCCAGCCAACGCTACCTGGAAAAAGGGGAGGCGGCATGGCAGAGCATGGATTGAGCACCCGGATCTCCCCTTCGAGAGGCGCCGGGGAGATTCTCATCCTGGCCCTGCTCTTCGTCATCCTGGCGGCGGCCCTCGCCGGGCTGACGGTCGCGCTGCAGGGTCCGGACTGGGTTGCCCTTTCCCTGAGCCTGCTGCTTGCCCTGCTCCTGGCATGGGGACTGGCATACCTCCGTCAACCTGCCATCCGGGCTGTGCTGATCCTGCTCCCGGCCGGGCTGCTTTTCCTGCTGCTCATTCCGGGCGGGTTGGCCGGGAAACTGGCCGGCCTCGCCATGGAATCGGCCCGCCGCCTGATCGGGCTGCTGCCCTTCTACAAAAGCGTGCGGGGCAATCCGCAGCAATTGAACATTTTGCTCGGCGACCTGGCGAAATCCATATCCGTCCTGCTCCAACGGGTGGAGGCCTGGACAAAAGCCCTGGCCTCCGGGAAACCGGCTTACGATCCGGTGGCTGCCACGTTGGTCTGGAACGGACTCGTTTGGATCGTCGCCGCCTGGGCCGGCTGGATCGTCGAAGCCCGCCGGAACGCCCTGCTGGCCGTCTCGCCGGCCGTGCTGCTCAGCCTGGGAACGCTGTCTGCGAGCCAGCGGTTGTTTCCCGGCCTGTATCTGGTGTTGGGGTTTACCCTGTTGCTCACGGCAGCCGTCCAGCAGGGCAGCCGCCAGCGAGGTTGGAATACCAAGGGGGTGGCGTATCCGGCCCGCAAGGGCCGCCAGATCCTCAACAGCGCCCTGTTCGCCAGCCTGCTCCTGGTGGGCCTTTCCGCCGCCCTGCCATCCCTCTCGGTCCAGCGCATCCGCCACTGGATCGACGAGCTGCGCAGGCCCGCTGAACAGGCGCACGGCAGCCTGGCGCAGTCCCTGGGTGTCCTGCCTGGTGGCACCGCAGTGCCGGACGAGTTCCGGGCGGCGCGCAGCCCCGGGCTGCCGCGCGACCACCTGATCGGCTCGGGGCCGGAGCTGTCGGACCGGGTGGTCATGACGGTCGGCGTGGAAAACCTGGCAGCGCTTTCCCAAAACGGCCAGCCCCTGCCTCTCTACTGGCGCGGTTTCACTTATGACGTCTATACCGGACAGGGTTGGAACTCGAGCGATACGACCACTGAAACGCTGGCGGCAAACGAACCCCTGCAGCCAGGCCAGGCCGCCAGCCACATCCCGGTCCAGCAGGATTTTTCCCCGGTCGAGAACCTGGGTGGGACGATCTACGCGGCCGGCGAGCCGGTGACCGCCAACCTCCCGAGCTTGGCTGCCTGGCGCTCGACCGGCGACCTGTTCGGGATCGGCAGCGCTCATTCGACCGCTTACCAGATCATCTCCCTTGTCCCGGTGGCAGACGAACAAACCCTGCGCCAGGCCGGGGAAATCTACCCGGACTGGGTCCGGGAACGCTTCCTTGCGCTTCCGCCCGAAATTCCGGAGCGAGTCAAGGCCCTGGCGCTCCGCCTGACCGCCGAGGCCCTCACGCCCTATGACCGGGCGGTGGCGATCGAGGAGTATCTGCGCACGTTTCCGTACACGCTCGATGTGCCTTACCCACCCCAACAGCGGGACGTGGTCGATTATTTCCTGTTCGACCTGAAGAAAGGCTACTGCGACTACTTTGCCACGTCGATGGTCGTCCTGGCGCGCGCCGCCGGCATCCCGGCTCGCCTGGCGGTTGGGTACGCCCCCGGGACCTTCAATCTCAACTCGCGGCGTTTCGTGGTCACGGAGGCGGACGCGCACTCCTGGGCCGAAGTCTATTTCCCGGGGATCGGCTGGATGCCGTTCGAGGCCACCCCCTCCCGCCCAGCCCTGGACCGCAGCCAGCCGCTCCCGGCGGAAACGCCGCCGGCCATCATCCCGTCCGCTCTGCCGGCCGGACAGCCGGCGGCGGGCAGGCCCTGGGCGCTTTTCCCTGCCAGCCTGATTGCCCTGGCAGCGCTGCTCGGGCTTGCGTGGCTTGGCCTGGACGATTACCGCTTGCGCCGTCTTCCCGGTCCATTGGCGGCAGCCGAGGTCTACCGGCGGATGCGCCGGCACGCCCTCCGCCTGGGGCTGCGCACGGAGAGGGGCATCACCCCGTTCGAATTTTCGGCCGCATTCAGCCGGCGGCTCGCCGAGCTGACCGGCTTCGGCAAAAACGATCCGGTGGAGGCCGTCCAGGCTCTCCTGCGGGAGATCGTCCTGGCCAGTTATCGTCCTTCCGAGGCGCAGGCGGGTCCGCTGGCCGGGCACTGGCTTCGCCTGCGCTGGCGGCTGTGGCTGATCCGGATCCGGAAAGCCGCCGGCCGGAACAGGGCCGGTCGCTCTTCCCAAATCGGTCGGACGGTTGCATAATCCACTCAAAGAGAGAAGGCTTCCTCATGACCCCTCAAAAAACGGGCAGGATAAAAAACGCCGACTCGGTGCGGGAATTCGCCGGGGCCGTGATCGACAACGTCGAGAAAGTCATCGTCGGAAAACGTCCGGTCATCGAGCAGTTGCTGCTTGCTTTGCTATGCGAAGGACACGTGCTGATCGAGGATGCCCCCGGCACCGGCAAGACCATGCTGGCGCGGGCCCTGGCGGTCAGCACCGGCCTGGAGTTCAAGCGGGTCCAATGCACCCCCGACCTGCTGCCGAACGACATCACGGGCGTTTCGGTCTTCAACCAGAAATCCCGCGAGTTCGAATTCCGCCCCGGTCCGGCATTCAGCCAGGTCCTGCTCGCCGACGAGATCAACCGGGCCACGCCCCGTACCCAGAGCGCCCTGCTGGAAGCCATGGGCGAGGCCCAGGTCAGCGTGGACGGGGTCACTTATCCGCTGCCGAAGCCCTTCCTCGTCCTGGCCACCCAGAACCCGATCGAGTTTGAAGGGACCTTCCCCCTCCCCGAGGCCCAGCTGGACCGGTTCCTGCTCCGGCTGAGCCTGGGCTATCCGGAGGGCGGCGCCGAGGACGCCATGCTGCAGATGCAGCAGCTTGCCCACCCGATCGATCGCCTCGGCCGCGCCGCCGACGGCAAGCATCTCCCCGAGCTGCAACAGCAGGTGCGAAAAGTGCAGGTTGTGGAGGGCGTGCGCCGATATATCCTCAACCTGGTCCATGCCACCCGGGAGCATCCCGCCCTGAGCCTGGGAGCGAGCCCGCGCGGCAGCCTGGCGTTGTTCCACACCGCCCAGGCGCGCGCTGCCCTGGACGGGCGGGATTACGTCATCCCCGACGACGTGAAATCCGTGGCGGCGGCCTGCCTGGCCCACCGCATGGTCATCAACCCGGAGAATGCCCTCAGCGGGGAGACGACTGTCGGCGTGGTCGAAGAACTGCTCAAACAGGTCGAAGTGCCGCTGCTCAGCCGGCAGGCCTGAACGGAAAGGCGGGATCGGATCAGGAATAATCGTGTAAGATTAACCGAGCCAAATTACAGGTAAGCTTTTCTTTATCCGCAGGGTCATCCCAACTCATCCCGATTTCATTCCGACCGGAGAACCCCATGGAAACCTATCCGCTCCTGCTCGTGCTGTTCGACTTCCTGCCAACGTTTGCCTTCCTGGCTGGCGGCCTGTACCTGGTGCGCATGGTGCGCCTCGGCCGTGGAAAATCGATGGGATGGCTGGCTTTGGCCGGCGTTTTGTTGGTATTCGCCGGCGGTTTTTCGAAAGCACTCTGGAAGCTGATGGTCACCGCAGCCTCGGTCGATCTTCAATGGCTGGCCCAGGTGCAGTTCGTCCTGTCTGCGATAGGCTTCCTCGGGCTGTTTGGCGCGGTTCTGTCCCTGGTCCGCCGGGACGGGAAGGGCGGTCCGGTCCTGGCCATAGCGAGCTGGAAGATTCCCTTCCTGTTCGTCATGACCGTCGCAAGCCTGGGCGCCGAGGGCATCCTGGCCTACCTGGCTTTCAAACGCAAGGTGCTGCCAGCCGCGGTCGGCCTCGTTCTTGGCGTCCTGGGAATCCTGGGGATGGGCGCCCTGGCCAGCGCGGACCAGACCCTGGCAATGCAATGGGTGGAGGAGACGGTCAACACGATCGGCCAGCTCGGGTTCATGCTGGGCTGCATCTTTCTCTACCGGGACTGCAAAACCGCCGGCTGCGAAAAGCCAGCCGGAGATTGAAACGGCAATTCCGCGAAACGCTTCTTCAGCTAAAAACCGAAACGCCCGGCAAGCCGGGCGTTTTCGATTACCGATAAATCAACGATAAAGGAGCGGAGGAAGCCTAACCTTTAATCTGGTTGACCCCGGCCTTGGTGATGTAGATCTCACGTTGGACTGCCCGGGCCGCGTAACCTTCGGCCAGCACATACCTGGTGATCTCGTCGAACATCCTGTCATCCATGCGCACGCCTCGTTCGACGTCATCGATCCGGACGGCTTTGGTCTTCGAGGTGGCGCCATGGGAGTAGAGGAACTTGAGATAAGCCTTGATCTTCGATTCTTTGACATCCAGAATGTTCATCGCCAGGCTCCTTTCGAATTGATCATACCCCAGCCTGGGATGGGCCACAATCGACAAATTGACCACTTTTCGGTGAAAATCTACCCGTATTTTTTCCCACCTGGAAAATAAAAGCGGAGGCCGGCTCTGTTCGAGCTGACCTCCGCAGCGACGGGAAGGGCTATTTTGAACTGACCGCGTAGAGTTTCCCGTCCAGGCTTCCGAAGTAGACCACCCCATCGGCGACTGCCGGCGAGGAGACGATGCCGTTGACGAAGCGGGTGTCGACGGTCTTGAGGGGCGCACCGGTCGGGACCATCCACAGTTCGGACCCGGTGGCGGCGTCGAGGGCGTACAGTCCCCCTCCGGTCGCGCCGACGTAGACGACCCCGTCCGCGACCGCCGGCGAGGACCAGGGATCGCCCTGCGTGGTGAAGTCCCACTTGAGCTCACCGGTGGCCGCATCGACCGCGTTGACCTTGTCCCAGTCGGAGCTGCCGACGTAGACCACGCCGTCTGCCACCGCCGCCGAGGACTCGACCCATGGGATGCTGGCAGGATATTTGAAGCACCATTTCTGCTGGCCGGTGGCGGCGTCGATCGCGTACAGGCAGGGGAATTTGCTGCCGATGTAGACGACCCCGTCCACGACGGTTGGCGAGGGAATGACCGGCCCATACGTGTTGAAGGTCCATCTGGCCGCCCCGGTTTTTGCATCCAGGGCATACAAGGTGCCGAGCCAGTCCCCGAAGTAGACGACGCCATCCACGACCGCCGGGGTGGAACGCACGTACAACCCTACCCGGGTCTGCCACTTGACCTTGCCGGTCCGGGCATCCACGGCGTAGAAATTCTGGTTGGACGTGCCCGAATAGACCATGCCATCCGCCACCGTCGGGGAGGACTGCATGTAATCCCAACCCTGCGGGACCGGCTTGCGCGGGGCGAGCGGCCGGCCCATGTCGAGCTTCCAGGCCTGCTTGCCGGTGCGGGCGTTGACGGCGAACAGGTAGCCGTCGTCGCTGCTGAAGTAGACCTGGCCGTTGGCTACGGCCGGCCGGGAGCGGACAATATCGCCGGTTTCGAATTTCCAGTTCAACTGATGGGTCTTCAGGCTGACTGCGTAAACCGCATGGTCGTCGCTGCCGAAGTAAACGGCCCCCTCGGCGACAGCCGGCGAGGACCAGATCTCGCCCTCGGTGGCATACGTCCAGAGGACCCTCCCAGGCGCAGGGTCAGTTGAAGCCGCTGGAGCCGGCCGGGAGGCCGGGCTGCAAGCCGCCAGGACGGCAAGGATCAGGATCGACACGAACAGGCGTTGGAATTTCATGACCGTCTCCATTCATCGAGATCAGGGCAACGTATTGACTGCGTAGAGTTTGCCGTCCAGGCCGCCAAAGTAGAACAGGCCGTCGCCCAAGACCGGGGAGGAAGCGACGCCGTTCCAGTTCCCGGAGGCTTCCAGGGTGTCGACCACGGGGAATACCTGGCGATCCTGGTCCAGAGTGGAGAATTTTCCATCCACGATCTTCAGGGCATAGATCCCGCCGGTCTGGTCGGGCTTGTAGCTGGTCCCGCCGATGTAAAGGGTGTCAAGGACGACCAGGGGCGTGCTCCAGTGGAAGTCCGGCGACATGAAAATGGCGGTCGGTTTGCCGGTCAGGGCATCCAGGCCGAGGACGAATTTGCTGCCGGAGCTTCCGATGTAAATAACGCCGTCGACCAGGCGGGGCGAGGATTCCACCCACATGTTGTTTCCATAGCTGTGCTCCCACTTGAGTTCCCCGGTGGCAGCGTCGAGGGCGACGACGGAAGCCTTGCGGCTGGCGCAGTAGACCAAGCCGTTGGCGACCAGCGCAGTTGACTGGACCTCCCCGCCGACCGGGCTGGCCCAACGGACCTTGCCGGTCGAGGCGTCGACCGCGTAGAGCAGCTTGTCCCAACTGCCGACGTAGACCGTTCCGCGGTCGACCGCCGGGGTGGCCCGGATCTTGTTGGCGGTGGCAAATGTCCATTCGAGCTTGCCGGTATCCGCAGCCAGGGCATAGAGATTCCCGTTCAGGCTGCCGACGAAGACGGTCCCTTCCGCCACCACGGGGGAGGACTGGACGTAGTCGTAACCGGTCGGGCTGGGGGAATTCCCGAGGTTTTCGCGAGCGGCGCGGTCGAGATAGTTGCCGATGTCGAAGCTCCAGGCCGGCTTTCCATCCTTTGCATTGACGGCATAAAGGAACCCGTCATCGCTGCTGAAGTAGACCAGGCCACCTGCAACGGCCGGCTGGGAACGGACGATGCCTTTGGAGGCGAATTTCCATTTGAATTTGCCGGTCCGGGCGTCGAGAGCGTATAAATTCCCATCGTCGCTGCCGGTGTAAACGGTCCCGGCATCGAGGGCGGGTGAGCCCCAGATCGCGCCGGCGGTTTCATAAACCCAATGAGCTTTCATGACAGTCTCCTGATCAGATGATGGCTGAGAGCCGGATGGCGCAGGATTTCCCGGCTGGCAGGCGCTCGCCAGAAAAACAAGCAGCAGTGAAAAACCCAGGACTTTCCAGATAGATTTCAACATTTGTTATCTCCTTTTCAAACGTTGGCTTCTTTGGGGGGAAGGCGTCTGCCATAGCGAAATAACTGAACTCCCACGAGGGTGAACCACAAGGCACAAGCAGGAATACAGATAAACTGGCAAAGCCCCAATACTGCGGATGAGGGGAACAACGGAGCGGCCGATCCGATCAAGGCGACGATCATGACGACTGCGCCATAAATCGCCGTAGCCCGCCTGAAGATGCTCCTGAGCATGGGCACACACCAAAACAGGTACCCGAGGGTGCCGGTGGCAAAACTAAGAACAGTTTGAAAAGGAAGGGCAAAATAGCCATACGCAGCCGCTGCGACGAATAGAGTCCTCCCGGCATCGCTTGCTGCGCTGGCGTATCCATGCGACAGGCTGACGAGCGTCAGGGAGTTCAATTCAGTCACACAGACGTCATAAATGTTGAAGAACATTGCAAACAAGCCTCCTAGCAGAGCCAGGGTCCTGTTGTTTCGCCGCAGGACGATGTAGAGGGCGACAGTGGGCGCAAAGAGGAGGAAGTCGGCGGCAATCCAAAGGCTCCAGGTAACCGAGGCCAGAAGCTGGTGATGAGAGATCAATTCCAGGTACGAGGCGGGATCGCCGGGATACCCCGATGCGTAGAGAACGCTGGCAGTGTGGGACACCGTGGTCCATATCACCGCGGTAATGATCAGAAGAATTCCACTGACACAAAACAACCCTCTCCAACTTCGATCGACGTCATCATTTGTTCTCTTATTTTCAAGGACTTCGCTCATACTTCTACTCCTTACTGATCTGGTCAGTCGTCTGCCTGAGAGATGAGCTGACCTTCATTGCGCGCCAATCCCGGGGGTGGGATCGAAATGGTCGTTTGCTTCGAGGCGGTGAACTTCCAGGAGCGGCAGGCCCAGGTCGCGCACCCGGGCGAGCAGGCCGTGCAGGGCGCCCTGGTCGAGGATATGCCCGGTGAGGGTGGTGAGGACCGTTCCCGCCTCGTCTTTCGTCATCTCGATGGTCAGACCGTCGAACCAGTCCGTCCAGTTGGTATCCAGCCGTCCTTTGATGACGATCTGGTAAGTGGCTGGCTGGTCGCTCCAGGATTGAGGAGGATGATTTTGCATGCGCAGGCTTTCGAGAAATCCTTGAGTCTGATCTGACTTAAAAATAAAAGTCCTCTGGAATGCTCATAGTTTGCCAGAGGACCGGTCGAAGGTCATCACCCGCGGGGTGGTATTCGAGGTGGTATTTTTCGTTAGGGGGAAGCCGCCGGGACGAGGCCGAGGTCCCGGGCCCGCCGGATCGCCTCCGCCCGGTCGGGTACGGCCAGTTTCTCGAAAATGTGGGTGACGTGTTTCTTGGTGGTATTCAGGCTGATGACGAGTCTGCGGGCGATCTCGGCATTGGAGGCGCCTTCCACCAGCAGGTGCAGGACTTCCAGTTCCCGGGCCGAGAGCGGCTCGACCAGCCGCCGGGAGGCGTCCGAGGCGGCCAGGGGAGTTTCCGTCGTCCCGCCAGCGACCAGGAGCCGCCGGACATATTCGGCGATGCGCCGGTCGTCGGCCTTCAGGCGGGCCAGGAGCCGCCGCAGCGGGATCCCCTCGTCCAGGAAGATGCGGATGAAACCGCCCGGTTCGGCCGAGTCGAGCGCCTGCAGGAGGGCTTCCTGGGCTTCAGGCAGGCGGTTCTCGGCCTGCCAGGCCAGGGCCTGGAGCAGGCAGAGTTCCACCAATCGCTCGACCCGCCCGGCGGCGCGGGCCGCCCGGATCTGTTCCTCGAGGAATTCCAAGAGCGGCGCCAGATCCTGCGAACCGGCCGCCCCAACCCGGGCCGATTCCCTGCGCCCGGCGATCATCACCCGCGCCAGGGTGAACGTCTCGAGAGCCGGCCAGTACGGAGAGACCGGCTGGAGCGTTCGGCCATCCGCCCAGCGCATGGCTTCCCTCAAGCTGCCGGAGTGTTCGGAGGCGTCGGCAAGGTAGAGGCGGACGCGCTGGGCCGGGACCATGATGCGCGCCCTGGGCGAATCCGAATCGACCTGGTCCAACAGGGCCAACGCCCCGGAAATATCACCCCGGGCTTGTCGAAGCCTGGCCAGTGCGACGGTGCTTTCCATCTGTCCGTCCGCAGCCGCCATCAGCCGGCTGAGCTCGAGGCTTTTTTGCAGGGCAGCCTCGGCCTCCACCAGCTCATTCCACTCCAGCAGAATCTCGCCCAGGGTCATATACAGCACGCCGGCATACGGGACGGTCCGCTCCGGCTGGCCCGCCTGGACCGTCGTTGTTCCGAGCACCTTCCGGCACAAGGCGGCGGCTTCAGGCAGGCGTCCGTGGACGCACAGGATCCGGGATTGATTGGATGCGGCGGTGTACCAGTTCAACAGGTCGCCGCAGGCCTCCCCGACCCGCTGGGCCTCGAGCAGGGCTCGAACCGCGGCTTCTTCGTTCCCGAGGGACAGATAGGAGATCGCCAGGTTGTTGTTCAGTCCGCTGCGCAGGCGCAGGAAATTCGGATCGAAGGGAGGCGTACCTTCCGCCGGCAAGCCGTCCAGGGCGCGCCGGGCCAGGTCGAGGACGGTCTCCGGTGGGTCGCCGCGCCAGAGCGACAGGTAAGCCCGCGACAGGGCGATGAAGCTGCGGGTGAGCGGCTCGTCCCTTTCCGGCTTCAGCGCGGTCCCGGCGGCGCCCAGCCAGTGTTCGGCCAGGCGGAGCGACTCGCTCTGGTAGATCCCGCTGTGTGCGATGGTGTTGGCAAAGACGGCGCACAGGAGCGCTCGTCCGCGCAGGACCGGCTCGGGCAGGGCCTTCAGCCAGCGATGGACCAGCATGGTCTCGCTGCGGAAGAAGACCGCCAGGACGTGCCGCTCGAGCAGGTCCGCGGCCAGGTCGTAATCCCCGGCCGCAAAGGCCTGCGAGATCGCTTCGACGACCATGCCCTCACCGGCGTACCAGGCGCATGCCTGCCGGACCAATTCCAACTGTCCGGCCGGCGCAAGCGTCTGGCGCAGGCGGTGGCGAAGCAGGTCGGCGAACAAGGGGTGGTACCGGTACCAATAACGACGGTTGTCGAGGGAGGAGACGAACAGGTTGGACTGTTCCAATCGATCCAGGGTGGCCTGGCTGTCCGGAGCGCCGGTCACCGCCTGGCAGAGGGGCCCGGAAAGGCGTTCCAGGAAGGACGTTTTCAACAGGAAGGATTGGATCTCGGCAGGCTGGCGTTGGAGCACTTCCTCGAGGAGGTAATCCATGACATAGCGGTCGTCGCCGGCGAAGGCAGCCACGAAGGCATGTTTGTCGGCTTGCTGCTGCAGGGAGACGGCCGCCAACTGCAGGCCGGCGATCCAGCCTTCCGTGCGCGCTTCGAGCGCGGCAATGTCGCCATTGGAGAGACCCAATTCCATCGTCTCGTTCAGGAACCGGGCGGCCTCCTCCGGCAGGAAGCGCAATCCCGGGAGGCGGATCTCGGTCAGCTGGTCACGGGCGCGCAGCCGGGCCAGCGGCAGGGGCGGGTCCGCCCGTGTCAGCAGCACCAGGTGCATCTGCGGCGGGAGATGATCGAGCAGGAACTGCAGCATCTCGTGGACCGGCTGGGAGCTGATCAGATGATAATCGTCCAGGACCAGGGCGAACCGCCCCGGCAGGCTGTTGAGGTCGTTGACCAAGCCTGTCAGGATCGCCGCCGGAGCCGGGGGCTGCTGCAGCCGGACGGCCGCCATGGCCGATTCCCCCAACCCGTTCTTCAAAGTCCCGCAGGCGGCTGCAAGGTAGAGCAGGAACCGGGAGGGATCATTATCGTCATGATCCAGGGAAAGCCAGGCGACCGGGAAATCCCGGCCGGCGGGCGAGTGACACCACTCGCTGAGCAGGGTCGTCTTGCCGAACCCGGCCGGCGCCGAGATCAAGGTGAGAGGCCGGGTCAGGCCTTCGTCCAAAAGCGCCAACAGGCGCGGCCGCTCCACCAGCATCGGTCGTCTTGGAGGAAGGAAGAGCTTGGTCGTCAGGAGAAAATCGGTCACAGCCAAGGTTTTTTCTCATTTAAATTATAGTCGAATTGGCGGGCGGCCCCTGGCGATCGCGGGATCGGTTCGAAAATTAAACCCAGCTAAGACTTCGCGGAATGCAATTGACAAATCCAGTGCCTGATTTTATACTAGTTAAGTAGCTAAACTATTTAGCTGTTAAACTAAAAGGCAGGCAGGTATGACAACCACCGAAAATATCTCAGAGGCCCTGCTGCAGGGCGCCATCGACGGGTTCTGGACCACCGTCCCACCGGTCTGGAACCGGATCAAGGGGAACGTCCGGGCGATCGCTACGGAAAACTATGACATCAGCGTCGAACAGTTCCACATCCTGCGGCACATCCGCAAGGGACTGACCTCCGTGAGCGAGCTGGCGGAAGTAAAACAGATCAGCCGCTCGGCGATCAGCCAGGCAGTGGACATCCTGGTGGACCGCGGGCTGATCTGCCGCCGCCAGAACACGAAAGACCGCCGGAACATCCCGCTCGAATTGACCGAGTCCGGGGACAAACTCCTGGACGCCGTGTGGGAGAAGAACCGGGCCTGGATGAGATCCCGGATGGTTTCGTTGACCGCGCAGGAGCTGGAGACGCTCACCTGCGCGATGGAGATCCTCAGCAAGACATTCGCCGAGTAATCGACAGATTCCCTTACAGGTGATCCAACTCTCATGGAACAGATCAAAAGAATCCTCCCCTTCGTCAAACCCTACTGGAAACGGGCGACGGTGGCGCTGGTCCTGCTGACCTCCCTGGTCTTCATGGACCTCTCCATCCCGCGCCTGATCCAGCGCATCATCGACCAGGGCATCAACGGGCACAACCAGTCCGTCGTCCTGCAGACCTCCGCCATCATGATCGGCATCTCCATCCTGAGCACGGTGATCGCCGTCGGCAACAGCGTTCTATCCGTGCAGGTCGGCGAAAGCGTGGCGCGTGACCTGCGAGATGCCCTCTTCCTGAAGATCCAGAAGTATTCCTACGGGAATCTTGACAAGCAGTCGACCGGACAGTTGATGGTCAGGCTGACCAGCGACTCGAGCGCCGTCCAACGCCTGGTCCAGATTTCGCTGCGCATCGGGACGCGCGGTCCGTTGCTGATGGTCGGCAGCCTGATTCTGATGATCAACACCAGCCCCGGCCTGGCCCTGACCATGCTGCCGCTGCTGATCGTCACGTCGGTCGTGATCGTGTTCTTTATCGTCAAAATGGACCCGCTCTTCCGCTCCGTCCAGCAAAAACTGGACCGACTGAACACGGTCCTGCAGGAGAACATCGCCGGAGCGCGCTTGGTCAAGGCTTTCGTCCGGGCGGACTTCGAAGGCGAGCGGTTCGAGACTGCCAATGAAGCCTTCACCGACCATTCGGTCCGGGTGATGCGCTTCATGTCGAGCATGTCGCCCGCCCTGACAGTCTTCGTCAACATCGGAATGGTCCTGGTCATCTGGGCTGGCGGGATCCAGTCGATCCACGGCGGCCTCTCAGTCGGCCAGATCATCGCATTTACCAATTACCTGCTCACCACCATGACCCCCCTGACCATGATGACCCAGCTTTCCCAAGCCTGGGCGAACGGCCTGGCCTCGACCAAGCGCGTCGGCGAGATATTGGACACCGTGCCGGAGATCCAGGATTCAGACTCGGCCGTTGAGCTGCCTGCGTCGGCGCAGGGAAGGGTCGTCTTCGAGAACGTCGGCTTCCACTACAACGGCAACAGCGACCAGGCCGTATTGGACGGCATCAACCTGGTGGCGGAGCCCGGCCAGACGGTCGCCATCCTGGGAGCCACCGGGGCGGGAAAATCCAGCCTGATCGACCTGGTGCCGCGCTTCTATGACCCCTCCTCCGGTCGGGTGCTGATCGACGGGGTGGACGTCCGCCAACTCAAGGAAGAGTCGCTGCTCACCCAGATCGGGATCGTACCCCAGGAGAGCATCCTGTTCTCCGGGACGGTTCGGGACAACATCCGTTACGGGCGCCCGGAAGCCACCGACGAAGAGGTGATCGCTGCGGCCAAGGCCGCCCAGGCGCACGAATTCATCCTGGCCATGCCGAAAGGATACGACAGCCACGTGGAGGCGCGCGGTGGCAATTTCTCGGGCGGGCAGAAACAACGCATCGCCATTGCCCGGGCCCTGCTCATGAATCCCAAGATCCTGATCCTGGACGACAGCACCAGCTCGGTGGACGTGGAAACCGAGACCAAGATCCAGGATGCCCTCGAAGCGCAGACACGCCGCCACACCAGTTTCGTCGTGGCCCAGCGCATCAGCACCGTCCTGAATGCCGATAAGATCATCGTGATCGACAAGGGCCGGATCGCCGCCCAGGGAACTCACAAGGAACTCATGCAGACCAGCCAGATCTATCGGGAGATCTACGAATCCCAGCTCGGGAACGGCTTCCACCCGGAGGAACCGGCCATGATCGAGGAAAGGAGCGCAGTGAAATGAGCTTCCAACCCGCACAATCAAGCTCGAGCGTTCGCGCCATCATGCAGCGTCGGCCGGCGGACCCCGGCAGGATCGAAAAAGCCAAGGACCCAAAGCGCGCCTTGAAAGGCCTGCTGCGCTATCTGGGTCCGTTCAAGGCCGGGATGATCCTGGTCTTCGTCTTCGTCCTGATCTACACCTTCCTCGGCCTGATCGGTCCGTACCTGATGGGCGTGGCCATCGACCGCTTCATCTCCACCAAGCAAATCGCCGGTCTGGCAGTCATCGCCATCTGGATGCTGGTCGTCTACCTGCTGAACAACCTGTTCCAGGCCATCGCCAACTGGATCATGTCCGACATCTCCCAACGGGCGCTCAAGCAAATGCGCAAGGACCTTTTCAGCCACCTGCAGGCCCTGCCGATCGCCTTCTTCGACCACAACCCGGCCGGCGAGCTGATGAGCCGGCTGACCAACGACATCGATGCCATCAATCAGGCCGTCTCACAAAACGTCACATCTCTCATCGCCAGCGTGCTTTCGCTGGGTGGAATCCTGGTGGCCATGTTCGTCCTAGATCACTGGCTGGCCCTGGCAACCCTGTTGGTCGTCCCGATCATGTTCTGGTTCACCCAATTCGTCGCCAAATACACCCGCAAGGGCTTCCGCGAGCTGCAGAAGGACCTGGGCGAGATGAACGCCGTGATGGAGGAATCGATCAGCGGGCAGAAGGTCATCAAAGCCTTCCGGCGAAACGACTCGGTCGTCGAGAATTTCCGCGCCCGCAACCAGGAGGTCTTCAAGGCCGGCGTCTACGCCAACAGCTATGCCCTGCTGCTTATGCCGCTGACCAACGTGCTGGGCAACTTCTTCGTCATCGTCCTGGCGGGGCTGGGCGGCTGGCTGGCCCTGCGCGGCTTGGTCAGCGTGGGAATCATCGCCACGTTCATCAGTTACGGGCAGAACTTCACGAACCCCCTCCGCCAACTGGCCAACCTGTACAACTCCATCCAGGGCGCCCTGGCCGGCGCGGAACGGGTCTTCGAGGTGATCGACACGCCGTCCGAAGTGGACGACGCCCCGCAGGCCATTGCCCCGGAATCGCTCCACGGCGACGTCCGTTTCGAAGGCGTCGATTTCGAATATCGTCCGGGTGTGCCGATCCTCAAGAACATGACGCTGGAAGCCAAGCCCGGGGAGATCTTCGCCCTGGTCGGCCCGACCGGCGCCGGCAAGACCACCATCATCAACCTGCTGACCCGCTTCTACGAGATCAACGGTGGGAGGATCACCATCGACGGCAACGACATCCGCGACTTGCGCAAGGCGGACCTGCGCCGCGAGCTTGGCCTGGTCCTGCAGGACACCTTCCTGTTCTCGGATACGGTCATGGAGAACATCCGCTTTGGCCGGCTGGACGCCACGGACGAGGAAGTCATCGAAGCGGCGAAAATGGCCGACGCCGACCACTTCATCCGCCAGCTACCCCAGGGTTACGAAACGCTCCTCTCGGAGCGCGCCAGCAACCTCAGCCAGGGCCAGCGCCAACTGCTTTCCATCTCCCGCGCCATCCTGGCGGACCCGGCGATCCTGATCCTCGATGAAGCCACCTCGAGCGTGGACACCCGCACCGAGGCGCGCATCCAGAAAGCCCTCCTGCGCCTGATGGAAGGCCGCACCAGCTTCGTCATCGCCCACCGCCTGAGCACCATCCGGGATGCCAACCACGTCCTGGTAATCAACAAAGGTGAGATCGTCGAACAAGGCACCCACCAGGAACTGCTGGACCGGAAGGGCTTCTACCATCACCTGTACCTGAGCCAGTTCAAGGGACAAGCCATCTAAATATCCCCGGGAATTGGCGTTGTGCTCGAGGAAGAAGAGGTGTTTGGCAGACGAAATTCGCCAAACACCTTTTCGTCTCGATCAATATCAGAAGAATCCCCGCTGAACCTGCTCCGGGCCACTCGCAGGGAGGATATAATTGATTTCATTCCAGGAAATCAAGGATGCCCCCATGCCTGTTTTCGCTCCAGTCGCCGATTCTGCCGCCTGCGTGTCTGGCCCGCACGTCCGTTTCACGGTTCTGACCGACCGCCTTCTCCGCCTCGAATACAGTCCAACCGACCGGTTTGAGGATCGCCCCTCGCAGGCTTTCTGGTTTCGCCGGCAGCCCGTCCCGCGGTTTACCTCCCGGGTGACCGACCGGGCCATCCAGATCGAAACGGAATTCCTGCAACTGGAATACCGCCTCGGCCGGCGCGGCTTTCGCCGATCCAACCTGTCCATCCGCATCAAGCCATCCGGCGTCGTCTGGCGTTACGGCATGCGTCCGCACGGCAACCTGGGGGGTACCGCCCGCACCCTGGATTCGATCGCCGGGCAGACCCGCCTCGGGCCGGGACTCGTCTCACGCTCCGGTTGGGCCGTCGTCGACGATTCGCATTCCCTGGTATTCGACGATTCAGGCTGGTTTTCGCCGCGTGACGGCTCGGACAAAATCGATCTGTATTTCTTCGGCTACGGCTTTGCTTATGCGGACTGCCTGCGCGATTTCACCCAAGTGGCCGGGGCCGTCCCAATGATCCCGCGTTACCTGCTCGGCAACTGGTGGTCGCGCTTCTGGGCCTATACCCAGGATGAGCTGCAGGCGTTGATGGAGGAGTTCCGCCGCAACGAAGTTCCCCTCTCGGTTTGCATCGTCGACATGGACTGGCACCTCACCCGGACCGGAAATGCATCTTCCGGTTGGACAGGCTACACCTGGAATCGGGGACTGTTTCCCGACCCGGCCGGCTTCATCGGCTGGCTGCACGGGCAGGGGCTCAGGACCGCCCTCAACCTGCACCCCGCTGATGGGGTCTTTCCACACGAAGAACAGTACCCAGATATGGCGCGCTGGATGGGAATCGACCCGGCCTCCCGGAAACCAGTCCGTTTCGACGTGACCGATCCGCGTTTCATGGAGGGCTATTTCAACATCCTGCACCATCCGCAGGAGGCCCTGGGAGTCGACTTCTGGTGGCTCGACTGGCAGCAGGGCCGCAAAAGCAGGATTCCCGGCCTCGACCCGCTCTGGGCGCTGAACCACTTGCATTTCCAGGATCTCGGCCGGGACGGGCGCAAGCGGCCCTTCGTTTTTTCGCGCTGGGGCGGGCTAGGCAACCACCGCTATCCCATCGGCTTCTCCGGCGACACCATCATCCGATGGAGCACACTCAGGTTCCAGCCGCGCTTCACTTCCACGGCCGCCAACGTGGCCTACGGGTGGTGGAGCCACGATATTGGTGGGCATATGTTCAAGGATGGCACGCCGGAGCTGTACGTACGCTGGGTGCAGTTTGGCCTGTTCAGTCCGATCCTGCGCCAACATTCCACCAACAAGCCGCAGCTTGACCGCCGCCCCTGGGGCAAGCCCGAAAGATATTTCAAGGCCGCCCGGGAGGCCATGCAGTTGCGGCATGCATTCATCCCATATCTCTACAGCATGGCCTGGAGGTTCCACTCCACCGGCCTGGCTCCCATCCTGCCAATGTATTACGCGGAGGCCTCCGCCGCAGCCTTCGAATGCCCGGACCAGTATCTTTTCGGCTCCGAGCTGCTCGCCGCGCCGGTGGTAAAGCCATCTCAGCATGCAACCGGTCTGGCCTGCCAGCGGGTTTGGCTGCCTGCCGGAAACTGGTTCAATTTTTTCACGGGGCAGGAATTTCCTGGCGGGCGCTGGCATACTGTCCAGGCCGCGCTGGAAGATATCCCCGTCTTTGCCAAAGCGGGAGCCATCGTTCCGCTCGCCCCCAAGACCGGCTGGGGCGGTGTGGACAACCCCGAAACGCTGGAAATCGCCATTTTCCCGGGCGCCTCCAACCACTTCGAACTGTACGAGGATGATGGCGGGACCACCGGGTACCAGTGCGGCCAGTATGCCCTGACCCCGTTCAGCCTCGACCGCTCTGGAAATATGCTCACCTTCACCATCCACCCTGTCGCGGGCGAGCGAAGCCTGGTCCCTGCACGACGCACCTACCGCTTGCACCTGCGCGGCGTGGATGCCCAGGCGACCTGCCAGCACCCGGCGACTTATGACCCGGCCACCCGCACGCTTTCCCTCGAGCCGTTCCACCTCGCTCCCGGCCAGACCCGGCGCATCCAGTTCGCCCTCCGTCCCTGACGATCAAATAGCCATCTTTCGTTCAAACATCCGCCAGACACTCCCAGGTCTGGCGGATGTTTTCTGTCCGCAGTCGAAAACTTCACCGAGGAACTCCGTCCATTCATCTTGACGACTTCTTGAACCTTTTCGCACCTTCTTTGCCAAGCGCTTGATGCTTCCGTCTTTACAATGCAGCTTGACATCGTCTTGAAGCATTTCAGGCCTTCCTTGCCGGCTCCTTGACGGGTCCTTCTAATCTGCCAATGCGTACGAAATCGGGACGGAATCCACATTCGAGATGGCGAACAGGAAACTCCCCAAAACCTTGAAGTCGGTGATCCGTAGCCTGCCCCTGGCAGGCGCGGCAGCCACAACCATCCTGCCGCTTCAGCAGATCGGGCAGCAATTCCTGATATTGATCCTGCTGCTTTGGGTCCAGGTATTCTTCATCGTCGAAGTCTTCCTGGCCGGGAGATAGACCGGTATGGCGGAAACGCAGTTGCGCATTCTGGTAGTGGATGACGAACGGCCCATCCGGCGTTTCCTGAACGCTTCCCTGAGCGGACAATTTACGATCCTGGAGGCGGCCACGGGCGAAGAGGCCCTGGCTGCAGCCATATCCGCCCGCCCGGACGTGATCCTCCTCGATCTGGGCCTGCCCGACATCGACGGCCTGGAAGTCACCCGCCGCCTGAGGGAGTGGACCCAGATCCCGATCATCATCGTCTCGGTCCGCGATCAGGAGGAGCATAAGATCGCCGCCCTAGACGCCGGTGCCGACGATTACCTGACCAAGCCTTTCGGCGTCGGCGAGCTGACCGCCCGGGTGCGGGCCGCCCTGCGCCGGGCCGCCCACCCCGAGTCCGAGCCGATCTTCCAGAAGGATGACCTGCTGGTGGACCTGGCCCGGCGGAACGTCCTCAAGCAGGGCCAGGCCGTCAGCCTGACCCCGACCGAGTACGACATCCTGCGCGTCCTGGTCCAGCACGCCGGAAAGGTCCTGACACACGAGCAGTTGATCCGCTCCATCTGGGGCAGCGAGAACGTCAGCGGGGAGGAAGATTCCCACCTCCTGCGGGTCAACGTCAGCAACCTCCGGCGCAAGCTCGAGACCGACCCCTCCCGGCCGCGCTACATCGTCACCGAACCAGGCGTAGGGTACCGGCTCAAGACCGCCTGATCCATTCCCGACCGCTTCCAATCAACATCGTCGGAGAACTTCACTTCCACAAGGAAACGTATGTTTTTTTCCATTGCACTGCTCATCGTGATCGTCTTTGTCGCCTTCCGCCTGGCCCCGGTCGAGAACAAGGAACACGCCGCCATCCACGGCGCCGGCCAGATTGGACTGCTGGCCGCCGTGGCCCTGTTCGGCGTGGACTATTTCACCTCCTACTTTTATGCCACTGGCGAACTAATGAGCGCCCTCCATCCCTACGGCCTGCAGCATTATGGGTATATCGCCGTGGGCGTCATCGCTCTTGCCAACTTCGTCTTCGGCGGGCTGTACATGTACTCGCTGGGAATCTTCAACGAAGGCGGCGGATCGTACACCGCCTCGATGCGCTATCTCAAGCCGACCCTCAGCCTGATCGTCGCCGTCACCTTGATCGAGGACTACGTCCTGACCATCGTCGTCTCGGCCCTCTCTGGCGGCGACCAGTTGCTCTCGATCCTCAACGCCTATGATGCCCACTGGGGCTGGCACTTCGCCATCGGGGCCGCCCTGGCGGCTGTGACCTGGTTCCTGACCATCCGCGGCCGCGGCGAATCCGCCCGAACCGTCTTCACCATGCTCGGGATTTTCATTGCCCTGACGGTCACCATGGTGGTCGGCCTGGTCATTGCCGATGCGAAGGGTATTCCCGCCGTCGTTGCGACGACCGCCCCGCTCCATGCCTCGCTCGGCCAGGCCATCCTGGCAATGATCACCGCCTCCATGAAAGGCATGGTCGCCCTGACCGGCCTGGAGGCCATGTCCAACGGGATCCAGTTCGTCATCGACGAGGATGTCAAGTTCGTCAAGTGGGGAAAGAAGAAACTGCCGCGCCTCCAAAAAATCTGGGATTTCTACAGCGGCAAGGAAGGCATTGGGCGCTTCGTCCAGACCTCCTTCCTGTTCTACGGCGGCATCACCACGTTGATGCTGACTTTCTTCGCTGTCCGCTTCGACGTCTTCGACGGCACCCTCGGGCGCACCCTGGTCGGGAACCTGGCCTTCATCGGTTTCAACGAGCTTCCCGGAGGGATCATCCTGTACTGGGCCTACCAGATCCTAGCAGTCGCCCTGCTGGCCGCCGCCTCGATGACGGCCTTCCAGGACGCCCAGGCCACCGAATGGCGCGACGTGGCCATCGGCGAGATTCCCGAGGTCATCATCTTCCGCGACAAGCGCGGCACCTTCACCCGTTCTGTGACGATCACCTTCGGCATAGCGGTCCTGATCATGCTGCTGGTGCGCGGCCGGACGGACCTGGCGGCGCCATTCTACGGGATCGGCGTCTTCCTGCCGATCATGATCATGGGGCTGGCGATCCGCCAGCACGTGCTCCAGAACTTCAAGGGAAAGATCCGCGCCTGGGGCGCCGGGATCGCCCTGTTTGCAGCGGTCCTCTCGGGGTCGGTCTTCATCGGCCAGTTGATCGGCAAGTGGGAAGAAGGCGGCTGGATTCGTTTGATCACCTTCACGACCCTGTTCACCTCCGCCCATCTGGTCATCCTCTCCCCGGTGGGTTACCGCGACCCCAAGCAGATCCACCGGATCGTGCGCGAGAAAGCCAGGGTCCAGGGAGCCATGGCCTCGATCGTGGAATGGCAATCCCTGCGCATGCAGGAGTACCGCTACAGCCTGCTGGTGGCGATCGCCCGCTTCTGGCAGCTCTTCGGGATCAACCGTCCCGTCCGTTACGACCCTCCTGTGCCCGCCGGGGATTATAACCATGCCATCCATGTCGACCACCCGAGCGCGCCTTCACTGCTCGAGCAGTACCTCGACAACCAGCCCCGCCCGCCCAAGCTGGGCGGCGCGCCCCGCCAGACTGCGACCGGGAACGAAGAAGGCAATCTCGAATAGCCTTCCCCACAAAAATCGATTGAAAAGCCTGCCGAAGGAACCCGGCAGGCTTTTTCCTACCCAAGTACCGTCGATCCAGGCAGAGCTCGCTGTGAACAGTGCTTTGATTACTTCTTGATGCATTCCGGTTATTAATTGTGCCGAATTTGACAGGGAAATGTGTATATTTATCGCGAAAGGAAGAGGAATCGATCCTGGAGGATTATTATGGCTGATCTAATCTATGTCGGTTTGACCGTTGCTTTTCTAGCCGCCAGCTGGGGCTTCATCGTCGTCTGTGAGCGGTTGATGGAGGAAAAGAAGAAATGAACATCCTTTATCTCATTACCGGCCTGATCACCCTGGCCTTATTCATCTACTTAGTGATCGCCCTATTGAAACCGGAGAAGTTCGAATGAACATCTTCAGCTGGCTTCAGCTCATCTTTTACATGGTCGTCCTGATCGCCCTGGCCAAGCCGCTCGGCACGTTCATGGCCCGGGTCTACCAGGGCGAAAAGACCTTCCTCGACCCGGTCCTGCGGCCGGTCGAAAAGTTGATCTACCGCCTGAGCGGCGTCCGCCCGGATGAGGAAATGAACTGGAAAGTCTACGCGATCGCGATGATGCTGTTCAATGTCCTCGGGTTGCTGGTCGTCTATTCCCTGCAGCGCCTGCAGGTTTTCCTGCCGCTCAACCCGCAGGGTTTTGGCGCCGTCTCCCCGGATTCGTCCTGGAACACGGCTGTCAGCTTTGCCACCAACACCAATTGGCAGGGCTACGGCGGTGAGACAACCATGAGCTACCTGACCCAGATGGCCGCCTTGACCACCCAGAACTTCGTCTCGGCCGCCACCGGGATGGCCATCGTCATTGCCATGATCCGCGGCCTGGTCCGACATACCGCCAAGACCATTGGCAACTTCTGGGTCGACCTGACCCGGACAGTGCTGTACATCCTCCTGCCGCTCGCCTTCGTCCTTTCCCTGGCGCTCGTTTCCCAGGGCGTGGTCCAGACCTTCAGCCAGTATAAGACGGCCAGCCTGCTCCAGGCGACGACGGATGCCAACGGGAACGCGGTGACGCAGCAGATGCTAGCGGTCGGGCCGGCGGCTTCGCAGATCGCCATCAAGCAACTCGGGACCAACGGCGGCGGCTTCTTCAACGCCAACTCGGCCCACCCCTTCGAGAACCCCACCCCGCTCTCCAACTTCCTCGAGATGCTCTCCATCCTGATGATCCCGGCCGCCCTTTGCTACACCTTCGGCAAGATGGTCGGCGACACCCGCCAGGGCTGGGCCATCCTGGCCGCCATGACGATCATCTTCGTGGCATTGCTATCCGTCACAGTCTGGGCCGAACAGACCGGCAACCCGACGATCGCATCCCTGGGCGTGGACATTAAGCAATCCAATATCAATCCCGGCGGGAACATGGAGGGCAAGGACGTGCGCTTCGGCGTGGCCAATTCGGCCTTGTGGGCCACGGCCACCACGGCCGCATCCAACGGCTCGGTTGACTCGATGCACGATTCGAACATGCCGCTCGGTGGGATGATCCCCATGTGGCTGATCCACCTGGGCGAGGTCATCTACGGCGGGGTCGGCTCGGGCCTGTACGGCATGCTGGCCTTCGTCATCGTGGCGGTCTTCGTGGCCGGGTTGATGGTCGGGCGCACGCCCGAGTACCTGGGCAAGAAGATCGAAGCCTACGAGATGAAAATGGCTTCGCTGATCCTGCTCATCCCGGTCTTCACCGCCCTGGTCGGGACGGCCGTCGGCGTGATGGCGCCCGCCGGACAGGCAGGCGTGCTCAACCCGGGTCCACACGGTTTCAGCGAGATCCTGTACGCCTTCTCCTCGGCCACCGGCAACAACGGCAGCGCCTTCGCCGGATTGAGCGTCAACACGCCTTTCTATAACACGGCGCTGGGCATCATCATGTTCATCGCCCGCTACTGGCTGATCATCCCGGCCCTGGCGATCGGCGGCTCGCTGGCCCTCAAGAAGAAGGTCCCGGCCGGCGCGGGGACCCTTCCCACCCACACGCCGCTCTTCGTCGCCTGGCTGATCGCGGTCGTCATCATCGTCGGAGCGCTGGGTTTCCTGCCTGCCCTGGCCCTGGGTCCGATCGTCGAACATTTAATGATCTTTCATTAGTCAGGAAAGAAAGCAATGACTACTCAACTCAAGAAACCCTCCGCCTATCGGCGGGAACTCTACCAGCGGGCGATCCTGGATTCGTTCGTCAAGCTCGACCCGCGCCGGATGGTCCGCAATCCGGTCATGTTCGTCGTGGAGGTGGGCAGCCTGCTCACCACCGTCCTGTGGATCCAGGCCCTCTTCGGCAAGGGCGAGGCGCCCGCCGGGTTCATCGGCGGGGTGACCCTCTGGCTGTGGTTCACCGTCCTGTTCGCCAACTTCTCCGAAGCAGTGGCGGAGGGACGCGGCAAGGCCCAGGCCGAAGCCCTGCGCAAGACCCGCCAAACGACCATGGCCAGGAAGCTGGCCGGCCCAGACCGGAAGGCCCGGTCCGAACAGGTCGCCTCGACCGCCCTGCGCAAGAACGACCTGTTCCTGGTCGAAGCCGGCGACATCCTGCCCGTCGACGGTGAGATCGTCGAAGGCATTGCCTCTGTGGATGAGAGCGCCGTCACCGGCGAGAGCGCCCCGGTCATCCGCGAATCCGGCGGGGACCGCAGCGCAGTGACCGGCGGGACGCGCCTGCTCTCCGACTGGCTGATCGTCCGGGTGACGGCCGACCCCGGCGAAGGCTTCCTGGACCGCATGATCGGCCTGATCGAAGGCGCCAAGCGTCAGAAGACGCCCAACGAGATCGCCCTGGATATCCTTTTGGCCGGTTTCACCCTCATTTTCCTGATCGTTTGCGCCACCCTGCTGCCCTATTCGCTCTACAGTGTGAACGTGGCTGCCAAGGTCGGCACGCCGATCACCATCACCGTGCTGGTGGCCCTGCTCGTCTGCCTGATCCCGACCACGATCGGCGGACTCCTTTCCGCCATCGGCATCGCCGGCATGGACCGGATGATCCAGCGCAACGTCATCGCCATGTCGGGCCGGGCGGTCGAAGCCGCCGGGGACGTGGACGTGCTCCTGCTCGACAAGACCGGCACGATCACCCTGGGCAACCGCCAAGCGGTCGAGCTGATCCCCGTCAAAGGCGTGACCGCCCAGGCGCTGGCCGAAGCAGCCCAACTGGCCTCCCTGGCCGACGAGACCCCCGAGGGCCGTTCGATCGTCGTCCTGGCCAAGGAAAAGTATGGCCTGCGCGGCCAGACCATGGGACCCACCGAAGCCGCCCCGCTGGGCATGCGCTTCGTCCCGTTCAGCGCCCAGACCCGCATGTCGGGAGTCGACTTCGACGGCACATCCATCCGCAAGGGCGCGCCTGACTCGATGTACAAGCTGATCCAGGAGGATGGAAAGCCCGTCCCGGAAGACCTGAAGGCCTCCGTCGAAAAAATCGCCCGGGGCGGGGGAACGCCCCTGGTCGTCGTCCGCAACTGCGACCCGCTTGGCGTGATCCACCTGAAGGATATCGTCAAGGGCGGCATCAAGGAGCGCTTCGCCCAACTGCGCAAGATGGGCATCAAGACCGTCATGATCACCGGGGATAACCCGCTGACCGCCGCGGCCATCGCCGCCGAGGCCGGGGTGGACGACTTCCTGGCCCAGGCGACGCCCGAGGCCAAGCTCAAGCTGATCCGGGATTCCCAGGCCGGCGGCCGGCTGGTCGCCATGACCGGCGACGGCACCAACGACGCCCCGGCCCTGGCCCAGGCCGACGTAGCAGTCGCCATGAACACCGGCACCCAGCCGGCCCGGGAGGCTGCCAATATGGTCGACCTGGACAGCAACCCCACCAAGCTGATCGAGATCGTGGAGATCGGCAAGCAGCTCCTGATGACCCGCGGCGCCCTGACCACTTTCAGCATCGCCAACGACGTCTCGAAGTACTTTGCCATCATCCCGGCCGCTTTTGCCAGCACCTACCCGGCCCTGGGCGTGCTGAACATCATGCACCTAGCCACGCCGCAGAGCGCTATCCTCTCGGCGGTCATCTTCAACGCCCTGATCATCATCACCCTGATCCCGCTGGCGCTCAAGGGCGTGCCCTACCGGGCGGTCGGAGCGGCCCGCCTGCTGCGGGACAACCTGCTGATCTACGGCCTGGGCGGTTTGATTGCCCCTTTCATCGGGATCAAGCTGATCGACATGCTCCTGGTGGCGCTGCATCTGGTCAAATGATTTCGAGTTCGGGAAACTACAAGCCATCCGACTCCAAAATTCGTGACTGAATCCGGAGAAATATTATGAAACGAAGTCGCTTTTCCATTACTCTTCACAGTCTGCGCAACAGCCTGCTGGCCGTCCTGACGGTCGCGGCCGCCACCGTTCCGCTGGTCCTCATCGGGCGGGACACGCTTGGCGAAGCCGTGATCGCCTTAATCTATCTCGTGCCGGTGGCCTGGAGCGCCAACCGCTGGGGCCAGTTGCCCGGGATCAGCGCGGCGATGACAGCCGCCCTGGCATTCGACTTCCTGTTCACCATGCCCTTCTACACATTCGCCGTAGACCGTTTGGAAGACTGGCTGATTCTGGCCATCTTCCTGGGCGTAGCGATCGTCGTCGTAGAACGAATCCAGGCCAGCCTGTCGCAGGCGCGCGAGGCCGTCTTTATGTACGAAATGAGCGCGGCCATCGCCAACCAGCGTACGCCCGAAGCCGTCGCCTACTCGGTCGCCCGGCAGATCCAACAACTCTTCCAGGCCACCCTGGTCAACGTGATCTTCCATCCGGATAAACAATCTCCCAGCATCGCCGTCAGCGAGCCGTCCGACGGCATGGGCAGAGGCCGGCCCGACCGCGTCCTGGCGATCGTCAATTCCTGGGGGCTGGTCGGCGAGATCCAGATCTGGGGAAGCCTGTACTCGGATCTGCCGCCCGAGGAAAGCCGCCTGCTCCAGAATTTCGCCCAGCAGACCGCGCGTGCCTTCGAGCGCACGCATTCCATCGAACCCGAGAAACACGTTAAGGGTGCTCCTGCCAAAGCCCCTGCCAAGTAGAAGGTGAAAATGCGCACTCAAATTCGTCCGGCCTTGATGGCCCTGCTCATCTTTACGATCCTGACCGGCCTGGTCTATCCCCTGGTCGTGACCGGGATCGCCCAGCTCGTCTTTCCCCGCCAGGCCAACGGCAGCCTGATCGTCGTCAACGGAAAGACAGTCGGCTCGACACTCATCGGACAGCAATTCGACGATCCGAAATATTTCTGGGGACGCCTGTCGGCCACCGGTCCGTACCCGTACAACGCAGCGGCATCCTCAGGGTCGAACCTAGGGCCGACCAACCCGGCTCTGCTGGATGAAGTCAACGCCCGCATCGCCGCCCTGAAGGCCGCCGACCCGTCCAACACCCAGCCCATTCCGGTGGACCTGGTCACTTCCTCGGGTTCGGGCCTCGACCCCGACATCAGCGTCGCGGCCGCCCTTTACCAGATCCCGCGCGTGGCTCGCCTGCGCGGCCTGAGCGAATCGGCCTTACGAACCCTGGTGAACCAATACACACAAGGGCGCACATTCGGCTTCCTCGGCGAACCACGCCTCAACGTCCTCGAGCTCAATCTGGCGCTGGACGGAATGAAAAAGTAGTATAGTTAGGGCATGGCAACCCAACCTCCCCGCCCCGATCCGGACACGCTCCTGGCCCGGATCCAGGCCGAAGAAGAGCAGGACAAGCGCGGCCAGTTGAAAGTTTTCCTTGGCTATGCAGCCGGGGTCGGGAAGACCTATGCCATGTTGGAAGCCGCCCACCAGCGCAAGGCCGAAGGGGTGGACGTTGTCATCGGCTACGTGGAGACGCACAAGCGCGCCGAAACAGAAGCCCTCGTCGGCGGGCTGGAAATCGTTCCCCGTCTCCAGCTGACCTACCGTAACGTCCAGCTGCCAGAAATGGACATCGATGCCGTCCTCAAGCGCCGGCCCCGCCTCGTCCTCGTCGACGAGTTGGCCCACTCCAACGCCCCGGGTTCGCGGCACGCCAAGCGGTACCAGGACGTGCTCGAACTGCTCGAAGCCGGCTTCGACGTATACACCACCCTCAACATCCAGCACATCGAGAGCCTGAACGACGTGGTCGCCCAGATCACCGGGATGACCGTCCGGGAGACCATCCCCGACAGCGTGATCGACGAGGTCAACGATCTCGAGCTGGTCGACCTGCCCCCGGACGAGCTGATCAAGCGCCTGGCCGACGGCAAGGTCTACGTGCCGGACCAGGCCCAGCGCGCCATCGAACAGTTCTTCCGCAAAGGCAACCTGACCGCCCTGCGTGAGCTGGCCATGCGGCGGGCCGCCGAGCGGGTGGACGACCAGATGCGCGCCTACATGCGCACCCGGGCCATCCCCGGGCCGTGGCCGGCCAGCGAGCGTCTGCTGGTCTGCATCAGCCCGGGCGCGCTCGGTGAGCGCCTGATCCGCACCGCCCGGCGCCTGGCAGACGAGCTCAACGCCGAGTGGTTCGCCATCTACGTGGAGACCCCCGACGAGGCCCGCATCTCCCAGGAACAGCGCGACCAGGTGGCCCGTTCGCTCCGGCTGGCGGAGGAACTCGGCGCCCGGACCGTCAGCCGACCCGGGCAGTCCGTTCCCGAGACGGTCCTGGAATACGCCCGCCGGCACAACGTCACCAAGATCATCGCCGGCAAGCCGGTCCGTTCGCGCTGGATCGAGGTCCTGCGCGGCTCGGTGGTGGACCGCCTGATCCGGACGAGCGGGAACATCGACGTCTACGTCATCAGCAGCGAAGCCGAGCCCCAGCCGGCCCGCCGGATCGTGGAAGGCTGGCGGCCCCATCGCCCCCTGGGACGTTACCTGTTCGGGCTCCTGCTGGTCGCCACTGCCACAGGCCTGGGCGCGCTGATCTCGCCGGATATCTCGCCTACCAACCTGGTCGTGGTCTATCTCCTGGCGGTCGTCGTGGCAGCCGTCTACCTGGGGCGTGGACCGGCCATCCTGACCTCCATCCTGGGGGTGGCGGCCTTCGATTATTTTTTCGTCCCCCCGCATCTGACTTTCGCCGTCGCCAACACCGAGTATCTGCTGACCTTTTTTGGCCTGCTGGGCGTCGGCCTGGTGATCAGCGAACTGACCGCCCGGGTGCAGGGCCAGGCGGAAGCAGTCCAGCGCCGGGAGGCCGAAACGGTCGAACTCTACGAGCTTGGCCGTGACCTGACCGTGGCGGCAGACCTGGAAGCCGTCGCCCAGGCCGCCATCACCCACGTCGGCCAGACGTTCGGCCGCGAAGTGGCCATCTTCCTGCTGGATGGGAAAAGGGCCCGGGTCTTTGCCGCCAGTCCCGGCCTGGCCATCTCCGACAACGACCTGGCCGTCGCGGACTGGTCGTTCGAGCACGGGCAGGTAGCCGGGCGCGGCACGGAGACCTTGCCGGAAGCCTCGATGCGTTACCAGCCGCTCCGGACCACCCGCGGGATCGTGGGTGTGCTGGGCGTCAAGCCGATCGACCCCGCCCGGCATCTCACTCGTGACCAGCTGCGCACCCTGGATGCCTTTGCCAACCAGATCGGGCTGGCCATCGAGCGCGCCAGCCTGGCCGAACAGGCCCGCCAGGCGGAGGTCCTGGAGATTACCGACAAACTCCAGACCGCCCTGCTCAACTCCATCTCGCACGACCTACGCACCCCGCTGGTCTCGATCACCGGGGCCCTGAGCAGCCTGGCGGACGACCAGATTCCCCTGGACGAATCCGCCCGCCGCAGCCTGATCGAGACCGCCGGCGAGGAAGCCGACCGGCTCAACCGATTGGTCGGCAACCTGCTCGACATGACCCGCCTGGAAGCAGGGGCAATGCGCATCAAGAAGGAAGCCTGCGATATCCAGGACCTGGTCGGCTCGGCGCTGGAGGCATTGGGCGGCCGTCTGGAGGATCGCGCCATCAGCATCGACATCCCGCCTGAAATCCCCCTGGTCCAGCTGGACTTCGTCCTGATCGAACGGGTCCTGGTGAACGTCATCGACAACGCCCTGAAGTATTCCCCGGCCGACTCGCCCATCGAGATCGCCGCCCATACGGCGGGCGCATTCCTGGAAATCGACGTGGCCGACCGCGGCACCGGCATCCCAGCCGAGGACCTGACTCGCATCTTCGACAAGTTCTATCGCGTCCAGCGGCCCGACAACGTCAACGGCACCGGGCTGGGCCTTTCGATCAGCAAGGGAATCATCCAGGCTCATGGGGGATTCATCGCCGCCGAAAACCGGGAAGGTGGGGGTACAATGATTACAATATCGATTCCTCTGCAGTGAGCGCCATGCCTGAAACGAATTTGCGTGTCCTCGTGGTAGACGACGAACGCTCGATCCGGCGTTTTCTAAAAGCCTCCCTGGGCAGCCAGTTCATCGTCCTGGAAGCCACCAACGGCGAGGAAGCCCTGGCGGCGGTCGCCAGCGAACATCCCGACGTGGTCATTCTCGACCTGGGCCTGCCCGACATCGACGGCGTGGAAGTGACGCGCCGCCTGCGCGAGTGGAGCCAGATTCCGATCATCATCGTCTCGGTCCGCGAACAGGAAAAGGACAAGATCGCCGCCCTGGACGCCGGCGCCGACGATTACCTCACCAAGCCCTTCGGGGTCGGTGAGCTGATGGCGCGGCTGCGGGTGGCGGTGCGGCGCTCCGCCCAGACCGACAACGAGCCGGTCTTCACCACCGGCGGCCTGGTCGTGGACATGAACCAGCGCGAGGTTCGGGTGAACGGCCAGGAAGTGGCCCTGACCCCCACCGAATACGACCTGCTGCGTACACTCATCAAGCACTCGGGGAAAGTCCTCACCCATGACCAGCTCCTGCGCGCCGTTTGGGGGACCGCTTACGAAAGCGAGACACACATGTTGCAGGTCAACATCAGCAACCTGCGCCGGAAGATCGAACCAGATCCGGCCCGCCCGAGCTACATCGTAACGGAACCGGGCGTCGGATACCGGTTGAAGGTTTTCTGAAATCGAATGCAAAGGGGGGATCGGAGGGTGGGAAGGTCCCACCCTCCAGCCGTTTAATTTTGGTCGCGGCAAATATCGAGAACCGCCCGCTTGTTCTTCCCCTCTGTCACCACGACCAGTACATCCCCGGCCCTGATCACGGTCTCGCCGCGCGGGATGACCACGCGTGCGCCGCGCCGCAGGGAAGCGATGATCGAGCCGGCCGGCCAGGCGATCTCTTTCATTTTCTTCCCGGCGCAGGCCGAGCCAGTCTCCACGACCACCTCACTGACGTTGACCTGTTCGGGGGTGAGCGCGTCCAGGCTCGCCTGGTGGACCTGGTGCCGCTGGGCGGCCCGCCGGTTCAGGGCGATATCGTACGAGTGGATGACATCCGCCCGGTTGAGCATGCCAAGCAGCTTGTGAGGATTCTCCCGTTCCACAACCGGCAGACGCCCGAAGTCCCCCCGGCTCATCCGCTGCAGAGCCACGCTGAGGGCCTCATCCGGGTATGCCACCTGGGGCTCCCGAACGCTGATCGCCCCGACCCGGGCCCGGGTTCTCCCTTCGGCATAGGCCCGGTCGATATCCTGCAGGGTGAGAACCCCCACCAAGTCGCCATCCTTATCCACCACCGCCGCTCCGTGGCTGCGCGTGCGCGCCAGTGCGGCAACTGCTTTCGCCAGCGGCAAGGAGGCCGAAAGAGGGCGGATATTTTTGTGCATGGCTTCGGCGACAGTGATAGTCTGCAAAACTTCGACATCCCGCCCGCGATCGAGGCGAATGCCCTGGCGTTTCAATCCCAGCATGTAAACAGAATCACGCTGCAATCTCTGGGAAACCAGCAGGCTGACCGCGACGGCAAACATGAGAGGCAGGATGATCCGATAATCGTTGGTCATTTCGAAGAGCAGCAGGATGGCCGTCAACGGCGCATGCGCGGTACCTGCCATCACCGCGGCCATTCCGACCAGGGCGAAGGCAGAAGGATTGATGTTCAATCCCGGGAAGAGGCGGGCGGAGAGCCACCCGAAAGCGCTGCCGAGGACCGCCCCGATGAACAGGGATGGCGCGAAAACGCCGCCGACGAATCCGCCCCCCAGGCTGGTCGAGGTCAACACGATCTTGGCGACCAGCAGCAACACGAGCAGGCCGATCGCCAGGTCGTTCTTATTAAGGACCTCGCCGATGGTATCGTAACCGACGCCGAAAATCCGGGGCAGGAAGATTCCGGTCAAGCCGACCAGGAGGCCGGCCGCGGCCGTCCGCACCCAGTCGGGGACGCGCCAGGAGTGGAACGCATCCTGGGCAAAGTATAGGGAGCGGGTGAAGATCGCCGAGATCGGCCCGGCCAGTAAGCCCAGGCCAAGGTACAGCGGCAGTTCCCAGACCGAATTGAAAGAGTAAGCCGGGATCGGGAAGGCCGGCTGGGTCCCGCTGACTGCCTGAGTGAAGACAGCCGAGACGACTGCAGCGATCACGATCGTCCCCAGGGCTCCGCTGCCGATCTCCCCCAGGACGATCTCCAGGGCAAAGAATACCCCGGCGATCGGCGCATTGAACGCCGCAGCGATCCCCGAAGCAGCTCCGGCCGAGACAAGCGTCCGGACCCGGTCATCGGACAGGTGCAGCCATTGTCCGAACATGGAACCCAGATTGGCGCCGATCTGCACGGACGGGTCCTCCGGTCCAACCGAGGCGCCCGAACCGATCGAAAGAGCCGCTGCCAACGCCTTGGCGGGAGCGCGTCGATAGCGCAGGCGGCCGCCTGCAAGGGCCACGGACTCCATCACGCCGGCCGTACCGTGGATGCGCTCGCTGCCGACCAGGAAATGGACGATCAGGCCAACGATTAGCCCGCCAAGGGCCGGGAGCACAGCAACGCTCCAGCCTCCCAGGGGGGAAAGCCATTTCCCCAATCCGCTGAAAGCCATGAAATGGAACAGGTCGATCAGGCGCTTGAAGAGCCAGACGCCTGCGCCGCTTACAAGGCCGACCAGGATGGCAATCCCGGCCATGGAAAGGGTTTCGGCAGCCAGGATGCGTTTGAGCCAAAGCGAGAGAGTTTTCATAATCAAGAAGAGAGGATCAAAAAAGGCGGGAATATTCGAGACACTTCAGTTGCCCGCTATTATAGGACTTAATTGTGGGAGTACAAAAACATTGCATTCTGCCCCGTCCGCAAATCTTGACGATTTCTTGATACAATTCTCCCGTTTCTTGATTTTTAATTGACATCCTGCGGCTGGAAAAGGCCGCCGGCGTAATTCCGCTGCATCCCAGGAATTTCAGAAAAGGTCAATCATGTTCTTCTCAATCGCATTGCTCATCGTCATCGTGTTTCTCGCCTTCAAGGCCGCCCCGGTCGAAAAGAAGGAACACGCCGCCATCCACGGCGCCGGGCAGATCGGCCTGCTGGCCGCCCTGGCGCTCTTCGGTGTGGATTATTTCACGTCCTATTTCTACGCCACGGGTGAGATGATGAGCGCCCTCCATCCCTATAACCTGCAAAAATATGCCTTCATCGCCGTCAGCCTGATCGCCTTTGCCAATGCGGTCTTCGGTTTCTTGTACATGTATTCCCTGGGTATCTTCAACGAAGGCGGCGGGTCCTACACCGCCGCGATGCGTTACCTGGCGCCGGGTCTGAGCCTGGTGGTGGCGGTGGTCCTGATCCAGGACTACATCTTTACCATCGTCGTCTCCACCCTCTCCGGCGTCGACCAACTCCTTTCGATCACGAAATCCGTCAACACATACTGGTGGATCCGTTTCCTGGTCGGCGCCAGCCTGGCAGCCATCACGTGGTACCTGACCATCCGCGGTCGGGGCGAATCCGCCCGGGTGGTCTTCACTATGCTGGGCATTTTCATTATGCTGTCGATCGTCATGGCAGTCGGGCTCTTCCTTGCCAAAGGCCGCGGGGCGGAGGTCCTGCCCTATGAGCAGACCCTGCCCACCCCGACGCTCTGGACGGCGATCTATCACATGCTGACTGCATCGATGAAGGGGCTGGTCGCCCTGAGCGGGCTGGAGGCCATGTCCAATGGCATCCAGTTCGTCATCGACGAGGACGCCGGGATCGTCAAGTGGGGCAAGAAAAATCTGAAATTCCTGCACGGGTTATGGTCTTTCTACAGTGGCAAATCAGGCATCGGCCGGCTGGTGCAGACCTCCTTCCTCTTCTACGGCGGCATTACCACCGCCTTCCTGGCATACTTCGCCATCCATTTCAACGCATTCGACAAGGTGGCCGGCCGCTCTCTGGTAGGGAACCTGGCTTACATCGGCTTCGGCCAGATTCCGGGAGGGAACGTCCTCTACTGGACTTATCAGGTCCTGGCGGTGGCCCTGCTGGCGGCCGCCTCGATGACCGCCTTCCAGGACCTGCAGGCTACTGCCTGGCGGGACGTTGCCATCGGTGAAATCCCGGAAATCGTCGTTTATCGCAACCGGGCCGGGACATTTACCCGTTCGGTCACAGCCGGGTTCGTCGTCGCCGTATTGATCCAGCTCATCGTACGAGGCGATACGAGCGCGGCCGTGCCCTATTACGGCATCGGTGTGTTCATGCCGATCATGGTGATGGGATTCGCCATCCGCCAGCACATCCTCAAAACGGCCAAAGGGGCAAAACGGTTTTGGGGCACCCTTGGAGCCGGCTTCGCGGGCGTCCTTTCCGGGATCGTCTTCGTCGGCCAGATCGCCGGCAAGTGGACAGAGGGCGGCTGGGTGGTGCTGATCTCCTTCAGCGTTCTGATCGTGACCGCCAACCTGCTTCTCATCTCGCCGATCGGTTACCGCGAGCCCAAGCAGATCTTCCGGATCGTCCGGGAGAAAGCTCGCGTCCAGGGCGCCATGGCATCCATCGTCGAGTGGCAGTCCCTTAAAATGCAGGAATACCGCTACAACCTGATCGCCTGGATCGCCCGCTTCTTCGAGGTGTTCGGGGTCCGCCGCCCGATCCGTTTCGAGCCACCCGTGCCGGTTGGCGATTATGATCACGCCCTGCACGCCGATCACCCGGACGCCCCCTCTCTGCTACAGCAGTATTTGGACAGCAACCAGAAGCAGCCTGCCCTCGGCGGCGCGCCCAAACAAACCGCGGGCGGGAATGAGGAAGGGAAAGAGGATTAGCAGGATCGCAAAAGCAAAACCATTTCAATAAGAACAGAGAATCTCATGAAAAAACTCCAGGCGTCATCACCCGCCTGGAGTTTTTATTTCTTGACGATTTCTTGACATTATTCCAGCCTTCCTTGTCATCGCCTTGATTGAACCAAATGTAAAATCCAGCCTGTTGCCTTGACACGCCCTTGACGCTGAGCCAGGTTTTATTGCCCCCCTCTTGACGTGGCTCCGCGAAATCCGTGCCGCGGTTGAAATGCAAGGTTCGCCAGTGAATGATCCGAGATGAGTGAAAAATTGCAGATCCTGGTCGTGGACGACGAACGTCCCATCCGGCGTTTTTTGAATGCTTCCCTGAGCGGCGAATATGCCATCCTCGAAGCGGCCACGGGAGAAGAAGCCCTGGCCATTACCGTGTCAGCCCGCCCCGACGCGATCATCCTGGACCTCGGCCTGCCCGACATGGACGGTGTGGACCTGACCCGCAACTTGCGGGAATGGACCCAGATCCCGATCATCGTCGTCTCGGTCCGGGACCGGGAAGAGGACAAGATCGCCGCCCTGGACGCCGGCGCCGACGATTACCTGACCAAGCCCTTCGGGGTCGGTGAGTTGATGGCCCGACTTCGGGTGATCCTCCGCCGGGCCGCCGCCCCTGAGAATGAACCGGTCTTTCATGCCGACCGCCTCACCGTGGACCTGACCCGCCATGAAGTGACGATCGACGGGCAAACCGCTTCCCTGACACCGACCGAATATGACATCCTGCGGATCCTGGTCCAGCATGCCGGAAAAGTCCTCACCCACCAGCAGTTGATCCACCAGGTGTGGGGAGAGGCCTACAGCGCCGACTCCCACCTCCTGCGCGTCAATATCAGCAACCTGCGCCGGAAGATCGAAGCGGACCCTTCCCGGCCGCGTTACGTCATGACCGAACCGGGCGTCGGGTACCGCCTCAGGATTCTAGAAGCAGCCGCCGCGCCCCGGGAACAACTTAGGATCAATTGACCCTGTCGATAAAAAGGTAAACCATGTTTTTCTCAATCGCATTGCTCATCGTAATCGTCTTCATCGCCTTCAAGGCCGCCCCGGTCGAAAAGAAGGAACACGCCGCCATCCACGGCGCCGGGCAGATCGGCCTGCTGGCCGCCCTGGCGCTCTTTGGCGTGGACTATTTCACGTCCTACTTCTACGCCACGGGTGAGATGATGAGCGCCCTCCATCCCTATAACCTGCAAAAATACGCCTTCATCGCGGTCGTGATCATCGCCGTGGCGAATGCAGTGTTCGGCATCTTGTACATGTATTCCCTGGGCGTTTTTAACGAAGGCGGTGGTTCCTATACCGCCTCGATGCGCTACCTGGTGCCGGGATTGAGTCTGATCGTGGCGGTCGTCCTGCTCCAGGACTATATCTTTACCATCGTCGTCTCCAGCCTGTCCGGCGTGGACCAATTGCTTTCCCTGAAGAGTTTGTACAATATTCCCTGGTATTACCATGTCGGTCTGGGCATCGCCCTGGTGACGGTTACGTGGTACCTGACCATCCGCGGTCGGGGGGAATCGTCCCGGGTGGTCTTCACCATGTTGGGGATCTTCGTGCTGCTCACCCTGACGATGGCGATCGGCCTTTTCGTCGCCAAAGCCAATCCGTCCGTCAAGCCTTATGCCTATATTCCTCCCGCCGCCACCCCTTCACTCTGGACGGCGATCTATCGCATGCTGACCGCATCGATGAAGGGGCTGGTCGCCCTGAGCGGGCTGGAGGCCATGTCCAACGGCATCCAGTTCGTCGTCAATGAGGACTTCGCCCTGGTCAAGTGGGGCAAGAAAAAACTTCCCAAACTGAACGGCATCTGGGAATTCTACAGCGGCAAATCCGGCATCGGCCGCATGGTCCAGACTTCCTTCTTATTCTATGGCGGGCTGACAACCGCTTTCCTGACCTATTTTGCCATCCACTTCAATGCTTTCGATGCGACGGCTGGACGTTCCCTGGTGGCCAACCTGTCCTTTATCGGCTTCAGCCAGATCCCCGGCGGCATTGTCCTGTACTGGGCCTACCAGATCCTGGCGGTCGGGTTGCTGGCAGCAGCCTCCATGACTGCCTTCCAGGACCTGCAGGCGACCGAATGGCGGGACGTGGCGATCGGGGAAATCCCCGAGATCATCGTCTACCGGGACAAGCGCGGCACCTTCACCCGCTCGGTAACCATCGCTTTCGCCGTCGTCATCATCATTACTTTCCTCATTCGGGGCCAGACCGCTCTTGGCATCCCTTATTATGGGATCGGCGTCTTCATGCCCATCATGATGATGGGATTTGCCATCCGCCGCCACATCCTGAAAACCTTCCCGAAGGGGGCCAAACGGTCCTGGGGGGCTTTCGGAGCCGGGTTTGCCGCCATCCTTTCCGGCCTGGTCTTCGTTGGTCAGATCGCGGCCAAGTGGACCGAAGGCGGCTGGATCGTGCTGATCTCCTTCAGCGTCCTGGCCCTGACAGCCAACCTGGTGCTGATCTCACCGGTCGGCTACCGGGAACCGAAGCAGATCTACCGGATCGTGCGCGAAAAAGCCCGCGTCCAGGGCGCCATGGCCTCCATCGTGGAGTGGCAGTCCCTGCGCATGCAGGAGTATCGTTACAACCTGATCGTCTGGATCGCCCGCTTCTTTGAACTGTTCGGCATTCGCCGCCCGGTCCGCTACGAGGCGCCCACCCCGGCCGGCGACTACGACCACGCCCTGCACGTCGACCATCCCGAGGCTCCCTCATTGCTGCAGCAGTATTTGGACAACAACCCGAAGGCGCCCAGGCTGGGTGGAGCACCCCGTCAGACCGCCCAGGGAGACGCCGAAGGCAAGGTGGATTGACCTGGAATATAGAGAAGCGCCGGTTCGGAAATCCGAACCGGCGCTT
>Ga0335071_10000215_pt1 | contig 67738 bp, 53 predicted proteins | sample Lox_Sample_15_FD_206724 | JGI IMG/M metagenome (GOLD analysis project Ga0335071, IMG submission 206724) | Soil microbial communities from Loxahatchee National Wildlife Refuge, Florida, United States - Lox_Sample_1.5 | ecosystem: Environmental > Terrestrial > Soil > Wetlands | place: USA... | reverse complement strand
AGGCGATGTACCAGGGCGCGAGCATCGGCGTCTACCAGGTGCCGGCGCTGGACTATCGCGGGTATCAGGCCGCGTACGCCGAGCCGGGAGCGAACGTCAACCTCACGGTCGGGCTCGTGAACCGTGGCACGGGACTGGCGGACTCGGTGAGCGCGGTGCTCTCGACAACCGACCCGGATATCAACGTGACCGCGCCGAACGCGCTGTTCGGCTCGATTACGCTCGGAAAGGACGGCTATTCGCTGACGCCGTTCATCATCCATGTCGACAGCTCGCATGCGGACAACAGCCTGGTGACGATGAATCTCGCGGTCTCCGGTGCGAACGGCTACGCGGGCAGCGTGAGTTTCCCGCTGCTGGTCACGACCAACCGCGGGTTCTCGGACGACATGGAGCGTGGAACGAACGGCTGGACCCACTCGGGAACAAGTGACAACTGGCATCAAACCACACATCGGAGCCAGTCGCCGTCGTCGAGCTGGTACTGCGGTGCGGAGGGTTCGTGGCAGTACACCATCGAGAACGACGCGCGGCTGGTGACTCCGTACTTCGTGTCGGGCGATTCGGCCCGGCTTTCGTTCGACCACTGGTATGACGTCGAGCAGGACTACGATTTCTGCATGCCGGAAATCAACAACGGCTCGCAGTTCTGGGTCCCGCTGGCGAGCTACACCGGAACGAGTACGAACTGGCAACACGTGCAGATCCCGCTCGCTGCCTGGTCGGGCCAGACCGTCAGGGTCGGGTTCAGATTCCTGTCCGACGGCGGCGTGAACGGAGAGGGTTGGTACCTCGACAACCTGCTGTTCGAGCCCTACCACGCGGGCGTGACCGAACCGGCACCGGGCGAGCCGGTCCGTAGCGCGAAGCTCGAAGTCCGAAGCCCGGCCCAACGAACGGCGACGGTCAGCTATGCGATTCCGCCCGGAGCTTACGCGCGGCTTGCCGTCTACGACGTGAACGGCAGGCTGCTGTCGGTGATAGCCAACCGGCTCACCGGCTCGGGACGGGCGAATTGGAGTCTGGCCGGAGTTGAAGCCGGTGCGTACTTCATCCGTCTGACAGATGGCAAGTCGAGCAAGGTCGCCAAGGTCGTAGTGGCGAGATAGCGAGCAGAGGTTCTAGACAGTGCAGGGGCGCGATTCCGCGCCCCTGTCGCTTTATGGCCCGGCCGTGGTCAGTCCGTCGTCTCCGCAGGCAGTGCGTTGAGCGAGTCGATGTAAGCCTGAGTCAGGCCGGTCGAGTCGGTGACCATGTACACCGCCCGCTGGACAATCCACATGTTGCTTCCGCTTGAGATGTCTTTGTGCTGGACCAGGCCGACGATTTGCAGCAGGTCGGAGTTGTCGGTCACCGGGCCGATGTCGAAGGTGTCGCCGGCGTCGGGCGACGGCCGGTTCTTGTTACAGCAGAAGACGCCGAGCAGCACGGTGCTCCCGGCAGTGTCGGCGGCGACCGACTGCGGTTTCAGCAGCAGCATATGCGGGGTGTTGTTGACCCGGCGCTTGAGCAGGAGCCCGGCCGGCAGCACATCGGTCGCGGTGCCCGAAGACCGCGACGCGATGGTCATGCCCATCGTGAACGGCCCGTATGGGCTCAGGTCCGGGCTGCCGGTAATCGAGATGACGTTGATATTCGAATTGATGTTGAACTGGGTGCCGGACGGCTGGAACTCGTTCGTCAGCAGTTGGTCACAGGCAAGAAACAGCAGAGCCAGCGCAATCGCGCTGCGGAAAACAAGGTTCTTCATAGCGTCCTTTCGACGGGAGGAATGGGACGAACCGGACATATAGGACTTATAGGACATACAGGGCGGATTGTCAAGCGGAGACGCGGCCCGGGCTTCCCGGACGCAGCAGTGGCTTCAGGGCCTGAAGTCGTCGGAGAAGGTCGTGTCGGCCGAGCTTCTGGAGCGCGCGTTGCGCGTAGATGTAGTTCCCGGGTTCGTGGAGCTGGAGCAGCGCACGCTGGAGCTTCATCTCTTTCGGGTCGCGGGGAACGTACAGCGGCTGGTCGGTGAACGGGTCTTTGCCGGTGTGCCAGGCGGCAGCGGCCGCGGTCATCGGCAGCGGCGTGAACTGCTGGACCTGGCGGATGAAAAGCCGCTCGGTGCGCACGAGGTACTCGGCAAGCTCGATCGCGTCGTCAACCGTCGAGCCCGGGTGGCCGGAGATGAGATAAGGAATCAGGTACTGCTTCTTGCCGAGGCGCCGGTTCGTCTCGGCAAAGCGGCGGCGGAAGGCCAGGTAGGAGGCGTGGGATGGCTTGTGCATGGCGGCAAGCACGCGCGGTGAGACATGCTCGGGCGCGACCCGGAGCTGGCCCGACACGTAGCGGCGGCAGAGCTGTTCGAGATAGCCCAGACCCGGTTGGTCGTCGATGAGGTCGAACCGGAACCCGGTGCCGACCGATGCCTTCTTCACGCCGGGTAGAGTGCGGACGGCTTCGAGCACCGCCAGTTCCTCTTTCGGCGCGAGACGCAGGCGCGGGCAACGCTGGGGCCACGTACACTCGCGGTCCGGGCAGACACGGCCCGACGACATCTTCGCGCAGGTAGCCGCGTACATGTTGGCGGTCGGACCGCCGATGTCGGTGATGTGCCCCTTGAAGCCTTCGAGCCGCGTAATCCGCGCCGCCTCCCTCAGAATGGATTGCCGGCTCCGCCACTGGATGATGCGGCCCTGGTGCGCGGAGAGCGAGCAGAAGGTGCAGGAGCCGAGACAGCCGCGGTGTGAGGTTATCGAGAACCGGACCGTTTCCAGTGCGGGTATCTTCTCCGTGTAGTCGGGATGAGGCATGCGCGTGTAAGGCAAGTCATACACGTGGTCGAGTTCGGCCTGGGACAGTGGCGCGGGCGGCGGGTAGTGTACGACCCAGCGGTCGCCATGCGGCTGCGCGAGCGTGCGACCGGCGGGGTCATCGGCAGCGCGATGCCAGAGACGGAAGGCCTCGTTGAACTTGTCCTTGTCCGCGGCAACCGCTTCGTAGGAGGGTAACGCGACGGCGTCGGCCGGCGGCTCCTTCCGGTTGACGCAACTGCCACGGATGCCGTCGAGCAGCGAGGGGGCGAGGGGCGAAGGACGAGGGGCGGGCGGTTCGGCAGCAAGGCGCTGAGCGACCTCCACTAGGCTCCTTTCCGCCATGCCGTAGAGCAGGATGTCCGCACGCGTGTCCAGCAGCAGCGAGCGACGGACCGAGTCATCCCAGTAGTCGTAGTGGGCCAGCCGGCGCAGGCTGGCCTCGATGCCGCCGATGACCAGTGGGACGTCTTTGTAGACCTCCCGCAGCCGGTTGCAGTAGACCGTCGTCGCGCGGTTGGGCCGCAGGCCCGGTTTGCCTCCGGGTGAGAAGTCGTCGGTTCGCCGGAGCTGGAGGTTCGGGCTGTAGTTGGCAACCAGCGAATCAACGTTGCCGGCCGTGACTCCGAAGAAGAGTCGCGGCCGGCCGAGGGCAGTGAAATCTTCGGGTTCCGACCAGCGTGGCTGGGCGATCACGCCGACCCGGAATCCGGCGTCGAGCAGGACTCGCGCGACTACGGCGCAGCCGAACGATGGGTGGTCAACGTACGCGTCACCGCTGACTACGATGACGTCGCACCAGTCCCAGCCGAGTGCCGCCATCCCTCGCCGGGAGAGCGGCGGCATTACCGCCGCTAGCGCGGCGGGGTCCATTACTGCAGGTTCTGCAGCGCCGTCTTGGTGGAGTCGGCCAGCCCGGGACCTTCGGTGATTTCGGTCAGACCCAGCTGGACCAATTCCTTGTTGTCGTCGCCCGTGATGGTCTTGCCGGCCATCACATCAAGCAGCACCTGAGTTTCCTTGTCATACTCCTTGCCGGCAACGGTGTAGAAGCAGTCAGCACTGGGGACGTCGGCGCTGTCTTCGTTGCACCCGTACGTCGGCAGAATCGCGGTCGACGTTCCACCACCGGTGGCGGTGAACGTGAAAGGCTTGACCAGCATCATGTATTCGAAGGTCGTGGGGTCCGCCGGGGCGAACACGAGTCCGGCCGGCAAGGTGACGCTGACGTCACTACCACTGTTGCTGACGACCAGGTACAGGGGCGTATTCGATTCCTGTGCGTCCGGGTCTTCTTCATACCCGTTGAGAGTGTCAACGGTGACACCGGTCGGCCACGTGAACGTCTGGATATTCGTATTCACGGGCTGGAACGCACCGGGCGTCCAGGCCCGTTCCGGTATTTTCTTGCAGGCACTTCCGGCCAGAACCGCGAAGGCCGCAACCAGAACCAGCAGACTGAGCAGACGAGATGCTTGTTTCATGACTACATGATGGAGGATAAAAGGGCAGAAGTCAACCCGCGCGCTAGAGCAGGGTCAGGCGGCGGGTGAAGCACGAGCGCGGTCCCTTGAACCGTACAAAGAACGTGCCGGCGGGCATCCGCCGGCCGGACGGGAATGTCCGGTTCCAGACCCAGTACTGCGGGCCGGGCTCGAGCCGTCCATCGAACAGGCTGGTTACCAGGCGACCGGCGGCGTCATACACGGCAAGCGTATAGTGGCCCGGTTCGGTCACGGCCGCGCTGAAGTTGACCGGCCCACTTGACGGGTTTGGCCAGGAGGCAGGGCCGGGGGATTGGGAAACCGGCGCCGGGAGTCGGGACGAAGCGAGCCAGGGCGCCGCGAAACGGACGCCCCACGGCCCGGATTCCGTCTGCTGGCTGTAGAACACGCCCGGCAGCCGCATCGGTGCATGCGGCACATATACGAGCCTCGGCGCAAGCCCGGCGAGCGGGAACCGGCTGACCTTGACCGGGCTCAGCCAGCCATCGGGGGCAGAGGAGTTGGCGCAGGTCCAGTAGGCCGCGACCTCGTTCGCGCTTTGACGGCTGCCCGCTGCATAGCAGAGGCTGACGTAGTCGTTTGGTTTGGAGCGGTCGGCGGCGAGGCGGGGCTGCTGTTCTTCGGTGGTCGAGTTACCGAACGGCAGACCGAGGGTCCAGTTTGATCCTCCGTCCGTGCTTGACGAGTACTCGAGGTCGCGCACCGATGTGTCGCGGCGTCCAACGGTGTAGAAGACCCAGACCGCAGCCTTCGATTCCGGCGTGGAGTCGGCCTGCATGACGGTCGGGTCGAAGCACTGCCCGGCAAGGCTGTCGCTCACGACTCGGTAGGTTGACCAGTAACCCGGCATCCCGTAGTGGCGGTTGAAGGAATAGTGTATTTCGCCGCCATTCAGCGCGTAGCGCCAGGCGCAGTGAATCGTCGAGCCGGTCGTGTAGGAGATGCACGGGTCCCAGGCGTTCCACCAGTCGGTTCCAGGCTCCCAGGACAGGCCATAGTCAAGCGAGCGGGTAAACGCTCCGGTCCGGCCGGCGCGGTGTTCGTTCACGTAAAGGCAGTAGAGGTAGTAGTGGGCGTCGCGGTCGATGGCGACGGAGAAGTCGTCGATCGTGTCCGGGCCCACCGCGACGGGCATGAGGCCGGGCTGGCTCGAGTCGTAAGGAATCCGCGCCAGCCACAGGTCGCCGCCGTTACCGGATTGAAGCATGAACAGGTAGAAGAACGACGAGTCGCCCTGGCCGGAGACGAGCTGCAGCTGCCGCACCGATGCGTCGGCGTGCATCGCCCAACGGCCGTGCCAGGTTGAGCCGAAGTCTCCTGAATAGTATAAACCAACAGCGCTGTCCTGGTAGGCGATCGCGGCCCAGATACCGCCGGAGGTATCAGCGGTCGCGTCGAAGGCCGTGACGGAACCGCTGTCAATCAGGACTTCGGAGCCCCAGAAGCCGGCCGCGGCGACGGAACCTACCGCAAGCAGTACGAGCACACCTCGGCTCATGCTTCGCACAACGATAATTCAAGCCACGCCGTTACCAAAGTCAAGGCAAGTCTCTCCCGTTGGGCTGGCAACGGAAACCAGCCGGCTGCGGCTGGAGTGCACGTGGTGAGACACCACAGGGCCGATCGGACGTGGCACGAGGGAAACTGCTTACTTCACGCTGCCGTTGCTGAGTTTCAAATCGCCACGCCCTGGAGTGCGCACCACCGGTAGCCGGTCGAGTTTGCGCTGTTGACTTCCGGGGCACTCCGCCGAATCGAACCCGTGATGGCCCACACGGGAAGTTGTGGGTCAACAACGCAGACTGTTGCGAGGTGCCTGAAGAAGCAGGGGGATTGCCCTCAGCCCCTTGACTTGTGAACGACAGCCTCATACACTTAACTGCGTGACTAGACAACAGGTCCATGGCTAAACCGGTCATACTGGTAGTTGACGACCTTCCGTCTAGTTATGATAGTCTGGTCAAGGGTACCGGACAGTACGATGGCGGACGGTTGGCGCGTGAGTTCGACTATGTCCATCTCGACTGCTTCGCCGAAGTCCGCCAGTGGTACAACCGAAACCGGGCGCGTTTTGTCGCGCTGATCGTCCAGGACGTTGACTTCAGTCACACTACAGATGAGCGTAAGCTGGTGGACTACCCAGACATCCTCAAGCCCCTGCAGCGCACACCGGACATCAAAGCCTTGCAGGGTTTTCTGATCTATGGCTACATCCGCCAGAACAACATCGACCGCATTGCGCCGGTCATCTTCGTCTCCAGCCGGACCGGCATTGAGTCGACCAGCGAGTTCTCGGAGTTCATCATCCGGCCCGGGTACGGCCTCTGTTCGTTCGTGCCGGAGAGCGCGGTTGGAGACCAGTACTACCCGAAGCTAGCCGCCTCAATCGACACGCTCGCCATACGGCCGCTTACTGACGAACAACGCAACCACTGGACCACCGAGCATCACATGGTAGTTGGCCGGGCGCGCAAGATGGCTTTCCTTGTCTACGAGATAGAGCGTATCGGCCCGTCCGACGCCACCGTGCTGCTGCTGGGGGCGTCGGGCGTCGGCAAGGAGCTCGTAGCCAATGCCCTGCACCGCTGCAGCTACCGCCACGTCGAAGGTGACCCCGGCCGCGAGTATCCGCTCACCGTCAACATGGCGGCCCTCAGCTCAAACCTGGTCGAGGATGAACTTTTCGGGCACCAGCGGGGCGCATTTACCGGCGCGGTGGGAGAGCGGTCGGGAATCCTGGAGACGGCACAGGGCTCGACGGTTTTTCTTGACGAAATCGGCGATATCGGGCAAGAAACGCAGGTCAAACTCCTCCGGGCGATGGAGTATCACCGCATCAAGCGCGTCGGCAGCTCGCGCGAGCTCAGGATCGACATGCGCATCGTCGCCGCTACCAACCGCAGCGTGCCGGAGCTGCAGGTCCGGTTCAGACCGGACTTCTATGGCCGGCTGGTTCAGCACTGCATTCCTGTGCCATCAATCCGTGAGCGCTGGGAGAATGAGCCGGCCGACTGCGTCGAGGCGGATATCGAAGACATCGCCCACTATGTCATTCAGATCATGAACGCCAATCCTCGGCACAAGCGACAGCTGGGGATCGAACGCACCGCCGTGAAGTTCATCCGCCAGGTCGTTCAGCAGCACGTCGACGGCAGTAATGATTTGCTCGACGGCAACGTCCGTACGCTACGGAACATCATTGAGCGTGCATACGAACGCGCACAGTACGACGGTAGCGCCGAGATAGGTTTCGGCCACGTGATGCCGGCCCTCGGCATGGTCAGGCTCCTCAGCACGCAAACCCCGCGTCCCTCCGGATCCGTCCCGCGACCCCGAGACAGCAGCGCTACCTCGGGCACCGACCGGCCCTCGACATCAGACGCCGGTCCACTCCAAGCCGCCGTCGGCACGCTCGCACTGCATGAGATCGAGGGTCAGGCCATAAGGGAGGCCCTTCAAAGAACTCAGAACAACCAGACCCGCGCCGCCGAGCTGCTTGGTATCCACCGGGACACGCTGCGTCGCAAGATGGCCGAGCACGATCTCGGGGCATGAATCGCTGTCGTATTTTGCTGCAGCAAAATCACGCACAGGGCAATAGTTGTGTTGACAGCTGTGATCGTCCATCAAGATAATGCATTGAAAAGAATTGATTTAAGTCATTGACTCGCATGGGTGCGGCTTGGCATGCCAAGTGCACATAGGATGTCTGCATACTGGGATAGCGGTGGGCCCAGAGAGTCAGACCGAGCCAAGCTGAGGTTCTCTCCAAGGGCAGGAAGCGCTCATACGTCCCCTCCTCACCAGTCAACACTCTCGACGGGGACCGACTAAGAACGCGGCGCATCGTAGCCCACGATGCGCCGCGTGTCCTTTGCCGAAAGACTCCTGTTCAACGCCATTCCTGTCTCGCCGCGCGGTGGCCCTTCACACCCCAAGCGGTGGTATCTTGTGAACATCGGCCCGCTGCTGGAATGTGTGACCGGCGTCCCGAATCCTTGACCAGCCTCGAATCTCCCAATAATATGAGCGTCCCATGAGAATACTCGTCGTGAACTGGCGCGATTCCCGGAATCCTCTGGCGGGTGGTGCCGAGGTCTATTTCCAGGAGATCTTCTCACGCCTGGTCAGACGCGGCCACGACGTTACCCTGCTCAGCGAGCGGTTCGCCGGGTCGTCTGCGGAGGAGGTGAACGAGGGCATTCGTGTAATCCGCGCCGGGGGCAAGTTCACGTTCAACTTCACGGCCGGGCGGATGGTTGGACGGCTGGCCGAGTCCCTGAACGCCGACGTCGTCATCGATGACCTTAACAAGATTCCCTTCTACTCACCGTGGCACACACGGCGGCCGGTCCTGGCCATCCTGATGCACCTTTTCCGCGGCAGCATCTTTCGCGAAACCCTGCCGCCCATGGCAGCCTACGTGTGGGCGTCGGAGACCATGATTCCCCTCGCCTACAGGCAGTGCCGGTTCGCAGTCCTCTCCGAAAGTTCAAAGAAAGACACCGTGAGGGTCGGCATCGATCCGGGCCGCATAGCGGTAATCCCTCCGGGTACCGACTTCCTACGGTTCCGACCTGATAACTCGGTGCCCCGCGAACGGTTGGTGCTGCACGTCGGACGGCTCAAGCGCTACAAGGCAACGGACCACCTGCTGCTTGCCGCGAAGAAGCTGAAGGAGCGTGGCGTCAGCTTCACGACTGTCATCGTCGGCGACGGAGACGACAAGCCAAGGCTAGAAGCGCTCGCCGCGAAGCTCGGATTGGGCGAACAAGTGCGGTTCACCGGCTTCGTGCCGGAAGCGGAGAAGGTGAGCTGGTATCGTCGGGCTGCGGTGCTCGTCGAAAACTCGGTCAAGGAGGGCTGGGGGCTGATTGTGATGGAGGCAAATGCCTGTGGGACGCCGGTTGTCGCCGCGAACTCTCCAGGCCTGCGCGATTCATCCAAGGATGGCGTGAACGGCCTGATGTACGAGTACGGCGACGTGCCGTCGCTGGCCGAGAAACTGGAGAAGCTGTTGTCCGATGACGCGCTGCGTGCCCGTCTCGGTCAGCAGGGAATCGCGTGGGCGAAGCAGTGGACCTGGGACGGTGCAGCCGAGGCGATGGAGCGGGTAGCCGATAAAGCGATAAACGAGGGACGATGAACGAAGAACGAACGCCGGCGCTCGAGGTGCAGTCGGTCGTAAAGAATTTCCGCCGCGGGCGCGGACTGAAGAAGAAGATAACACGGGCAGTGGACGGTGCGACTCTGACTCTGCGCAGAGGAGAACTCTTCGGGCTGCTCGGTCCGAACGGCGCGGGCAAGACCACGCTCGTGCGCTGCATCGCGACCCTCTTGATTCCCGATGCCGGAACCGTCAAGGTGCTTGGCCACGACGCCTTCAAGGATTCGCTCTACTGCCGCCAGCGCATCGGCCTGCTGACTTCGGGTGAGCGGACCCTTTACTGGAAACTCTCGGCCCGCGACAACCTCAACTTCTTCGCCGCGCTCTACGGACTGACCGGCAAGGCCCGCGACAAGCGGATCGACTACCTGATCGAGCTCCTCGGCCTGAAAGAAGTCGAGCGCGACCGGCTCGAGCGCTACTCTTCGGGAATGAAGCAGAAGGTGAGCCTGGCCCGGGCGATACTCCACAACCCGGACCTCATCCTGCTCGACGAGCCTTCGCTCGGGCTCGACCCGCAGTTCGCCCGGTTCATCCGTGGATTCATCAAGGACGAGCTGAACCGCAAGCAGGGCAAGACCATCCTGCTCACCACACATTACATGGATGAGGCGGACGAGTTATGCCAGCGGATTGCTTTCATCAACAAGGGCAAGATAGTGGACGTGAAGACGCCGGAGCAGTACAAGCGGGACATCCCGCACACCGAGGTGCTGGAAATCCGCATCCAGGGGCAGCCCGACACGTCGCCGATCCAGGCCCTGCCCGGAGTCGAGCGTATCGCGTCCGAGTTCAAGGAGGGCGTGACCACGCTCAAGGTCGTTGCTCCGCGCGCCGAGGCGGTGTTGTCCGAGGCGATCGAGCACCTGCGCAGGGGTGGCCGGATACTGGGCATCGACATCAAGCAACCGACACTCGAGGACGTGTTCCTGTATGTCACCGGGACGTCGCTCGGCGCTGACACGGCCGAGCACAAGCCCGAACCCGAATGAGCTTCGCGGCCACGGCGTACGTCATCCGGGCCGAAATGGCCAAGACGCTGCGCATCTACTTCTCCTACCCGATCATCGTCGTGTACTGGGCAATCTTCCCGGTGCTATGGGTCTTTCCGTTCCTGTTCCAGGGCAAGGCAATGGTCGGCTCGAATTCGAGCGCCGCGTTCCAGCACCTGACCGGTTCGGGCAACTACATGGCTTTCATCCTCATCGGCGCGATGGTGTCGAACTTCGTCTTCTCCGGGCTCTGGGGCGTGGGCAACAGCCTGCGCGAAGAAACCTACTGGGGAACGATGGAGTACATCATTGCCTCGCCCACACACCCGCTGGTTGTCCTCATCGGCAAGACGCTGGCCGAGGCCTCGGTTACAACGTGCATCGTTTTCCTGCAGGCCACGATTATCAGCCTGCTGCCGTTCGGCATCTCCTTTACGCTTGCCAAGGTTCTGCCAGTGCTGTTGCTCGTCGTCCTGCTGATGGTCGGGTTCTACGGCTTCGCCATCGCCTTCGCCGGGTTCACGCTGCTTATCAAGGAAGTCCACGGTTGGGTACATACGCTCGAATGGGTCTTCTTCCTGTTCTCACCCATCCGCTACCCCGTGCAGGTGAACCCGATTACATCATTCGTCAGCGTGTTGATCCCGCTGACCTGGGCGCTCGTCGCCATCCGCGGCATCATCCTGCTGAACCAGCGCGCGGTTGGACTCTGGAAGATCTCAGGAATCCTGGTGGCGATGGACGCGGTCCTGCTCCTCGGCGGCTACTTCACATTCGTCGCGCTCGAACGCAAGACCCGCCGGGACGGAACGGTCGGAATGCACTGATGGGAGAGGATTCAAGGGGCCAAGGGGTCGAGGATTCTGGTCCGGTCACTGGAATCCTCGAATCCTCGAATCCTGGACCCCTTCGTCTGCTGCGGCACTACGCGAACGCGGTGTGGGTCGAGAACATCAAAGAGTGGAAGCTTGAGCTGACCTACCCGATCGACTTCCTCCGCGGACTGATTGACCCGGTCGTCTATCTTCTGCCCTACGTGTTCTACGGCATCGCGCTGGTCGGTGGGCGCTCTTCTGCAAACCTGCAGAAACTTGTCGGCACCACCGATATCGTCAGCTTCATTACCATCGGCTATGTCTTCATCGGTTTCATGAACATGGCGCTGTGGGCGATGGGTTTCAGCCTGCGCAAGGAGCAGATGTACGGCACGCTGGAGGCGGTCTTTGCCGCGCCGGTGCCGCGCTGGGTTTTCACCATGGGGATGTCGATGCACTCGATACTGCACCAGTTCCTGATGATTGCCGTGCAACTGCTGTTCATCCTGGCGGTCTTCAGCCTCAAGGTCAACCCGCTCGGCTTGCTGCCCGCCTTTGGGATGATCGGACTGATGCTCATCGCGCTCTACGGTATCGGGATGATAATGGCCTCGACGACGCTCATCTTCAAACAGGGCTGGCTCATCTCCGAGGCGCTTGGCAGCCTGCTGATGGTTATCACGCCCATTGCCTACCCGCTTGCGGTCCTCCCCGTCTTCATGCAGAAGGCTGCGCTCGCGGTCCCGACCACCTACGGCATCATGACCGCGCGCCACTTCCTGATGGGCGAACAGATGGGATTCTCGGTCGGCACGGCGTTCCTGCGCGTGGCCGTGCTTTGCGTGATATGGGTCGTTTGCGGGCTGGTGATCTTCGCAGCCATTGACCGCTCTACCCGCAGGAGCGGGACGCTGAGCCACTACTGATGAAGAAGGATTCGAGGGGTCAAGGGGTCAAGGATTCCACTTCGGGCACTCGAATCCTTGAATCCTCGAATCCTCGACCCCTTCCGCTGGGCATCTCCATGGGCGATCCGGCCGGAATCGGGCCGGAGATTGTACTCAAGTCGCTGTCTCATATGCCGCGCCTCCGCTGTCGTCTGTTCGGGTCACGCGAAGTGTTTGAGAAGGAACAGAAACGACTCAGGACTGACGTCGACCTCTCCTGCGTCGAGGACGTTGCCGGGCGGGTCGGGGTTTTCAAGATGGGGCGAGCTCAGCGGAACTGCGGCGCTGCGGCCCTTGCTTGTCTCGAAGTCGGAGTCAGGGAACTCAGAGAGAACCGCCTGTCCGCGCTCGTAACCGCGCCGGTTTCAAAGGAAGCCCTGCGTATTACCGGTTTCAGGTGGCCGGGCCAGACCGAGTTCCTGGCCGAGCGGCTGGGGAGCAGACGCTACACGATGCTCGCATGGACCCCGAAGTTCAAGGTCGTGTTCGTCACCATCCACGAGCCGCTGGCCCGCGCCAGCCGGCACATTACCGCTGCCGCGGTCACTGAGAAGGCAGGGTTGCTAGGCGAGTTCCTGTGCGCCACCGGTGTGAAGCGGCCCCGCATCTGCGTGATGGCGTTCAACCCGCACGCTTATGAGTTCAGCCTCGGGGAGGAAGGACGCATCGCCGCCGGCGTCGCGAGAGCCCGCGAGATGGGCATCAACGCATTCGGCCCCATTCCCGCCGATGCGTCGTTGGCCGGCCTGCTGCAGTCCGGCCATTCGTCATTGCCATTTGATGGATATGTTGCCATGTACCACGACCAGGCGATGATTCCCGCCAAGCTGCTCGGCCGAGACGAGGGCGTTAACCTCACGCTTGGGCTGGGCCGCATCCGCACGTCGCCCCTACACGGCGTTGCCTTCGACATCGCGGGCCGAGGCGCCGCCTCACCGCGGTCGATGCTCGCCGCAATCCGGCTGGCGCTACGCCTCAGCCGGAGCTAGTACCAGTCAGTTTTCTCGCGGATGAAAAAAGAAGGCGGGGACGGCTGGGGTGGAACTCAAGCGGCGGATTATTTGACTACCTCGATAGAATGTCTGCATCCTACTGAGTTAGCGGAGGTTGAGATGCTCTTTACCGCTTGACTGGCCGTCTCCCGCCTTACCAGTCACTAAGGGATTATACCGGGAACGGACTCGATGTAAAGGGGTTTCTGCCTCGCTCTGACTTGACTGAAGTCTTGTCAGAAACCAGCGTCGGCGCGGTCCTGGCCTGAGAAACGGTCCTGGTAACGGCGCCAAGCTTCCTGGCGGTTGCGCTCCATCTCCTCGACCGCGGCCTGCGACTCTTCGTCACGGCCCAGGAACAGGAGCGAGTCGGCCAGCGTTACATAGGCTGCCTGGTCGTAGGGGTCAAGCTGGGTCGCCCGGTGACACGAATCAATCGCCTCGTGGTAGTCGCCGTGTTCGAAGTAGAGCGATCCCAGCAGCCCGATCGTCTCATGGCTCTCGGGGTCCAGCTTATTCGCGGCCTCGGCCGCGGCGATTGCCTGGTCGAGCTGGCCGGACTCGCGGTGCAGGTTGGAGAGCCGCACTCGCAGGTCCGGGTCATTCGGGTTGCGGCCGACCAGCATCTCGAGCGCGGCGCGGGCCTCCTGCCGCATGTGGAAATACTCATAGAAACCGCTGGTCAGCTCCGGCTGGTCGCCGAACCGTTGCCGGATGGTCTGATAGCGGTCAAGGGCATCATCGAGCCGGCCGAGCCGGTTGAGGCAGTCCATCTGGTAGAAGTAGGCGGCGGGCTCGTCCGGCTCCTCGGCCATCGCGCGGCCGAACTCGCTCGTCGCTTCCTCAATCATCCCGTCAAGGTAATAGTCTCGGCCCAGCCGTTCGTGGGGATTCTCGATGCTCGGGTCAATCGCCTTGGCCCGCGAGTACTCCGCGAGGGCGCTCTGGTACTCACCGCTCATGGCATAGGCGACGCCCAGCGAAACCCGGGCGCGGACGTTGTTCGGGTCGAGCTCCAGCGCCCGCCGGAATGCGGCCATACCCTTCTCCTCATCGCCCGAGTATTCGTGCAGGATGCCGAGCCCGATCTGGATGTCGAGCTCATCGGGCAGTCGCCGGAGCGCCTGGTTAAACAGGTCCTCGGCGCGGGAGAAGTTCGAGAGGTAGAGATAGCGGACCGCCTCGCAGGCAATCGTGTAAGGATGTCGCGCGTCGGTCTCGAGCGCGTGCGCGCACACGTCGTCGAGCGTGTCTTCCTCGGAGAGCAGGTCGGCGCAGAGCGCAGCGAGGTAATGGGCGTGCAGATTGCTCGGTGCGATGTGCATGGCTTCGAGCAGCAGGTCCAGTGCCTCGTCCTCATCCTCGCGATAGAAGGCCGACCGCGCCTGACGCAGCAGGTGGCCGGCCGAATGGACGCGGTCGGGTTCTGGTGCCGCGTACCGGTTCGACTGCCTTTCACGGTGACGGCGGGGGGTAGGGACAGGCGTCACAACTAATTGTAGACATATTCCGAGCCGGATGCAATAACCGGCTGTTAGCCACGGATAAACACGAACTCGCATGTTACCGGGGCCTGAATCAGTGGTGGTCGCGCAGTGCGCCGCTACCGGCGATGGCCGATGACGGCACCGATGGGCTTGAGGATTCCGACGACGTAGAGCAGGACGATGAGCAGGGTGTAACCGGTGGCGGCAGCCAGGCTCAGGATAAGCTGGCGTCGGCCGAAGCGGGACGAGCTGCCCGCGACGACACCGGCAGTGCCTGATGCCATCATCAAGAGCCCGGCGACATTGGTCAGCCAGTAGCCGAGTATCATCGCCGGGACGAACAGCCGGTGCGAAGCGAGGCTGACCAGGCTCGCGAACAGGTATGCGAGCGGCAGATTGATGAACGCGTCATTCCACCACGATAACGGCGACAGCAGGTAGCCGACGAAAACCACAATGCCGGACAAAATCCTGCGAGCCATGTCATAGTCTTTGACGCTGCACGGGCAGGCCCAGTTCCGGGCCTGTCCGTCGACGCCTCCCTTTCATCACCATGTCCGATATTGAACAGCCAGGCAGACTCGGCCGTCGGGACGAAGCAACAGCCGCGGCACGCCGCTAAACGCCCATTGCCGTTGGCTGCAAAGAAAGAAGAGTGAAGGTCCTCACTCCCTAAACCCTCTCGGTGCGCCTTCCTTGTGTCTTTACGGGGAATTCCGAAGTCGGACTAAGGGCACTGGGCGGATTGCGTTGACATAACCACGGCCGCGCTATAATTACGACGGAGGCCAGATGGTTCGAAATAGAGTCCAGTCGTTCCTTGCATTGTCCGCCGGTCTGGTGCTGATGGCGTCGTTTTCCTGCAACCAGAACCGCAGACCCGACGCGCCGGCTGCGCCCGCCGGCCCCAACTACTGCATCACGGAAACCACGTACACATTCACGACCGTCGCCACCGACCCGGATGGCGACAGCGTGCAGGTGCGCTTCGACTGGGGTGATTCCTCGGTCTCGCACTGGGTGGGATGGTTCGCGAGCGGTGAGACGGTCGCAATGGCTCACGCCTGGTCGGACACCGGGTCATTTACTGTCCACGCCTGGGCGCAGGACCAGCAACTGCTGACGTCAGATTCGTCCGAAGGACTCCTGGTCGAGGTAGCAGAGCTCCATCCGCCCGACATGCCGGACCCGCCCGGTGGTCCGGACCTCGGATATCCGGATACCACCTACACGTTCACCACCGGTGCGCAGCACCCCGACGGCCTGCCGGTGGCAATCCGGTTCGCGTGGGGCGACGGCGATACCTCGGACTGGAGCGATTTCGGTCCCGCCGGCTACCCCGTCTACATGAAGCACTCCTGGTCTGTTCCGGATAGCTATGAGGTGATGGCACAGGCGAAGGATACGGACGGACTGATGTCCGCGTGGTCAGCGCCGCATACCATCGTCATTCGCGGGCCGGTCCAGCTGCAATTGGTTGGTGCACCAGCTTTGAGCGGCGACAGTTCGAGCTTCATGATTCACATCGGCAACGCTTGGGAGGCAGAAGACACTATCCGATCGCTTGAGTTCTTCCAGGCCCCGGAGTCCACGTACATGAGAATCTTCCTCATTAACGGGAGTTTCGGCACCGGCTACCCGATACCAATCGGGCTGCCCGGTACTGGCCGCGGTGATACCGTGCGGTTTGCTCCAGTGACGGTCGGGCCGAGCATGTCACAGACGGTCGAGCTGGATTTCTTGGACTTCTTCGTTGACTCGCTGGGCACAGGCCCCAAAGCCAACGTGCAAGGCAAGCAGTTTGTCCTCCGCTTCGACGACGGCTCGGAACTGACTGTGCAACCGTGACCATCGTGTGGCAGGAGATTCTCGCCAGATCTGAGGAGTAGCCCTGCCCTGCCGCAGGCATGTGCCATCCGATGGCTCAACCGCGTGACACAGGCAGCAAGCCCTGGGCTGCAAGGGACGCAGTTCGATACGGCAGCCTGCGAACTGGGAATTGGCGATTCGCGGCCTGGGGTCGCGCTTGGCCGAGAATGGTCAGTTAGCTGCCTGAGTCGGGCAGTGCGGCTCAACCGCAACAGCCCACTTAGTCGGAAACCTGGACACAGCTTTGCATAGGGAACGCGAAGCAGCCCATGCCGCCTTCTGACCTGCGCTGGTCAGCGCTCGTTCGCTCAAACAGCCACACTTCAGGGCGATGACAGGTCTCAACGCAGGGCCAGACACGTAACCTAAGGCATTTGAGTAAGATACATCGCACGCCAAGCGCGAGAGCGCGCTACTTGTCACTAGGATTTGCACTCCAGGATTCAGTCAGGGAACCACTGGGGGAGTCACTCCCGGGGTCATCCCCTGGGTGACTCAGGGATTGAATCGGCAAGTGACCTGCAGAATGACTCGTTGAGTGAGTCCAACAGTCACTCGTGGAATGACTTAGGGGCTGAGTCGGCGACTGAATCGGCACGTGAGTTGGAGAATCAGCCCCTGAGTGAACCGGAGAGTGATTCTGCGGGTAAGTCGGAGATTGACTCGCTGGGTTAGTCGGCGAGTCAGTTGCAGGATGAGTCGGCAGGTGACTCGTGGAATGAAACGCCGAATGCCGACGCAAGTGCAGGGTCTATTTCTGTCTCGCGTTCTGCGCCGAGTTCCGGCTCAAACCCCGGATGCGGCGGTGACAACAGCGGGGCTGACAGCAGTCTTTGGGCAGGATGTTGAGTAAGCCATCGAACAAGCCGTTGAATGTGCAATCTGGGGAACTCTGCGGCGAGGTTTCTGATGAGCTTTCACAAAGGCTTCTGAGCGCAGCTCTGGGCTGCGAGTCTGCAGCGACCGTTTTGCAGTCCGCCGTGGCGGTGGGCTACCTGCAACTATCGGACCGTGACTCGTGCGCTTACGACTCGGGCTTGAGCGGGCCGCCCGCGCTCCGGGTCAGGGTCTGGGCCGAATGAAGGTGCCGATGTCGGCAGGTTTGATGACGCCGCCGGAGACCACGAGCTTCAGGCCATCTTCGATGCTCATCCGGGTCTCGGTAATGTCTTGCTCGGGGATGAGCGCGAGCCAGCCCGAGGTGGGGTTGGGCGTCGTGGGAAAGAAAACGAACAGCGCCTTGCTGCCGTCGGCAAGCGTGATGCGGTCGTCGCTCGTCAGGAAGCCGACCGCAAACAGGCCGTGGCGCGGGTACTGGGCGACGACGGTCTTGCGCAGCGAGCTGCGGTCGACGAAGACTGCGTCGGTGAGCTGGCGTGCTGACCCGTAGATGCTCTTGACGACGGGTACGCGCCTCAAGACCTTGTCCAGCCAGCCGAGCGTGAGCCGGCCGATGAGACCAGTCGCGACCCAGCCTGTGAGCAGGACGATAATCAGGAAGAGGACGAACCCGGCCAGCGTCGCGCCCCAGCCGGGGACGTGCTGCGCGAGCCACGGGTGGATCCGGAAGAGCGGATAGAAGAGGCTGCCGAGCCGCACGATTATGAACCAGAAGACGAAGACTGTGACGCTCAGGGGCAGCAGCGTCGCGACGCCGGTGATGAAGTAGTGGCGCAGGTCTTTCAACCGGCGTTCCGGCTTGGTGGCTTTTGGGTCGGCCGACGACAACGGCTCACTCATGGCTTGCTGCTTGTGACGCTGTTGCCGGCAGTCGGATCAGGAATCCGCTAGGTCGCCTTGAAAACCTGGCCGTTGTGGCCGGTCCGCTGCTCGGCGGCGTCGGCAAGCAATTCTCTGCGGCAGTTAATCAGGAATTCCTGGCAGACAGGGGTCTGATAGTCAGGATAGGTCCAGGGCAGGGGCTGGAACTTGCCCGCGTGGAACATGAGCGTGAGTTCGGCGTGGATCCCGTCTCGCAGGTAGACGCGGTGCGCGAAGCCCTTGGTCGAAGCCAGCACGAGGTTGTACAGTGACAGCAGGCCGGGGTCGAGATTCACCCGGCGCTTGCGCTCCGGCCCGATGAAACGCCTTTCCAGCATTCCGGTCGTCCGTTTGAATTCGTGGAGCTGGTCGGGCTCGACCAGGCCATGGAACCCCACCCACTGCCGAATCAGGTTCGGCCCCATTTCCTTTTCGTAGTAGTCGGTGAAGTTGAACGGAATCTCAGGGCTCTTTACTGATACTGTTCCGAATCCCTCGGACAGCGCGGACTGCGCCTGCGCCAACAGGTTTCTGTCCGACGATAGCAACCCGACTACCAATTTTGTCGGGTCGGAATTCGGCTGTTCGTCTTTCAATCGTTCAAACATGGTCGTCTACCTCGCATCTTCCGGTGCCGCATCCTTGTGGCCGCCGTCCATCGCCAGCGAATCGAACTGCTCGACCGATGCCGTTGCGGCCGATGTCTCGTTCCGACCCGGCTCTCCGGTATCGGGCCCGGTCTCGCGGCGGGCGAGGAACTCGCCGATTTCTTCCATCCGCGGCAGGTCCTCGAGCCCGGCCAGACCGAAATAGCGCAGGAATTCGGGCGTGGTCCGGTAAAGAAAGGGATTGCCGGGGCGACTGGCGCGGCCGTAGGTCGCAATCAGCCTGCGCTCAAGTAGTGTAACAAGCGGGCCCGAGCAGTCAACCCCGCGCAACTGCTCAATCTCGGGCCGGGTGACCGGTTGCCGGTAGGCGATAATGGCCATGACCTCGAGCGCGGCCCGCGACAGCCGGTGGGTGTATTGGTGCTGGTAGAGACGGCGGACGTACTCGGCATATATCGGCATGGTATAGAGCTGGAAGCCCTGCGCCACCCGCTGGACCCGGAACGTCCGGCCGGTTTCTTGGTAGCTCGCGTTCAGTCCGTCAATCACAGTCCGGGCGGTTTCCGGCGATACCTCGGCCAGTTCGGCGAGCCGGTCGAGCTTCGCCGGCGCGTCGGCGGCGAAAAGCAGGGCCTCGATGACCTCGGCCGAAGGAAGGGGCGAGGGACTGGGGACGAGGGGCGCGGGGGCAGGAATCTCAGATTCTGGATTTGAGATTGTAGATTGGTCGGAAGCGGGAGCCGGGGAAAGTACTTCCGAAGGACGATTGTTGAGTGCCGATTCTGCGGAGTCGAGAGTCGGGAATGAGAACTCGGCAGTAGGCGATTCGGGCACCGCCGGTGTCGGCTCGGCAAGAGCAGTGGCGTCGCTTGTATCCCCGGCGGCCGTATTTTCCTCTTCGTGTCCTGGTGTCTTGGTGGTTGAATCCGAGTCCCCGACGGTTGCCGGCTCGTCGGTCAGTTCGTCGTTTGGCATTTGGCGTTCTGCGTTTTCGGTCATCTCTTCAGCCTGAATCGCGCCAGCAGCGCGGCCGCGGCAAGGCGCAGGTCTTTCCGGTCCATGAAGCAGGACAGCCGTGTCTCCGACGTCGAGAAGGCGTCGAGGTGGACGCCAACCCGGTGCAGGGTTTCGAGCGTCCCGGAGAGGATGTCAGGGTCGGAACCGACACCCGGCCCGACTACGGAGACCGAGCAAAGGCTGTCCTTGATGTCGAGCCGGTCGGCCCGGACCTGCTTCGCGAGCTTCGCCAGTATCGTCTTCGCCGTGCTCAAATGCTCCTCGGGCACGATGAACGACAGGTCGAACCGGTCGCCGTGCACCACGCCGTGGTTGAAGAACACAATCGGCACCCGGGCCGCGGCAAGCTGGGTTACGACCTGATGCAGGCATTTCTTCTTCTTCGGCACATCGACGAGCGAAAGCCGCACCAGCTTGTGGTTGTGCGTCATCGCCCGGACGAAAGCCTTCTCCATCTTTTCCAGTTTGGCCACTGTCGTACCTCGCTTATCGTTGAACGAAGACCGGATGGATAGCCGCACCCGGTACTTGGCCGCGAGCGCGCATGCCCGCGGGTGAATTACTTCCGAGCCGGAACCGGCGAGCTCGGCCAGCTCCTCGAAGCTGAGCTCGGGCACGAGCCGCACGCCCGGGAATTCGGACGGGTTCTCGGTGAAGATGCCGTCCACATCCTTGTAGAGTTCGCATCTTTCGGCCCCCAGCGCGGCCGCGAGCGCGACCGCGGTGACGTCGGAGCCGCCGCGGCCGAGGGTCGTTATCTCGCGCTCCGGGCTGACGCCCTGGAAGCCGGCGACAATCGGGATCTTCTTCCCGCGCAGGGCGCGGAGGAGACGGTCGCCGCGAATCTCTTCGATGCGCGCGTCGGAATGGAACCGGTCGGTGATGATACCGACCTGAGAGCCGGTGAAGGACACGGCCTCGAGCCCTTCGTTGAGAATCGCAAGCGATACCAGCGCCATCGCTTCCCGCTCGCCGGCGGTCAGGAGCATGTCGAGTTCGCGTCGCTGCGGGCTCGGCGTGATTTCGTGAGCCAGCCGTGTGAGCGCGTCGGTGGTGTGACCCATCGCCGAGACCACGACGACGACCCGGTCGCCGGCGGCGCGGGTTGCGACGACCCGCCGCGCGACCCGGCGGATTCGCTCGATGTCCGCGACCGAGCTGCCGCCGTACTTCTGGACGACTAAGGACATTGGCGATTTCCGATTGGCGATTGCCGAATGCCCCGACGCGGCCCGATCGCCTGAATCGACACTCGACAATCGTCAGTCGTCATTCGTTGTTGAGCCATTTGCCGATTCGGTGACCGGCTTCCTTCAATTGCTTCTCGGGGGCGATAAGCGCAAACCGGACGAACCCTTCGCCGTACTGGCCAAAGCCGGTACCCGGGGCGCACATCACACGGCAGTTGGAAAGCATCTGGCGCGTGAAGATGAGCGACGCCGACTCGCCGGCAGGTGCGGTGTCGTGACCGGGAGGGACGCGGGCCCAGATGTAGAACGTGGCTTCGGGAACATTCACGTCCCAGCCGTGTCTGACCAATTCGCCGCAGAAGGCGTCCCGGCGCCGTTTGTACATCGCGCGGTTGGCCGCGGCGAACTTGGCACCGGACTGCAGGGCGCACACTGCCGCGTCCTGAATCGCCCCAAACGGGCCGGAATCGGTGTTCTGCTTTATCTTGAGCAGGGATTTTATCAGCCGCGAGTTGCCGACCGCCATGCCGATGCGCCACCCGGCCATATTGAAGGTCTTGGACAGGGAGTGGAACTCGACGCAGCGGTCCCTGGCGCCGGGCACTTCGAGGATGCTCGGCGGCCGACTCCTGCCGAAGTAGAGCTCCGAGTAGACGTTGTCGTTGACGACGAAGAAGCCATGGCGCTGGGCCAGGGCCACGACCTCGCGGTAGAATTCAATCGTAGCTACCGCCGCAGTCGGATTGCTGGGGAAGTTCAGGCAGAGAAGCTTGATGCGCGGCGCGATGCGCGACAGCCAGTCGAGGTCGACGAGGAAGTGGTTCTTCTCTTCGAGCGGCACCGGAATCGGAGTAGCGCCGGCCAGTCGCGACTGGTTCAGATACACCGGGTATCCGGGGTCGGAAATCGCGACCGTGTCGCCGGGGCCACACGTGCCCCAAATCAGGTGAGCGACGCCTTCCTTCGACCCGAGCAGCATCGAGACCTCGGTTTCCGGGTCGAGCTCGACGTGGAACCGGCGGCGATACCATGACGCCACGGCCGCACGCGCGGCGAGCTTGCCCAGATAGCTCGGATAGCGGTGGTTCTCTGTATTCTTCAGTGCCCGGGTGAGCGCGGCGGAAATGGGCCTGGGAGCCGGCTGGTCAGGACTGCCCTCACCTAGGTCAATCAGGTCGTGGCCGGCCCGGGACTTGAGGTCGTCGAGTTCCTGGAAAAGATACGGCGGAATCAGACCTAATCTGGCCGCAGACGGCTCGCGCATTGGGTATCATTATCCACCAAAACCACGGATTGTCAAGCGCTTGCCGAATCATATCCCTATGATTTAGTCCTGAGATGTCAAGCGGTCGGGGAAGGAGGATTCCAGGATTCTGGGATTCAAGGAGTTCAGTGGCGGATGCCGGAGCCCGTGCTCGAACCCTTGCCTGTTGACAGCGTCCTGCCCGAAGATAAAATCTATCCGGAGGCGGTTATGACCAAACTTCTAGTCTGCCTGCTCTTTGCGGCGGCAGTGGCTGCCGCCAATCCCTACATCGAGACTGGCCTCAGTGAGGTCAGCGTTAATCCGGCTCATCAGTTCGTCGAACTTAACTGCAAGCCTGAGCCCATGCCGATTGACCTGAGCGGCTGGCGTATTCTCACATCCCTCTCGGCCTGCACCCTGACGTGCCAACTTCCGCAAGATTCATATTTGGTCGTTGACTCCGAGGCGTTGGCCATCGGACACATCGGACACGGCAAGCTGCGATTGAACCCGCTTGGAGACAGCGTTGTTGTGTATGACACAACTGGAAATGATGTTGATGATGTCCGCTTCCCCAGCTATCCTACCCGCGACGGAAACGCTCCGTTGCCACCGCCAACCGGCAGCATCGCGTTTTGGAACGACGGCGACAGCGGCAGCCAGGGGATGAACTGGTACATCGATTCGACGCCGACCCCCGGCGAGGCCAATGACAACTATAGCACGATTGCAGGCACCTTGACCGGGATCGGTGGCATTACTCTCGACAATGCAGGAGTCGAGGCAAGCGGTCGATACGGTCACGACGTTGCTTGCGGCCTGTATCATAAGACCAACTTCAGCATTGAAGGCCTTGGCGCTGGGACTTATCGCGTGAGTGCAGACGGCTCATACAACGGCCAAGAATATCGCGGAGTCTACCCGGAATCGGTCACCGTGGGCTACTCCCAAGTTGTCAGCGGGATTGACCTTGTGATTCCGCTGGCTGGTGTGGCCGAGACGCCGTCTGCGCAGTTACACCCGTTGATGCGAGTCTCGGGCCGGGCTCTGCTGGTGACCGGCGACGGCACGGCGCCTGTGAGCGTGCAACTCTACAACCAAATCGGCTCCCGCGTCAGCGTCTTCGACCTCGGTCCTCTCAAGGGCGAGAAGAGAATCGAGCTTCCGGTGACGCTCGCGCCCGGAGTTTACTTCGCCAGGTGCCGGTCCGGAGGTCGGACGGCCAAGACGAAGCTCGTTCTGTACTAGCGCGAAGCGAGAACGCTACCGATAGGGGCGGCGGCAAGCCACCAGTCGTTCTCCGCACTTGATCGCTGGACCACTTTCCTATTTCCACTTGACCGTCACGTCCTTGTCCGGGTAGAACTGCTTCCTGGTGAAGAAGTACGATACGGTTCCGCCGGACATTACCGTGCTGTCCGCCTTGTAGGTGAGCGTGACACCTGTGAGATTCTCGGGCACTGTAATGTGGAACCGCGCCCGGTCAATCGGTCGCTTCCATTTGCGGGTCGTGGTGACGATGTAGGTGGCCGAGTTCGCCTTCAGGGGCTGTTGGTAGTAAGCGAAGAACGAGTCCTCGACGCCCGGCTGAAACCGCATCTTGAATGAAACGCCCGAATCCTGCCGTTGGAACCCGTGCTGCCTGATTTCGACTGAGTCTGGGTAGAGATGCGTCGGGTCGAGCGGGAACGGGTAGAATACTGATGCCACAAGCGGGTCCTTGGACGAGCTCGTGAAGTGATACATGCCGCGCACCTCGAGCGTGCCCGGCCGCACATCCATCGCTATTTCCTCCCGCGCAAAGTGCACGGGCGACACCGGCTCCGCCTTCCGGCAGGCTGCCAGAACGAGGAATCCGCCAACGCATGCGAGCACGTGCCACTTCCGCATGCAGGAATATGCCTCGCTCACACGCGCTTGTCAAATGGCGTCGGACCGATGCCCGGTTGACCGGTGGTCTTGATTTCAAGGGCTTTTTGGCTAGATTAAGGCCGTGATTCCCGAAGAACAGCAAGTTCCGGCGCCCGACAACCGCCGGCAGCCACGCCGTCACCGGCCTCGTGGCCGCGGCCCACGCGGCCACATCGCCCCGCCCAAGAACCCGGAGAACGTCAGCTTCCTCTGCGACGTGATGCTCGGCAAGCTGGCGCGAGAGCTGCGCCTGCTGGGCTACGACGCCGCGTACGACCGTACCCTGGGCGGCATGCCCGCCTACCGAATTGCGCGGCAGAGCGGCCGGATACTGCTTACCCGCACAAGCAAGCTCAAGGGATTGCCGGGGACGATATATATACCGGGCCAGCTCGCGCCGGAACAGGTGGCGCAGGTCAAGGCCGAGATGGAAGCGGGCCTGAAGCCTGCGGTCCCGGTCGAGGTCGAGGAGACGCCGGTGCCTGTCGCAAAGCCGCCGGTTCCTCGGCCGCAACCGCAAAGCGCGCCCGCGTCGCCGCCGGCCGAGAAGATAGCTGCCTACGGCCGGTGTCTGCAGTGCAACGTCCCGCTGGAGAAGCTGACCCGCGAGCAGGCGCGGCCGTCGGTGCCGTTCTTCATTTACCAGATTCATCACGATTTCCGTGGTTGCCCGAAGTGCCGCAAGATCTACTGGCCGGGTAACCATGTCGAACAGATGGCGCAGCGGGCCGGGCCGCCCCCGCGAGCGCGCCGGCCGTTCCGAGGCGGTCCCCGCAGACAGCAGAATACTGGAGAAACAAAGTAGCGGTTCCGGCCGGGAAAAGAGGCCGGGCCCGCTTCTCACGGAGGTAATCGGATGGCGGTTGTACTAGACGGCAAGAACCTGAAAATCGAGGACATCGTCCGCGTGGCGCGACGGCGTGAAAAGGTTGAGCTGGCCCCGGCGGCTAAGGCGAGAATCAACAACTGCCGCGCTTTTATCGAGGAGAAGGTCAAGGAGCGGGCGGTGATGTACGGCATAACGACCGGCATCGGCGAGCTGTCCGAGACCATCCTGACCCCGGAACAGACCGAGCAGTTCCAGCGCTACATCGTTTACTCGCATTCGGCCGGGTGCGGCGTGCCGCTGCCCGAGGAGACGGTGCGGGCAGCCATCTGCTCGCGCATCAACGTTCTCTCCAACGGCCATTCCGGTATCCGGCTGAAGGTCGTGGAGTGCATGGTCGACATGCTCAACAAGGGTGTGACGCCGGTCGTCTACGACAAAGGCTCGGTCGGTGCATGCGGCGACCTCTCGCCGATGAGCCAGATGGCGCTCGTGCTGCTCGGTGAGGGCGAGGCGTTCTACCAGGGCAAGCGGATGAGCGGGGCCGAGGCGATGAAGGCGGCAGGCGTGACGCCGATCCAGTTCGAGGCGCGCGACGGCCTCGCCTGCATCAACGGCTCCAACATGACCGCGGGCTGGGGCGCGCTGCACCTGAACGACGCGGACCACTACTACAAGGTCTCGGAAATCGCTGCCGCGCTGACGTTGGAAGTCGTCAATGCCAACATGGTGGCCTTCGACGAGCGGATTCACAAGGTGCGCGGCTATCCCGGGGCAGTGACGTGCGCCGAGAATATCCGGCGGCTGACGGCCGATTCCGAGATGCTCAAGCAGCCGGGCAAGAAGGTCCAGGACGCCTACAGTCTGCGCTCCACCCCGCAGGTCGTGGGCGGGGCCAAGGACGCGCTCAAATGGGCGCGCTACATGTTCGAGACCGAATTGAACGGCGTCGGCGACAACCCGCTGTTCTTCCCGGACGAGAAGGCCTACCTGACCGGCGCCAACTTCCAGGGCACCCCGCTCGGGCTCGCGCTCGACCTGGCCGGCGAGTGCGTAACGATGATCGCGGTGCTGTCCGAACGCCGGACCAACCGGCTGCTGAACCGCAACCTGTCCTGCGGCCTGCCCGCTTTCCTGACCTTGGGCGCGGGGATGTTCTCCGGCCTGATGCTCACCCAGTACACGCAGGGCATGCTCGTCTGCGAAGACCGCATCCTATCGTCGCCGGCGTCAGTCGGCTCGATACCGGCCGCGGCCGACCAGGAAGACTTTGTGTCGATGGCGTTCACCGCCGCCCTGAAGACCAGACAGATTCTCGACAACGCCTGGTACGTCGTCGCCATCGAACTGATGGCGGGCGCGCAGGCGGTCGAGTTCCGCAAGCCGCTCAAGCCGGGCAAGGGGACGCAGATCGCCTACGACGTCGTGCGCGAGTACGTGCAGCCGATGGTCGAAGACCGGCCGGTCCAGGAAGACATCAACAACCTGACTGCCGCGGTGAAGTCGGGCGAACTGCTCGACGCGGTCGAGCACGCGGTCGGGAAACTGAACTAGGAAGGGGCTAGGACTCGGACCAGAGCCCGAAGACCGGCCCGTTGCAGCAACGCTTGCGCCATGCTCATCAAGAAGCTGAAGGACTGCAGGGAAATCACGGCCGGCGACGGAACCAGGCTGCGTGAGCTGCTTCACCCTGGGAGTGATGCCGCCGCAATTCGCTGCTCGCTTGCGGTCGCGTGGGTCGCTCCGGGAAAGCAGTCCCGGCCGCACCGGCTGAAGACGGCCGAAGTGTACTACGTCGTTAGCGGCAGCGGCACGATGCACATCGGTGACGAAGCCGCCGCGGTCTCGACCGGCGACGCCGTCTACATACCTCCCGGCTCGGTTCAGTGGCTCGAGAATGCCGGCAGCGACGACATAGAGTTCGCCTGCATCGTGGACCCGGCCTGGCGGCCGGAGGACGAAGAAATCGTCCAATAGAAAGCCGGGCCCGGCTTGCCAGGCCCGGTCTGAGGTTCTCTCGGGGTCACCAGCTAACCCGGTCGAACGGATAAATTATCCCTCGGCCTGCGCCGTCGGTCAAGATTAAACAACGCGAAAAGCGAAGGGGACGGCGCTGGCCGTCCCCTGGTAAGTCGGTAGCTGTCCTACTTCACAATCGTCATCGGCACCGTTAGCGTTGCACCGTCGGCGTTGGCACGCACGAAGTACACGCCGGGCGTCATGCCCGCAGCGTCGAACCCGAGCGACTGTCTGCCTGCAGGGCTGTGGCCGTCGAAGAGCGTCCGCACGACGCGACCCGCGCGGTCGTACACCTGCACCCGCAGGTCGGCGGGCCGATTGAGCGTGTAGTTCAGCCGGCCGCTGCCCGAGAGCGGGTTCGGTGTGACGCTAAGAATGTTCTCTTCCATCACCAACCGCCGCTGTTCGGCAACGCCGGTCGAGTCGCTCCGGACGAAGTACGCACCGCGGATGGACGGGGTGCTCCAGCTTAAGTAGGCGACGCCGAAATTGCCACTGCCCAGGTATTGGATCCCGGGCTGGTTCCAATACGGCTGGTTGGCCGCAATCGACACGGGAGTGCTCCAAGAACCGCCGGTGTAGGGCCGCCAAGTGTAGCGTAATGACCGAGTCGGGGTGTAATAGCGGTAGACAGCCCCTTCGCCGCCGCCGCCGCGCAGCATGACCGCCGGCGACTCGGAGGTCGTCATGGTGTCGGGGTCGAGGTACAGCCAACTCCAGTTCGTGCCGCCGTTGTAGCTGACAAAGTACTTACACCAGTACACCGACGATCCCTGGTAGTCAAAGGCACAGAGAAGCGTGTCGTGGTAGGCGCCGATTGAAGTCAGCGGAGTGGAGGTCCCGGCCGGACTAGAGAGGACATTCCCCCACACGTCTCCCGGCCTGTCGGTGTCAATCCGCAGGTTGTTGCTCTTGTCGTAGTAGGAAGCCCAGAGGAAGAGCGAATCGTACCCTTCGTTTGTGCAATCCGAGAGACCGCGGTCGGCGTTCGTCACGCCGGTCGCTATCTCAGTCCACGCTACCGCTCCGGTGTCGGACCAGACAAATGCGAGCGTGCCGCTGTACGTAATGGCAAGACAATAAAGCCGGTTGTTGAAGTAGTCCTGGTTCGAGACGACCGAAACTTCCTTGATGGAGTCGTTCGCCGCCGCGGTGTAGACCGTGATGTAGTAAGCGCCGCCGGTGAACGGAGCTTGCGCTCCCGTGCTGGCGCTGAAGCGGCGGATGCGTGCCTCACGGTTCGGGCTGGCTCCGCCATCGTACGCGACGTAGCAGTAGTCGGTCATTACCGTAGTACTGACCGAGTACATGCTGAGGGAAGTGGACCATTCGTAGGTTTCGCTCCAAGTTGCGCCGCCGTCGGTCGAGAGGTTGATCGACCAGTAGTTGCTCGAGCCCGACGGGTATTTCAGGACCGCAAACAGGTGGCCGGTGGCACGATCAACGTCGAGACGGACAAGCTGGACTGAATCGCGGTTGCCGATGCGGACGTCGGTGCCCCATAGGGCGGTCTGAATCGTCGGCACCGGCTTTCGCCACGAGCAACCGATGGCGATCTCAGCCGGGTCGGTCAGGCGGGCCAGCGACTCAAATCCTGCCAGCGCGTCATCGTACCGGCCGTCGTTCCAGTTCGCTTCGACCGTGCGAGCGAACGCCAGTGCTTCACTGGTGGCGTTAGCGTCCAGCTCGATGTTGATCCGGGCGTTGGCGCGTTGGGCCGGAGTCATCCGCGCAAGCCTCGTCCACACCTTTCCGCCCGGGGACTGCGCCTGCGCCCGCTGCACGGCCGTCCGGTCCAGCCTGAAGTTGTGGGTTGACGCTGCGGGAGTCTGTCCGGGAACATACGGCAGTTCCTGCGCAGACACGAATGCCGCCAGCACAAGAACTGCGGCGAAAACGGCACGTAACATCTGTCCTCCTAGGTTAGAGCTTCTGCTGATGTTATACCGACCCGACGTGAAATGTCAATATTGTCTACACTGGCACGTCTGGCTCGGCCATCAAGATACGCAGGTGGGCCTACCACCAAGTCGGGAAAACCTGTGGGCTTGCAGTCAGACCTGGCGGCCGTGAACCGCCGGGGGAACGTCGGTCCCGACCCGGTCGGCTGTTGACAAAGGGAACGTTTGAGGTGACAATTTGGCATGGCGGATGCACGGCCGTTGTTTCTTGCCATCGCGCTGGAGGCGGCGCCATTGGGCGTAGTCCGGCTGGCCCGACCGGCTCGGCAAAGGAGCGCGTATGTCGCGACGCTGGTCGTCGAACCGAACGACTATCAGCCCGCCGGTTTCATCGAAACCGAGACCGGCGTCGACGTGCTCTGGCTGTATGGCGGCAATCCGCGTCTGGCAGGTAGCTGAGCCATGGGCAAAGGGCCGCAGATCCCGAAGCGCGATGCCGAGCGTGCGCTCAGGGTGCTGGAGTACAGCCGGAAATCCGAGCCGAAGTACAAACGGCCCAATGCCTTTGGGGCCTGGCTGACGCTCCTTATCGGCCTGGCTGTGGCCGGACTCATCGTCTACTATGTCCTTCACCACAAGGAGCAGTTCGCAAGCCTCTGGCAGAAGGCGACGCATCCTCCCGCGGCGGCGTCACAGGTTCAAACCGACCAGTAGCACCGAGTTCTACCTCGGGAATCGCCCCGCGAGAGACCCCGCGAGTCGCCATGCGAATCGCTCTGCGAGTGGCAGCCCTAATTGCGCCGTGAGTGACCCTTGGAGTCACGACGAGAATGACGGGCAGAGCGGATTCGCCAATCGCGGTCCAAGTCGGCCCGCGTATCCCTCTCCGAGTCACGCGCTGAAACGAACTGCAAGTCCATCTGAGAATCGCCCCGCAAGTCCCATTCCGAGTCCATTCCCAAGTCGCCGTGCGAACCACCCCGGGAACCGTCCCCGGAACGATCCCCAGGACGAATCGCGTGGCGAACTCAACCGCCGTTTCTTGCTTGACTTAGCGTCTCTCTTGCCCACTGACTCGCACGAGTCTTATTGGTATCATGCGGTTCATGAAAACCGGTTAGTAGTGATGGCCCGGTTCAGACGCGGTTTGGGCAGGCGGCCGAGCCGATTACTGATCGCCTACGGCTGTTACTTGACCGCGGTGCCGTGAGCCGCTACACTCGCCCGACATGAACCTTGCGAAACACCGAGAATTCCTGCTGCGCGAGCGGTGGTTCTCGCTGAAGGACAAGGTCGACGTCATGGACCCGGCCACGCAGGAGCCGGTCGGGTACTTTCAGCGGAAGCTGTTCAGTATCCCGATGCTATACCGGCTCTACGACGTTTCCGGCGAGAACGAACTGATTGTCCAGCAGCGGCTCTGGTCCTTTCCGTCTGCATACCGATTCTTCAGCGGCAACTCGTCGGGCGAGCCGGACGAAGCCGCCCTGTTCGGGCAACTCAGGCGCACGCTATTCCCATTCGTGCCGCACTATTGGTTCGAGGCCACGGATAGCACGCGTCAATTCGAGCTGCGCGGGGACTTCATCGGGCTCAACTACGAGATTAACAGGGATGGACGCGCCATCGGCAGCGTGTCCAGGAAGTTCTGGGCGATTCGGGATACATACGGTCTGAGGATCGATGCTGCCGTGCCCGACCGCATGGCGCTGCTGCTTTTGGGTTCCGTGATCGTCATTCACGCCATCCACGAGCGCCGCCGCCGCAGCCGGGCCTGAGTCCGCAGCCCGACACAAGCCCAAGCTCAAGCATGAGGCCGAGGCATCCTGCCTCGGTTTGACTTCGACCGGCCAGAAGCTATCCTGTAGGAGGGTCGGGGACAACGACCCAATACTTGGAGTGAACCCGGCAACGGCGGTCGCTCAGGAAAACTGCGAACTCCGAAGTTCGGCATCCTAGCTGGCCGCGCGTGCTTCTGAAGCACAGCCCGGAATCAATAATAGCCGTTGCGATAATGTAAGTCCGTACAATTACTTATTGCAGGAGGCATCATGCTACCGAAATTCAGCAATGAGCCGTATCTGGATTTCTCAAGACCCGAGAATCAGGAGCCGATGAAGAAGGCGCTCGCCGACCTGAAGGCGAAGTCGTCAACGGTCTATGACCTTGTCATCGGCGGCAAGCACATCAAGGCCAAAGAGGAGTTCGTTTCTTACAACCCCTCGGACAAGAGCCCGGTCGGCACGTTCCAGAAGGCGACCGTGAAGGAAGCCGAGCAGGCGATGAAGGCCGCGCTCAAGGCGTTCGAGACATGGCGCTACATGCCTGCCATCGAGCGGGCCGGCATCGTCCTGCGCGCATCGCGGATGATGAAGCAGCGTCGGTTCGAGTTCGACGCCGCGATGATTCTCGAAGAGGGGAAGAACTGGCTCGAGGCGGACGCGGACTTCGCCGAGGCGGTGGACTTCCTCGAGTTCTATGCGAGAGAGGCGATTCGGTACGACCAGCCTGGCGGCGTGACGACGTATCCAGGCGAGAGTAACGAGGTACGCTACATCCCGCTGGGCGTAGGCATCGTGATTCCGCCTTGGAACTTCCCGTGCGCCATCATGGCCGGGATGACGACTGCGGCTGCGGTCACGGGCAACACCGTGGTGCTGAAGCCTTCGTCGGACGCGCCGCTGCTCGCGGCCTTGTTCATGGACGTGCTGGAGAAGGCCGGTATGCCGGCCGGAGTCGTGAATCTCCTCACCGGGCCCGGTGGCTCGGTCGGTGACTATCTCGTTGAACACCCGAAGACGCGGTTCATTTCGTTCACCGGGTCCAAGTCCGTGGGCTTGGGTATTATCGAGAAAGCGGCGAAGACCCAGAAGGGCCAAATCTGGGTCAAGCGGGTCGTGGCCGAGATGGGCGGCAAGGACTGCATCATCGTTGATTCCGAGGCCGACGTGGCCGACGCGGTGGAGGGCGTGGCCATCGCCGCGTTCGGGTTCCAGGGGCAGAAGTGCTCGGCCTGCTCACGGGCCATCGTGGACGCGAAGGTGTACTATGAGTTCGTGCGACTGCTGGTCGAGCGGGTGAAGAAGATCACCGTTGGCCCGACCGCGGACCGCGCGAACTGGATGGGACCGGTCATCAACGAGCGGGCGTACAATTCGCACCTTGAGTACATCAAGGTCGGGAAGGAAGAGGGCAAGCTCGCCATCGGTGGCAAGCCGGGACCCGAGGGCGGCTGGTTCATCCAGCCCACCGTGTTCGTCGACATACCGAGGAACGCGCGGCTCGCCCAGGAGGAGATCTTCGGGCCGGTGCTCGCCGTCATCAAGGCGGACAACTACTCCGATGCCCTGGCGATAGCTAACGGCACCGAGTATGGTCTGACCGGTGCGGTCTATTCCCGCAACCGGGAGAAGATCTACCGGGCCAAGCGCGAGTTCATGGTCGGCAACATGTACATCAACCGAAAGTGCACGGGCGCGCTGGTCGACGTGCAGCCGTTTGGCGGATTCAACATGTCCGGTACCGACTCCAAGGCCGGCGGCCGCGACTATCTGCTGCTCTTCCTGCAGGCGAAGTCGATGACGGAGCGGTTCTGATAGGACCTATGGAGAACAAGATGCCAAACAAGAAGCGCGTCATTATTGTCGGTGCGGTCGGGATGGACTACCACGTCTTCAACACCTACTTCCGCGACAACCCCGAGTACGAGGTCGTGGCGTTCACGATGGCCAAGGAGCAGAACCTGGGGACGACCGGCGGTGCGCGACCATACCCGGCGAGCCTCTGCGGCAAGCTCTACCCGAACGGAATCCCGACCCGGTACGAGCACGAACTGCCCAGCCTGATAAAGGAACTGAAAGCGGAAGAAGTCGTCTTCGCCTACTCGGACGTGCCCCACGTCTACCTGATGAACCTCGCGTCGCAGGCGCTGGTGGCCGGGGCGAACTGGCGGCTCATCGCGCCCCGGTTCGTCCAGATTCAGGCGAACAAGCCGATTGCCGCAGTCTGCGCCGTCCGGACCGGTTGCGGCAAGTCCCAGACGTCGCGCCGCGTCTATGAAATCCTGAAGAACAAGGGCCTGAAAGTTGTGGCGATACGCGAGCCGATGCCCTACGGCGACCTTGAGAAACAGGTCTGGCAGCGGTTCGCCACCTACAAGGACCTTGACGACCAGCAGGCGACCATCGAGGAGCGCGAGGAGTACGAGCCGTACATCGACTGCGGTATGGTCATCTATGCCGGGTGCGACTACGCGGAAATCCTCAAGCACGCCGAGGCCGAGGCCGACGTCATCGTCTGGGACGGCGGCAACAACGAGATATCCTTCTACAAGCCGGACTGCCTCGTCGTCATCGTGGACCCGTTGCGGCCCGGGCACGAACTGCGCTATCATCCGGGCGAGGTCAATCTCCGCGCTGCCGACGTCGTGGTCATCAACAAAGAGGACACAGCCAAGCCGACCGACATCGAGAAGGTGCGCGCGAACGTGAAGCAGGCGAACCCGAACGCGGTCATCATCGACGCCGATTCACCGCTAACCGTGGCCGACCCGGCCGCGGTCAAAGGCAAGCGCGTGCTCGTGGTCGAGGACGGCCCGACCGTGACGCACGGCGGCATGGGCTACGGCGCGGGCAAAATCGCCGCGCAGCAGTTCGGAGCGAAGGAAATGGTCGACCCGCGGCCGTTCGTGGTCGGTTCCCTCAAGAAGACGATGGAGGAGTTCAAGCACCTGCAGAAGGTGTTGCCGGCCATGGGCTACTCGGCCGAACAGCTCAAGGAACTCGAAGCGACCATCAACGCTGCCGACTGCGATGTCGTCCTGTCCGGTACGCCGATTGACCTTACGCGCATCATCAAGGTGAACAAGCCGATAGTGCGCGTGAGCTATCGGCTGCAGGAGAAGTCCAAGCCGGACCTCGAAGACGTCATCACCGACATGCTGAAGCGGAAAGGCCTGAAGGCCTAGGCTGGTTCCGTGTCCACTTCCCCGATTCCCAGCGCCGGAGAGGACAAGACTCTCCGGCGCTGGCATATTACTCTGACGGTTGCCGCGTGGCTGCTCATCGCGCAATCGAGCCTGACACTCATCAGTGGGTTGATCGGCATGGTCCTCGCGCCGATTGCAGACCCGGGAGCGATGCTCGGCCAGTTCGGCGCGCTGGGTGACCGGTCAAGCGGCGCCATGCTCGAAACGCTGATGCGGCAGACCGTGTTCCTTAACCGCATCCAGACCGTGGGCAGCCTTGTGCTACTGGCTGGCTCAGTCGGGCTCCTGCTGAGGAAGAAGTGGGGCTGGTACACTGTAATCGCGGTCCACGTGGCCGCAGCCGTCGCGGTTTTCATCTGGGTCATGCCGATGTTCAAGACCCTCTACCTCGCGCTTGATCCCCACAACGCCGGCACCATGGCGGGCGTGCTTTCAATCCTGAGCGCGCTGGCACCGGCGGTGGTTGTCGCGTTCCTCTTGATGAAGCCGATCGTCAGCCAGTTTGAGAAGAAAGGGGTCCGGGATTCAAGGATTCCAGGGGTCCAGTGAAGGACCGATACCGGAATCCCTGGATTCTTGTTCCCTCTACCCCTACTGCGAGACCCGAAGTACCTTGGCGCCGCGGATGCGGCGCTCTCTTAGCTCTAACAGAGCTCGATTGGCCTCTTCGAGCGGGTACTCCTGTACTTCGGGCTTGATTGGGATTCGCGCGGCCAGTGCGAGGAACTCGCTGATGTCTCGGCGCGTGACATTGGCCACGCTCTTGATTTCCTTTTCCATCCACAGGTGCTTCGCGTAGTCGAGTTCAAGCAGAGCCTGCCTGTCGATTTCCTCTTTCCGAATCGCGTTGATGACCAGCCTGCCGCCGGGCTTCAGGTTCCCAAGCGCAGCGACAACCGTATTCCAGACCGGTGTCGTGTCGATGATGGCATCCAGCAACTCTCGGGGTTTGTCGTTCGTATCGCCTGCCCAGGCCGCCCCTAACTCGCGGGCGAATATCTGTTCTTCCGTGCTGCGGGCGAAGACGTAGACGCGCGTTTCTGGGTGCTGGAATAGGACGGTCTTGAGTACCAGGTGTCCTGACGCCCCGAACCCCGTCAGACCGAGAGTAGAGCGCGGAACATGACTGCGAAAACGGGGACTGTACCGCGCGTCTTCGCGCTCCGTGGGACTGTCCCCGCTTTCGCAGGTATCGTGTCCCAAGCCCCAAGCCAGACGTAGCGACCGATAGCCGACTGCTCCGGCGCACAGCAGTGGCGCGGCTTCAGCATCGGCGAAGGCGTCCGGTATCGGGTAGGCAAATCTCTCGGGAACGGTCATGTACTCGGCATAGCCGCCATTTGCGTCCCGGCCCGTGGCTCTGAATTCAGGACAGAGGTTTTCCTGTCCGCTGAGGCAGTACTCACACTTGCCGCAGGCAGCGAATATCCATGCGACGCCTACACGGTCACCTACCGTGGGCATCTTAGATTCTAGATTTGAGACTGATGATTGCCGGGGACCAACAGCTACGACCCGACCGACGACCTGGTGGCCCGGAATGGTCGGCAGCTTGGGAGGCGGCGTGCGGCCTTCGATTTCATCCAGTTCGGTGTGGCAGACGCCACAGGCTGAGACCTTGATGAGAATCTCGCCCGTCACCGGCACCGGCTCCGGGACGTCGCGGAGTTCAAGGGGCGCATCTTCCAAGCGCCCGGTGCGGGTGATGAGCATCGCCTTCATGTGTTGTTCTTGTTCAAGATTAGACCGGACTCGGACGATTTCAAGGTCAGCCCACAACCTCCACTTCCTTGACTTTCTCTCGTATTCCGGCATATTGAGGCAGCCATGACGAAGCTGCCCGAAGCAGAGTACCGTATCCTCGCCGCGCTTGAGGCGGGCAAGGCGCTTGCGGTCGCGGACATAGTGAAGCAGGCTGGGGCCGACCAGTCGCCCGTGATGGCCGGTGCGGCGATGCTGGCGCAGCGCGGGCTGGTAGTGATTGCCGAAGAGTCGCAGGAGGAGTTCAGCCCTACCGACCTCGGTCGCGAGGCGGCGAACGGCTTCCCTGAGCGCAAGGCGCTGGCAGCGCTGAGGGCAGCGGGCGGTGCAGTCAATCTGTCCGAGCTTCCAAAGTTGCTGGGCAAGGACGATGTCCGGACCGAGATCAAGTGGCTGACCCGCAAGGGTTGGTGCACGCGCGATTCCGGCGTGCTCGCGGTGGCCGCGGCCGCCGACGCGAAGGGCGCGGACGAGTCATTCGTGGAGAAGCTCGCGGAGCTCGGACAGGCCACGGAATCCGAGCTGGCCGGCGCGGGCGTCGATGTGAAAGCGGCGCTGGAATTGCTCAAGGGCAGGAATGAGCTACTGAAGCGGAAGAAGCGCGTCAATCGTAAGCTCTCGCTGACCGATGCCGGCGAGGCGCTCAAGGCAGGCGGCATCGAGCCCGCGGTCGAAGTGAACCAGCTGACACCGGAGCTTCTCGCATCCGGCAAGTGGCGCGACGTCATGTTCAGGAAGTACGACCCGGGACTCGCTGCGGCACCGACATACCCGGGTAAAGAGCACCCGCTGCAGAGGGTCATCCAGGAGATTCGCCAGGCATTCTTCGAGATGGGTTTCGAGGAAGTCACGTCACCGACCGTGGACACGGCGTTCTGGGTTTTCGACGCCCTGTTCCAGCCACAGGACCATCCGGCGCGCGAGATGCAGGATACGTTCTACGTCGCCGAGCCGAAGCACGGCCGGCTGCCGGGAGAGGGACGCCAGACGCCAGACGCATCACGCCTTACGCCGGACCTTGTGGAGCGGGTGAGAAGGACCCACGAGAATGGTGGCGACACGGGTTCAACCGGGTGGCGCTACAAGTGGGACATGGAGAAGGCGCGGCAACTCGTACTGCGCACCCACACGACCTCGGCTTCCATCCGCGCGCTCGCGGCGAACCCGAAGCCGCCGCGCAAGGTGTTCTGCATAGGCAAGACCTTCCGCCGGGAGGCGACCGACCAGACACACCAGGCCGAGTTCATGCAGATTGACGGCATCATCATTGATGAGCAGGCGACACTCGCGACCCTGTTCGGCACGCTCGAGGCGTTCTACAGGAAGATGGGCGCGGAGGAAGTGAGATTCCGACCTTCGTTCTTTCCCTATACCGAGCCGAGCGCCGAGGTGTTTGCCAAGATGGGCAACCTTGGGTGGATTGAGATGTGCGGTTCCGGCGTGTTCCGGCCCGAGGTGACGCGGCCGCTCGGGTGCAAGGCGCCGGTGCTGGCGTGGGGCGGCGGGGTCGAGCGCATCGCCATGCTGCGCTACGGGCTCGAAGACATCAGGAAGCTGTACATGGCGGATATGGATTGGCTCCGCAATGCGAGGCTTAGCGGATGAGATTTCACCGGAGCGGTCGAAGTCAGATGCTAGAGGCTAGAGTGCAGAAGCTAGAATCGCGGTGCAGGACCGGACTTCTGCAATGTGCAATCTGTGATCTAGAATCTAGAATCGTCCGGAGGACGACTTGCCAGTAGTTGGTATTGCCACGGCGACGCTCAAGCGGCTCATCGGCAAGAGCCTGAGCAAGGACGAACTCGTCGCCGCGATCGAGCAACTCGGAAACAATGTGGAAGGGACTGCGAGCATCACTGCGTTCCGTTGCGACAAGTGCGGGCAGGTGACCGAAGTCCTTGAACAGGAGAGCTTCAACGGTGCGTGCGAGTGGTGCGGCAGCATGGCGCTGGTCGAGACCGGCTCGTCCGAGGTCATCCGTATCAGCCTGCTGCCGGTGAGGCCGGACATGTTCGACGCCGCCGGGCTGGCGCGAGCGCTGCGCGGCTATCTCGGCATAGAGACCGGCCTGCCCGTGTACCGTGTGGAACCGTCAGGATTCAAAGTCACGGTGCAGCCGGGGCTCGAGAGCATCCGGCCATACATCGTCGCCTGCGTTGTGCGCGGCCTAGTTATGGACGACGAGACGGTGAAAACCGTCATGAAGATGCAGGAAAATCTGCACTGGGCGCTGGGGCGGAACCGGCGTCGCGCATCCATCGGTGTGTATGACCTCGATACGGTGGAACCGGACTTCGAGTATTCGGCGGTGGCGTCCGATGGCGTGAAGTTCGTTCCCCTATTTGGCATGCCCGTTGACGAAGGGACGAGGGACGAGGGACGAGGGACGGGGGCAGCGGAGATGCGGGCCGCGACGCCGAAGGAGATACTTGAGAAGCATCCGAAGGGGGTCGGCTACAAGCACCTTTTGGAGAAGTTCGACAAGTACCCGCTGCTCTGCGACGCCGGCGGCAAGGTGCTCTCGATGCCGCCCATCATCAACAGCGAAGATACGCGAGTGACGCAGAAGACCCGGAACCTGTTCATCGACGTGACCGGACCGGACAAGCATGCGATTGAGAAGACTATTGCCGTCATCGCCTGCGGGCTATCCGACCTCGGGGCCAAGATCGAGACGGTACAGGTTGTCTACCCGGATGCGACGAAGGAAGTTACACCCAACCTGAAGCCGCAGATACGCAGCATCGACCCGAAGGCTATCGAGCGCCTGGTCGGAGTCGAAGTGCCGGACATGGTGAAGGTGCTCGAACGGATGCGCTACGGGGCGAAGCTCGATGGCGGCAGTCTTGCACTCCAGATTCCGGCGTACAGGGCTGACATCATGCATGACTGCGACGTCTTCGAGGACGTGGCGATCGGCTTCGGGTACCACAACATCACGCCGCGGCTCGTGCCGAGCATGACCGTGGGCAGCCACCAGCCGATCGAGGAGCTTTCGACAACTGCGCGGCGGGTGATGACCGGGCTCGGGTTTCTGGAAATCATGACCCCGGCGCTGACCAACGCAGCGGATCATTACGACAAGCTCGGGCTATCGGCGCCCGAGCACTCTGTGCGGCTGGAGAACCCGATCAGTGTCGAACAGACCATGGCCCGCGAGCAGCTCATTACCGGGCTTCTGAGTACCCTCCGTGTGAACACCACCCGCGAGATGCCGCAGAGCATCTTCGAAGCCGGAGACTGCTTCGAACTGGAATCGGCGGAGGAGACCGGTGTCCGGACGCGGCGCAGGCTCGCGGCGGCAATCGCCGGTCCCAGGGCCGGCTACACCGACGCAAAGCAGGCATTGGACGCGCTGGCTCGCGAGTTTGGCCGCGACGCCCGGTTCGAGCCGTTCGAGAGCCCGACGTTCATCCCCGGCCGGAGCGCCCGCGTCTTCATCCGAGCGGGCAGCGGCGAGACAATCTGGGGCGTGCTCGGTGAAGTCCATCCGGCAGTGCTGGAGTCGTTCGGCATAACCCAGCCGACTTCTCTACTTGAAGTAGACCTCAGCATTATGTTATAATTGCGGATATGAGTAAATGTCCTCACTGTGGTGAAACCATGGGTAGTGATCAGACGACCTGCTTTGCCTGCGGTCAGCACAAACACGAACGTGGCCTTCGGCACAAGCATGGTGCCAGCCCGGTGGTGATTATCGCCGCCTGCCTGTTGGTTGCCGTAGTGCTCGGCGGTGCTTATCTCGCCCACGCCAACGCCGCCAAGAAGCAGGCGGCCCAACTTGCGGAGCAGCAGTCGCAGCAGTCAGAGGATGCGAGCCGTCAGGCCACGCGCCAGTGGCGGGATGCGGAACGGGCCGCTAAGAATGACGATGAATCGCGAGGTTTTGCGGCGGAGCTGGACGACCTCGAATCCCGCTACCAGTCAACATGCACGCGCGTTGCATCACAGCCCACCCCACAGCAGAAGAGTATAATGAGTCAGGTGGAGGCTGAGATGAAGCGGCTCCGTCGCTCTGCCGTCTACATTGCTACGACGCCGGAGGAGCAGAAGCCGGCAATGCGAGACAGCATTCATGCGGGCGAACAGCGGGTCACCGACCTGACGAACCAGTTGTCCAGCCCTCAGTGATTCCATAGCGGTTCTGAGTCTCCGGCCGCAAAGCGCAAACTGGGGCGGCGAGCGTTCAAACTGGACGCGGACCCGCAGTCTCAGCTACAGACAGATTTGGTATTACGCCGCTGCGCCGCGAGTGAGCGGCGTGACGCCTCCAGCCTGAGGTTGTGTGCCGCGTGCCGGTTTGCAGCGGCCGAAGGCTGCCGGCTCAGGTTGTAGGCTCAGCTTTCGGGCGGAAAAGGTCTGTCAGAATGGGGCGAAGTGCGCTTCGCTCCAGTACGATTCCTTCAACAGGCTGGCCTGCCGGCTCAATGCCGAGGCGTGCGTTTCTTCCCAGTTCGCCAGTTCCTCGAAGAAGTGCTTGACGGACGGCTGTTCGGCGTCGCGTGCCATAGTCCGGTAACGCGCCACAGTCGCCTCTTCCAGGGCTAGCCCGACAGCAAGCGCGGTCATCTCCCAATGCGCCTCGCCGATCCGCGAGCGCAGCGCTTCCGAGAATATCGGGCTGGGACCGGACAGGTCGGCGTGGGATGCAGCTTTCATTTCCTCAAGCGGCGTTCCCTCGATGATATGGTGGTACTGCCGTCGCAGCCATTGCTGGTGCTCGGTCTCCTCCCGGGCAAGCTGCATGAATACTTCGCGCCCCCGGGCGTCAGTGGTCCTGCTGGCCGCGACCGTATAGAACTGAACCCCGGTTTGCTCGGCGAGGATTGCCTCCTTGAGGGCAGCAACAAGCTGGTCTGCAGTCTGGTTCAACGCTACTGGTCGGAGGCGGCCGACGGCCCGGCGGCGAGGAGTTCGGAGACCTTGGCGAGCAGCGCAGGCTGGTCAACCGGCTTTCGGAAGAAGGCGCTGGCGCCGGCGTCGAGCACGAGCTTCGCATCACGCATGTCCACGACGCCCGATACGATGATCACGGGCGCCTTCACGTCGGGATCATTGCGGAACATCTCAATCGTCTTGTAGCCGTTGTTTATCGGCATGTCCATGTCCGAGATGATGAGGTCGGGCTTGTGGTCCCATGCCGCCTCAAGCCCGGACTGTCCTTCCTCGCCGATTATGACCTGGTAACCGGCCGACTCAAGCAGCTTCTGTAGCATCAGGCGAATGCCGAGGTCGTCGTCAATCACCAGAATCGTCTTCTGTTCCATTAGTTTCAGCTTATGGCCGGACTAGGAACTAGTCAAGCGAATGCTAGCTGCCTTGCTTGCCGCTCCAGCCGGTCACCTTCACCCGAATGACCGCAACGCCGGTGAGCCGTTCCGGCTTGAGCAGCCGAGCCTTGACCGGTCCCGGTTCCGGCTCGAGCCGCTCGATGAGCAGGCGCAGGGCGCGGAGCTTCTCATCCGGGTCGGCGACGACTTCTGCCCGGCCTTCGAACTGGACCGTGCGGTACTTGTGTTCGCACTCAGTGGCCACGTACCCGCAGTCCTCCAGCACCTGGCCATACACCTGCGGATTAGCTTTGATGACGTCAATCTTCAGGCCGACCGGCGAGCAGTGGAAGTAAAAGCAGTTACGCTCAGCGTCAAACGCGTGACTGAGGGTGACAAGGTAGGGCTGGTTCTCAGTACACAGGGCCAGCGTCAGGTACTTCTGGCTCGCGATGATGCGGGCGATTTCGGCCGGGTCGGAGATGGCCCGGTCCGGGTGGCGTGTATGCCAGCTCTTCATCGCGCCGTTCTCATCAGGCAGCGCGTAATCTCGCCGATGTACATGCGGTGGTAATCCTTCTTCGGGTAGTGGATGTCGGTCTTCGGGTCGAGGAATCGCCTTGGGTCGATGTCCGTCGTGTAGAGCTTGCGGCAGATGAACACGAGCCGGGCCTGCTTGAAGGTCACAGCGTCCTTGAAAGGAGTAACCGGTTCGAGGCCGGTCTCCCTCGCCTTGTCGTAGTCCCGTCCGGACTTCGAGCCGCAGAAGACCAGCGCCTTCCGGTACGTCTTCGTGAAGAACGACAGCGTGAACCGCTCGTTCGCCTCCATGAACTCGTAGGTGTAGCGCGTGGGCCGAACGAAGACGAACGAAACCGGACGGTTCCAGAGCACGCCCAGCCCGCCCCAGCTTGCAGTCATCGTATTCCACCGCTCCGGCGTGCCGGCGGTCACGAGCATCCATTCCAGGTCAATCAGCTTGAAGACGTTGTCCTTCAATCTGTACGGGTCAATCTTCATGAATTCACTGGCCATTCCAGCTCCTCTCATCTTCGAACGAGATTATAGCGCCGGTCGCGGCTCCGGCAAACAGCGGGCGATGCCGTTGGCCTGCTTGACTTGCCATATCTCGTGTCTATTCTCTTGCCGCAATGGGCACGCCCCCATCCGCGCCTAACCCGGCCCGCGACCTCCTGGTCCGCAACCATGGAATGCCGTGTCCCCGCGGTTCCCTGGTTCAGGATGTTTCTCGGGCTCGGGAGGGCAACCCTGATCGTCCGGAATGTCACACAGTCGATGGGAGGTAGCATGAAGAGTATCGCCGCCGCCGCAGTGCTTCTACTGCTGCTCGCAGGCAGCGCACGGTCGGCCGAGTCGTCCGCGCCGGGACCGATGGGAGCCCAGTACATGAAGGCCGGGCAGTATGACAAGGCCGCTGACAGGTTCACCGAACTGCTTGGGGAACACGACCCCTTCCACTCCATCCTTGCGTATCTTTGCCGAGGTTGCTGCTACTACAAGATGGGAAAGTTCCAAGCCGCAGAGAACGACGGTGACTCAGCCTTGGCAGTCGAGACGGAAGGATCGAGCCCAGAATCCGGGGCCGACCTGAAGTCGTTGGGCTACCTTCTGAAATCGTCGGCGTTTCTGACCCAGGGCGATTACGAAGCAGCACACGAAGCCGTGTGGAAAGCTGCCGGGGATCCCGGCCTGGCTCCATCTTACTCCAGCATCTTCATCCCCTGGGTGCACGAAGTCCTAATGGAAGCGGACGGCGGCAAGCCCGTGCAACTCATCCCCCTGTACAAGGACCTGGGGAAGAAGACGTACGAGCTGCTTGTCAGCCTGATATCGACCGATGATAACGCATGGGACATACGTTAGTTCCCTCGTCCGCCAAATTGACAAGGAGGTCTCAGTGACTATTCGCGTGCTTGCATCAATGGCGATGCTCGGCTCTGTCGCCCTGGCTGAAATCCAGGGAGAGTTGGCCAATAGCGCCCCCCCGTGGTTCGTTGTTGACGACTCATCCCACATCCACCAGTGCAAGTGGACGGGCTCCGGCGACACAGTCGGATTCTACGAAGGTGACACAGTCTACCTCTCGACCGGCGACGGCGATTGTGTCATGAGTAGCTCAGCGGACGGGGCCGGCCACCGGGCCGAGGTCTGGGTCACGGCGCTTGACTACACGGGCGGCGTGATTCTCAACGATGGCAGCCCGTGGCTCGTGGGCGACGACGACTCTAAATACCGGGTAGAGTTTCTCGATGGTCAGGCTGATTATTTCCACAAGGACGATTCCGTCATACTGTCGAAGAGCTCGGGCACTGGCTACATGCTGCGGGTCAGTGGGACCATCAAGGTGGCGAAGGTCTCGATAGAAGAAGATGAGTAGCACCTGCTCGCTTTTCGCGGCGCTCGGGATGACGGCAGACGCTATCGCATCACGTTGCGGTTGTGATTGAGGATCATACATCTCTTTCCTCGCCGAGATTCGGCGAAGCCTGAAGGAACTGACGGAATGAGAGCAGCCATCCGGTCCACCGGGCGGCTGCAAACAAAGGAGACATGACATCATGAGGCAGGTCCCGATCGCCACGCTCGCGCTGTTGGCTATGCTGTCATACGGACAGACGGTGGGCACGCCGGCCGTGCAACCAGCACCGGAGCATACCGGTCTGTTCCCCGTCTTTGACGGCGCGAAGCACGGCTACATTGACAAGAACGGTAAGCTGACTCTCCCCCTGCAGTTTGACGACGCCGATGACTTCTTCGAAGGACTGGCAGCGGTCAACGTCGGCGGGAAGGCGGACGAGTACGGCCGAGCTGTGGGTGGGAAGTGGGGCTACATCGACACCACCGGCAAGTATGTCATCGAGCCGCGGTTTGACGGGGTTCGGGGCTTCTCCGAAGGACTGGCAGCGGTCAACGTTGGCGCGAAGCCAGATTCTGAGGGTCACCCCTCGGGCGGGAAGTGGGGCTACATTGACAAGACCGGCAGCTTCGTCTCCAACCCGCAGTTCGACGGCGCCATGGACTTGTCTGAAGGACTGGCAGCCGTCAACGTTGGCGGGAAGTCGGGTGAGTGCGGCTTCGCTGAGGGTGGGAAGTGGGGCTATATCGACAAGACCGGCAACCCTGTCATCAGCCCGCAGTTCGACGAGACCTACGGCTTCCGCGAAGGGTTGGCGCTGGTCACGCTGGGCAGGAAAAGAGGTTACATTGACAAGACCGGCGAGTACATCATCGAACCGCGATTTGTCGACGCCAGGGACTTTTCCGAAGGGCTGGCAGCGGTGAACGTCGGCGGGAAGTCGAACAGGTACGGCCTCGTCGAAGGTGGGAAGTGGGGCTACATTGACAAGACCGGCAAGCTTGTTGTCGAGCCGCGGTTTGACGGGGTTCGGGGCTTCTCCGAAGAACTGGCAGCGGTCAACGTTGGTGGGAAGCCGGACGAGGACGGCTTCTTTGAAGGTGGAAAGTGGGGCTACATTGACAGAACCGGCAAGTTCGCAGTCAAGCCTCGGCTTGACGGGGCTCAGGACTTCTCCGAGGGACTGGCAACGGTCAACGTTGGCGGGAAGTCGGACGAGTGGGGCGTCGCTGAGGGTGGTAAGTGGGGCTACATCGACAAGACCGGCAAGTTCGTTATCAAGCTGCAATTCGACGAGAACAACGACTTCCGCGAAGGGTTGGCGCAGGTTGGGCTTATCGGGAGACAAGGCTACATTGACAAGACCGGCAAGTACGTCTGGAGGCCATCGAACCCGAAAGACGCTTCAGGCGGGCAATGAACGCGACCTCAAAAGAGACCGGACGTGATTCTCTAGTCCGCCATCTAACCAAGGAGGCTTCTGTGAGCATGCGCGTGCTTGCATCCATGGCGATACTCGGCTCTGTCGCCCTGGCAGGAATCCAGGGAGAGTTACTCAATAGCAACCACCCCTGGTTCGTTCTTGACGACGCAAACAGCATCTACCTGTGCGAGTGGTCCGGTAACGGGGAACCCGCCGAATTCTACCGAGGTGACACAGTCGATCTCTCGACCTGCGATGGCGAAGGTGTCATGAGTAGTGCCACCGGCGAGGACGGCCCCCAGGCTGCGGTCCGGATCACGACTCTGAACTACACGGGCGGCATAATTCTCAACGATGAAAGCCCGTGGCTCGTGGGCAACGACGCCGTCACCTACCGAGCAGAGTTTCTCGCCGGTCAGCCTGATGATTTCCACAGGGACGATTCCGTCATACTGTCGCAGAGCTCGGGCACCGGCTACATGCTGCGAGTCAATGGGGACTTCAAGGTGGCGAGAGTCTCGATAGAAACGACAGAGTAGCGCCTGCTCGCCTTTCGCGGCGCTCAAGATGACGATGGACGCTGTCGCACCAGGTCGCGGTTGTGATTGAGGGTGGTACACCTCCTTCCTCGCCGAGACACAGCGGAGCCTGAGGGAGCTGACGAAATGCGAGCAGCCATCCGGTCCACCGGGCGGCCGCAAACAAAGGAGACATGACATCATGAAACAGACCCTAGTCACTGTGCTGGCGTTGCTGACGCTGCTCCCCTGCGGGTTGCAGGCCCAGCCGCAGGACGTGAAGCCGGAGGAAGAACACGCCGGTCTTTTCCTCGTACAAGTTGGCGGCAAGTACGGCTATATCGAGAAAACGGGTAAGCTGGCCATCGGCCCGCAGTTCGACTGCGCCTGGGAGTTCTCCGACGGGCTGGCGCGGGTTCAGATTGGCGACAAGTTCGGATACATCAACAAGACGGGTAAGCTAGCCATCGACCCGCAGCTTGAAGCCGCTTACGATTTCTCCGACGGGCTGGCGCGGGTCCAGGTTGGCGACAAGTGGGGCTACATTGACGCAACCGGTAAGCTCGTCATCAGCTCGCAGTTTGACTTCGCCGTGGACTTCTCCGACGGGCTGGCACCTGTAGCGATTGGCGACAAGTACGGGTACATCGACAAAGCCGGCAAGCTCGTCATCAGCTCGCAGTTCAACCTCGCCGGGGACTTTTCCGAAGGGCTGGCACCCTCGAAGATCGGCGGCAAGTACGGATACATCGACGGGACCGGCAAGGTCGTCATCAAACCACAGTTCGATGACGCCTCCGGCTTCTCCGGAGGTCTGGCTTGCATTGAGATTGGCGAAAAGTGGGGCTACATTGACAAGATCGGCAAACTCGTCGTCAAGCCGCAATTCGACGGCGCCCGGGCTTTCTCCGAAGGGCTGGCACTGGTCGAGGTCGTGGACACGACGGTTGGCCCGAAGTTCGGCTACATTGACAAGACCGGCGGGTACGCAATCAACCGGCAGTTCAGTGAAGCCAACGACTTCTCCGAAGGGGTGGCAGCGGTCGAGGTTGACGGCAAGTACGGTTACATCGACAAGACCGGCAAGGACGTCATCAAACCGCAGTTCGATGACGCCTTCGGCTTCTCCGGAGGTCTGGCCTGGGTCTCGATTGGGGGCAAGCGGGGCTACATTGACAAGACCGGCAAGTACATCTGGGAGCCCTCAAAGTAGCGACCCGCCGCGTCCGCGAGACCGGACCTGAGGAATCCGCGTGGTCCGGGTCAGGCAATGAGCGATTCCTGACGCGCGGGCGGGCGGATTCGGGATGAGGAACCCAAATCTGTTGATGACCATGGGACCAAAACGCGACGGTTCGAAAGATACTGTCAAGGTTCGCCCGCCTGTTACACACCATCGGTGGCCCCATCGAATCTCACGCTCTTTGTCCCAGGACCGTGGCACTTCGGATGTAGCCCGACGCGACGCACGAAGTGCCACGAAAAACCCAATCTAACACGCGTAGATTCAACAACAAACGCGTGCGACCATACACAGAAATAGGTTCCTCATCCCGCGGATTCCAGGTTCACAGAGAGGCCAAAAGAACTGAAGGTCTAGTGACTCTCTCCAGTAGAGCGTAACTTCACTGCCCTCAGTCGGTTAGGCCTCGTCGGGTCGCGGAAAGCCCGCATATAGGGGTCGCCTGGGGGCTTGCCTTTTGGGGAGCTTTTGAAGAAGCCATGAAAGAAGCTTTGAAACGAGCTTTGAGTTGAGCTCTTCGAGGAGCTTTGACGCGAGCTTTCGACTGAGCTTCGCAGCGAGCGATGAAAGAGGCAATGCGCTGAGCTCTGCGACGAGCGATGCACCAAGCGATGTGACGAGCTTTGAACTGAGCAATGGAAGATGCTATGAAGTACGCTTTCGAGTGTGCATTCCGCGATGCTTTCCGGCGAGCTTTGAGACGAGCTTTCTAGCGAGCTTTCAAGGGAGCCTTCAAGGGCATTCTGGATTCAAGATTGATGATTGTAGATTGCCGAGCTGCGAGACGCGGCCCCGAATCTGCGGAATCTGTGGATGATGTCCTTGTCCGAGCCATCTGCGTCATCTGCGTAATCTGCGGTTGCTCTCTCCTTGTCTGCGCCGGTTGACCGGGCGCGCAGCCGGCCTATTATCCTGCGTGCGGAATAGGCGGCATCCGGTCCCGGTATATCCGAACGGAGGCAACTAATGAACCACCTGAAACTGTCACTGTGCGCGCTGTGCCTGGTCCTGCCGATGCTGGTTTCGGCTCAGCCTGCGGAGAAGCCCGCGGAAGACAAGACCCTGTCGCCCTACTTTCTGATAAAGAGCGACGACCCGACCGTTGACCGCCTGCCTTTGCTTTCGACCAAGGCCGATGTTTCCATTGCCGGCGTGATTGCGGACGTCAAGGTCAAGCAGGTCTACAAGAACGATGGGAAGAAGCCGATTGAGGCGGTCTACACGTTCCCGGCCTCAACTCGCGCCGCGGTTTACGCCATGAAGATGACGATTGGCGACCGCACCATCACCGCCCAGATACGCGAGCGCGAGAAGGCGCGACAGGAGTACGAGCAGGCGAAGCAGCACGGTCAGACCGCATCGCTGCTCGAACAGGAACGGCCCAACGTATTCCAGATGAACGTGGCGAACATCATGCCCGGCGACTTCATCACGGTCGAGATGTCCTACACCGAGCTTTTGGTCCCAGCCGAAGGGGTGTACGAGTTTGCCTACCCGACCGTGGTCGGCCCGCGCTATTCCAACATACCCGAGAATCATGCGAAGCAGACCGACCAGTGGGTGCAGAGCCCATACACCCATGAGGGCGAAGCGCCGAGCTATGAGTTCGGCATGAATGTGCGGCTTGCCGCCGGGTTGCCGATACAGGAGATTTCCTGCCCGTCGCACAAGACCAGTATCAAGTACGAGGGCCTGAACGATGCGACCATTGCTTTGGACTCTTCGGAGAAGCAGGGCGGCAACCGCGATTTCATCCTGCGCTACCGGCTGGCTGGCGGCAAGATTCAGTCCGGCCTGCTCCTGTACCAGGGCAAGGACGAGAACTTCTTCCTAGCCATGATTCAGCCGCCCAAGCGGGTGGATGTGACCGCGATTCCACCGCGCGAGTACATCTTCATCGTTGACGTATCCGGCTCGATGCACGGGTTTCCCTTGGACATCTCGAAGACGTTGCTGCGCAACCTGCTCACGAACCTGAGGCCCAGCGACTACTTCAACGTCGAGCTCTTCTCCGGCGTTAGCGCGGTGATGGCCGAGAAGTCGGTCCCGGTCACGCCCGCGAACATCGAGAACGCAATCGCCTTCATTGATAAGGAGCAGGGCTCGGGCGGGACGGAGGTGCTTCCTGCCCTCCAGCGCGCTCTTGCTCTGCCTCGCGTCGAAGGCGCTTCGCACACGATAGTCATCGCGACCGACGGCTATGTCACGGTTGAGACCGAGGCGTTCGACCTGATAAGGAAGAACCTCGGCGAAGCGAACCTGTTCGCGTTCGGCATCGGTTCGAGCGTGAACCGTCTCATCATCGAGGGCATGGCGCACGTCGGCATGGGCGAGCCGTTCGTCATCGACAAGCCCGAGGCGGCAGCGGCCCAGGCCGAGAAGTTCCGCGAGTACATCCAGAGCCCGGTGCTGACCGGGATTGACGTGGCGTACGGCGGATTCCAGGCCTACGACGTCGAGCCCAAAGCGATTCCCGACGTGATGGCCGAGCGACCGATAATCATCTTCGGCAAATGGCGCGGGACCCCGGAAGGGATGATTGCCGTCAGCGGGCTCGGAGGTTCAGGCAGATACAGCCAGGTGCTCAATGTCGCCGACGCGAGTCCGAATGAAGGAAACTCCGCGCTCCGGTATCTCTGGGCCCGACACATGGTCCAGATTCTCGCCGACTACAACAACCTCCGCGAAGACTCGGCCCGCGTGAAGCAGGTCACGGCCCTTGGCCTGAAGTACAGCCTGCTTACCCAGTACACGTCGTTCGTCGCGATTGACAAGAAGGTGCGGAACGTCGGCGGCAAACAGGAGGTAGTCGAACAGGCGCTGCCCATGCCGCAGGGCGTGTCCGACTACGCGGTCGGCGGTGGTGCCGCGGCCGGGTTCGGCGGCATGGGCAAGTCGGCCGCCGGCTACAGGGCGTACAGCGCCCCGGCAAGCTACAATGGCGCCGCCAAGCTGGAGGCCGACGAGATGGAGGCTGCGCCGATGCCACCACCTCCTCCCAGCAGTACCGTAAGGGTTTTTAAGATCGACATCCAGGGCGGCGTCCCGGAGCGAACGGTCAAGGCAGCCTTTCAGAAGCGGATGGTTGAGTTCGGGTCGGTGTATTCCTCAGAGCTTGCATCCCAGCCCGGACTGCATGGGAAGATGGTCGTCGAGTTCACGGTCGGCGCGGACGGGCAGGTGCGCGGCACGAAAGTCCTCGTGAACGAGCTGACCTCCGACTTCGGGCAGGCAGTCACCAGGCTGGTAGAGAGCCTGGCTATCGCCAACTCCAGCGGCAGTGACGCTACCATCAATGTAACCCTGATTTTCACACCTTAGCGCTGCCACGTTTCTTTCGACCCGGCGCGGGGAAGTTCGCCTTCCTCGCGCCGGTCGTTCTGCTCGGGTTGGCGGCTTGGGCATGGCAAGAAGATCGAATTGGAACTGATAGCCAGTTGTCGCCCTGCGGCAACAAGTGCGACAATGGCATTTGTCGCACCCGGAACGTCGCTTAGTTCCGCGACATACGGGAGTATGTTCCTGGCGCGCGAATGTCGGAACTGTTCAAGCAATGGAACTTACGTCGTCGCACTCCATTTCGCTGGATGGCATGCATCGTGCATTTAGGCCGATATCCTCCACAATCACTTTTCTCTGCGTTCTGGTCGAAATGATGATTCCGTAACGGCAGGTTGTACCGCCTCGACAGCCTCCGTCCAAACAGAAGAGCGCCCAGCGCACTGGGCAGCTCACACAGGTCGGCGCAGCAGTCAGTCAATCGGTCCCCGATCGGCAGTGAACCTTAATCCGGGATGGCGCGTCACACCTCAGCCTAACGGTCAGGAAGCTGCTCTCGACTGATGCTGCGCCGGCCTTTCTCCATTCGCCTGAGCGCGTATGAGGCGACAAGTTCGCCCTGACGCGGAGAAGGACCTCGGCTGCTGGGCATGACGGGTTCGGATGGGAAGGCGATTCCTGACAACGTTGACATTGGCGGGCCAACACTCGCGGACGCATGTGAGGAGCTCGGCGCGCTTGAGTTACTGCACGGTTGTGAGAGTACTCCGAGTGGCGGCGGGGGGCGCACCGGGGTAAGTCCACAGACGCTCACCCGCGAACCTGTCGGAAAAGAAGGCCGGCTGAGTCAACTTGTGGAGTCGGCTCAGCCGGCCGCAAACAGCGAAAGGACTAGCCGATTAAGATACCTACAGCATGCCCCTTATCAATACGGGGGCGGTGTTATAGGCAGCGGCATCGGCGGTATCGGGAACGGAGTTCCCATCATAAGGCCTCCTGGGGTTAAGAAGCTCTTTTACTGTCATAGGCAATTCTCATTCCAAGACGCGGGATAGCAGATAAAGCACGTATATACGATAGATAGATAACGTCTGCAGCGCCAACCGGCACGACTGCCAACGTCGGGTAATTGTCGCGCCACGCGGCGTGCCGCTGTAAGCGGTTGTAGCTCAGAATCTTACAACAATGCGTCAGGCTGCGGGCGGAACCTAGTATGGGTTTGTTCGGTCGATCTGGTGGCGTTGCAGAAGCCGCTGCAACTGCCGACGATGGATGGCGAGAACATATGCGGCTTGGCTTACGTTTCCTCCGGTCTCGCGTAGCGCTTTCACAATTTCTTCGCGCCCAAGACGCCGCCGCTGCGCACGGCCGGAGTCAGGCCTTTTCTCGACTTCAGAGAACTGAGTTCCCACGTCGTCGGTCGTGATCAGATTCTTCTGTGCCATTATGACCGAACGCTCGACGACGTTCTGCAGCTCGCGAACGTTGCCCGGCCATGCGTAGCCGGCAAACGATTCCAACACCGCATCTTCGAATCCGTCCACAGCCTTGTTGAGCTGACCGGCATAGCGTTTGACGAAATAGGTGGCCAGCAATTCTACATCGCCCGTACGCTCGCGGAGAGCCGGGACATTGATGGTAACGCCGTTGATCCGGTAGAACAGGTCCTCGCGGAACCGCCCGGTCTGTACCTCTTGCTGGATGTCGCGGTTTGTCGCACAGATGAGCCGGACGTCCACCTGCCGCGGCTTGGTCTCACCGACCCGGCGAGTGACCTTCTCATCGAGAACCTGCAGCAGTTTGGCCTGGACGCCGAGGGTCGTGTTGCTGACCTCGTCCAGGAATACCGTCCCGCCGACCGCGGCCTCGAACAGCCCTTCTTTGTCCCTGACCGCGCCGGTGAACGCGCCCCGGGCGTGTCCGAACAGTTCGGATTCGAACAGGTTCTCCGGCAGCGCGCCGCAGTTAATGGACATGAACCCCTGGGCGTGGCGCTCGCTCTTCGCGTGAATCAGGCGGGCAAGCACACCCTTGCCGGTACCGGTCTCTCCGGTCAGCAGCACCGTGCAACTGGAAGGCGCGATGCGGTCGATCACCCGGTACACTTCCTTCATCGCCCGGGAGCGGCCCAGGAAGTACCCGGTTGCGGCATCGACCAGCATGTCCTCGCGCAACGCCAGCATGTCCTCCTGCAGTTTCTTGAAAGCCGCCGACTTGTCGATGGTAGCAGCCAGCAGGCTTGCGACGGAAATGAGCAGGTTCATGTCCTCCTCGAGGAAGAGGTGCGAGGTGACCCGGCTGTCGACATAGATCGTGCCGATGACCCGGTTCTCGACGGTGAGCGGCACGCAGAGAAGCGAGTGGATCTTGTTGAGCAGCACACTGTTCGAAGTGTTGAAGCGGGGGTCAGTCATGGCATCGGAGCTCAAAACCATTTCGCCGTGCCGCCGCACGCGGCGCAGGACCGAACGGGAGATCGCAGTGGCATCCTCGATGGTAGTGTGGTCGACGTTCCGCGCCGCCGCCGGCACCAGCTTCCCGCGCTGCATGAGGAAAAGAAGGCCGCGTTCGGCCTGGATGACGTTGATCACCGAGTCGAGGACATGTTCGAGAAAATCTTCCTTCTCCAGTCCCAGGCCGATCAGCCGGCTGACTTCGTAGAAGACCTTGAGATACTCTTCCCGGCCGCGCGCCTTGAGCCGCATGGTTGACGACACGTGGTTGACGGTCTCCAGCAGCTCGTCGGCCCGCTGCGCGTCGGGTCGAGCGCCGATCAAGCGAAGGATGGCCTGGGCTTCTCTGAGGTTGGCCAGCGCCTCGCTGACGTCCTGCTCTGCGACCGGGCGGAAGGATAGCGGGATGTTCAGGTCGACCGGCATCTCGCCCCGGCTGTGCCTGGTCAGCGCCAGGGCCGAGGCCATGAGCGAAAGCGCGAGTTCGTGCCTGGAACCGATGTCCCGCAGCAGTTCGATGCTCCGGCGAATCTCCCTGGTCCCGCGGTCGGCCCGTTCAAGCATGCACTTGGCCAACCCCGAGAACCGCAGCGCTATCGCGTACTCTTTCGACGTCGTATGGTCGCCGCAGTAGCCGAGAGCCCGGCGCGCATCCTCGGCCGCCCGCAGAAAATCGCCGGTAGCCAGTCGCTGTTCGCTCGCCAGCGTATAAAGCTGGGCCAGGCGCCGCGGGGCGCGCTCGCGCCTGACCGGCAGAAGCGTATCGACGATAGCTTTTCGTGCCGGTTCGATTCGCCCGGCCCGGAGCAGGAACTGGATTCGGCAGACGCCGAGCACGAACCTCAGGTCAGGATTCGGATTCTGAGCTGCCAGCGCCTCGGCCTCAGTGAGCAGCCGCTCGGCGTCCGACATTTCGCCACGCCCGGTAAGCAGTTGGGCCAGGTTCGCCATGACCACCACCCGGCGTCCGTACGAGTCGGCCGACGCCGGCGGCTGCAGCTCGAGCGCCCGCCGGTAGAAGGCCAGCGCCTGGTCCCAGTCACCGCGTTCGTCGCACGTCATCCCGAGGTTCGAGTTGAGGTCGGCGGTGGCTGCGCGGTTGCCGATGCGCTCGGCCAGGTTCAGGGCTTCGGCAAAGTAGTCATTCGCCTCGGTCCAGTGCCCCTCTTCCTGGCAGATGATCCCCAGCCCCTGCAGTGAACGCAGGAGGAAGTCTACCTCGCCCGAGCGCCGTTGCTGCGACAGGAACCGCTGGTAGTGCTCCCGCGCCCTGGCGATCTCACCCCGGCGCCACCAGAGCGTCGCCAGCAACTGGCTGGCTTCGCCGGCGCTGTGATTGTCACCGATTGCCTCATACGTTTCGAGGCCACGCTCAACCAGCTGTTGCGACAGCACGGAATCGCCCCGCGACCAGGCCAGCACGCCGAGATTGTAGAACGAGCGGGCCGAAAGTCGGCCGGAGACCGCCGGCATCCGGTCTTTCAAGCTCTCAGCCAGTCGCAGGGCATCGGACAGGAGTTGCTCGGCCCGGCCAAAGCCGCCGACCCCGATGTACGACCAGCCCAGGTCGCTGAGAATGTCGATATACAAGGGCGTAGCCCGGTCTGATTGCATCAGCAGCGCCTGGTTGAAGCTGTCCAGCGCCTGGTGGTGCTGTCCCCGCTTCTGCTGCACCAGTCCCAGCTTGCGCAGAAATCGGGACATCAGCGTCTTGTCCTGCGACAGCTCCGGGTCGGCGGTGACGATTGCCATGCCACGCGAATAGGCGTCGACCGCCTCCGGATACTTGCCGGTAGCTTCACGCAATTCTCCGACCCGCTCGAGCAACTCCACGCGTTCACGGGCGGACCGGGCCTGCGCCGAAAAGGCGAGGGCGGCCTCATAGCAACCCAGCGCCTGTTCGTTCAGCCGGTTTTCCCGCGCCCGAGCCCCGGCCCGCAGCGAATAGCCATAGGCTCTGTCCTCGATGCCCGCCTGCGCATAGTGGTGGGCCAGGTCATGAATCAGCTTGTCCGGCTTGCCCGGGTGCAGCAGTTCCAGCACCTCCGCGACCCGTCGGTGCAACTCGCGCCGCTCCGCGGCCGACAATCGTTCAGAAACCGTCGCCTCCAGTATCTTGCTGGAAAGAACAAACGACGCATCCGCGTCGCCGGCGTAACTGCGCAGCAGGCCCTGCGACTTCAGTCTCGCAGTTGCGTTGAACAGAGTCCGTTCGTCCTGACCGAGTGCCGCGCTCAGGAAACCCACGGTGAATGGTCCGGACGTGGTCGCACCGACCTGGAGAACGCTCAGCTCATCCGCCGGCAGCGCCTCCAGTCGTTTCTGCAGGACGTCGGTGACTGAACTCGGCGCGCTGGACGCGCTCAGGGCGTCCTCAACCAGGGCCCAGCGACTGCCCCGCCGGACAAGGACATTGCCGTCAATGAGGGAACGGACGGTCTCGATTACAAACAGCGGGCTGCCGCCGGTGGCGTGCATCAGCCACTGTGTCAGGCGTTCGCTGCCCGGCAGCTCACCGACCAGCGAAGCCAGCAACGCGGTGACCTCCTTCTCTCCCATCGGCGGCAGCGCCATGTGACGGAAGCTGCTTGCCGGTCCGAGCCCCGCGACCAGGTCGAGGAGCCGCGCTTCATTCACGCCGGCTACAAGCACCATCAACCGTTCGTTGCCGAGGCTGAACACAAGGTAGCGCAGGAACTCGAGACTGGTCGAGTCGTAAAGCTCGAAGTCGTCGACAATCAGCACGAGGCTGTGCCGCACCCGGGGCGAGGAACTCATTTCCTTCAGACCACCGACCAGGGTATCGAACAACCGGTATTTCTCCTCGGTGGTCGCGGCCCGGCTCTCGCCGGCATCGGGCCCGCCGACCGGGGAGCGGGCGCTCAGGTAGTCTAGGGTCATCCCCACCAGTGACCGGCTCCCGCCGCCGAGCGAGGACGGCTCGAACGAAACGATAGTCGCGCCATCCAACTGGGCCATGAACCTGAACTCGGAAAGCAGCCGGCTCTTGCCGACGCCGCGCTCACCGGTGATGCAGGCGGCGCGCGCCGTTCCCCTGCTCGTGTCGTCCAGCATCGCCTTGAGGCCCGCCAGTTCGTCGCTGCGGCCCAGGAAGCCCGGTGCCGCAGTGTATCCCTGCGGCTCGGCGAGACCGAGCGGTTCGCCGCCGGGACGCGACAAGACCTCAATCACTGCCGCCGCTGATCGCGGCCTGCGCTCAGGTTCCTTGTGGACGAGCGACAGAAGCACCGACTCGAAATCCTCGGGGATACTCTGGTTGAATTCCCGTGGCGCCTTGAATTCGGAGTAGTACTGCATTCTAAGCCAGGCCAGAAGGTCCCGCTCCTTGCCCGGCCCCCGGCCGGTTACCACCTCGTAGAGCACAAGCCCGAGCGAGTAGAGGTCGGCCCGAGCGTCGGCGTCAACGCCCTTGAGCACCTCCGGGGCGACGTAACCGAGCGTTCCTCGCGGAACCGAGGTGTCGGACAGCGACAGCCGCTCCGCGAGGCCGAAGTCGAGCAGCTTGGCTCGTGGCGAACCATCAATATCCGCCACCAGCAAGTTCTGCGGCTTCAGGTCGGAGTGAATCAGCCCCTGGGCGTGTATTCGGTCGAGCGCTGCCAGCACCTGCAGGGAGACATCCACCAGTCCGGGTTGGAAGCCGGTCGCAAAGAACGCGGTGATGGGCCGGCCGTCGAAGAACTCCATCGTGAAGAACGGCCTGCCCTCGGGAGTCGACCCGTAGTCGAACGCGCTGACGATGTTCGGGTGTGTGAAGCGGGACAGGTAGTAGAACTCGCGGCTGAGACTCCGTTCCTCCGTCTTGGGGGCGTCCTCCCTTAGAATCTTGAGCGCCAGCAAGCGGTCGCCGATGGCGTCCCTAACCTTATACGTTTCAGCAGTTTCACCGCCTCCAAGTCTGGCAATCACCTCGTACCGGTCGGCCAACAACTGCGATGCCCGGAACGGTTCGGTCTGAGCCATAGAACAATCATAGCACAGCTCTCCCACTCGGTCAAACATCGGTGCGACAATGCGGTGCGACAATGCTCCACTCTCTGTCACAAGCCTATCAGTTTATAAGCCAGTAACTTAGCGCTGCATCGGACCCGCGGCAGTTATCTAGACGGCAGATCCGTCGGACGCTTGTCTCTGCGGGGGTAGGTTGGCGACACGGGAAGAACCATGGAGAAAGCGCCATTCCAGTCATGCTGGCACGGACCCTGCTAAGGCAGTTCGGTCCAGGTAGCCTGCCGATGTCATGGTCCCCAACCATTGCTCGCCATGGGTGCGGTTGCCAGTCTTCGGAATCGACCTTTCCCAGTCAATGCTCGCGCCGAGACGGTGGACGGGGCGATGCCGAAATGGCGGTCCTCCGTATAGCGACTGCGCCGCGAGGACTCAAGCCGGCGGGCGAAGCTCAAGGGTCGGAGCGCCGTCTCGGAGCTCTCACTCGCAGATGGGCGGCACTGCGCCGGCGTCCGCAATCCCCATACAGAGGAGAGACGACTCCGGCTAGCCGACTCTTGACATCCGCGCACATGAAACTACAATCTCCAACGTGAAACCGTTGGGCCGTTAGCTCAGATGGAAGAGCACCTGATTTTTAATCCGGTGGCCGCAGGTTCGAATCCTGCACGGCCCATTCGCCGAAGCACGAGGTACAGGATCCATGCGCCTCCTGCCCGGCCCATCCGATCAGCCTCTCAAGTCAATGTCCCTTGACAGCCCTCGGTCTTATGCTACTGGCGACGAACTCAAAGGTAGACGGCAGAAGTGCGGCGAGCGTCGGGACTTCATGCCAGCCTACTTGGTGCGCGACCAGACCTAGCCCGCTCCAGCGGGTCAGGGGGTCACCTACCCCCTCCCCCCATAACTGAACTTACCGAATGAGGGCTGCGCCATGCGCGCCCAAGGCGGCCGAAGAGGCCCGGACAGACTGAGATGGCCGTGGAGACGGCCGACCTGAGTTTGAACCCAAGCATAGTCGACGATGCAGGACGACCTCGTTATCTCTGAAACAACACGCTGAGATTCTGCCTCGTCAGAAGAGCGTACTGACGGCGTCTAGCATGACCGCCGCGACTGATTACGTCCGGAGCCGCCGGAGCTCCTCCAAGGAGCGCCTAAGCCGCTCGAGATCTTCCCCTCCAGTGGCGCTGCCCATCATCGGCTCTCTGTCAGTTAAGACGCATTCCCTCAAGAAGCCGTCGTAGGTCGTGGGCCCTGAGACTTCTCTGCTGACAGTAGGCATCAGCTCTTCTCGCTTCGCCAGCACTCTCTTAACAAGGGACGGCTCCTCTCGGCTCAGCAGGTAGATGGGAGGCCGAGTCCCTTCCGCAAGCCAGTGCCGTGCCTTGTCCCTGGTCGACCCGCCCTTGGGCCAGTTCGCTATCTCGGTTAGGTCTATTGTAGCGTAGTGGCCGTAGTCGATAGGCCACTCTGCAAGCAGCCTAGTCACAAACGCGGGTATTCTTGGGACCAGGTCTTGAACTAGGTCTCCGGTAGGGTCCGTGCACATCATCCTCGCCACGATCTCTTCTATTGCGTCGATTGCTTCCTCGCGCGACGCCTCAATACGCCCGGCGAGCAGTTCGATGAGCCGATCAGGATCCTCTGGCACCCCAGTTGCATCCAGAAGACTAGAGATGGCTGCGTCCTCATCTAGCTTGTGCAGCCCAAACTCCACTTCTGGGTAGTAGACACGAAGGATCGCCAGGTCGGCTTCGCTCAATGTTTCCACGGTTGCCTCATTGAGCCGCCGGGCAGCCGGATTCCTCAGCGGGTCGGTGTTGTTCCTGACTTGCCGCCGCAGCCGGCAATCCATGTAGATAGCCTTGGCTTCGAGGCGACCCGCGGCGCGAAGCAGGCCGGGCATTGTGATTTCGAACATCTTCCGCCAGCTGTCAATACCCAACACCGATTCTGCGAGCGCAAACAGCTCCCGATAGGCAAGGATTTCACGCCAGAATCGTGCTCGTATAGCGTTTGTCTGCCTGAAGTGCCGAACAAGGCCAGTTATGTCTGCGTGGCGGGCGCGTTCCAGCAATTCAAGCCCAACTGCTGGAGTGGCAAGGTCGAACGAGATATCACTACGGGTCGAGGGCCCCGAAGCAGTTGCGAGAGGCGCACTGCAGAGGAGGCTGATGCCGATGGCCGCCTTGACTTTATCGCCGCGTCTACCCATTCCGTCCAGTTCGTCACCTGACTCCTCGGTCATGACGGCCGCAAGACAGAATTGGTCCAGGATTCGCTCCAGCTCAAGCGTACTGACCAATAGTCCGCTGATGAGGTAGTGGGCAGGCGCGAGATCGCGGACTAATCGCTCACAGACATCGCCGATGCGGGCGTAGATTGGCATGTCTGCTGACTTCACGCTGGTTCTGAGCCGCCATGCTATGCCCGGAGCTAGGAGACTCCGCTTCATCGTGATCCGTTCGAAGTAGTCCAATGTCAACAAGGCTGCAATCTCCCAGGGACCAATCGGCCATACGCCTGGGTTCATGTTTACGTTCTTTCGCATGCTGTCAGCTCCTTGCCTCGCGGTTCAACATGAACCGCTCTATCTTCTCTATGCGACTGGCCGTCTGAACAATCTCGAAGGCCCTCAGAAGCTGCCCCGCCAATGCGCAGATGCAGTTCGCGATTCTGGGGTCGAGCTCGCCCGACCGCACGCGGCCAACGGTGTCGGCCAGAAGTGTTACTACGTCGATTGGCGCATCTACCGGCATGACAGGAATGGGTTCCATCAAGACTGGCGCGTGCGTCCGGCCACCCCGTGCCTGAGCCGCACGCTTCTCATCGGCGCTTATTGACGGATTATGTATGTAGCAGTGGGTGGTGCCCACCATGGCTTGGGCCCCGCACCGCTCGCCGTTATGCTTCAGGAATTCGCATTGCATATGATTGCCTCCACGTGTAAGAACTTCTGGCGATGTCGGCTGCTCCCGCCCGCGGTGTCCGCAGGGACGCACGAGCATTGCGTCCAGCTGCGGCCTGCGCGAACGGGCTCGGGCTGTGCCTGGTGTACTCGCAGAAGATCGTGAGTACTCCCGTCCCCCCTGTCCGTCGGGTCACTGCCGTGCGCTGTCGACAAGCTGTCGCCATGTGGGTCGCAACCTCTGTTCAAGCAGGAAGTCCGCTGCAACCTCTCCTCGTCCCCCGTAGCTCTTGAGGTCGAGAAAGAGCTGTATGTCGGACACGACTCTGCCGGCGGGGGCCGCAGGATCGGCGGGGCAGAGATCTGAGCCCAGTTCCCGAACACCGAAGAACACGCCTTCATCATAGGGCTCAAGAAACACGAGGTTGGCGTCGCCCGATACCGGCTTGAGCCCAAGCGCCGACTGAAGCTCATCCTGTCTTCCTGACACGTAGGCAAACGCCGTGTCATAGCGCGGCATCGGCGCGATCAGGGCGGCGCCGGAAGTGATCGTGAAAGCGTAGTCAAGGTTGTTGCCACGGCAGTACGCAGCCAGACGTCGTTCAAGAGCCCTGGTTTCTTCAAACGCGTAGTATTCGGTGGGGCTGTTTCTGGTGTAAGAGTAGTTCTTCGACCACTCAAGTAGCAGCTCCTCGGGCTTTGCCAGCCGGAAACGTCGGCCAGGACCCTTGCCCGATTCGCTGGCCAGCTCGGCGTCGAGTAGCAGAGTTTTGACATGAGACGCTTGGCCCATACTCACTTTCGCCTCCGCTGCCAGATCACTCACACGCCACTCGCGGCCCGTGTCGGTCAGGACCACCCGTACGCACCTGCCTGCCTTGGGGGTGAACAACGACTTGAGCCCTCGGCCGGTTCGAAACAGGTTGGGTCTCCCCTCCATGCTGATGTATGCTCCGTCGACCGTAAGCAGGCAGTTACCACATAGGTCTATGAATCCGATATGTTCATCCCGACACACACGACGAGTGTTTTCGGAGATGTATGGTGCGACAAACACGCCGTAGCGCGAGCGGCCTGAGGCACGGCTTGCGGCAACGAGTGCCCGCAATCTGGCGGCCGCGAGCCGGGCGACGCGCGGCTCACCAGAGGATCTCGCTTCGATGAGAAACTCGTATCGCTTGTCGTCCGGCGCCGAGACCTCGACAGCGATGTCCGGCTCAACCTCTCGCCACCGACGTGAGCCGTGGCTGTCCCGGCGACTGAAAGACAGGATACGTAAGGCGGACTGGAGACTCAGCAACTGCCGCATTGCCACCTCGACCCTCGCCACGACCTCGGCGTCCGACATTACTTTCAGTCTTTTGGTAACTTTCATCGTTTGGTAAATATAGAGAAAACTTCTGCAATGTCAAGCTTGATGTGCTAATGTTGCTTCTTCTGGTGCTAACCACATCCATCCAGCTTCTTAGCACCTCTAGGAGTCTGTGCTCCAGCCCGGCCTCAAGTGCATCGTTGCTAAACTCTAGACTCTTCCGACGTTCCGGGAGGCGAAGTTCGGTTTTTTGAGCAGGTCGATGCCGAGACGCTGGCCGAATTGGACCTCCATCTGATAGTCGACAACTACGGCACGCATAAGCAGGAGCGGGTCAGAACCCGGTTGGGGCGGCACCCGCGTTTCCATCTACACTTCACGCCGACATCATCATCATGGCTCAACATGGTCGAGCGCTGGTTCCGGGAATTAACGGTGAAGCGGCTGCGGCGAGGCAGCTTCGACAGCGTGCCTGCCATGGAGAAGACGATCTCAGACTACATCGTCACAAGCAACTAGCGTCCGCATATCTTCGTCTGGGTCGCCACCGTCGAGAGCATCATGCGCAAGATGGCCAAATGTGAAGAAGCGTGTGACGTATCACGCTAGCGGGGTCTCAAGAGCAGTTGCTGGCGAGATCGGTCGTACACGATTCGAACCTGCCGCCACCGGATTGGCAATCCGGTGGCCGGGGCGGTGTGGATCGCCTCCAGGCGCGTGACACTACGACGGCGAGATACAGCAGTTGCCGCGGATAGTCAGAAGTACCGCCTTGGACATTCGACTCCTTTTGCGGCACAGACTTCCATGACTCGCGGGCGGGGGTGTCGAATAGACGGGAGGGATCGAGCCGCGCCCCGAAGCGTGCCGGCTGACGTCGGTCAGTATGCTGCGACCGGTCGGGACTTTGCCGGCCCCGGCAGTCCGCGCGCTGGACCGCCGCGACCTACGTCGTGCCGCTAGCGCTGCACGACCAGCCTCTGCGAAGCCTCAAAGCCGAAGCTCGATAGCTTCACAAGGTACACGCCGCTACTGATGTGCCGGAGATCCAGGCTTGCGACTCCGCTTCGAGCTAGAGCGAGGTGAGAGGTCATGGTCTGTTGCCCGGCAACATTGTAGACACGCAGCCATGCCAAGCCGGCTCTGGGCAGATTGTACCGCACCGTCGTCAGTCCGCCCATCAGCGGATTCGGGGTAATCGTGAACGAAAAGTTCCCGATGCTCGTGCTGTAGGCCATCACGCCTCCGCGGTCCGGCTGAGCCACGGCTGCCGCCACATCGTACGGCGTGTAGCGCCAGAACTCAAGTGACCGGTTGCCCTTGAAGGCAAATAGCCCGATGCCACGAGCCCCTGTCAGGGCCGCTCCAGCCATTACCTTCTTATGCTGCCCGCTCGTACCAACGAGCGGGATGTCGTCTTGAGTGTGCCAGGAGTCGCCGAGCGGGAAGTAGCGCCAGAACTCGGTGGTATTGTTGCCCTTAAAGGCGTAGAGACTCCCGGAGTACCACGCCGCGCAGGAACCGTCCTTCGCCTTCTTGCAACCCGCAGTCCCCGGTATCGGCATCGGTCGCTTTGCCTGGCTCCAAGTGTCTGCGTCCGTGTCGTAAATATACATCTCGTGGTACTTCGCCTTGAAGGCGTACAGGTAGTGACCCGCATCCGCATCCGCGACCAGCCAGGAACCATCATTGTACTTGACGTGGCTCGCAAGCCCGATCGGAGCATCCAATAGTTGGGTCCAGCCGTTGGTCGTCGGATTGTACTTGTAGAACTCGTTACAGTAGCCCTTCAGCAGGTACACATTCCCGACGCCGTGCTTGGTCGCCCAGGCGATCCCAGCGCCATGCTTGACCTTCTTGCCCGACGAACCCTTCGGGACGTTCGTGAGCTGAGTCCACGCCTTAGTATCGGCATCGTAGCCCCAGAACCCGGCCGTGTTGTTGCCCTTGGTCAGGTAAAGCTCGCCATGGCCGTCCGAGCAGACTACCGAGCCCGTGTACGGCGCCTTCTTGTCCGCGCCCAGCGGAATGGACGCCAGTGTCGTCCAGGTGCCCTGCGGCACACTGTATGAGTAGAAGTCGCCCGTCCTGTTGCCCGTTGAGGCGTAGACGAGATCCGTGCCCGCATCGTAGGCGAGACAGCCGCCAACCCCTACAGGCTTGTCCTCCCGACCCGCTGGCAGGCTGGTCACCTGGGACCATCCGTACCATCCGGCGACGATGACGCTTACGATGCCGGTTGCCCTATCGTTTTCGGGATGTATGTCTTGGGCCAGTTCGGTCGAGCAACGCGTGGCATAGGTGCCGCGTTGACCCGCGGTCCAGTCCGGAAACGACACAATCACGGAATCGCCGGATGCGAGTTTGGAAACGGTTTGGGTATTGGAGTAACTCGTACCGATGCGGAAAGTGACCGGGAATGTCACGACGGACGTGCCTAGGTTCTTGACCCGGGCCTGCGGCGTGATGGTTGCGCCCGAGTCAACGGTGCCGACCGGTGCGACAATGGACTGTACCCCAACGTCAAGAGAATTAACGGTGTATCGCTGCTCAAACGCGCCCAAGTCCAGTGGTTGCCCGACAGCAGGTAATCCGGGCAGGGGAAAGTAGGTCACACCCCTGAGTACGAACTTATGCGATAGGTCGAGCGCTGCTTTTCGGGCAGTGCTCGTGTCAGGAACAAGCCAATCATGCCGCACGTTCAGGGGCCAGACCTGATGGGCTTCATTGCCAAGGATGGTATCCGTGCTCCACTGATTATGTCGGTCGTATCCGGCAAACTTCATATAGCCCCAATAGCTGTATAGTCCCCCCAGGAAGTTGTAGTCGAAGCCGGCGAAGCAAGTCGTATCGCCATTGGAAAACCTGTCAGAGTTAGATGTCAGCATCCCAGATGAGAAGACATTGTTGACAACCCTCATGCTCTCGCAGGCGGGCCAAACCGGATTGAGCGCATACGCCCCACCGGAAAAGCTGTTGTGATAGAACCAAACGCGGGGAGCCTTAGCAGTACCGTGAATGATGTTGTTGTCGCACCCGCCCATCTTGTGAAAGAAGATATGTGCCCCGGCGTCAGAATCTTGATAGGAAGTGTTGTTGTAGAAGTAGACCAGCCGACTCGTGTCCACTCCGCCCATGCCAATCGCTGATATTCTGATGCTGATGGCGGAGTGAATGAAGGTGTTTCCGTATATGAGGTCACTATCATTATTCGGATAGCTCTCGACGCCCGGTCCTGATGTGTGAGTGATGGCGTTGCTGAATACGCTCGTGTGCCGCGTCGAATATGATAGCAGGATAGCGCCGAAGTTGTCATGGAGCCGGTTGCCTGAAATCGTATGCCCAGTGCCCCCTTGAATGTTGACATCACCGACATCGGCGTTCTCGAACTTCCTGAAGCAGTATGACGCGCAGTGCCGCCGAGTCGTATCGCGGGCATAACCGCCCCCCTCCCACTCCCCGAACAGCATAGTCGTGTCCATGCCGCCCGCAATGTCGTTGTTGATGAAGGTGCAGCTATCGGCTTCTGTCGTCTTTGGGCCAACTAGGACTCGGCCAAACCCGCCACGCAGGACGCAGTTCTTGATAGTCAGATGCGAACAGTCCCATCCGAGTACATCGTCGGCATAGCCTACCATCTTCAGATGTTCGACGGTGATATTCCGCTTGCCCTCGATGTAGAAACCCTCGTTCCAGTGCGATGCCCGTAGCGTTAGCGTATTCGGATTAACATTGTTCCTGAACCGGATGTAGGTTGTATCTCCGGTATTGCTGTTGCAGAATAGACAGCGTAGGTCGTCCCAGAAGCGGGTTGACTCGGACATGCCGAACGGATGCCAATACCTATTCGTATCGTAGGCAAGCATCTGCCGGCCAGTCCCCGGCATATAGTCACCTACCGAATCCATGTAGGCCTTCAGGAATTGCTCGGAGTCCTGCATGACGATGTAGGGGCCATACGTTGGGCCGGTTACATTCGTGGCCTCGTAGACTCCGGCCCCGATTGATGGTGCAGCAAGCCATGTCGTCGTAACCGGTCTTGTCCCGTCCATCGTGACGGCAGGACTCCCATCGTTGTACACGTCACCTCGCACGACCACATTGTCGGTGCGGAACGTGTCGCACTCACTATAAGACCCGGCTTCGACAAACACTGTGTCGCCGCTCGCCGCCGAATTGATGCCCTTCTGAATCGTCAGGAACGGGTGCACTGAGCTGCCGTCGTTGACGTCGCTACCCGTCGTGGCGACGTAATAGGTCGTAGCGAATGCCGCACAGGACAGGCCACATAGCAGAAACAAATATCTCATAGAGGTCTCCTAAGTTGGTGCTCCGCTGCGTCGCGTGGACGGCAACGGGCTCTTCCAGACATGATATCCCATGGCCCCGGCGCAGTTGGGTCTAGGGAACTCCGCTCTCTCGACATAGCATCGTGTCTTCCGGCGATTTCTGACATAGATGCTACCTCTCGTAAGCGTCCAGGCTGAAGTTAGCGTAGATTGCACAGCGATGATCCAGCCGCATAGCTGAGTCGGGTGTGGCCACGTGACGAGGAGCGTGGCGTAGGCAATCATGGGCGGAACGCCAAGACATGACCACTGCCTCGGTGTCAATCGGTTCGTCTAGCCCACCGCCGTTGCCGACAAGAACAGCACGGCCGGCATTGCCTTGAACAATCTTATACTCGAGCGGTCGTTTCGGCCTTGCGGTTTCCGCGCATTCTTCCCTCGTCATGGTCCTACGCCTGCTGTTCACATCAAAGCTGGAGCGACCCTGAGGTCGATACAATTGGAACTTGACGTCCGAAAGTGCCCCGGATTCTGCCCCTGGGCATCCACTGCCCTCGACCTCTCGGGACGCGTTGCATGGATGCCGGAGTGGGGCATGTTCTTGCACTTGGACAGACAGACCGGACGCTGAGGATGGATGTTGCGTCATTCCGACCCGCCCCGGTAACCTCTTGCCAATCCGAGAACTGACAGGCCGCGCCCGGATGGGTAACGGCACATTGGTGGGCCACGATTGGCCTGTTGCAGCTTCCGTGCCAAAGAGCTGCGGACCTGACCCGATTGCATTCTAGAGTAAACGGACTCTCAAAATTGTCTCCGAACAGATACAAGGGGTAGCTGTTAGGCTCTCCCCGAGACGCTGCTGACCTGGGCGAACCATGATCTTCCTTCAGTACATCTTTCGACTCCACTACGGATGAACGGGCGCAAGACCATTCTACTCGACGTCACGTCTCAGGGCAAGCCTTCCGTTGCCCAGAGGCAAGGCTGACAACGACGCCGCGGCCGTTCTTGAGCACCTGCATGCACACCCACAGGAGTTCGCTGCCTCAACGCGCAGTCTCCTTGCAGAGACTGATGACGCCGTCAAGTGCATGGTCGCCGTTTCCCGCGGCTTGCACGGCGAGCTCGCCAGCACGCACGGTCCGAGCACTGACGAGATGCGACAACTGTTGCGTCGCACCAGGGGTGACGAAGAACCTGCGCCGGGCCGAACGCCCACGCTGTGTGGGATAGACGGCCTTCCGTTTTTGAATGCTGGCTCGACCGCGTTCTTTACAATGTGCATGAATTTGCGGCAGTCTGTAGACGACTAGTTTCCGTCTGGATACAAGACTGGCGCTTTGCTGCCGGGGCCGGTCCGTACGGCAAGCGCCCATCCAAGCAATCGCCGCGGTCGTGCAAAGGACGCTCCGTGCTAGGGCGTATTGGGTTGAGGTTCACGGACTTGCATGACGGCACGTCAGGGTTTCGCGTCAGGAGCTTCGCCATCGCGGATTAGACATGGGGCGCGCGGTCAGTTCGTGCCCGCTGCGCCGCGCGGGCCCCATGTGGGCACGCGGCGGGGCTCGACCGCGTGCTGTCGCCGGAACGCCACCGCCGCGCTGCAAGATGAAGCGGTTTCGGGTCCGGTACCTAGGACGCAGTCGGGAGCGAACGTGGCCTCGTCGCTGGACTTGGTGCAAGACTGCGACACCTGTTCGTCGCACTGTCCATGGGCTTGACGCTTGTTGTGACAACAATACTCGGTTTGTATCACCTCGGAGACTCGGTCTCCGGTGGGAGACAAGGCCGGCGTCGTTGCACGGCGTGAGTGTGGGATCAGGCTTTCTTTGTGGCAATCGCCGGCAGCTATGTGATCGCGATTCTGCCGCGTCGGTCGAGACGGCAGCGAAGAAGGACCGGGACAAGGCGCCACTGCTCCGGACCGCGTATGCGATCCTGCGTTTCAGCTGCGGCCCCGGGTGCCTGACTGGCCTTGCGAGATATTGGAATCGTTGGAGGGACAAGACCGGGAAGGTCCCGAAGCTCGGAGCTCGCCCAATCCTCGACGGCAAGGACCAACAAGGGGGCCGTCCGCTGGAAACTGGGCGAGGCAGTAATAGCTGTTCGATCTCTGGAGTGGACGTGCTGCCCTGGAAGCGATACTGCGGACGCTCGGCCTGACGGACGGCGAAGGGGTTGGCGTTTGGCGCCATTCCTTTGTCGCCACCGCAGAGTCCTTACGCAACTCCGGTGCTCTTCGCTATGCCTTCTGCTGGTCGTTTCGCTGCGATCGCTCGAAGCACGTCGACAAGTCATCACGTTTCTACCATGGAACGAGGAAATGCCATCTGGGCTAGATTGGTGTCCTGCTTCCTTGAGCGGGGCGTCGCCATGAGCCCGTCAGAAACGACCAGCGCGCTTGGCGTTCAAGATCCTCAAAGAATGGAGGTCTGCTGACATGGATGGTGCAGCGGGCCAAGAGCGGACTGACAACCAGCGGGCGGTTAGGGCAGTTCTCAGCGTCCTGCCGGCTTACATCGAGAGTAACCCGAAGGGCAGAGTCCCACGGGCTTTGCCCGTGGGCGAATGGCTCGGTACAGACGGAGGGTCTCTGCCCGTGCGTATCCACTATTCCAATGAACACACGTGGCCCAGCAGGGCACTTGGTTTCTCTTGACACGCGAACCGACGGAGATAATCTGAGGTAGAGGTTGAGTGCGGATTGTCGGGAGACCGGTCAGGTTTGAACGGCCAGTCGCATGACGCGGTCCGCGATGCCGGGCAGATTGGGTGATCTGCCTTCTCCCAACATCTCACTTGTAACAACCCCTCATCAGGCATAGAACCGGCGCCCTTTCGGTAGGGTATAGCGCTGCCCTAAGGGCACGCGTGTGTGCGCGCGCGTGGGGA
>Ga0335071_10000213_pt1 | contig 68027 bp, 47 predicted proteins | sample Lox_Sample_15_FD_206724 | JGI IMG/M metagenome (GOLD analysis project Ga0335071, IMG submission 206724) | Soil microbial communities from Loxahatchee National Wildlife Refuge, Florida, United States - Lox_Sample_1.5 | ecosystem: Environmental > Terrestrial > Soil > Wetlands | place: USA... | reverse complement strand
AGATCGCCTCGGATTCCGTGTGATTCGTCCGACGACAGGTCCCGTGCCTGATGCCGCGGTCGAACTGATCCAGCAGGTGTTGCCTCATGCCGAAAAATACAACGTGAAAGTTGCGGTCGAAATTCATGCTCCCACGCTGTTGCGTTCACAATTTATCGACACCTACCTCGAGCTCATTGCTAAGACCGGAACGAAGCACTTTGGGTTCACTCCTGATATGGGTCTTTTTTGCCGCACGATTCCAGGCATCCTGATAGAACACTTCGTGCGCCGCGGTGCCAACCCTGAGATCCTGGAACAGGTGAATACCGCGGTGCGCGCACGCCGCTCGCAAGACGAGATCAGTGCTGTCATCGCGAAGATGGGAGGCAGGGAGCCGGATCATATCTATGGCTTCATGGCCAACTACTACTACCAGCCTGAGAACAACCCGAAAGACATCGAAATCATCGCGCCCTATGTTTACAACATCCACGGCAAGTTCTACGAGATGAACGAGGACCTGGTCGAGCCCAACATCCCGTACGACCTTATTATCCCGGCATTGATTGAGGCCGGATGCACGGGCTACATCAACAGCGAATATGAAGGGCAGCGGCTCACGCAGGATGCCTACGAGACAGACAGCTGCGAACAGGTACGCCGCCACCAGTTGATGATGGCCCAACTGCTAGGCGAGATTCCAGCTGCCTCGGAACCTGCTCCTGCCTTGGCCTCAACGAGATGACCCTCGCTGCCTGGTTCCTCGGAATTTGATTGGCGGACATGTGAAATCCCGGCAACGTTTGATGCTTCTCATTGCGCGGCTCCTTTGTGTTGTTCTGGCAGGACTTCTTACACGACAAGTCCAGGGGCAGCATCAGCCGGATTCGCTGGAACTCGGATTTAAGACCCCTCCGAATTCAGCGAAGCCCCGCGTCTGGTGGCATTGGATGAACAGCAATGTCACTCAAGAGGGTATCACTGCGGATCTTGAGTGGATGCAGCGCGTCGGTATTGGCGGCTTCACCCTGTTCGACGGCACTTTGGGCACTCCCCAGTTCGTCAATCGCAAGCTGGTTTGGATGACGCCGGAATGGAAGGCCGCTCTTCGGCATACCGCGGCGGAAGCGGACCGCCTCGGACTGGAAATGTCGATGGCTGCCTCCGGGGGCTGGTCAGAGACCGGAGGCCCTTGGGTCAAGCCGCAGCAGGCAATGAAGAAGATCGTGTGGACCGAAACCAGGATCCAAGGCCGGCGTCTCTTCAAAGGTGTGCTCCCCCAGCCAACTGCCGTCAACGGTCTTTTCCAGGACATCCCACGTCAGAAGTCTGAGGGAATTCCGGTAGACGCAACTTTGCCCGGTGCGAGATCTGGGGTGGCCTCTCCCCCGCCGCAGCTTCCTCCTTATTATTGTGATGCCAGAGTCATTGCCTATCGAATTGCCGAGCGAGAAGCACGGTTTCAGGGTGTGCGGCCCAGGGTGACGTCGAGTGCTGCCGGAGTCGATCTCTCACCACTGTTGGATCGCGATTTGACCCGGACGATTTCCGTTCCACTTCCACCCGATGGCAAGCCTGCATGGATACAGTTCGAGTTCACAGAGCCTTTGCCTGTCCGGTCCCTCACTCTGGCGGGCAAGGGAGGAGGTCAGTTCGGACCTTCCCCAATTCCAGTGGGCAATTTTGAGGCAAGCCAGGATGGAGTTCATTGGACTACTCTGGTGGTTTTACCAGGACCGGGACACAGCCTTGCCAATTTCCCGGTTATCACTTACGCCTTCCCCGAGTTCGCGGCCCGACTATTTCGCCTCCAGATGACCGCGCCAGATCAAGGTCCTTTGGCTGCAATCTTCCATCTCCCTCCCCCGCGCGCGATCGACCTCGCCGAGGTAGAGATTAGTTCCACTCCCCATGTAAACCGTTGGCAGGAAAAAGCAGCTTTCGGAAACATGTTCGAGTATGAAACGGTTGCGACGCCTCCTGTCTTGGAGACACAGGCGATTCGCCCGCAGGACATTCTGGATTTAACGGCGAAGATGAGTCCAGACGGCACTCTCACGTGGGAAGTCCCTCCCGGAGAGTGGGTAATCCTCCGTATGGGCTACAGCTTGACGGGTCAAACGAACGGTCCCGCGGTTCCGGAGGCAACCGGCTATGAGGTCGACAAGCTAAGCCGCGAGTTTGTGGAATCCTACTGGCAAAACTACCTAGGGCAAGTCGCCGAAGCGGTCGGCCCGTATTTTGGCAGGAGCTTCCGTTATTTCTTGATGGACAGTTGGGAAGCAGGTCTTGAGAACTGGACTCCGAACCTCATTCAAGAATTCCAGCGGCGGCGTGGTTACGATCCAACTCCTTACTTCCCTGTGATCACAGGTCAGATCGTCGATAGCGCCGAGGTGAGTGACCGTTTCTTGTGGGACTTCCGGCGCACGGTAGCGGATCTGCTGGCAGACAATCACTACGGTGCCTCCCGAGAATACCTGGAGAGACAACATCTCGGCCTTTATGCTGAAGCTATGGGTGCAGGCGATCCCACGACCGGCGACGGCTTGCAAAACAAGGGTCGCGTGACTGCTCCCATGGGGGAGTTTTGGGTACCGCCCGCCGGCCAGGTTGATCGCGCCGATCACGAGAGCGACATACGCGAGGCCGCGTCGGCCGCCCACATCTATGGCAAGTCTATTGCGGCCGCCGAGTCTTTCACGACTTCGCCCGAGTTGCCTCTGTGGGGCCAATCCCCGTTCATTCTGAAGCCTGTCGCTGACAAGGCATTCTCGATAGGCATTAATCAGATGTTCATCCACGAGTCCGCGCAGCAGCCATTCACGGATGCCGAACACAAACCCGGCATGACTCTTGGGCCAGTAGGGCAGAACTACACGCGCAACATTACATGGGCAGAGCAGTCGAAGGAATGGAACTCATACCTTGCGCGGTGTTCTTTCTTACTTCAGCAGGGACAGTCCGTTGCCGACCTGGTCTATTACTACGGCGAAGGCGTGCCGGTTACGGTGCCCTTCTGGAAGCAATTACAGCCACCACCACCAGAAGGCTACAGTTACGACTGGTTGAATACTGAGATCTTACTGAAGGCGTCAGTCAGAGACGGGCGAATCTTCTTGCCCGGTGGCATGAGTTACGCGCTCCTGGTTTTGCCCGACGATGTCGACCGCCTTACACTGCCCGTTCTTCATAAGCTTCGCGATCTCGTAGCCGACGGTGCATTCGTTGTTGCCCCGCGTCCGAATGGCAGCCCGAGCCTCACTGGCTATCCGGCGTCGGACGCCGAGCTGCGTGTTGTAGCGAACGATCTCTGGGGACCGATCGACGGCAAGAGCGTTAACGAACACGCGTATGGCAATGGCAAAGTCTACTGGGGTAAGCCCTTGTCCGAAGTACTGGTAGAACTAAAACGACAGGCAGACTTCGAACACAATCGCCCTTACGTCGACAGCAAACTGGTTTGGCATCACCGTCATACTAGCGACGCAGAAATATACTTCGTCGCCAATCAGCGCGAGCGCACGGAAGATGTCCTGACCTCCTTTCGCGTGGACGGTAAGGAAGCTGAGCTTTGGCATCCGGATACTGGCGTTATTGAGCCTGCGGAGTATCGCATCGCCGCCGGAAGGATCGATGTACCGATTCACCTCGATCCTTATGGGTCGGTATTTGTTGTGTTCCGCACGCCTGCTTCCGCTGTCGCACGGGCCTTGCCGCACGTCGCACTGCGCATCTTGAGCAGCCTTGAAGGCCCCTGGCAATTGGACTTCCCGCCCCAAGCTGGCGCGCCAAGAGAAGTTGTTCTGGACAAACTCATGTCATGGACGGCCTCCGCAGAAGAGGGCGTGCGTTATTTCTCAGGCACGGCCACATATACAAAGGAGATCAATGCCCCAAAAGGCTGGTTCTATCCGGCAGCCAGGATCTTGCTCGATCTGGGCAACGTCAAGGAGATCGCGGAAATCTCGATCAACGGTCAGCCTTTCGGGGTTCTTTGGAAGCCGCCGTATCGCGCCGATGTGACGGATGCACTGAAGCCGGGTCCCAATCAGGTAGAGATCAAGGTCACCAATCTGTGGCCGAACCGGATTATCGGGGATCTGCAGGCAAATGCAAAGAAAACGTATACGTTTACAGATGTCCGCGCTTACCGGGCAGACTCACCGTTACTAGAATCTGGCCTGCTGGGACCAGTCTCGGTTCTGGCGGAGCACTTGGAGCCGTCGCGCAAACACTAATCACCAAACGCGTCGATTATCGTCGGGAAAAGTTTTCTTGCGCACTCCGAACAATGTGTCTAGATGAACTGCTAGGCCAGGGAGCGCCGTGCCGTCAGGTCCGCGATGATCGAGGGGTATTCCCGGTCTAACTTGTAGACCCAGAGAATGACGCCACTGACAATCAGCAGCGCAAGGGGAAGGTGGAGGAACATAACTTTGATTGCCAGCAGAGCCGATGCCGGCTGCGTGTTTGCCCCAGCCACGTAGCCGCCTACTCCCAAGATCCACCCTACCAATACGCTCCCCAATCCGACAGAGATCTTGCAGGCAAGCGCAATGGCTCCGTACGTCAGTCCCTCCGTGCGCACTCCGGATTTCCATTCCCCGTATTCGATCGTGTCCGCAACCATGGCGAACATGGTTCCAACCAGCGGAGCCGAGCCGAGGTTCCTGACGACCGTGCCGATTACGACTACTGTGAAATTCTCCGGTGCCAGGAAGAGGAGAATCTGTCCTATGACTGCAATTCCAGTCCCCAACAGAGCGCTGTTCCGTTTGCCGAAGCGCTTGAGCACAGGCGCCACGCCGACCATGCCGGCAATCAGGGCGATCTGCCCGATCGTCATCAGCGGTCCGAGACGGTCCACATCGTGCAGGAAATACCGGCAGTAATAGATGTTGTCCCCATAAAGCCCAATCATTGCGAACAGGGTGACCGCAAGAATCGCCATCAGGACCCAGTATTTGTTTCGGGATACTGTACGCAGCGCCGTAGCAACGGGAACCGTTGCTTTTTCCTGGGAAACGGGCACGACTCGCTCTTTTGTTCCAAAGAAGCACACCAGCAGCAACACGGTGGCGAGCGCGCCGAAGATCATGAATGCCCGTTGCCAGCCCTGCGCGCCACCTCCAAAGTACTTTACGAGTGGCTGGGTAATGGCAAACGAAAGCAGGACGCCAACCATCGCCAGGGTCATTCGGAACAGGCTGAGTAAAGTTCTCTGGTGTTGGTCAGACGTAATCAGGGGAATCATCGCCCCGTACGGAATATCGATCGCCGTATAGATTAGAGTCAGAGCGAGATTGTAGGTGATGAACGCGTAGACGATCTTGCCGGTTGGCCCGAATCCGGGCGCGGTAAAGAGCAGCGCTGCGCTAATTCCAAAAGGCACCGCACACCACAACAGCCACGGCCGTCCCTTCCCGTAGCGAGTGCGAGTGCGATCCACAACCAGGCCAACTACCGGGTTCAGCAAATCGAACACGCGGGAGACCAGCATCAACGAGCCAACGGTCGCCGCCGCGATTCCGACAATATCGGTGTAGAAATACACCATGAATGCGACGGCCGGGTTGAATACCATTTGCTCGGCGAAGTTGCCTACGCCATAGGCCAGTTTTTCACCGAGGCCAAGGGTGCCAGTTTCCACGGAATTCTGAACGGATGTTACCGCTTCGGTCGCCATCCTGCCCTCGTCAGTTCGCTGCTATTGCGCTTTCAATGCGCGGAAATCGCTGGTCTCGGCCCAGTGCTCACGGGTACCAGTCGACACGCGGCCAGTATACGCACCACAAAAATCGCCGGGAAATGGTTTGGGTGGATGGCCAGTATTGATTGAGCCGATGCTGTTGGGGCCCGACCAGCGAGATCGTTGCCGCAGATAGGTCGTATTCCGGCAAACGATTTCTATCGATTTCTTCGCGGCAGTATATTTGCTCTTCGCATTCTTATCCTCGCTATGTTTGCACTCTCCGTGACGGGCGCGAAGGCCACGCTTGGGATTTCGGCTCGGTCCCGGACTGGTGGACAAAGGAAAGGACATCGTGATCACAAGACGCGATTTCGTTGCCGGATCGGGACTGATCGTCGCTACAACGCTGGCTAGAAATGCCTGGGGAACAAACCCCGATCCGGCCTCCTTTGTCATACCCGTTGATCTCGGTAAAGTCACCGGCCCATTGCCTCACGTCTGGGAAGAGATTGCCGGTTCGGACCGCGTCGTTGTCGGATTGCGTGAGCAGTGGCGTCAGGATCTCATTCACGTTCACCGCGATACCGGAATCCGGTCGATTCGCTGCCACGGACTGTTCGACGACGAGATGGGTATTGCCGCGGGTCCGGCACATCGGTTCAATTTCCTGTATGTCGATCAGATTTACGACTTCATGCTCGATCAGGGGGTGAAGCCTTTTGTCGAACTCAGCTTCATGCCGGAAGCCTTCGCCACCTCCAACAATCGGATATTCGCCTACAAGGGGAACGCCTCGCCTCCGCGCAATTGGCAGGATTGGCATGACATGGTGCGCGCGTTTGCCGATCACTGCGTCAAGCGCTACGGCGCTGCCGAGGTGCGTCAGTGGAGGTTCGAAGTGTGGAACGAGCCCAACATTGATTTCTGGGCCGGCACCCAGGAGGAATATTTCGAGCTCTACCGTCAGAGCGTCATGGCTCTTAAATCGGTCGACGGACGTTTGCAGGTCGGTGGGCCCGCAACAGCTCAATTAGGGTGGATACCGGATCTAATCCGCTACTGTTCCGCTAAGAATCTGTCCCTCGATTTCGTCAGTACCCATATCTACCCGGACGATCCGCAGGGAAAAATCTTTGGCCGGGCCAAAGTGTATCCCTTCGAGCAAGTTATTCCGCGGGGTATCGAGCTTGCCCGCCACCAGATCGAAACTTCCGCCATGCCACATCTCCCGCTGCTCATCACGGAATGGAGCTCGCAGAATCCGGCATTCATCTTCGACACGATCAAGAACTGCATCGGTCAGGCAGAGGCTCTAGCGTATTGGACCTTCAGCAACGTGTTTGAAGAAGGTGGCGTGCCAAGCGGCGTATTCAATGATGTTTTTGGCCTACTGGATCAATGGGGAATCGCCCGGCCATCGCTGCACGCTTTCAGTTTTCTCCATAGATTGGGCGAAGAGCGCCTGCAGGCGGGCGCGGGTCCGGTCCTCGCAACCCGGAGATCCGATGGGTCGCTCGCCATCCTCGTCTGGAACCTGCTGCCGGCGGCAAACTCCAGTTCAGTCGCAAACGGCAATCCCATGGCTGCGAGCGGCGGAAATTCGGCCAAAGGTGCGGAATTGGTCGCGACTCTGCAACTCAAAGGTCTCTCGGGCCGGAAGCAAACACGTATCGCCCGCATCGGCGGTGAAATCGGTTCCGCGCTTCCAGCGTGGAAAGCTATGGGCAGCCCGCAGTATCCGAGTCGCGATCAACTCATCCAGCTGCGCAAGTCCGCCGAGTTGCCGCCACCGGAGACGCGCACGCTGCAGGGAACTGAACCGGAGGAAATTTCTATCCACCTGCCGCCCAATGGCGTTGCCATACTCGAATTCGATCGCTGAATTCGGAGGAGACTCACGAGATGACAAAAGTGCAAACGTGGAAATATGCAGCGCTGGTGTTTTTCTTTGCGACGGTGACGATCTCGACGAGCGCGCAAAAGACGAATCTCAGCGGAGCTTGGAAACTCAATCTCGAGAAGAGCTCTTTCGGAGGGGAACATCCATGGCCGAATTATGAGTTGACTAGGACAATCGACCAGAAAGCCACGGAGATCAGACAAACCGATAATTTCGTTCACGCCAACATCGTCAACATCCCCCTCCCGGACTCGAGATTCACGACGGAATATATCCTCGACGGCAAAGAACGGAAAATGACCGGCCCCATCCCGTTTCCGGGCGTACCAGCGCCCGAGATCTGGGTGTCTGCGACATGGCAAGGCGGCACACTCCTGATCAGCGAAGCAAGCGGAGCCCGTGGGGCCGTGACGGCGACACATCGGTACTTTCTCTCGGAGGACGGTCAGCAACTGATCGAGCTCATTGAGAAGCATTCAACTTTTGGTGACAAGGAACAGCGATTGGTCTTCGATAAACTGCCGTGACTCGCTCCGAGCCCGGCTCGGTCTGATTGCATGCCAGATGCCTCCCTGAGAAAGGACCACACGCGATGTCACGACGGATGATCGGCGTAGTACTCCTCTGCTGCAGCACGGCGTTTTTCTCGACTGGTCTTCGAGTCCAGGAACGAAAAGAAATTGCGGATCAAAAGACGGCCGCCGAGCCCGGGCCTGACGGCTTGAACAAACGCATCCTCGTGCTCACCGACATTGAGAATGAGCCCGACGACACGATGTCGATGGTCAGGCTCATGCTGTATTCCAACCAGATCGATATCGAAGGGTTGGTTGCCACAACTTCGATGTTCATGACGGATAGAGTCGCCCCGGAGAGCATTCACAAAGTCGTTCAAGCTTACAGCGAGGCGCGCCCGAATCTGCTGCTCCACGAAAAAGGGTTTCCCACGTTCGAAGAACTTGACGCGAAGGTTAAACACGGCCTGCCGGTCTACGGAATGAAAGGTGTAGGCGAAGGCCACGATTCCGAGGGCTCCGAGTGGATCATCAAAGTCCTCGAAAAGCCCGACGAACGCCCGCTTTGGGTCACCGTCTGGGGTGGCCCGAACACTCTGGCGCAAGCGCTTTGGAAGATCCAGCGCACGAAGACACCTGAGGAGGCAGAAAAGCTTTACCGCAAGCTAAGGGTCTACACGATTTCCGACCAGGATGATAGTGGCTCGTGGATCCGCAAAACCTTCCCACATGTGTTCTACGTCTGTAGCCCCGGCGTCGACTTCGGCGCCGCAACCTGGATAGGTATCAATTTCCCGTTTCCAGGTTCCAACACCGACGTCATCAGTCCGCAGTGGCTCGCCCGCAACATTCAACAAGGACACGGATCTCTTGGCGCCGCCTACCCTGATATTGCCTATGGCATGGAGGGAGACACGCCATCGTACCTCTCGTTGATTCCGAACGGCTTGAACGATCCGGAACACCCGAACTACGGCGGCTGGGGCGGAAGGTACGAGCTCTACACCATGATGACTCTGCCCGGGACGTTACCTGCCAAATACCGGGGCCCCGAATATCTCGGGAATAATCCAGCGCCTCCGATTCCCCCGTCGGAAAAGGAGACCCGCCCGATCTGGACAAACGCGGAAGACACGATCGTCTCTCCTCTCGACAACAAGGCATACAAATCAATTCACGCGACTGTCTGGCGCTGGCGGGAAGATTTTCAGAACGACTTCGCCGGGCGTATGTGCTGGGCGACCAAGAATTACAAGGAGTGCAATCATCCTCCGGTTGTGCTTCTGAAGACGCCGGATAAGCTCACCGTGCATTCGGGCGATCGCTTCTACCTCGATGCCTCTGCAAGCACTGATCCCGACGGTGACAGCCTGAGCTTCCTGTGGTTCCAATATCCGCAAGCAGGCACCTACGCGGGCACGATCAACTTCAAGCCGTTCTCTACCAACCTCAGGAATCTCCCCGTGATGGCGCCAATCGTGGACAAGCCCGAGACCCTGCACTTTATCGTCAAGGTTACCGACAAGGGAACTCCACCGCTGACTCGCTACCGGCGTGTGATTGTGGAAGTGCTGCCGAAGCAGTAATTTCGGCCCTAGTTCTTCTTCAAATACTCGAGGAGGAACTTTAACCTCGCTGGATCCGCTTCGGGCATCGCGCCCGTATGCTCGCCTAGCTCCATCGTCGTGTGGCTCTCAGCGTTGTACGTCGGCCAGTTCGGTAGTCTGGAACCATTTGGATCGCCGCTCTTGGCGAAGTTCACCCAGTACGACGAAATGAAGTCTGCAAGTCTGAAGTCAACCGATTCCCAAGGCCGATCAAGGAGCTTGTTAGTCTCAAATATGTATGGGACCTCCGCCGTGTGGAAGGCGCCAAACTCGGGATGGGCGGGCCAGGGAATCGCTCGGTCAAAAAAGTAGGTATAGATCACCGAACTTCGTTTCTGCTGTGTACTAGACCAGAAATCGAGCCCGACACGCGCCTGATCTTCACGGCTTGCCTTCTTTGCGGCGGGTACGTCGCTGTCGCGCTTTGCCGGGTACAGCTTCAAGAACTCATCAGCCATTCCGCCGTAGTTGGTCTGCGCGTACTTTTCGAAATTGGCCACTGTCGGCGGCGGTTGTGGCGCGAATCCATCAGCCATGTTGACGTCTCCAGCAACCAAGCCCGCCATTAGAGGAACTTCTTCCGCAGGCTGGTTGGCGGTAAGAACCCACCCATCAATCACCGGACCGCCCCGGTACATGCGGATCTTCGCGCCCGGCGTCGGAAAGGCATCGCCTTTGACAAACTCCCCGGCAGGAACGGCACGCAGCTCGGTGATCGAATGTACGCCCATTGATTCGGCGAACTTCACCCCGTCCTGCTCTCTCTCCTCCAGGCTCATGCTGCCCAGTATGTTGTTAGAGCCTTTGATGAAGAGCCGGGGATCGCTCTCTGCGATGCCGCGGGCAAACAATCCTTTCCCGAGTGGCGACTGCATCAGGTCAATTACGGCAATGGCCCCCGCCGATTGACCAAAGATGGTGACTCGCGCCGCATCTCCGCCGAAGGCGGCAATGTTCTGCTTCACCCATTGGAGGGCGGCGATCATGTCCAGCAGGCCGTAGTTGCCGGAAGAATGATGCTCCGATTCCTTCGTGAGCTCCGGGTGCACCAGAAAACCAAACGCGCCGAGGCGATAGTTCATGTTGACAACCACCGCGCCCTTCTTCGCCAACGTCGCCCCGTTATAAACGGCGATCGAGCCCGACCCGCCGCCGAACCCACCTCCGTGAATAAATACCAGGACCGGCTGCTTTTCCTTTGGCTTGGCCGCTGTCCAGATATTGAGGAACAGGCAGTCTTCACTGACGGGGTCCTGGTTCATGAACTCTTCAGTCCACGGCAGGAACGAGCGAATAGGCGGCTGCACACAGCTGGCACCGAAATGATCCGCCTTACGCATTCCCTCCCACGGCACGGCCGGCTGAGGCGGCCGCCAGCGGAGCTCTCCGACCGGGGCCTTTGCATATGGAATGCCGAGGTAAGCAGTGACCCCATCCTTGTCGACGACGCCAACAATTTTCCCACCTGTGGTTTGCAAAGGAGTTGTCCGTGCCATCGCGGCAACTGCGAGAAGAAAAGCCAGCAGGCACATAAGAACGACTTTCAAACAACGCATCATGATCCTCCCAGGAAAATCCAAAGCACGAGGGGGAGCGAACTAACTAGTCGTACGGCTTCGCATTGTGGATGTCCCAATCCTCGGTAAATGGATTCGGCCAGGTTCCCCCACCGGCCTTGAATACGAACTTGTGCGGATCGTATGTCCCCTCAAGCATTGCGACGAGATATTCGGCCGCACTGCGCACATGGCGATGGTCCTCGAGCGCGGACCTCTTGATGGCCGGGAGCACAGGTTTGGCCCGGCCCCCCACATAGGTAAGCGCGTTGATCGCCTGCAAACGGAATACGCCCAGAGATTCCTGCTCCAAAATCGAGCCCAAGGCCGCCAACGCCTCCCGATCGTTATCCAGATTGATGAGTGCTTCCGCAAGGGCAATGCGCACCGGCTCAGACTGGTCATAGTGAAATGCGGAACGGACCTCGTTCAGCGCAGGTATCGCGCGCGGCCCGAGGATCAGCAGGCCTTGGGCTCCCCAGTAGCGAATAACCTCATTCTCATCCTTGAGGGCGTCAAGGAATGCAGGGAGGCTTTCGGACTTTCCCTGTCCCGCCTTTGTCGCCAAGTTCATCACTCTGGGAAGTGGATACGCTCCGGGGCGGCGGCTTGCAACGAAATCCTTGAGCTTCGAACCTTCAGGTATGAACCCGACATCATTGACCGCTAACTGGTGCTCGTCCAGAGCATGGCGAAGGTCTTCCAGATTGGCCTGATGTTCCGGTTCATTCACAAGATTAGTAAGCTGATAAGGGTCTGCGTGCAGGTCGTACAGTTCCTCATAGGGCTTTGTATGCCAGAAACGGTCCTGCCCTGGATTCAAAGTTCCCGCAATGTGCGCTGCCTCCCAATCCTGGTAGCTGCCGCATTGCCACGAGAACTGCACATGCTGCCCATAAACGCGGTGCGGAGAATAGTTGCGCACATAGCGATACCGCGTATCGGACACGGTTCGCACTAGGTCATATCGCTCATCCATTCGATTGCGCCCGCCAAATGCATACTTCTGCACCGGAGCGGAATATCTCCCTAGCAGCGCGCGCCCGTGCATGTACTCCGGCGGACGCTGCCCAATGATGGAAAGCAGCGTCGGCACCAGGTCCATGAGAGTGACGGGAGTTTCAACTATGCTGCCCGGAGTAGATTGTGCCAAATGGGCCCACTTTGGCGGGACGTAAACCACCATCGAAACTCGCATGCCCTCGTCGAAGCAATATCGCTTGCCACGTGGAGGGATTCCGCCATTGTCTGAGTAGTAGAAGACGATGGTATCGTCGGCGACGCTATCCGCCTCCAGTTCTGCAAGTTTGGCCGCGAAATTCGCATCCATTTTTTCCATCGCGTTGTAGTAGGTCACGATGTCCTGCCGTACGCCGGGCGTGTCGGGCAAGAACGGAGGTACGGTCACATCCGCTGGCTTGACTCTTCCCGAGAGGGGACTGAAGAGGCAGCTTTCGTGGGTCGAGAAATCATTGAACACCGCCATGAAGGGTTTTCCCTTCGGGCGGTTTCGCCAATGTGCCTTGGTGCTCGATTCGTCCCAGATGGACAGCCATTCGAATTGCGAGCAATAGTTCTTCTTTGGATTGTTGGTGCAGTAATACCCCGCATTGCGCAGGGAAACAGGGTACGGCACAACATACGACGGCACCATCGTGTCAGTGGGCCCCATGTTCTCCGACGCGCCCGCAGTATAAGGATACAGACCCGTCAGAATGCTGAAGCGCGAAGGACCACAGACCGGGGCCGTGCAATAGACGTTCTTGTAAAGGACTCCGCGAGCTGAGAGGCGGTCGATTGTCGGCGTATGCGCCAGCTTGTCTCCATAGGCGCCGATGAGTGGATTATTGTCCTCGCTGACATACCAGAGAATGTTGGGCAGCGGTTCCGACTTTGCCATCAGCACAGAACGGAGAGGGGGCAACGCTGCGGCAGCAAGGGCTGCGGCACCGCTTAAAAAGCTCCTGCGCGAAAATGAGTTCGCCATCTTTGGCCTTCTAGGTAACCGACATCAAGTTCTCGGTCGCGCCGCAGCAGCGTTTGTACTTCCTGCCGCTTCCGCATGCACAAGTCTCGTTCCGCCCTTGGCGGACTTCGCTCAGTGCTCCTCGTTCTTCGTGTCTTATCCATGCCATTACGTTTGCGGGGGCTCGGCGTTGCTGCAGTTCGTGTGCCATAAACTTCATGTACAGGTCGATGTGTCTGAAGAAAAGCTTGTAGCCCTGGCAGAGATAATTGAGCCCCTCCTCGCCGTCAGGGGTGCGGAGAAAGCGATGCTTCGGACACTCACCATTGCAAGCAAAACGTACGTCGCATGAGTGGCAATATCGCGGTAAGGCATCGCGCTTCTCCTGGCCAAAGCGCTGCTGCCGACCGGAGTCCACTAACTCCCGCAGTCTTCTTCGCGTCATATTGCCAAGCTTGTTCTCTGGATAAACATAGTGATCGCAGGAGTACACGTCGCCGTTGTGTTCGACTGCAAGGGCCGTGCCGCAGGTTTCCCCAAAGACGCACAAGCTCTGCGGTATGCCGAGCCAGCTTTCCAGCGCCACGTCGAAGGTCTGCACGAACTGCTTGCCGACGTCATTGCGAACCCACTCGTCGAAGATGGCGCTGAGGAAGCGGCCATATTGAATCGGCTCGACCGACCACGGCGAAACTCCCCCAGACTTAACCGAGGGTGATATCAAAACAAGGCCATAAGGCGACGGCGCCTCGGCAACTCTCTCCACAATCGGGATGAACTGCATGAACCCGCTGCCTACTTCCTTGAGAAACCGGTACACCTCCAAGGGATGGTAGGAGTTATGGCGCTGCACTACTGTTAACGTGTTGAAGTCGACGCTGTGCCTTTTCAGGCACTCCAAACCCTGCATGACCTTGTCGAACGTGGGCTGGCCGACCTTGTTAACGCGGTAGTGATCATGCATTCCTCTCGGGCCATCGATCGATAGTCCGACTAGAAACGAGCCTTCTTTCAGGAACTCGCCCCAGGCGTCGTCCAGCAATACACCGTTCGTCTGCAATGCATTCTCGACGTGCTTGCCATTGGCGTATTTATGCTGGAGAGTTAGAGCTTTCCTGAAGAAATCCACTCCTAAAAGCGTGGGCTCACCGCCCTGCCATGAGAACGTTACAATAGGGACATCCTGGCTTTCGATATATTGGCGGATGTAGTTCTCGAGAACCTCGTCCGACATCCTCCAATCCGACCCATTCGGATATAGGCTCTCTTTCTCGAGATAGAAGCAGTACTTACAGTCCAGGTTGCAGATCGGTCCGTTGGGCTTCGCCATCACATGGAAAGCCTGGCGTGCTCCCTGAAGAGGCCTACTCATAGGCGTATTCCCGCATACTCATGGAACTCTCGCGTGGACCCGATCTGAGCTCTGTATGACAGGTGAAAAGAAAACCGGCGAGCAGCGTTTTCTGCGCTCGCCGGTTGCTTGTGGAATGGTCAGAACTTGAACTTCAAAGCGAACTGCCAGACTCGGGGGAAGGTTCCGAAGTTCACGTATTGAATCTGACCAAACGAAATAGAGCTCATGTCGTGGACTGGTTGAGCAAAGTTCGGAGTATTCGAGATGTTGTAGCACTCCGCGCGGAATTGCATCTTGACCGCCTCGGTTAACTTAAAGCTCTTGTAGAGCGAGAGGTCGACTTGCCGCTGATGGGGCCCCTCGATCTGATTTGATCGCTCATTTCCAAACGTGAATGTATCGGCATCCCAAACCGGTGGGGTGAAGGCATTCACATTGAAATATTGATGGATCGATTTGTTCGCCGCGTAATAGCTCTCACCGGGAACCACATTGACTTTTAGGCCGACCGGGAAATCGCCAAATGCGCCACCCGGCTTATTGCTCGTATTAACAAGGATGTGCTGCCCGGTTTGCCAGAACCCGCTACCGCTGACCGACCAGCCTTTGATTGCCGCCGCCTTTGCGCCGTTGTAGGAATTACCAAATGGCAGGTCGTACGTCACAGTAACGGCAATGCGATGGCGAATATCCAGATCGGAATTGCCGTAGTCGTACCGCGGATTGCCTCGCCACAATCCCGGCAGCGTGCCTTCGCTCTCGTAACCAGACCAATTGGCTAAGCCGTGCGCCCATGTGTAATTGGCATTCGCGGTAAGCCCCCTGGAGAATTTGTGGTCAAAACTGAGCTGCATGGCATTGTAGTTGGAGGTGTATTCGTTGAAGTCAGATCCTATCTTGCCGATACCGGGCAACGGGCAAGTTGTCGTGTTCGGGCAATTTTGCGCATAGTAATGCGTGGCATTTCCACTGCCGTCCAACTGCAGGACTCCGTTGGAATCGGCAATCGGGAAGTTCATGTCAGGCTCGCCGGAAGCTACTTGCCGGCGGCCCAACGATCCGACGTACCCCAGAGTGATCGAGTTATTGCCGATCTGCTTCTGCATCGTCAGGTTGTACTGGTACAGATAAGCGGCACGCCAATTGGTTTGTTTGGCGATGAGCCCAAGGCCACCCGCATCGGGCGAGTAGATGATGTTGGGATCGACAGTGGCGGGGGAGGAGGGCGGGCCGTTGTCGATGAAGCCGGCAGCTGGGAAGCCCAATGTAACCGAGTTATTGTAAGGGGGATTGTAGAGAGTGATCGCGCCGGAAGTGTCTCCGGGGTAATAGCTCATGCCAAAACCGCCGCGCAACACAAGTCCATGGCCCAGTTGGGCAGCAAAGCCAAGGCGTGGCGCAAAATCCTTATAGTCGGTCGCGATCCCGCCAGTACCGCCAATGTTGAGCTTTAGTGTATTCAGGTCGAAATTGGAGATCTTGCCATCGGAATCGGTAAAGGGCGTGAACACGTCATAGCGAACACCCAAGTTCAGCGTTAGCCACGGTCGGATCCGCCAATCGTCCTGTACGTAAACACTCGGCTCCCAGCTCCTGTAGTGGAACGGCGACCACTGATTCTGCCGGTTCACGAAGGGAAAGATCATGCCGGGAGGCGGGAAGCCAAAATTTGCCCCAGCCATTTGCATCGGACTCATAAACCAGAGCCAGCCTTCGGGGGCGAACTCTTGCAGATAGTTCAGTTGACGCCGTAGGAGCGCTGCGCCGATCTTGATGTTGTGCGCACCGTGAGTGTAGATCACGTCGCCATTAATCTGGTAAGTGTTGTTGACGTTATGAATTGGATAGGCGATCTGGTCGCCAAGATCCGCGTAGCCGTTCAGGAAATGGAAACCCGGCATACCGGTAGCATTCGGGTCGCCCGCAACATTCGCGTTGGGAATCCCTAACGCATTGCCCGCGTTTGTACCCTTGCCGATCGGTTCCGAGTCGATATTAATGCGAGTGAAGCCCATTCTTAGATCCATTAAGAAGTGGGAGCTGAAGATGTGGGTATAGTTGATCTGCGCGCCTTGGGCCGTGGTTTTGTTTGTGCCGGGGAAGTTGCCGTTCGCAATGAAGCCCGCGCCGGCGGGTTGTACTTTTGTTCCGCCCACATCCACTGCCGGGAAGAACGGCGGATAGTACGATGTAACCGGATTGTAGGAATAACGAGCGAAGATGGTGTCGCTGCCCGTAATGTGATGGTCAACGCGCGCGTCCAGCGTGGTGCTGTTCTGGGTCCGCGCCGGGTTAGCTACGAACAGGCAAGAGATAGTCGCATTGTCGCATCCAGCCGCGAAGTCATTGCCCGGAACGTTCGGCGCAGGGTATAGGCTGAAGACCAGTGCACCAACCGGATCCGGGGTTTCTAGTCCGGCTACCAGGGCATCATCCGCCTGCGACGGAACTACCTGTTGAGGAGAAGTAATGCCTTGGACCAGGCGGTACTGCTCCACATCAAAGTAGAAGAATGTCTTGTCCTTGATGACCGGGCCGCTGATGCTCCCGCCAAATTGATTCTGCCGCCACTCCGACTTTTTGCTCGACTTGAAGTAATCCCATGCGTTCAGCGCATCGTTGCGGAAATACTCATACAGGCTGCCGTGGAACGCGTTGCTTCCTGACTTGGTGATTACCGTCACAACCGCGCCGGCTGACCGTCCCACCTCGGCGGGAAAGTTGTTGGTTTCCACGTGGACTTCTTGGATCGACTCGATCGATGGCTTGACGCCGCCCAGTCCGTAGAAACGCTCGTTATTATCGATGCCGTCGAGCAAGTTGCTGTTGTAATACTCGCGTTGGCCGTTGGCGGAAACCTCAGAGGTTTGCCGCCGGTCGTCAGGCCGCGCGCCCGCAACGATACTGCCTGCTAGGCCGGAGTTAACGCCGGGTTGTTGCGTCACGAGGGTTGTGAGGTTGCGCCCGTTTAGTGGCAGGTCCTCAACGATTTGTTCCGCGACAAGGCTTCCCACCGACGAGCTGTCGGTTTGCAGCAGAGGCGCCGCAGTCGTGACCTCCACGCTTTCAGTCGTATTGCCTAGTTGAAGAGTGATATCGAGGCGTGAGCGATCACCAGCCGACAGTGAGAGGTCGCCAACCTTGTATGACTTGAACCCCTGCGCTTCGACGGCCAGGGAGTAGTGGCCAGGTGGCAGGAGGTTGATGACATATTCTCCATTCGAACCAGTCTCAACGTTCCTTGATGCATTGGTCGCCTGATTCACAATCGAGACCTTGGCGTTCGCGATGACGGCCCCGGTCTGGTCGCTCACTGTACCGAGGACGTCACCGGTGATGACTTGAGCAATGGCTGCTGCACCAAGGATGAATATGAGAACGGTGCTGATCGCCACTAAACGGTATATCGGAACTCGCATATGATTCCTCCTGGGAATCGCTCTCTTATGGCCTGGCCGCCCTCATTCTCTGTGCTCGAATTTGGTTGCGTCGGTGACTCATCTCACAATCGAGCTTGAGCTCTGGTACTTCAACGAACAGCAGGGCGCTTCCCGTGCAAAATGTAGTTCAAGCCGTCTTTTATTGTGAAATTGTTTGTGCGCATACCAGCTAATCGTCCCGGCGATACCGGGCCAATCGCGTTCGCGTGGGGTCGGAATATCCAGTTTTTGGAAGCTGGATAACTACCGGATGAGGAAGCTCAATTGAGGGAATGATTCTCCGAATGGGACCGCGCTACAGCGCTCGATAACGGAAATTCCGGAAGCGAACTACACCCCCGCCAGCAGAAAACAGTCCCGGTCGCAGGCTCAACAAGTCACCCGCTGTATTGGTGTTGTAACCCGACGTTTCGGAACGGAGCCCATGTTGCCTCCAGGTCGATCCGTCCGTGCTGTAAAAAAAGGTTACGATGTGCCGATCGTTAACGATCCTCAGGTGCAAGTCGTTCGTCTTGGGCGCAGGCTCTTTCCAGAAGAAGCTCTTTTGGCCGAATTGGTAAGTCAACATCTCAGAGCGGTTATGCCCCATCCCGAGGTACAGATTGCGATTGTAGAAAAGCAGCAAACCACCCTCGGCCCCGGCAGCTACCTCCATTTCGACGCTTATTTCGTAAGCATGGTCTCCGACCAAGCAGGTGAGTGGAGAGCAGTCACTTGGTGAACCGCCCTTTCCCGCGATCACCAGCGCCCCATTCTCGTAGCTAAGTCGCCGCTTTTCCTCTTTAGCTGGAGCATAGAACGTCCACTGCCGGCCGATGCGATTCTCGGCAAAGTCATCGGACAGGGCAAAGGCGTGCGGGCCGCTTTGTCCGCCCTTCGGTGTGGCAATCGGTTTTGACAAATCGCCGCCAAGTGCGTAAGGCCAACCGTCAACCCGCCACTCTATTGGCTCGAGCAAGGTCTGGCGGCCAAGCGTACGATAACCATTTTCGAAACCATGGTAAACCGTCCACCAGTCTCCACTCGGGCCCTCCACAAAGGTTGCGTGTCCGCGCGACCACCAGTATTCGCGCTCGTTTGCTGTGTGAATGATTGGGTTGTGCGGATGATTTTGCCAGGGCCCGTGAATGGACCGGGACCGAGCTACGATCACCATGTGTCCTGTCGGAGGCCCTGCCGTTCCGCCCACGGCGCTTACTAGATAAAACCATCCATTGTGGCGTAGCATCTTGGGGCCTTCGAGCGAATAAGCTTCGACGATCCAGTCTTCGGGATATTTCCAGCCATCGTAAACGTGCTCGATCGGGCCATCCGTCGCCAGTCCGGCGTCGCTAAGACGTACGCGGCTGATTCCGCTAAGAAAGAGATAGCGTTTCCCGTCCTCTCCTACGATGTGTCCGGGATCGATGTAGCCAGCAATGTTGAGCGAAACCGGTGCGCTCCAAGGGCCTTTGATGTCATCTGCATGAATGGCATAAATTCCACTCCTGGCGTCCATGCCCTCCGAAACGCTTGTTGGAATTACGGGGATGTAGATATAGAAGCGCCCATTGTGCTTGCATAGATCAACCGCAAATACCGAGCCAAGAGAATGGTTAAGCGCCGTCGTGAGCGGAGTCCAATTAACCAGGTCGCGCGAATGCCAGATCACCAGTGCCGGCTGAGCCTCAAAAGAAGAGAACGTCATGTAGTAGTCGTCGCCGTCTTTTAAGATCGACGGATCGGGATGGTCTCCAGCCAAGATTGGGTTCAGATAAGAGCCGTTTCCAAGGTCTGCCTTCCGCTGTCCTTCAATGCCCTTAGCCCATCGTGGAGACCTCTCCTGTTGCGTTGGTTCGACGGCAACGCTTGAGGTCGAACTCAAGGGAGAAGCCGCGACTATTTCCGCGCCTCCAATCAGGGCGCTCTTCAATAACCAGCGACGCGAACAAGTCACGCAAGCTCCTTTTGAGGGACCGCGAAAATCGTCATTATCGAACTCGGCAGGATCATAAACATACCCGGTTCGGGCACGAAATCCTTTGTGCGGATAGAGGGAATTGACAGGCCGGATGGCCTATTGCTGACGCTTATCGGCGGTCCAGCGGTGCCGAAGTTTTGAACTCCGGCTTCCGCGAATCATCTAGCGTTTCCGCGCATACCACATATCAAGTGAAACGATTGCATTGTTGCGTGGTCTCTGTCCAATAATGCCCGCAACGGCATCGCACCGGTAACTGTCGTTGCCGGCTCGACTATGTTTCCTCGTGACTGGGTTGTTCAGTCCGTACAGAAGTACAAGGTCGAATATTCGGAGAGTGAGTCTACGGAAGAACTGCGTGGAAAGCTCGCCGAATATTATGCGGGATCACAGGAGCTTGCGACTAGTTAAGAATCCGTCTTCTCCAACTCTGTGGGGCGTCCCGAAGTGAGCTCCAGGAGAATCGTTGCATCCTCACTTCGGGAGGTCCCGGGTAGTACGCAATCATTTGGTGCCGCCGACGGCAAATCTCATGGTTATTGACCGGCCACTGTCGGGAACTTCTGTCGCCGCAATTTGGAACTCAGCGTAGACCAGCAATATTGCCGCCGGGCTCACCCATTTCTTCCGTTTCAATGGCAGCCAATTACATTCTTGATCTGGAGCGCTGCCGGCACGAGTATCTGCGCCTGCGCTTGCGTGATCTCCGAACCGGTCAGGAGGGCAACCTCAACGATAAACGCGTCCATCAGCAGGCACGCTTTGTCCTTGCACACTTTGCCCGATAATGCCTTCGCTGCGTCCTTCAGGTCAGCTTGCAACAAGCTGTTGACCCAGCTCTTGAGTTTGTAGCTCGCCACGAGTGCTTCGAGATCGGTGATTTGCTCGGGCGCGCCTTTTACGTGAACGTTAAAGCTGCCACTCGATTTATTGCCGCTGAAGTCGGTGGCCGTGCAACCGATTGCCGTGTCGCCGATGGCAATCGTGCTGCCCGGCGCCGGTTTGCACGCAAGCACAGGGTTGGGGTCGACCAGGTCGGCGGCACTTACGATATAAGGTACGGCTGCGCCGGCCGGCGAAGTCGCATTCGCCACGACGTTGCCCGGCAAATTCAAAACGGGCGGCGTGGTATCGCGTACGACTACGTTGAAGGCGGCTGTTGAAGTGAGACTTGGATTTTTCGGATCGACGGCCGTGCAGGTATCGACGGTCGCGCCGAGCGGGAAGGTGCCGCCCGAAGCCGGCACGCAGGTGACGGTGGAAGGCCCATCCTGATTGCTCGCCGTGACCGAGAACGTGACGGTGGCGCCGGCGAAACTGGTTGCCTCAGCCACTGGGCTGGGCATTGGATCAAATACTGGCGGCGCAGCCGATGGCCCCCATGTGAATTCGAACATGTAGATGTCGAGTTCTCCGTTGCGGTCGTCAGTGTAAACAACGCGCCCCTTTGCGGGATCCTGTCCGTCGGCGGGGAGTACGTCGATGCCGGTCAAAAACTGGCTCGAAGTTGATGAAACTACCGAGAGATCGAAAACCTCGCTGGTCGTCAGGTACCAAACCTTGAGATGCTCCTTCCCTGATTCTCCATAAAGGAAAACGACGAAATCGCCCGAAATGTCGTGGTCCTCGGCCAATCCGTCAGCCGGTACCGACAGCCTAGAGTTCGTCGCAAGGTCCGACACGTACATGTTCTGGGAATCATTCTCCGGAGAGAAATAAGCCACCCTATTTCCGTCGATCTTTGGTGAAAGACTGTAAGAGATGTTCGGATTCCCGACCGGAATTTGATCCGTGATCGCTTGAGACACTTCTGTGTCCCAGTTATAGGTCCACACGCCGCATGCGACACCGTCACAACGTTGCCAGACGACGTTTCGGCCGCTGACCGCCGGAAGTTGATCGGAAATCGACGAGTTGCTGATCCTTTTCACAGTTCCAGAGGCGATTTCATAGCCCATGATCTGCGAGTTCGCGCCGTAGCGTTTGTCTTCCCACACCGCAATGGTGCCGCCAACATCCGGGTCTGTCGCCGGCGCGTCAAAGCCGCCCAGAACGATGGTCGATCCGTCCTGGATGTTAAACAAATCGACTTGCCGCCGGGTTGTGTCAGAGTAGACAGCGTATGGACCGTACAGATTGGGAAGTTGCTGATCTCCCACCGCCGTCGTCACCGCATGTTCTTGACCTGTGCTTAGGTCGTAGTAATAAATGTCAAGATCGGCGCCGCGGGCATCGCCATAAACAATGATGTTCCCCGAGATGACTGGGTCAAACTGGTCAGCTAGATTCGTGGTGATGCGCGTTTCCGTGCCGCAGATCTGAGTTTGCGTCCCCTTCACGCAAGTCTGCGCGATAGCGGGCGTCACGGCAAAACATACAAGCAGTGCCAGCAATGCTGCGAGGACTGCGCGAAATACGAAAACAGAATGGTTGGCGGGCATGTTCTCATCTCCTAGGTGTGAGCTGATTTTTGGAATTAATCTTTCTTCCGGCTATCCGGGCGAACGAAGAACGCGTGCGCGGGAGGTCGAGCACCGGCGCACAACAATCAATTCAATTTCGGGAAGAATGAGCCGCTGTCGAGCGATCAAGGTCGCGGCGATGAAAATTGCACCTGGGCCATTGTCCACTTCGAACCGCTGGTCCGTGGCATCCCGAAATGACTTTCAGAACATCGCTGAAAGTCACATCGGGACGCCCCGGATAGCTGAATCATTTGCTGTCGCGGACGGTGAATTTCACGATGATCGACCAACCATTGCCGCTGACATCGGTCATCGTGATTCGAAATTCGTAGTGGCCGGTGAGCGGGCCACCGGGGCCGAAGTCCGAACTCTCTGCGATGAAAACCGGAAAATGGCTATGTCCGTCGACGTCATACGGGCAGCTTAGTTGCGGTGTAAGCGGGGGAACCGAGAAAGACGCGAGATATTGATCCCACAGCTTATTGTTACGGTACGTCCCCCCGGAAACCTGGATCGGGAATAGGGTGTTGGGAATGACCGGACCTGATTTGAAGTCGGGCGAAGAGCCGGTTGTGCCAGGCGTGGGCACGGTCATCCACGTCGCCCATATACCGCTCGGAGTAGCTAAGTCGGCCACTTCAAAGATGTGGGATTCCTTAAAGCTCATGATGTCGAGCCCAGCTTCCATCTCCTGTGTATAAGGTGGCTGGTGCGGATCGCCGGGGCCAATGCCGAGCTCTGTACACGACTCATGGCGGCGCGGATACATGAGATTAGTCTGGTTCTGCATGAATTCGGCATAGCCGTCATCGGCAGTGCCAACGGCGGCCGTGAATACGTGGAAGTCCACCGGCATCCAGATTGGGTTGCCGATGGGGGTCAATAGGACCGGAGCTTTCAGCTCGCATTGGGAGGCGTACGCGGTTATTGAGAGTGAAATAGCTAGAATCGAGGTCAAACAAAATAAGGCTGAATATGTGCGTTTCATAATTGTTCTCCTTTGCTGCTTATTCTGATGGCTTACAGTAAGGTCTTCACAAGAACCGGAGGGCGACGTCGAAGTGGCGCGCGCAATAGGCTATCTTTGGATCGGAGCTGAGTGTTCGTCTTTCGCCGAACGCAGCCCAGGCTTCGCCTCGCTGATTGCCTTCAGCGTGGCCTTGACCTCACGAACCTGACGCGTCAGTTGTTTGATCTGCGTTTGCTGGGCTCGAATCTGCTGCTGTTGTTTCTGTATCAGCGCCTGCTGCTCCTTCGTAGCCTCGATCAGTAGCGCCGTCAGGCGGCCATAGTCGACGCCCTGGGCATCCTTCCCATTCTTCTCCCAACTTACGACCTCAGGAATGACGGCTCCCACCTCCTCGGCGATTACTCCGATTTCGTGTTTGCCGGAGTCTTTTAGGTCGTAAGAGACACCGCGTAACTGCTCGATCTTGCCGAGCGCGTCGTGCAACTTGTGGATGTTGGTTTTCCAGCGGCGGGAGCTGTAGGTATCCCAGCCGTCGGCGATGGCGTGGCCGAAACCTTGGCCGATTGTGAAGATATTGCTGGGCGCGGTCGTGCCGATTCCAACATTCGTGTTTGAGGTTGCGCTATTCACACCGGCGATACTGCCAAGCACGAGCGAGTTACTTTGTGTGACTTCGGAGCCGGCGCCGATTGCAGTGGCGTTCGTGAGGTCGCCGGAACCAACATCGGCGGCAAACCCCAATCCGGTGTTGCTACTCCCCGTGGTGTTCGTGATCAGGGCGTCAAACCCGCTGGCGGTGTTGAAATTGCCAGTCGTGTTCTGAATCAGAGCTCCGAATCCGTTAGCCGTGTTTTCCCGGCCAGTACTGTTGGTGCTGAGCGCTCCCGACCCAGATGCTGTGTTGTAGATGCCGGACGTATTGCCAAGAAGAGCGTTGAGGCCAATCGCAGTGTTGTCATGCCCTACCGTGTTCCGATACAAAGCGTAGGCACCGGAGGCCGTGTTGTAAAAGCCGGTTGTGTTAGCACCGAGCGCGCTGAACCCAGCCGCCATGTTCCCACTTCCGGTCGTGACCGCGTTTCCGGAGAAACCAAGGAAAGCGCTATTGTTGTCATAAGATCCAAATGCAAACGGGTTGGTTCCGATGTTGAATCCTGACGCGGCCGAGATCGTCCCGGCGCTGAAACTGCCCGTGCTGTCGCGCTTCACGATCGCGTTGGCAGTGTTGTTGAAGTCGGGTGCAGTGATCCATCCGAGACCGAGGGTTCCGTTACCGGTCACAGGCGAACCGGTCACGATGAAGTCAGTCGAAGGAGCGGCAAGGCCGACGCTGGTGACGGTACCGCTGCCCGCTCCTGGAAACGTCTGTCCCGAAGCAAACGTCACGGGCGAACCGAAAGCGACCGGGCCCGTAAAGTTTCCTGTGCCGTTTACGTCGAGTGTGAACTGAGGAGTCGTCGTGCCGATGCCAACCATGGTGTTCGCACAACCAAAGGAGGCATCGCAGCCATTGACGCCTTGAATGCTTCCCAGTACCAAGGCGTTGCTTTCGCCTACGTCTGCATAGGCGCCGATGGCCGTGGCGAACTGAAGCGAGGTCGCGTTCGGGTCTGTCCCGGAATACGAGCCGAAGGCGGAGTCGTAAGAACCGGTAGTGTTGTACCTCAATGCCCACATGCCAGTCCCCGTGTTGAGATTGCCGGTTGTGTTCTGGGTCAGCGCGTCTCCTCCGCTCGCGGTGTTCTGATTACCTATCGTGTTGGCGGACAGCGCAGCGTTGCCGATCGCGGTGTTGAGGTATGCTTCTCTGGCATTTGGATTTGTTGAGTTATTGCTAAAAAGCGCTGCTTGGCCGACTGCCGTGTTAGCGGATCCGCTGAAAGACCGGGCAGACCCGACATTTGAACCGAGCGCACCCGCCCCGATTGCAGTGTTGTCGAAACCCTGGGTGTTGGACTGGAGCGCCCGAACGCCCGCGGCGGTGTTCGCCGTGCCTATCGTTGTTAGTTCTGGGTTGCCGGCAAATCCTAAGAACGCGTTGATCTTTGCATAGTCGCCGAAGGCGAAGGGATTGCCGCCCAGATTGAATCCACTGCTATTGACGAGGGTTGCGTTGATTAACCCCGCGCTGAAGCTGCCGGTGCTGTCGCGCTTCACGATAGCGTTGGGAGTGTTATTGAAGTCGGGTGCGGTAATCCACCCGAGGCCGAGGTTTCCATTGCCAGTCACAGGTGAGTCGGTCACGATAAAGTCGGTCGAGGGCGCGGTCAGGCCGACGCTGGTAACGGTGCCGCTACCGCCAGCTCCGGGGAAGGTCTGGCCTGGGGCGAAGGTTACCGGAGACGCGAAATTTACGGCCCCAGTGAAGTTGCCCGTGCCATTCACGTCGAGCGTGAACTGAGGTGTTATCGTGCCGATGCCGACATTTGTGTTGGCACAACCGTTAGAGGCCTTGCAGTTGTTCACACCCTGAATGCTACCTAGCACCAGAGCATTGCTTTCGCCTACGTCTGCATAAGCGCCGATCGCGGTGGCGAACTGAAGCGCAGTGGAGCTTTGGTCTGTCCCCGAATACGATCCGAAGGCTGAATTGTAGGAGCCGGAGGTGTTGTATCTTAACGCATACAAACCACTCGCCGTGTTTTCATTCCCCGTAGCGTTATTGATCATTGCAGCGACACCACTGACAGTATTGCTGTATCCCGTGGTGTTGACCCCCAGGGCGGCGGCACCAAGCGCCGTGTTGTTAAAGGATTCGTTGGCGCTGGGAGTTGCGGAGTTGTTTAGGGCGAGGGCACCTGAGCCTATGGCCGTGTTCCTGGATCCGTTGAAGTTACCGTACCCGATATTTGCATGAGGGCATAATTTCCAACGGCCGTGTTGCTCCCGCCACCTGCATTTGATTTGAAGTGCACGAGCTCCAGCGGCGGTGTTGCTGGAGCCAGTCATTGTGTTATTTCCGGCAAATCCGAAAAACGCGTTGGAGTTGGAGTAAGAACCAAGAGCGAAGAGATTGCCGTCCAAGTTGAAGCCGTTTGTCGCGTTGATCGTCCCGGCGCTGAAACTCCCCGTACTGTCGCGCTTCACCATGGCCCCCGGCGTATTGTTCCAGTCTGGAGCAACTTGCCACCCCAACCCGATGGTTCCATTCGTTGTCACCGGCGAATTAGTGACGAGGAAGTCCGATGAAGGCGCGGTCAATCCCACCGAGGTGACAGTGCCGCCACCACCCGCATTGCTGCACGCCCACGCGCTGCCGTTCCACATCAGGACTTGGTTGGCTGCGCATGCAGTTGTCAGAGAGAGGTTGAGGGTGCCGCTTGTGCCGCCACCTTGCAGACCGCTGCCTGCCGACGTCATCACGCCAGTAATCGTGCCACCACTCGTGAAAACAACGTCCAATTCTGGTGGATGGCTCTCGTTGGTATTTTCCTTACTGTCAAAGCTGGCATTGAGTGGACTATTAGCGATGAGGGCGATTCCGTCGTTGATGTGCGTGTTGTTGAGCCATGACTGCAAGGCCGGGGTCACGTCAATGAGGATGTAGTCGCCGACCTGGGATTTAGTTAGCGGAATACTGGCGACAATCGTTCCATCGAGTGCTGGCGAGAGATTGGCGGTAATGCTGTTCTCAGCCCATGTGCCATTGACGTAGACGACATTGAAGCTGCCCGATGTGCTGACGGCGTTGACGTAGAGCTTGAGAGTGGCTTTCGCAACATTGGAGCCCGTGTAGCCGGCGGGTATGGACGAGAAATCAAACTGTATGTAGGTAGCTAGCGATGGGCTACGAATCCCAAGCAGTGCATTGTTGCCATAGTTGTTGTTCGGGGCGGCTGTGTTCGTGTAGGCGTCGCCGCTGGGTGTGATCTGGGCCGAAGCGGCGGCCACGAGTAGCAGAACAGAGAACACGAGGCCGATCCAACGACAGAATGAAGAAGCAGAATGAGTACGATTCGGCATGGCCTTTCTCCTGGTAGTAGTGAAATCCCGGAGGCGACTTGCAGGCCCTCCAGGGCCGAGCAATCAAGACTGCCCTTGCGAGTTTCTTCTGGAAGACGGAGTAAATGGAGCCCGCGCGGTACGGGCAGGCTTTCGTGATTCCATTCACTTCGAAGCGGTCTCGAACGGCCGACTTCGGGCGAAGTAGGTCAGATAGAGCCTGCCCGCCTTAGCAGGACGGCCATGCCTCCGCTCTGCCAGCTTGGTCTCAGGAATTCGAAGCCGCGGACTGCGGGTGCAACAGGCGCTCGCGATCCAACCGCGGCGAAGGAATTCGCTCGGTGAAAAAAATTGTGTCCGAGCATCGCGCCCGACGCGATGCACAGTCGATTTACTGATTAATACTCACGTTGTCGAAGAGCGCTTCCCCATAGGAGTACATCTTCGTCGCCGTGCAGTTCTGCGTTTGCAATTCCACCGCGAGAGTTTTCGATGGCGAAGCCGGTGGCATCGTGTCCGCAAATGCATAGGGCAACGACACCTGGGTCGGAACTCCATTTGCCGTAACGCTCGCAATAAATTGGTGATTTGCCTTGTCCCATTTCAGGTAGAGCGTGAGCCGCTGGCCCAGGGGGTAGTAATCGATCCCTATTGATTGGCTTGTGGCGCCGTAGTCCGTGGCAACCCAGAGATTCACGCCCACGGTTTTGGGCGAGGCGTCTCCGACAACTAGAACGGCAACGACGTCTTGTTGCGGATCGCCAGTACCGCTATTAAAGAACGAGCCTCCCACCGTGAGGTGGACGGCCGGCCCGTCGGGATTCGCCGGGCACGTGGTGGTGCTGGCATTGCGCGGCGTCAAATCCGTCGTAATGCTGAAGATCCGGCTCTGATTAGAGAAATACAGTTCATTTTCCGCCCACTGAATTCCTGAATCGCTGTCCGAATTTCCAGTGTTCCGAAGAGCGAGGCGCAACTGTCCGCCTCGGACCTCACGCACGATCTCGAGCGGATTTCCCCACGCTTGAGGGAATGTTGCTACCCATTTGTTGGGATTGATCCACTTTCCCTCGAATGTGTCGTAGTAGGACTTCCCGTCACGCTGTGCAAATGATGTTCCAAGCGTCATCAATATGAATAAGAGAACCAACCTTTGCCGCATAAGAAACTCTCCTTCATGCTCCTGAGCTGAACCAAGAAAGAAGATGCAAAGACTGACCATCTGCTCGATTTATGCCGTCATCCGACGCAGACCTTTCTGGCGCCAACATCGTGCCCGCAGCCCAAGTGACCCGCAATGCACGGCAGGTGAATTCTTGGTGAACCACTTGCCAAGCTGAGAAAAAGTGAGTTCTGTTGCGAAAAACAACAAAATCTCTGCGTCGCGCAGGCGAGCAAATGGACCAGACTGCGGTGACGGGCGTCCTTGACGAGTTTGCAGTGGGTCTATAACCTCCTTCGACAGACGGCAAGGCGTACGCAGGTGGTTTACTAACCATGCAAGTAACCGCCCGGGAGCAGCAGCACGTCCGCTTCGGACCGTTCACGGTTGACCTTGGGTCGCGGGAACTGTGGAATGGCGAAGGCAAGATCTCCCTGCAAGAAAAACCCTTTCAGATTCTGGCTATTCTGCTGGAACAACCGGGGGATCTCGTCACCCGCGAAGAACTTCAGCGGCAGCTTTGGGCTGACACTATCGTTGACTTCGAACATAGTATTAATACCGCCGTTAAGAAACTACGTGAGGCTCTGCAGGACGATCCCGAGCAGCCGCGATATATCGAGACGCTGCCTCGCCGCGGGTATAGATTTATTGGCCAGATAGAGGAATCGCCTGAGCAAGTTCCACTATCTGATGACCTAAACCAAGGTCTTGGGGATAAATCAAAGCCGGAACGCAAAGTCTATCGGCGGAAAGTCCTGATTGGACTGGTAGTTTTGGCTGTTGCAATTTTGATCGGCCTTAGCGCACGTGCCGTTCGTAGCTACTGGATGCGCGGAAAGATTTCAGAGGAGGATGCTATTCTCCTCGCCGATTTCACCAACAACACGGCCGATCCGCTCTTTGATGATTCACTACGCCTGGCTTTGGCCACCCAGCTCAGACAATCTCCTTTCTTTAATTTCGTCTCGGATCGAAGGGTGGGCAGAGCCTTACGGCAGATGGGCCGTTCGCCGAACGAGCGTATCACCATGGATGTCGGCCGGGAGATCTGCCTGCGCATCGGCTGCAAAGCCGTAGTCGGTGGAATCATCAGCAACCGGGGTGCCGGCTACCGGATCGAACTTGATGCTGTGGAGTCTCCAACGGGCTACACAATTGCCAAAGAAGCCGGCGACGCTACAAGCAAGAACGATACGCTGGCAGTTCTGAGTGGAGTTTCCTCCGATCTCCGCAGGCACTTGGGAGAGTCATTGGCCTCAGTCCAGAAATTCGATACTCCGTTTCGGGTGACGACACCGTCGCTCCCGGCTTTGAAGTCCTACAGCATGGCGATAAGGCTGAAGAACGAGAAAGGAGACGTGGCCACCGTCCCCTTTCTTAAGGCGGCCATTGAGCTTGATCCGAATTTCGCTATGGCATACGGGGGACTCGCGGTTGCATATGGCAATATGAACGAACCGACGACGGCTCTGGAATATGCCACCAAGGCATATGAGTTGCGTGAACATACGACCCAACTCGAGAAGATCGCACTTGAGGGCGAGTATTTCTCCGCAACTGGGGAACTTGAAAAGGAGATGCAGACGTTCCAGACTGCGATAGCCGAGTATTCTCGGGACTTTGCGACTCATGGCGACCTGGCCAACGACTACGCCTATCTGGCGCAATACGACAAGGCGATAGCGGAGTATCAGAGATCCTTGCAGCTTGCCCCCGACAACGCGACCAACAACGCGAACTTGGCGGCAATGTATCTCTTCGTGAACCGGTTGGACGAGGCCCAGGCCACTATTGACGAGGCTCTGGCGCGCAAAATGGACAGCGGTGATTTGCGGTTCTGGGCATATGCGGTTGCTTTTGCGCGAGGGGATAAAGCCCAAATGCAACAGCAGCTCGATTGGGCGAAGGGCAGGCCCGGAAATGAAGACGCGCTGCTCTCGCAGCAGTCGAATACTGAGGCGTATTACGGACGACTGAATGAGGCGAGAAATTTCTCCCACCGGGCGGTGGACTCTGCTGTTCACGCGGATTCAAAGGAGGCAGCCGCGTCATGGCAAGTCAATGCAGCGTTGCGCGAGGCGGAACTGGGCTTTGTCGCATCGGCCAAACAAGGGGTCGCGTCGGCTCTGGCTCTGTCTCGCGGCCGCGATGTCATGATCCTGGCGGCTCTCGCGCTGGCCCGGGCTGGTGACACTACCCAGGCAGCAGCCCTGGTAAAGGAACTGGAGAAGAATTTTCCAAGCAATACTCTCTTGAAGGCTTATTGGATACCGGCGATCAACGCTACCATCGAAATCAACAGAAATAACTCGGTTCACGCGGCAGCGCTTCTCAAATCCTCTCTTCCGTATGAGCAAGGAGCGCCGGTGGATTTCCTCAGCAATCTGTATCCGGCCTACGTGCGTGGGCGCGCGTATCTCTCGGCCGGAGATGGCAAGGCCGCAGTCGCAGAATTCAAGAAATTGCTCGAGCACCCCGGCATCGTTGGGAATTTCGTTACCGGCTCTTTGAGTCATTTACAAATCGGGCGAGCGTATGCCATGGCGGGTGAGCGTGACAAAGCGCTGGCAGCCTATCAGGATTTCTTCGCATTGTGGAAAGACGCTGATTCCCAAATCCCGATCTTGGGGCAAGCCAGAGCGGAGTATAAGAAACTACTTGGGAAGTCCTAACAAAAATGGGGAAGACCCTGAAGAGTATGGTGGCCAGGGACGGAGTTGAACCGCCGACGCCACCCTTTTCAGTGCTACGTTATGCTGTGTTTTAAACAACTTAAGTGACTCTAGGTGGCCGCCTAAGTGCTTGAGAAGTCGTGAGAGACATGCGAATCGTGGGTTGAAATTGTGGGTTCAAAACGAGTCCAGAAGAGAGCAGTGTGATCTAGATTCCGAGGCCGTCGGGGTTGTACTCAATTGAGGCATGTGCCCCAAGCTGGCATGAAGGAACGGGCAGACGATTCTTGCGGACCTCAAGATGGGCCCACCTCTCGCTCGTAATAAGGCTCCTGCTCCTCTTCAGGCTTCCGTCGAGTAGGCGCCATTTGCAAGGCGGAGAATCCTCAGTAAGGGCTTTATCGTGAGACCCTGAACGAGAATCGAGAACACAACTACTCCGAACGTTAGGTCGAGTACGCGAGCGCGGTCGGGAAACGTGCTGTCGAGACTGAGCGCCAGAGCGAGTGCCAACGCGCCGCGCAGACCTCCCCAGACGATTACATGTTGCCAGCGCAGAGGAATCTCCTCCGTCAGGAGGTTGCTTACCGGAACCAGCAGGTAAACAGACAATGCGCGACCGACAAGAACGGCCCCGACGGTTAGGAGCACAGGTCGCCAGGAACGTAGGAGCGCATCGACGTGTATCTCAAGCCCAATCAGCAGAAACACCAGGGAGTTCATGAGGAAGGCGACGTAGGCCCAAAAAGACTCCAAGGCGGTTTTAGTCTGCGTACTGCAATTTGTTGTACCCAGATTGCCGACAATGAGGCCCGCCAATGCGGTCGCAATGATCCCAGACAAGTGCAGTTGATAGGCGAGGAGGTAACTGCCGTACGCAACGACGGCGGTGAGAGTGATCTGCACTTCAGCATCATCGATCGACCGAGTGAGCCTGCTCGCTGCATAGCCGAGGAAGGAGCCGAGGACTGCTCCTCCGAGTACCGAGAAGAGAAACTGGCCCACCCCCTTCGAAACACCCAAGTGTCCTGCGATGATGCCGGCGAGCATGATCTGAAACAGGGCGGCTGCCGTGCCGTCGTTCAGAAGGCTTTCACCCTCGACAATAAGTGAGAGCCGTTTGTCCATCCGCAGATCTTTGAAGATGGCGAGAACCGAGATGGGGTCCGTGGCCGAGATAATCGCACCAAAAAGCAACGCAATCTCCACTGGCAAGCCCGTTGCCCAGTGCACGAGGTAGCCTGTAATCAGAGCGGCGAGGAGAACACCCAGATTTGCAAGAAGCAGGAGGGGCGCTGAATTCCGCAGCAGGTCGCGCACGTTTAACTTGACGCCACCCTCAAACACCAGAGCGGGCAGGAAGACAATAAGGATGACATCGGGAGTCAACCAGTCTGGACGTTGGCCGGGATCGAGGGGCGAGAGGTGGGGTAAGCGCAGCGCACTCAGCATCAGCCCACCTGCAACAAGTGCCACAGTGTAGGGAGCCCGCAGGCGCTTGGCCAGAATCGCGATGGCAGAGGCTGCGATGAGCAGCCAGATTAGAAACTCTACAGCCGAGGTTGCCGTGATCGGTTTCATCGCTTTCGAAGCGCAGTAAGATCTTCCAGTCTATAGTCAGAGGATGAAATCCGGGGACAGGATCGGAGGCACCGGAAAGGCACCCGGATTTTCTGCGATTGGTGTCTTCCTGTTCTTTGGTGCGACCATGGCGGGTCTCGCAGCGACGACTTTGCTATGGCCGGGAACAAGTCTTGACCGTGCTTGGGATCTCAATCCAACGGCGTATCAGCACCTCGCTCCGTTTGGTGGCAAGGTCGGCATTCTCTTTCTTCTCCTCGCTGCCACCCTCGTCACTTCCGGGATCGGATGGTTCCGACGACGCCTCTGGGGATGGAGATTGGCTGTAGTAATCATCGGGATACAAGTTCTTGGCGACCTCATCAACCTCGTGAGAGGCAACTGGTTGCGTGGGGGAACCGGCGCTGTCATCGCCGGTACGCTGTTGCTCTACCTCCTATCGGCGAGAGTCAGAGATGTGTTTTCCTAAGATGATCGTTCGAGTCCGAAGCCGGGCGATTCCATGGGAATGCGCAAGTGTTGGTTGTGAATCTGTCCATCGGCGAACTGGGCGCTGACGGGAATGAGAGCCCAACGGGGGATAAATAGCGCTGTGCTGTTTGTGAGGACCGAACTAATCGCGCCCCGGTCTTTCAAACGAAAGCTCACCATCAATTTGGAGGCAAGACTTGCAGCCGCCGTTCCGGTCCAAGCAGGAAGTCATCATCAATGCGCCTTTGGAAGCGGTGTGGTCGTTCAGCATGGATCTCACGAAGATCCCGGAGTTCCATCCTCGCGTGGTCAAGGTTGATCTTCTTTCGGGCAAGACCCTCCGCGAACCCAGCGCGTCCTATCGATGTCATCTTTCGGGCTGGAAGCACACGTGCATCGAAAAGGACCTCGAAATTATCCCGCTGCAGAAGATTGTCACTGTGTTACTGGAGGACACATTCGGCATCAGCAAGATTCTCAGCGATTACAGGGTAGAAACGACGTTCCAAACACTCGGCGAGCGCTCAACCAAGGTAGAAATTAGCCACTATTACTCGACGACAAACCTGAAAGCCAAGCTGCTCAACTTAATCGCAAAAGGTAAGATCGCCCGCGAGACACAGGCAACATTGAATGGTGCCAAAGCCACGATAGAAGCTGCCTGCCGTGTGGGATAGAGTTAATCAGATCGGTTCTGGATCAAGATGCCGTGCGACTTTGGTGTCGCAACTGAAGCGCGTGTGGGTGCCTTCTGCAGAATCGGCCATACGGTTCAACGGCTCCCATACGTCAGAATTCCAGTTTCACTTGCACGGCGATCATGCGTGGGCTGCTATCGCCACCCAAGCCCACGCCGAGCAAGCCAGTGGGCGGAGATGTCGTATAGGTGAGCGCTCCAAACCCTGTTTGCGTAGAGGGGTTCCCCGGAACGCCGGCCAGCGCCAGGCTGGGGAGTCCAAAGTTGGGATGATTGAAGACATTGAAGAACTGTGCCTCCAGCCGCATCGCGAGTTTTTCGCGAAGCGGGATTCGTTTTGTCAGATACATGTCGGACCAAAGGAATTGGGGACCGCGGAACTGGTTCCTGCGAGAGTTGCCAAATTGGCAGTGGGCCTGGCTGTCCCCACCGACACATGCGCCGGTGCTGGGATCCACTGTGGAGACGAAGGCATCCGGGTTCAGCCACTGCACCGTTCCCGGCTGCGTGACACCCGGAATGTTGCAGTGACGACAGTAGGGATCCACCCCTGGCACAAGGCTTGCGAACTGAGGTCCGCTGCCTTGGACAATGCCGTCTCCCTCCGCTGAATAGGGCGTACTCAGCACTGAGAACGGAACTCCGCTGTGCCAAAACACGGTGCCCGAAACCTGCCACCCATTCAGCGCAGAGCCAAGCGAATGATTTCTCACTTTGATGGGCAGTTCATACACATACTGCCCAGTCAGGTTGTGCCGAATGTCGTAGTCGCACGAGCCGTAATCGCGACGAAGATCTCCCGGCAGAGGCGAAAGAATCCCCCCAGCCGAAAACTGCAGGAATCCGCCGTTCGAAACCGTGTCCAGGCAATGGCTCCAGGTGTAGTTGATCTGTCCCTGAAGACCATGCCCGAGACGCTTCATGGCTGTGATTTGCAGGCCGTGATAATGACTGTTTGCGCCGGTAGCAAACTGTGTTACAGAGGCAAACCGGGGATCGGTTGGCTGCAAGTAAGGAAATGGCGCGAAGCAGCCTTGGCACACAGTTTGGTATCCGTTGACCTGCGTGAGATAAGGCTGGTTCACTGCCCGAGTGCCGACGTATTGTGCCTGTACACTCCCCGTGTTTCCAAACTGATGTTCTATCCCCAGGCTCCACTGCATGAAATAGGGCGCATGCAGTTTGCCGTCCGGCACCGCTGTAATCGCCACAGGTGGGAGGCACGTCGCAGGGTCAGCAAGGGGCGAAGCGCACGAAAGTTGTCCCTGCTGGAATCCGGCGCCAAAACTCTGGTTGGCAGCGACGGTTGCATCCACTGCGCTGTTTGGCACGGGATTGTTGGGCTCAGTGGGCGCGATCGCAATGCAGCCGAATACCGGGTCGCAGCCCGTCGATCCGGCTTTGCCCACGGTGCCAAGCACGCCTCCCTGAAACGTCTTGACGTACGGCGGATTGGTGCCGACGAGATCGGCAATGGTACCGGGCAAGATATCGCTGAAAATCCCGAAGCCGCTCCGGAGCACGGTGTTTGGTTCGAACTGCCATGCGATTGCAGTTCTGGGTTGAAGGATGGCAACTGGGGTCGAGGAGAAAAGGTGGCCCAGATTCGTCTGGATGGCGGCGTTCAGCGGCTGATTCACATCGTGCGAAATGGAATTGAAAGCCCCTCGAAGACGGCCTATCTGCTGATGCGGATTGAGAGGATTGGAGTTGAGGGTGTTTCGCACGCCAAAGGTCCAGGTGAGTTTGGGAGTCACCTTCCAGGTGTCTTGTGCGTAGACATCGAGGTTGAGAAAGTTGAAGGGCTCATTCGTGCTCGAGGGGAAAGTCTTCGACGCCGTGTTCGCTACTCCATAGATGAACTGCAGCAAGTTTGCGTAGGTAACCGTTGGAATCGTGCCCTGGCCGAAATCGTAGTCATTGAGGCGGAAGATCCGGGTGTTCGTGCCGAAGCGCAGCTCGTGCGCCCCATGGCTCCAGGCTAGATTGTCATTGATAAAGAACCGTGATGCCCTTCTGCCTTGCACCCAAGTGTTGTCGAGCCCGCCTACAGGCGTGAAGGGATTCGCACCGCTGCCCTGCAGCACGATCGGAAATGCTGAAACTGTCTTCTGAAAGTCGCTTGGACCGAACAGGCTCTCATACCAAGAGAACGCCGGATTGAAATAGTTCACCAGATTCTGCGAGAACACATGCGTATGTCCTGCGGCAAATGAGTAAAGAGGCTGAGGAGAAATCGCGTTGAATAAAGGATTGATGGGATCGGTGTAGGCAGCCTGAAGTCCATTGTCGGTCTGAAAGCGAAACCACGCGGTGTCCTTCTGGTTCATGTTGTAATCGATTCGAGCCGTCTGCACCTGCTCGTGGTCGGCGCTGGAGTGCGAAACGCTCTGCCGGTTGGCGCAACCATCGGAGGCCGTCCCGAGCGGACAGCCCAGTACCGAGGTGGGTGTGCCGCCAGTGTTCCCATAGAGCGAGAACATCCGTTGGTAAAACGGCACCAGTTGCGGCGCCGCGGGGTAGCAATCTTTATTTGGCACGCAGCCGGTCGTTTGACCCAACGCAAGCTGCTGAAAGACGTACAGTTGGAACGCAGCACTGGGAACGATGGTCGGAGTGACGATGGGTAGCGCAATGCGGACCCACTCGCTGTCGAAGAAGAAAAATAGCTTATTGTGGACGACCGGCCCGCCCAGACTGCCGCCGAAATGGTTCACGTTCGATCGCGGCTTGTGATTGCCGGGGGTGGCATTGGTAAAGTAATCCGCCGCGTTCAGGACCGAGCCATTCCACAATTCGTAGAGATTGCCGTGAAACTGATTGGCGCCAGACTTCGTGACGTAGTTGACCTGCGACGCTCCATAACGCCCCAAGTCGACAGCATAGGAAAGGGTGTTGACCGTCACCTCTGAGATCGAATTCAGTCCCAACACGAGGTTGGTTGCCAGGCCACTGTTGAGATTAGTAAGAGGATCGTTCGTCTCCAGCCCATCAACGATGTACCCATTGGAGAGCGCAGGGAGTCCGTTGAATTCCACGTTGCCGTATCCGTTGGTGCCGCCCACAAAATCATTGCCGCTACCTGCCGTGTTGATCAGTGCGCCCGGGGCAAACTGCAATGGGTACGTCATATCTCCACCGGGATTCGGCAGGTCCTCCAGCGCCGGCGCGTTCAAGGTGGTGGAGGTGTTTGCGTTGCTCGGGTTGATGATCGGAGCTTCCGCGCCGACTTCCATGGTCTCCTTCGATTGCGCCACTCTGAGTGTGAAGTTGACGGTCTGCTTCTGCCCCAGGCCGGACAAAACATTGTCCGCCTGCTGCGGCTCAAATCCCTCGGCTTCTACTCTGACCGTATACGTGCCTGGCTTTAGCTGCGGGAAGCTGAGGCGGCCTCCACTATCAGTCTTGGCGGTGCGCTTTAGGCCTGTCTCCTGATTCGTGACCGTCACCGTGGCATCCGGCACTACTGCGCCAGTCGTGTCGGTCACTTGGCCAATGATGGCGCTGGTGGTCTCACCCTGCGCCCATGCGGGGGCTTGCATGACCGAAACCACAGCCAAGGCGAGAAGTGCCAAGCTGAGTGCGTGCCAAAAGGCACACTCGAAACGCAATCCCACGGTTTATCCCTCGAATCCTCAGACCGAACGAAAGGCTTCGCTCGTCATCGTCTGGAAATCAGGATACACCATCGGATGTTAACTATAGTAAATATCTATGTGGATATTATAATTTAGAGACCCAAATTCTCTCCGCAGCCGATGTGCCAAGACGAATCTGGTGTTTATCCACCGACAAGGAAACAGTGCCGTCGTAGTTTCGGGCTTCGACCGCAAGGCGAACGCCCGGACGGATGCCCTCTTTCTCGAAAAACTCCAGGAGTTTCCGATCACGCTCATAAACGCTCGCAACCACATATTTCGACCCGGCCTCGGCTTCGCTGAGCAAGCGCATGCCCCGTTTGCGGCGTTCCGCGGGGCTGCGCAGTGCCAACCCGTTTCCGTGAGGGCAGGTGTCTTTATGACCCAATCTCTCGACCAACCTTTTCTCAAAGGCAGGAGACACGGCATGTTCGAGTCGTTCCGCCTCGTCGTGGATCTCATACCAGGCCATGCCGAACATTTCCGACAACATGCGTTCGATCAGATGGTGGCGAACCATCGTCCGTTCGGCGATCTCCCGTCCTTGCGAGGTCAGGCTGATGTGCCCTTCTTTTTTTATGGAGACAAGCCCATCCTTCTTCAATCGCTTCAGGGCAAACGTCACCGCGGGTCTGGTCACGGAGAGCCAATGGGCAAGCGTCGCGGGTATCACGGTCTGCCCCTCTGCTTCCGCTTCCGCTATGGCTTTCAGATAGTCTTCTTTTGAGATTGTGATCATCGTCGCGTGAGAACTCCACCAAATGCGTGCAGTCTAACACTTCCACTCCGGCGCATCGTTTCAGTGCAGTAGTGGCGCAGAACCTACTCGGGACTTCCGCATCAAACAAGCGACGGATTGGGTGGATTGTGATCGTCATTTTCTGCCCGAAGCGCAGGTATTTTCCTCGATCAGAACCATACTGGGGAGGGGGCACAAGTGGTGAGAGGTGTAGAGAGGGTCGGGCGTTGATTAGTTGCTAGAAGTCGGCCTTCGCTTCGACGACCGACACGCTGTGTCGACTGTTTCGCGAGACTTTCTTTAATGGTTGATCTGCAAGATCCCCGACAAGATCAGCCACAGCATCACGATGAGTATGAAGGTAACTCCCAACAGCATGACCAGCCCTTCCCGCACGGTGAACTTCGATCGCTTCATGGCTCCCCTCCCATCATGAAGGTTTCGAAAGAGAGGACAGCACGGGGTTGTCCGTACTGCCCTCATCGAGGGGGGAGCGTCCGCTAGAAGTGGAAGCCGAGTTGAGCCGTCAGGGAACGAGGCGTCACATAGTGCGTCCCGCTGAAGGTTGATAGAAAGTTATACAGCGCCGTTTTGTTCGTGATGTTGACGCCGGTCAGCGTGAGGCTCCATTTGTAATGCTCGCCTTTGAACAGGTTGTCGTCGCCCACGGCCACGTCGAACAAGTGACGCGGCGCGATGCGCTGCGGATTGTGGTCGTCGTTCTCGGTGCCTGGAGCCGGGATTGAAATAAGGGTTGAGCCATATTGCGAGGGAGCGCAGGTGGTGAGAGGCTGCGCCAGCGTCGGGCGCTGGCTTCCGCAAAACAGTCCCGCTTGCAGTTGCTCATCCGCCGAGAGTCCGGTCAAATCCACCGGCGTAGTCGTGTCGCTTGCGAAGGGCACCGCGCCAGCGACGAGTCCGCTGTCATAGCGCCAGTTAAAACCGACCCAGGGACCCACTTTCCACGGCTGGTATTGGGTGTGAAAAGTCATGTTGAACTTCTCGTCGTGGTCAATGCGAAAAACTCCACTTCCCCCGGGAGTTGCGCCGGCGCCACCCAGTTGTGGGTTGAAAAAGCGTGCAGCCACGCTGGAGAAGACCATGAGTGCCGAGAGTCCGTGAAAGTCGGGCACGCTGACTCGGCCCGCTACGCCGGGAATCTTCGAACTGGCCCACTCGACCGGGAAGGTAATCGGCGTGGCGCCGAGGACGCTGAAGTCGTAGCCGTTGTGCGTGTACTTCCAGATGTACTCGCCCGAAAATACCAGGTACCTCCCAAATGCCTGTTGAAGACCGGCATGAAATTCATTGCGCCAGCCCGGGCTCAACGGATTCGATACGGGCGAATTACAGCCAAGAAGCGGATTCACTACGAGGTTCGCGCATCCGACACTGGACAGCACCAGGTTCTCGTTAAAAGGAGTCTCCAATGTTCGGGCGTACGAAACGCGAAGAACGGTATTGGTACGCTTAATGTTGTAAGCGACGCCAAGCCGAGGTTCGGCTTCCTTGTGGGTGGTGATCCCGTTGTAGAAATCGCCCCGCAATCCCAGATTTAGGGCCCAGTTTCCCTTGGTGATCGTGTCCTGGACATAAAGAGCGAGTTCCTTGACGTCGGTGTGGCCGTTAAACGTGTAGAGTCCGGCCGTGGACGTGGGGCAGTTGTCATTTCCAGACGGAGTTGGCCGGGTCAGGTCATAGCAGCCGAGCAAGGGATTAAAGGCGGCGATATCCGGATTGACGATGCCGTCGTTTGGCTGCAGACCAAGACCGGCGCACTGCGTCGGGTCATTGGGAACGGAAGGATCGGCCCCTAACCAATACGGATTGCCGCTCAAGTCCAGACATGGCGCGTTGATCGTCGGATCGACGATCCCAAACGGATCATGCTCGTCAAGGAACGTCTGTTCGTAGGTGAGCCCCGCTTTAAGGTTGTGAATTCCCTTGACGTAAGAGACATCCGAGCGCGCGCCCGCATTCAGGAGCGTGCGTCTCTGACTCACCGTCTCGCTCTGCTCACCCGGCCCTCCGAGGTCCGCGAACGGATTCGCGCTGGGATAGTAGTTGTAGGCGTCGCGCCGCACAAACCCACCCAGAGTAAACACAGTGTTCGTATTGATCACGTGCGTCCACGTCGGCGCGATGTTGAAGGTCTTGATCTGAGAGCGCTGGTCCGCCGGGCCGACCACATTCCCGTAGGGGTCGAGGCCGCCGTTGTCGACAATCACTCCATTCCACGGAGTCGCCAATTGCGAATCGTACGAATTCGGCGTCTGGAACCACGAGCGCGTGTACCCGAAGTTGAGGTGCAGCGAATCGACCTTCGATAACGAGTAATCGATCCGGTCGAAAACATTCTCTTCGTTGCCCTTGTCATGCATCACGACAAACTCGGGAGGATCAAGGAAACGGCCGCTATTCAGGCCGCTGATCGAGATGAAGTTTCCCCAGTTGGCGCCTCCATAGGCCAGATCGCCCGACACGGTGGAAGTTCCAAACGTCCCGTACGAAGCGCTGACGCTGCCATGCGGCGTGGTAACCCCCTGGCCCGAGCGGGTGGTGGCGACTACGACCACGCTGGTCTTGTCACCGTATTCCGCCGGGGGAGCACCCGAGATGACTTCTAAGGACTGGATGGATTCGAGAGGAATCTGGTTGGAGAAAACTTTGCTCTGCTGGTCGGTGATGGGCTGGCCGTCGACTGAAAACGAGTTTTCCGCGTGATCGCCGAGGCCGTGGAAGAGGCCGTTCGAGTCGGCGGCGATGCCCGGCGTAGTGAGCGTGACTTCCGAACTCAGCGACGACGATGCGCTTTCCAGGGGAAGCTTGTCGATTAGCTCCTTATCGACGTCGGTGTGAAAAGTGGGATCGTTCTCGACCAAATCGGCGCCAGCTTCGACCGTAACCGAGGTAGACGAACCAGTTACCCGAAGACTGATCTTGACGCTGGCGGGTACTACCGACCGGACCTCCACATCCTGCGCAGTCTGGGCAAATCCAGTAGCTGTCACGGTCATGTGGTACGGGTTAAATGGCACGTTTGAAAAACTAAAATTTCCCTTACTGTCTGTGGTGGTCGTCCGGTCATAGCCGCTGACCGCTTGATGCAGCTCGACCGTTGCATTTGCAACCACTGCGCCCGAAGGGTCAAAAACAGTGCCATTGAGCGATCCCGAACCTCCACCCGACTGCGCGTAAGCGCTCAGGCCCAGCCCCAAATAGAAAACTGCGAGAAAAGCCGCATGATGCGACTTCTTATAAGAAGCCAACATGAATTCCTCCAGAACATTGGTCTAAGAATGGTAGGAACCGGTTCTTGGGATACGAACCGGCCTAGACACACCGCGATTGGATTCTCAGACGCTGGGAGGCGGGCGAACGCTGAGCGCGAATGCTACGAAGCGCTGTTTGCCGGAGACTGGCTCTGCCCGAAAGGTGGACACGACAACGAACGTCGTGGGGCGCGGTGTGGGGGCGGCTTTCGGGGAAGCTGAATGAGCGGCTATGCAGACCGTGCACGTCCCCGAGTCGGCGGAGGAAGAGTGTTGGTGCGCGGCGAATGCTATTGCCGACCACAAAGTCAGCAACAAGCACAAACACGCTATTCTCTTCGATATCGGCCGCATGAAGCTTTCCCCATGAAAACTTCTTTTTAATCTATACCAGAATTGGAAAGGAGCGCAATGAAACAGTACCGAGCCGGGTATGTGTATTGGCACCAGTGAGGTTCCAACTCGCAGGGACGTTCAGAGCCCAGGTCTACGGCGCTCATGTGATTCCGTATGGCCCTGGCATGTCAGTGATCTGGTGCACAGCACGCTTGTGTTTTGTCTTTTCTGGGCATCCAATCCTAGTGGTGGTGTGATAGGTGGAGTCCTCCGTAGAAGCCCAGCAGGACGATCACTATTGCCCACGCAATGATCAAGACCAGCCTGATGGCCTGCTCACTACCGCCCGTTTTCTGTTCCGCTTCTGACTCTTCTTAAAGATTGATACCATCAGGTCGCTGCTTCGCGCCTCGAATCCCAATTCCCGAAGCCGGGAAGCTTTGATCGCGATGCATACCGCAATGTTGGTTGCTGTGTTCTCTTCACATTCAGGGCACTCCCTTGTATGGAAAGCTGCGTCTACAATTTCCCAACGGGTTTAGGAAACCTTCACGAAGAAAACGGGCTGATCTTGCACTCATGGAATTCGCGGGGCAAGGCCAGCATCTCGCCGGCGTCTCGGCAGCGCACAGCCCATTCAAGCAGGGCTCGGTACTGGTTGAACTCAACGATATTCCCCAGCCACTCTGTGCCCGATGAGGTCGTGATTACCACCACGTTCGGCACATCGCACGGCCCAACACAACCACTGATGGTCAACTGGACTCGCTTCAATAGTCCCCGTTTCCGCCATTCGTTCTTCAACCATTCGACGGGAACTTCGGGCAAGCCGCGCTCGACGTTGCCACAGCAACAGCCTCGGCAGACCGTGATTTGCCCAATGACGAGGCGCTTCGTTTTCAAAGGACGATCTCGATCCTCGTTCACCGTGTGTGATCCGTTCCCACTTCTGGAAGCCACTTAATCCAACAGGCCATACAGGTCGTCCATTTCAAACGGTTGTGATGATCTGTGAGACTGCAGGAAAACTGCCACAATCAAAATCACCCAGGGCGCCAGGGCGATTACGACTCCCCAAGTTCTGACCTTCCGACTCCGGATCACATGAGCAAACTGCATAACCCACGACTCAAACTTCACTCCAAGCCGTGACTCATCGCCCCGATTCAGCACCACGGGGCAACAATCTCGTGGAATTGAGAATGAACGCCAACTCCGAAGTTACGTGAATAAAGGCCGCCAAGAGCGGATTGAGGAACCCGAAGGCCGCCATTCCCACTCCTACGCTGTCCACCACCAGCGTGCCCACAAAGTTCTGCATGATGATGCTGCGGCAGCGCCGAGCAACCCGCAGAGTTTCGACCAATTTCGATAGATCGCTTCCTATCAAGATCACGTCCGCGCTCTCCCGAGCTACATCAGTTCCCGACCCCATGGCGATACCGACATTGGCCTCCACGAGGGCTGGAGCGTCATTGATTCCGTCGCCGACCATCGCGACGTTACGACCCTTGCTACGCAGCTCAGTCACCCACTTTGCTTTTTGCTCTGGCAGGAGTCCTCCCACGGCTTCGTCCACGCCGAGGCCGCGGCCTACAGACGCAGTTGCAGCCTGTGTATCGCCGCTCAAGAGGATCGTTTTCAAACCCATTTGCCGCATCGCCGCAATCGCATTCTTAGCTTCCGGCCGCAAGACATCCGCGATGCGGATGGTCCCAAGCACCTGTCCCGCGCGAGCGACATAGACTTCCGACGCCCCATCCGGACTGTGACGCTCTGCCGGCAAGCCCCTGGTCATGCCTTCCTCCACGAGGAGCGCCAGACTGCCGACCACGATTTCCTCGCCGCGATGCCTCACTCTGACCCCCCTCCCGGGCGTGTACGAGAATTCGTCGGGGTCGACGAGTGGAATGGCGAGTTCTGTTGCCCGCGCCACCACTGCCCTGGCAAGAGGATGTTCGGATTTGCGCTCCGCGATGCTGGCAGCGGCGATGATCTGCTCTTTCCCGAAGCCATTGGCGGAAACGACCTCCCGGATCTGCGGAGTGCCGAACGTTAACGTGCCTGTCTTGTCCAAGAGCACGGTGTCCACGGCGGCCAGCGCTTCCAGGTAGAGCCCCCCTTTAATGATGGCTCCCTGATGCGCCGCGCGGCCGATGGCGCCGAGGATTGCAAGAGGTGTTCCAGCCGCAATGCCGCAGGCTCCGGCAACGATTACGACCGATATGGTTGACCTGACATTGTGAGTGATGATGAACGTCAGAACCGCTGCCCCCAGGGCGAAGTACACAAGGTAGCCGGCCAGGCGATCCGCGGTTTTCTGAATCGGAGCACGCGACTTCTCGGCGCGTTCGACAGCTTCAACGATTCTTCCGAACGTCGTGTCACGGCCGAGTTTCTGGGCGCCGATTTCCAGGGCGCCCGACTGATTCATGGTGCCGGCGTAGACTGCATCTCCTTTGACTTTCTCGACCGGCATGGCTTCGCCGGTGATCGCCGCTTGTTCCACGAACGAGCGGCCACTAAGCACAATTCCATCCACCGGGATGTGCCCGCCTGGCTTCACGATGACCGTTTCGCCAACTTGAACTCGATCGGACGGTACTTCGATCACTTCAGCATTACGGCGGACTGCAACGGTTCTGGGGAGAAAATCGAGAAGACTCTGAATGGCCCGCCGGCCTCTCCCAACTGTGAGACCCTCCAAAACCTCAGCGGCCAGGACGAAGCCAGTGATGACCAGAGCCGTGAAGAACTCTCCAATCGCCAAAGCTGAAAGGAGAGCGATGGTCATCGAGAGTTCCATCGTCATCTTGCGTTCAACGAGGTTCTCGAAAGCTTCTTTGAAAATGGGATATCCGCCGATCAGGGTTGCCGCGATGCCGATCACGCTGATGTGTGGAAACGGCTCCCAGAGCCGAAACCAGACCGCCGCTGCAGCCAGGGCCACAAAAGCAATCCGGGCAAGTTCAGCCCACTCCGCTCCGTGACCGTGTTGTTCGTGCTCAGCGCCAGGGTCAGGTTCGTTCAGTTCTGGGGAATTCCCGCTCTGGCTGAGACGCAGAGGGGTGGCCGAAGACTTTTCGATGATGGGCGAAGAACTCATAGACAGATTCCCTCCATGGCACGAAAGCGATATTCGAGGTAGGACCAGACCATTTCGATTTCGATGACCTCATGGACACTCTGCACAAAGTCTGATCTCAAGAGCTGTGCCGCTAGAACAAGACGCGGAGCAATAAGCCGATCTCATTCTGCGATCCGCGAAACGAGGACAGGCAGCACGGAAAAGCACAACGGTTGTGACGAAGGCCATCCGCTGTCACACGATGAAGTCACGCCAAAGAATGGCTCATCATACATACCCCCATAGGTATAGTGCAAGCTCCGGCGTGATATCATTCGTTCGCGAATGAGTCATACGATCAAGAACAAACAAAAGCTGATTCTGCGCAGCAGGCGCATCCGGGGCCAGTTTGAGGCTTTTGAGCGAATCCTCGACGAGGGACGCGATTGCTCTGAGGTGTTACAGATCATCAGTGCGGCAAGAGGCGCAGTCAACAGCCTGATGACCGAACTGCTCGAAGGCCACATCCGGCATCACGTGCTCGACCCCAAGCGAAAACCGAATTCGGAGCAGACCTTGGCGGCTGATGAAGTGATCGACATGGTGAAAACTTACCTAAGATAGCCAAACCATCTGACGGTAAACCCCAAGCGACTAAGAGAAGCCGGCGGAACCACACCCGGAATTTGCCCCCCGGGCTGATTTGAGGTACCGGAGACAACTCGCGGTTCTCATCCTGATGGAATCACTACTCTTGTGCTTGTGCTGAAATAGTGGCGCGAACTGATGCAGTGGTTCGAAACTCCCGAAAATTTTGGTCAACTAAAGTCTCGCCATCTGACAGGGCGACTTGGTTTCAGCAGTGGCTCAGTCGGGAAAAAATGAAATAGTCATGAGAGCAATACTGCTCACGGGGTTTGCAGCACTTTCAACATTATTCGGCGGATGGCTGGCTCTTCGCGCCCGCAAGCACATCCACCTGCTGCTCGGTTTCGGTGCCGGCGTCCTGCTGGGAGCAACCTTCTTCGACCTGCTGCCCGAAGCGATTGAGGCTGCGGGCGAGGGGGGATGGACGAGCCGCGAAATTCTCGCCCTCACAGTCGCGGGATTCTTGATCTTCTATCTCGGTCAGCGGTTTCTCGCTCTACAACATTGTCCGCATAACGACTGTGGCCCCGATCGCCACGTTGGCCGCATGAGCGCGCTCGGACTAATCGCACACAGCTCGATCGATGGGGCCTCCATTGCAGCCTCCACGATGATTTCCTGGCGTATGGGACTCATTGTCGCGGTTGGCATCATCGTTCATGACATTACCGATGGACTCAATACGATACTGCTGGTGACACGCGGGGGCTCAGCCAGCAGGAAAGACCTGGTATTTCTTGTCGCGGATGCGATTGCACCCATCGTGGGTGGCACCGTTGTCGTTCTTTCTGCCCTGCCTTCGCATCACCTCGCACTGATTCTGGGAGTGACATCTGGATTCTTCCTCTTTACGGCCATCGGAGACTTGTTGCCCGACGCTCATCGGCGCTCGCCTGGATTCGGGGTGTCGGCAGCCGCACTCGGAGGCGTCCTCTTCATCGGCATTGCGGTGCGACTCGCATCAATCTCGTTCTGACAATTCACAAAGGAGTCCTCTGTGACATCATCTCAGGGTTCCCGCCTTGTTGTGTACCAACTGTTTGGTTCAGTCTCTGGATCGACGGAATTTTAGAGCGCCGCTTCATCTACGAGAATCCAGGATGTGAAAGAATGTTGAATTCCGTGAGTGGGAGTTCCCAGCCCGGAGATTGCCGCGAGAAAGAGAGTACGGTGAGAGCGTACGCCCCGGTGTTGGTCATCGCATTTGCGTTCATTTGCTCAGGACGTTCGTTTCCGCAGTCGGTTGAGAAGGAGGGTAAGGCTATCCTTGAGCTGGGGGCAGCTGCTGACCGGAGTCTCACGGAGGGTCAATCGGCCTTCGGTCCCACGGTCGCGGTCGAGGTAACGCCGATCGAGAACTGGCTTGAGCTCGAAGCTGGTGTCACGCCACTTTTCAGGCGTCACTCGACGGAATGGAGCGTCGATTTTCTGTTTAAGAAGCCCTGGACGATTTCCAACAAAATGGAGTTCATGCTGGGGATTGGTCCGGAGTGGATTCATTCGAACGCATACGGCGTCAAGATGAACTCGGTCGGCGCTGAAGTTGCCCCGGACTTCATGTTTTGGCCAGCCAAAAAACATAGATTCGGCTGGTATCTCGAACCAAGCTACGAGTACAAATTTGGCCCCGGTCATGAACACTCGCTTGGCATCAGCGGCGGTCTGCTGATCTCCATTCCTTAATTTCGGTGCGCTATGGATCCTGGACCAAGATCGGGCTCGATTTCGTGCTGAGCCAACCGCCCGAAGTGAGCCCTCTTCAAGACGAGCCCTGCGACTGCATCGAATCTCAGGAGCGGCTGCACTCGACCTGCGGCCTCCTGTACTACAGATAGCTGCGGCCGTATGCGCGAACGATTCAGATGAACGAACACCTGTTGTCCGGACTCGTCGGAGACCGTGCCGCTCTCTCTTGGACCAACTTGATTGTCACATCGGCTTGGGATGTGCTAGCTTTCCAGAATTGCTATGCGACGGGTTCTGTCCAGTTTCCTGGTTAGTGTGCTCGCTTGGAGTTTCGTTGCTCCAATCGCGTTGGCATTGACAACGGACGCCACTCCAACCTGTTGTCGGCGAAGCGGGAAACACCATTGCATGACCGGACACTCCGGTTCAGTGGCAAGTCTTGGTGATCAAGGCCCCGATTTCCGCAATCTCTCGTCCTCTTGTCCTTACCGCTCCCAAGTTGCGGCTCCAACTGTAGTCGCATGGCAAGAAGCGTCCAGGACATTCATGCACCGGACTCCTTCGGAGCCTCTGGTTCTTCAGGCTAAATCCTCTACAGTACATTCATCTACTCGTTCGTCGATTTCCCCGCGCGGTCCTCCTGCCGAGTTCCCCAATCGCTGATTTGATTTGCATGTTGGCTTGAGATCCTTTCAGGTTGGCGCGATGCGTTGCTCACATATGTGGGGTGAGCAGACGCACACCTAGTAGTCCTCCTGTTATTGGGGATAAAACTCTTTATTTCTTTTGGAGCACAGGCCGGAATTATTGCGTATCGGCGCCTGTGCACGGAATAGGCAAAGGCGCATGAAAATTCGAATGCACGCAGTGTGGATTGCGCTCCTGATCGTGCTTACGACGGGGCCGTCGGCCAGTCCGGTCGAGGCGGTTGCGCATGAAAAAAGACCAGCACGCGAGGCCCAGCCGCAGGTCTCGGCGGTCCAAGGGGCGCTCGACATTGCAGGAGTGAGCGTGAAGAAGGGGGATGCACGCGATTCGGTGATGCGCCAGCTATCTCAGATCTATGAACTTCAAAAACTTCGAAGCGCGCAGGGAGAGGAAGATTCCTGGCTCATTTCAGCGAAGGCGGAACCCGACGACTACGTCGGCGTCGTGAGTTTCGACTCGGGCCGAGTGCGGCGAGTTGCGCGATTCCGAAAGTGGACCCAAAACGACGACTCGGTCGAACTCGCGCAGCGTATGTGTGAATTGCTCGAGAAGCTCACAGCCGAACGTGGTCAGCTGGCCAACATTGAGGCTCGTTCCACCGATAGCGGCAATGTCTCGGTGCGCGGCGTCGAGATGATTTTCGGAGATAAGCGCGTGTCATTCAACATCGTCACTCGAAATAGTAGTGATGGCGCACAGAAGGAAGTTCATTTGGATGAAGTGATTCAGTGATGTGGCTCTGGCCGCAAGTCTGGGGGCTATCGCGAAGGACGATGGCCGCGGAGATCATTCTGGGGAAAACATGGTGACTACAAGGTCGGTATCGTTGATGTTTCTCGCATTACTTCTAAGCTCTGCGGTATCCCTCCAGTCGCAAGACTCGACCGGTCGATCGCGACTCTCATCAGGCTCTGCAACAACAACAATTTCAGGAACCGTTCTGGACGAGTCCGGCGCCGTTCTTCCCGATGTTACAGTGGCGTTGCTCAATACGGCTGCTGTACGCGTGCAGCAGACGAAAACTGGGCAAGACGGCACCTTTTCGTTTTCGAACGTTCCTTCCGGCGAGTACAAAATTGCTGCGGTAAGGGCGGGATTCTCCGCCCAGGACCAACCGGTCTCGGTTGGCGAGAATCATCCGGCCGCGCCGTTATCCATCCGAATGAGAGTTGCGGGACCGGGTCAGCAAGTAACGGTGACGGCAGAGGTAGGTTCGTTTCGTCCAGATGAGTCTTCGACGGCGACAAAAACGAATATCCCACTGAACGAAGTCCCGCAAGGGATTGGAGTAGCCAACCAGGCGCTGATCCGGAGCCAGCAGGACATCCGCTTTGGAGATGCCGCGACCAATATCAGCGGAGTAAATCGAGACCTGCTTGCGGCTGGCGATGTTGGGAGTGCGTTGACCATTCGCGGTCTTCCCTTGGGCGTATTCAGCAACTACTACCGCGACAGCTTTCCCTTTGACGGGATGGCACCGTCGGATACTACCGATATAGATCGAGTCGAAGTCCTGAAGGGACCGGCCTCGGTTCTGTATGGACGTGCGGCCGCAGGCGGCATCATAACTCTGATCACTAAAGAACCTCTGCCAGCCACGCACGCCACGATTTCTCTGCAAGGAGACCGCTACGGCACTGTGCGGCCGACGTTTGACATTACCGGTCCCATTGACAGTGATGGGAAGTTCCTCTACCGGGTAAACGGAGAGTTTGCGGATTCTTCGAACTTCCGGAATTACTATCACGATCATCGATTCTTTCTCGCCCCGGCACTGACGTGGAAGCCGACGAAGTCGACCGCCGTCCGTTTTCTGGTCGAGTACCTGCACGCCGACATTGTCAATGACTACGGAATTCCAGCGCTCGGCGATCGTCCAGCGCCAGTTTCGATCAGCAATTTCTATGGTGAGCCCTGGCAGCGGGGACTTTTTCAAAGCCGCGTCGGCGGCCTGGATGTTTCTCAGAATCTCGGCTCACGATGGGTTGTACGGAGTCGTTTTCGGGCAACCCTCGTCAACTGGGATGACCTCGATGTCAGTACCGGCTTTCTCGAAGCGAACAATCGCACGCTCGCGCGTTTTTCTGAGGACGCACATTATCCTCTGCGCTTCTATAACTGGCAAACCGATCTCACCGGAATCTTCAAGACTGGAAAGATTGAACACAATGTTTTGATCGGCTTCGAATACGGCAGGGAACAGGTCGTACAGAATGCGATCTTCAGCGATGCGCCGCCGATTGATCTCTACAATCCAATTCCGTTCAGCTATGCACGTCCTGATCCAGCGACACTAACCAATAATTTCTTCAATCCGACATCGCCGGACTATTTCCCACTCGATGGGACTACAAAGCTGTTCACGCATGGCGGGTATGTGCAGGACCAGGTCACGCTTCTGCCGGGATTGAAAGTTCTGGCTGGAGCGCGGTTCGAAGGCTTCACGCAGCGTTATGACGAAATCGTGTACGGGACACACAATCGGCAGGACAACGTAGCAGCACTCCCTCGAATTGGTGTGACGTATCAACCGATACAGCCGCTCACTTTGTACGCCAGCTACAGTCGCAGCTTTACTCCAACCCTTGCCGCTCAATTCACTCCGGGAGGACAGCCTTTCAAGCCGGAATATGGACACCAATATGAAATCGGTGTTCGAGGATCGACGCTTCACGGAAGAGTCGCGTCGACCTTGTCGTTTTATCGCATACGAGCCTCGGATTTGTTGATCACTAATCCGGGGAACCCCCTGGCATCGATCCAGATCGGAACGACGGAATCAAAGGGCATCGAACTCGACACGTCCGGGCGAATTCGTCCGGGCTGGGATGTCGTGGTCGCCTATGCCTTCAACCAGGCTCGGATTGTCGCGGACCCCGTCTATCCGGTCGGAAACACTTTTCAGAACGCGCCGCGCCACAGCGGCAGGATTTGGACGGTGTACGAACTTCAACGCGGCCCTCTCCGTGGATTGACCTTTGGGGGCGGAATCCAAGCGCTCAGTTATCGTTTTGTTGACCCATCCGACGATGTTGTGCTGCCAGGGTATGGTCGGCTCGACGCGATGGCCTCGTATGCATTCGGTCCCGTCCGCAAAGAGCAGAAGCTTTTTAAGATCAGCGTGAACGTACAGAACGTAGGCGACCGGCATTACTTTGAAGCTGGCAACACACCATTCGTCATTTTCCCCGGCTCGCCGGTGAATGCGTGGAGTCGTCTGGAGGTGAGGTTCTGAAACGAAAACGATATATCGTTGCTGTCGAATCGCTTGCGCGCGTAAAAATCGCAGTCCTCGCGATGCTTGCCCTGCAATTTATCGGATGTGACCATCGGCCTGCCCAACTTAAGGTTGAGCAATTGGGTGTGCCCTCTCAGGTAGGGTTGGCCCCGAAACTGGCGATCGATCACAACGGAAGCGCTGTGCTCAGCTGGCTGGAGAAACTTCCCTCATCGCAAGGGAGACTGCGCTTTGCGGTTCAGCAGCAAAACGGATGGAGTGCGCCGGTTACGGCCGCGGAGGGCCCGGTAGCAACTGAGGAGTTCGCTTCAGCTTTCGTTTTGAGTCCGCGCCCCGAGGAGTTTGTCGCACTCTGGACAGAAATCAAGGACCATGACCACAACAACTGGACCGAATTTGGATATTTCTCGCGCAGTACCGACGGCGGGAATACGTGGTCTCATCCTGAGTCCCTCGCTGCCGACTTTTCGAAGACGGAGCATAGCTATCTCTCCGGTGCGGTGCTCGACTCCGGAGTAGTCGGTTTTACTTGGCTGGATGGACGCGAGACCGCCAAGGTTCCCTATCCAGAGGGCCACTACCATCTGATGGCGGGCATGCTTTATCCAGACGGCCACTACTCTGGCGAGAAGATGCTCGACGACAACGTTTGTACCTGCTGCCCCACTGCATCAGTCTCGTTGGGGAACGACATGCTGATTGGCTACCGTGATCGCACTCAGGCCGAGATTAGGGATATGAACACGGTGAGACTCAGCGACAAGCTAACCGCCGATGGCCCGTATTCGGTTCACCATGACGGCTGGAAGATCAATGCCTGTCCCACAAACGGGCCGGCGCTGGATGGTAGAAATGGAAAAGTTGTTGTCGCATGGTTCAGTTCCGCAAATGGTCCTCTCTTGTCATTTTCGACCTCTAGCGACGGAGGGAAACAGTTCAGTTCTCCAAAGGAAGTGAGTGCGGCAACGGCAACGGTTGGTCATCCGGCGATCGCACTTCTGGCCGATGGATCTTCGATCCTCGCATGGATCGAATCCGGCAACCCAGAGTCGCATCTTCGCGTGAGGCAAATCCTAAACGACGGGGAGTTTGGCCCCGTCGTTGAAATTGCCCATGGTTCCGGCTTCGGCTATCCATCAATGCGGGCGCAGGCTAACGGCGTGCTGCTCGCCTGGATGCAGTCAGGCGATACAGGCTCCTCACTTCATTTGGCGCGAATTGGAGTGGACAAGCTCCGTTGATGGATGGTTTCAAAAGATCGAGAGTTCAAGGAGGATCGTATGCAAAGGAAAAGTAATGCACTCTGGATGGCTGCTGTGATTGTGGGAATGCTGGACCTGATGGTTCCCACGAGTCACGGGCAAGCGCCCAACGAACCACCATCTTCCACGCTCTCGGCTGGCTCACTCAAGCCGCCCGCATCGGGCAAGATCAACGTGGCCTTCGTGATCTCGGAGGGCGCCGACGTCATGGACATCGCCGGGCCCTGGGAAACTCTCCACGGTGCGATGCTTACAAGCAAAGGGAAACCATGGAATGAATCGGACTGGGACGACATGGTGATGCCGATCAACGTGTACACCGTTTCCGATTCGCTCAAGCCCGTGGACGCGAATGGATTGACCATCGTTCCCAACTACACTTTTGACAATGCGCCCAAGCCGCAGGTTATCGTGATCCCCGCGCAGAACGGACGCAGCGCTACGCAAAAGGCATGGCTGCTGGCTAATTCGGCCGCCGCCGATGAAACCATGTCGGTGTGCACCGGCGCTTCGGTGTTGGCGGACTATGGAATGCTGGACGGCCAAACTGCGACAACGCATCATTACTTTCTTCAGCGTCTGCAGAAGCAATATCCCGCTGTGCACTTCGTCAGCGGAACCCGCTATGTGGAGAATGGCAAAATCGCAACCGCGGGCGGCTTGACCTCAGGCATCGATTTGGCGCTACACATCATTGCGAGGTACTACGGGGATGATGTAGCGCAAGGCACTGCCGATTTGCTGGAGTACAAGAGCACCCTGTGGAAAAACCCCGAATATCAGCAAGTGAAGCCGGTTGTCGTGTCGAAGTGATCTTGCATGTTAGCGAGTGAGATGAGTCCCCTGTGAACGAACTGAGTGCCCGAGAGGGAGTGGGCTGGTGTTTCACGCGCCAGAGTGGGGAATCTGCGAGGCAAAACATCTCCCACGACTGAGGTTTCGAGTCTTGAAACGACTGATCGCCAATTCGCTGCTTGTCATTTTGATTGCCAGTCTATTGGCGCCGCTGGCTCTCTGTTTCCAGCAAAGCAGTGTGCCTGCCTGCTGCCGACGCAACGGGAAGCATCACTGCATGTCCGGAATGTCCGCCATCACGGCTTCCAATGACAAGGCTCCCGCTTTCCGCACGATCCCATCGCGCTGCCCGTTCCGCTCAACAGTTGCGACGCTAGTTCCGGTAGCCCAAGCACGAGTAGGACAGACAAGCACATGCATTCCTCCGTCCGCGATCCTGTCACAGGGGCCAGAATCCTTCAGTTTAAGTTTTGACGATCATTTTCCTTTCTTCCAACGTGGTCCCCCTACACGCTCCCTTAATCGCTATTTCCAGTGATTAAAGCCTCAGTATTTCTGTTCCGAATCGTTCACCGACCTTGCGCCGTGGGCAAGTCGGCGTTATGACGACGGCCTTTTCCCGAGGGATGGGTTTCCCCTGAAACATTGGGAGCGAATTGATGAGCAGTGTGCATTCCGCTAAAGGAGCGGCGATATGACCGAGAGTTTTCGCAATGCGCTGTTGAGTTTTTCTCGTTCCTCGTTCTGGAGCGCCACACTCGCTGTGGTTTGTGTGGCCTTCGCTGCTCACGGTGTTGCTCAGACAGAACTCGCCCACGTCTCTGGCCGCGTAACTGATCAATCTGGCGCCGTAGTAGCAGATACGGAAGTGGAAATCAGAAACGTGGATACGAATCTGTCTACGACCGTCAAGACGAATCAAGATGGGCTCTATACATTTCCTTCGTTGCGCCCCGGCCACTACAAACTTTCCGCACGCAAGCCTGGTTTCAAGACAGTAGCGGTGACGCAGTTTTCTCTGAATGCGCAGGACAACGTAAGCCGTGATTTTGTGCTGCAGGTTGGATCGGCGAGCGAGAGCGTCACGGTAACGGCGGAAACTCTCAACATCAATACAACAGACGCAACGGTAAGCACCGTTGTGGACCGGCAATTCGCGGATACCCTACCGCTCAATGGACGCAGCTTTCAAAGCCTGATTGAGCTAACGCCGGGCGTGCTCCCCACTGGCGGAGAGGGCAACACGGATACTTTTGTCGTAAACGGGCAGCGTGAAACGTCGAACTATTGGACGGTAGACGGCGTCAGTGCAAATTTCGGAATCGGGGGGAACATCGGTAATCCGGGTGCAGGACTTGGTGGACAGTCTGGAGCCACCAGCCTGTCGGGAGGCACAAACAGTCTCGTCTCGGTCGACGCCCTGCAGGAATTCCGCATACAGACCTCTACCGCCGCTCCTGACTCAGGCCTTACCGCAGGCGGGCAAATCTCGATCGTTACGCGTTCGGGGACGAACGAGTTTCATGGTTCCGTATTCGACTATTTACGAAATGACGTCTTGGACGCCAACGATTGGTTCAACGGCTATACAAACAATCCTGCTCTCCCTAAGGCCGAAGAGCGCCAGAACGATTTCGGTGGAACTTTTGAAGGCCCGATCCTCAAAGATCGGACGTTCTTTTTCTTCTCGTACGAGGGCCTTCGGCTCCGGCTGCCACAGACGGAACTGACGCAGGTCCCAGATCTTCAGGCACGGCAGGATGCAATACCCGCCATCCAGCAGTTTCTCAACGCCTATCCTTTCGATCCGAAGCAGCCCGATCTGGGTGACGGCGTCGCTCAATTCAACGCCAGCTTTTCGAATCCCAGTTCTCTCGACGCTTACAGTATCCGCATCGATCACCGGCTGAACGACAAAGTCACGCTGTTTGGCAGATACAACAACTCGCCTTCCAGCATCGCGCAATTCGGATTCGGACCGGGATCTGGCGTTGCACTCAGTCAGGAAGGGGTTCAATCGCAAACGATACAAACGCTGACTCTCGGAACTTCCTGGTCGTTTTCTCCGACCATCAACGACGACTTCCGATTCAATTACAGCCGCCTGAACAGTACCGGAAACTCACAATCAAGCAATTTTGGCGGTGCAACTCCCATAACGTCAGCTCCCCTGCCCGACGGCTACAACTTGCAGAACGGCAATATTGGGTTTCAAGCGGGATTTACCACCAACGGGTATCTAGATATTGGAGCGAGTGAAGAGAGCCTTCAGCGCCAGATTGAAGCTGTCAACAACGTTGCAATGCAACGAGGCTCTCACAGACTGACGTTCGGAGTGGATTACCGACGACTTTCACCGCGGTTTGTTCCAGCCCAATACACCCAATTTGTGGGGTTCAATGACTATCCCACCACCGAGGACGGCGTTGTCGGCTTTGCGTTTACGAACCAGAACATTCCCGCAACGTTCCTCTTTCGGATGTTCAGCGTTTTCGCACAGGACACATGGCAACCAAAGCCCCGGCTCACCCTAACCTATGGTCTGCGATGGGGAGTCGAACTTCCGCCCAAAACAATCGAGGGTCCGGCCTTTCCCGCCCTCGCAAACTACGATCTCAACAATCTTTCACAAATCACATTGGCGCCCGCGGGAACTTCGCCCTACCAAACGTCCTATCGGAATTTCATGCCTCGCCTGGGAGTTGCGTACCAGCTCGCGCAGAGAAATGGCGCAGCGTCGACGGTGCTTCGTGGCGGAATCGGTCTCTACGACGACCTGGCCGCAGGGGCGGCGGGAAATCTGGTTGCGTATGCGTATCCTTATACGGGTTACGCCTTCTATGACGGCAGCCAGCTTCCGGTCGTATACCCGCCCACGAACGGAACCTTCCCGCTTGACCCTTCCGTTGCAGCACCACCTCCCATTGTGGCTCCGGGTTCCGCGAACAGCGGGCTTCTGCTCGGATTCAATCCGCACTTTCAAACGCCATACAGTCTTGAGTGGAATGCAGCTCTGCAGCAGGAAGTTGGCAAGCAGCAGACTCTGACGGTCTCGTATGTCGGTGCTGTGGGAAGACGATTGGTGCAAACCATCTTCCCTTACAACTCTCCTCCCGCTAATTACCCCGGAGGAATCGGACTGTTCGACAACGGTGGCTCGTCCAGCTACAACGCGCTCCAGACCCAGTTTCAACGGCAGGTCTCTCACGGGCTTCAGGCTCTGGCTTCCCATACATGGGCGCACAGCATTGACACTGGCTCTACCGTATTTGGCCAAAGTGGACAGGGGATCAACGACAATCGGGGCCCCTCGAAATTCGACATTCGCAATCAGTTCTCAGCCGCACTGACCTACGACATTCCTGCTTACAGGCCGGATCGCTTCGTCGGAGCCGTTTTGAGCGGGTGGTCGCTGCAAAGCGTCATCAAAGCTTATTCTTCCGCTCCGCTGGACGTGACCGTTAACGAAAGTCAGTCGTTCACCCAAAAACCTGTTTATGTGAGACCGGATGTTCTTCCGGGAGTTCCTTTTTATCTGTATGGGTCTCAGTATCCGGGCGGAAAAATCATCAATAACACTCCGGATGGGCCGAACCTGTCTTGCGTTGGGCCGTTCTGCTTTCCTCCAACAGATGGGAACGGAAACGCTCTGCGAGCCTTCCCCGCGTCGCAGTGGGACTTCGCGGTTCATCGGGACTTTCCGATCCGCGAGTCGCTAAAGCTGCAATTCCGGGCGGAACTGTTCAATGTGTTGAACCACCCAAATTTTGCACCACCGTATAGTTCGCTCAATCTTGGTTTTGGTTCCAACGCGCAGTTCGGCTATTCGCTGACGACACTCGGACAGTACCTCGGCGGGAACAGCAGTGGAGGCGGTGCTCTTAGTCCGTTGTATCAATTCGGAGCGCCACGTTCCATCCAACTCGCAATGAAGGTGTCGTTTTGAACTCGACCGCTGGCAGGCGCCGCTCGATCTGGCGACGCTCGCCGAAAAAGCCGAGTCGCTGGTGCCTCAGGCTCGACCAGGATATTTTGCGATTGATAACGATCAAGCGTACATCTCTCTCCGCTTTCGCACGAATCCGGCCACGGGGCAGCCCTATCAGTCGGACTTTGATCACCTCATTCTCGATCCCTACACCGGACGTGAACTCGGCCGTTGCTGCGCGAGCGCAGACTGGCGCACCAACTTCCTGCCGTTCGTCTACAAACTTCACACTTCGATGGCAATGGGATCGGTGGGAGCTTGGACGCTCGGCATCGTTGCCCTGGTGTGGACTCTGGACTGCTTCGTCGGTTTCTATCTCACGTTGCCACGCGGACGCGGCGGGCTGTGGCAACGCTGGAAATACGCATGGCAGGTTAAGTGGCGTGCCAATGCATTCCGCATCAACTTCGATCTCCATCGTGCCGGAGGACTCTGGTTCTGGCCCTTACTGTTTGTCTTCGCGTGGTCGAGCGTGATGCTCTCACTCCGGCCAGTGTACGAACGCGTAACTGCCGCTGTTTTCGACTATCAATCTGACGATGTGGCGCTTGCCACATATACGCTGCCTCAGCCTCTCTGGAATCCGAAGCTGACCTGGCGTGATGCTCAGACCATTGGAGAACGGCTGGTCGCAAACATGGCGGCTGAGCGCCACTTCACGGTGACGCGTCCCTATGGCCTCGCCTACATTCCCGAATTTGGCGTCTACACATATGACGTCCGTGGCAGCAACGACATCCGCGGCCACGGCTGGGATACAGGCGTCTGGGTGGACGGTAACACGGGCGCGCTTCGGCAAGTTTTTCTACCCTCCGGCCAGCATGCCGGCAATACGGTCAGTACTTGGCTCTGGGGTCTGCACTACGGTGACATTCGCGATTTTCTCCCGTATCGAATTTTGGTGGCGCTATTCGGCTTGATCCTCACGATGCTCTCGATCACCGGAGTCTACATCTGGTGGAAGAAGCGAGCGGTTCAAAAGAGAGCTACAGAGCAGCGGAATTGGAGGCCCGGGACGAGTGGCCAAGGTGAACTCAGGAGGGCGGTTGGATGAATCTTCAAAGACTTATTCCGGTGGTTTGTTTCGGCATTCTGTTGACCGGTTGCCAATCCAGAACGAAGCATTTCAATCTCAAGGGTCAGGTGCTCGATAAGAAACCGGCTACGAACGAGATCACGGTAAACCACGAGGACATTCCGGGCTTTATGTCTGCGATGACGATGTCCTATTCGGTCAAAGATCAGGATGGATTCCGACAAGTCGAGCCGGGAGATGTCATTACTGCAGATGTAATCACGGCCAAGAATGGAAACGAATATTGGTTGGAAAACATTCGGATCACGGATGCGAGTGGCCGCAAGACGATAAAACCCGCTACCGTGCACCGCCTGGATATTGGGGAACGTGTTCCCGATCTGGCTCTGGTCAACCAGGACGGAAAATCTTTCCGACTGGGCGACTTCAAGGGCAAAGCAGTACTCATCACGTTCATCTACACGCGCTGCCCGGTGCCCACGTTTTGCCCGCGTCTAAGCAGCCAATTCGCGAAGATTCAAGACGATCTCGCGAAAACGCCCGTCGATTTCGCAAGAACGCATCTCGTCACAATCAGCTTCGATCCGAAATATGACACTCCGCCAGTGCTGCGGAAATATGGCCTTGCTTATCTCGATAACGATCCGGCCGGATTCTCTCATTGGGATTTCGCGTCGAGCAATTCGGGATATCTGCGTAAGATCGCCGATGCTTTCGGGTTGGAATACTTCGAGGAGGATAACCAGATTTCGCACTCGATGGTCATCGTCCTTATCTCGCCCGAGGGGACGGTTGCGAAATATTGGTCGACTGAGTGGACAACCGCCGAGTTGGAAGACGCGTTACGCCAGCAGGAAAAAGTGGGAGTGGTCCCCACACAGCCGCAGGGGCAAAGGAAGGCCGGATGAACCGAATCGCGCAATATGCGATTTTCTTCGCGAGTCTCTTCGCTTTCGCCTTGTTGAACACCGCGTGTTCTCCGAGCGCGTCAGCAGAGCGAGGTCAGGAACTGTTCGACGTGCACTGCGCTCTTTGTCATGAGGGGCCGACTCCCGACCTGAAAAAGCAGCCACCGCGGCTGGAAGACTTGTTCTCCGCCAAGCAGCTTCCGAGTGGAGCTCCAGCAACCGACGCGCAAGTCCGCAAAACAATCGTCGAGGGTCTGAGAACCATGCCTGCCTTCGACAAGCGACTCAATGAACAAGAGGTGGATGATCTGGTCGCATACCTTCACACGTTGAAGTGAGATTGGAATGCTCCGTCTTGTGCAAATCGTGTTTGTAGCGTTGATCGTCCTGAGCGCGGCATTCGCTTTGGAAGAGCACACGCTCACCGCCGAGCAGATGGGCCGGTACGACCGGCTAACGCACGAACTGATTGCTCCGTGTTGCTGGCGGGAGCCCATCGCGATCCATCGTTCTCAAGAGGCCCTGCAGATGCTGGATGAAGTCGAGAAGTTGGTTGCCGAGGGACGATCAGAACAGGAAATCAAGAGTCTCTACATTGCGCGATACGGCCCCAGAATTTTGGCCGACCCACCGGGAGTGTCCAAGTACTGGCTTTACCTACTCCCGTTCTCGCTGTTGGCGTGGTTCATGGTCGGTGCCGTATTTCGATTACGGTCACTCGTCAAAAGAACGGCGCCAGCACACTCGTCTGCGCCGCCGGAACTACTTGTACAAGTCAGGAAGGAAACGGAAAACCTATTTTGAGTTGGAAAGAGCAGGAAAACCAAGATCAGGAGGAATCAGATGACACAACGACGTGAAGTGATGAAAGCGATGGGCATAACTGCAATCGCAGGTCTCTGCGGAGTGTACCCGCGAATCGCGGCTGCACAGACGCCTAAAACAGGCGACAGTACAACAACTCCGTATACCGTTCCGCCTCTACCGTACGAGTATGACGCGCTTGAACCCTACATCGATGCCCAGACCATGCATCTGCATCACGACAAACACCACGCTGCCTACGTCAAGAATCTGAATGCCGCTTTGGCAGATCACCCGGACCTCGCCAAACTTCCCGTCGACGATCTGGTCAAACACTTAGATCGTGTTCCAGAAACGATCCGCACCGCCGTGCGTAACAACGGCGGAGGGCATGCGAACCATTCTTTCTTCTGGCAAGTAATGCAGAAGAACTCGCCCGGCCAACCGAAAGCAGAATTGGCCAAAGCCATCGATGCGCGATACGGCAGCTTCTCTGGGTTTCAAGAACAGTTCACGAAAGCAGCCATGAGTGTGTTTGGCAGCGGCTGGGCGTGGCTGAGTCTGGATGACAAACATCAGCTTTCGATTGAAACAAGTCCCAACCAGGAGAGCCCGTGGATGGCAGGGAGAACTCCGATCCTTGGTATTGACGTTTGGGAGCACGCCTACTACTTGAAATATCAGAATGTCCGAGCCGATTACATCGCTGCGTTTTACAAAGTAATTTCCTGGGACTTTGCGAATGCGCAATATCAAGGCGGTTTAAAGCATTGAAACCGAACTCGCCGCATCACAATGGGAGAGACATGAAAGATGCGCTCGTTTTGATCTGTGTATTGTTGATTGGCAGCTTGGCCGGAGTTCAAGCCGACGATCTGCACCTGAAACAGACATCAATTGTTGCAAAGGAAACCGATGGCAAGATTCTGAATTTGAAACCTTGGCCGCCGTTGCCGAATTATGAATCATTGGATGATTTCGGCCGCGGCTATTTTCCGCGGTCTGTCTACGAAGAGGCGCGTACGCAAAAGGAATTCGAGCTTCTCGAAATCACCTACGCGAGCGACGGGCTCCCCGTGCGCGGACTGTTAATCAAGCCGAAAGCGCCGGGCACGCGAAAATGGCCGGCGATCATATTCAATCGCGGAGGCAACGGCGATCTCGGACGTATCACGGATAACGGCCAGCCTTGCGGCGGCATGACAAATACGTCATGCCTGGACGTCGCCGATCTGTTCCTGCTCGCGAAGGCCGGTTTCGTGATCATCGCCTCCGACTACCGCTACCAGGGCGCTACGGTAAAACGCGACGAATGGGGCGGAATCGAAGTCGATGATGTTCTGAATCTCGTGCCGGCACTGAAGTCGCTCGATTATGTGGACCCTGAGCGACTGTACATGCTCGGCCTGTCACGAGGCGGCACCGAAACGTACCTTGCGCTCAAGAGAGGAATTCGAGTTAAGGCTGCTGCCGTCATCGGGGGAGTCACGGACGTGAAAGCGTGGGTGGACGCGAGACCCGAGATGGGCATCGTGGACGGAAATGAATTTATCGACGGCTTCGCTCACATCTGGCCAGACTATGAGCACCACGCCGAAGAACAGTACAGGGCACGATCAGCCGTGTATTGGGCCGACCAGATCAACGTGCCCGTTCTCATCCTCCATAGCCGCACCGACAGAATGGTCCCAGTAACTCAGGCTCTCCGCATGGCAGAAGCACTTCAGGAAAAGAGCAAGGTGTACTCCCTTCATATTTACGAGCGCGATGGCCATCCCCTGCAGCAAAATCGCGAGGATCGCAATCGCTTGATCGTCGCTTGGTTCAACGGCCCTAGCCAGGGCGGCCAGTAGTCATGCGAGTACGACTCTCAGATCTTGAGCCAGGCGAGGCGGCAGTAATTGAAGAAGTTGCGTTGCCCGAATTGGAACAACAGGTTCTGATCCGGTTCGGATTTTTCGACGGAGCCGAGGTTCGATGTTCGCGCCGTGCACCGCTCGGAGACCCCGTCGTCTACTCACTAGACGGGTCAGAAGTCGCCTTGCGCACTGAAACGGCGTGCCGGATTTTCGTTTCGACTGGTGAGAGAAAGGCATGCGAGCAAACGCGATGAATCAGCTTTTGCAAATCGTGCCCTCCTCGGCCGCCAAGTCCCGGCGACAAATTCGGACTGTGGCGTTGATCGGGCCGCCCAACTCGGGCAAAACCACTTTGTTCAACCGATTGACCAACCTCCGGCAGAAGGTCGGCAATTACCCAGGAATCACAGTTGAGCAGCATACGGGCGTAATGGCTGTGGGGGATCAAGAAATTACGATTGTTGATCTCCCCGGAGTGTACAGCCTCAATCCGTATTCCGAAGACGAGCGCGTTGCCGTCAACGTGTTAAACGGAACGATGGACGGGATGCCACGGGCCGAGGCCGTCTTGCTCGTACTCGATGCCACCAATCTCACCCGGCACCTCTCGCTCGCCGCACCAGTAATTGCTCTGGGGCTTCCCACACTGGCTTTGCTCAACATGGGGGATCTCCTTGCCAAGCGAAGCGGTTCCATCGATGCAGTGAAGTTGGCGAGTGACCTGGGCATCCCAGTGGCCATCGTTAGCGCGACGATGGGAACCGGCCTCGACGCCGTAAGCCGCTTCCTGCAGCAGGCAAACTCACCTGCTCGGACAACGCTGCCGATTGTCCAAGACGTCCGGGAGTGCCGAAAGTGGGCTGCTCGGGTCGCCAGCGAATCGGATTATCGCCCTCCGCTCTCGCCAGCGTGGAGTCGCCGCCTCGACGACATTCTTCTGCATAAGGTCTGGGGCCCTCTCGTCTTCATGATCGTCGTGGGAGCCGTTTTCCAGACAGTGTTTGGCTTGGGCCAACCGCTCAGCAATGCTTTGCAAGACCTTCTGACGGAAATGGCACAGAAAGCTGCACCGTTCATCGCAAACGGCTTTCTTCGCTCGTTGTTACTGGACGGCATCTGGAAGGGCGTCGCCTCGGTTTTGGTTTTCCTACCGCAAATTCTCGTCCTGTTCCTCTTTATTGGGCTGCTCGAAGACTCCGGTTATCTCGCGCGGGCGGCCCTCATTGCCGACCGCACAATGTCGTTCGTTGGCCTGAACGGAAAGGCCTTCATCCCGCTACTGTCTGCTTACGCGTGCGCAGTCCCGGCGATCATGGCGAGCCGCACGATCGAGAACAAGCGCGACCGTCTGGCGACGATCCTGATTGCTCCGTTCATGACCTGCTCGGCGCGCCTGCCCATCTACACACTGCTGATTGCCGCATTCATTCCCGAACGCCCAGTTGTCGGAGTCTTCCTGGGAACACGCGCTCTCGCCATGCTGTTGCTGTATGTGCTCGGCTTCGCCGCTGCGATCGGAACCGCGAAAATTCTGAAATCGTCGGTCCTCAAGTCGACTCCAGCGCCATTCGTCCTCGAACTCCCTGAATACCGCTGGCCGACGTTGCGTTCCATCGGCCTGCGCCTAATGGATCGAGGACGGGTGTTCGTGCAGCAGGCCGGAACCGTGATTCTTCTGGTTTCCCTGTTGGTGTGGGGGCTGACCAACCTTCCGCTCCACCAAGGTCACCCGCCAGCTTTGGAAGACAGCGTGGTGGCCCATCTGGGTCATTTCATCGAACCGGCCATCCGCCCGCTCGGTTTCAACTGGAAGATCGGAGTCGGACTTTTGACCTCGGTCGTGGCCCGCGAGGTCATTGTCGGAACTCTCGGAACCCTCTACGGACGCGATCCGCAAACACAGTCGGTCTCGCTTCAAGCAGCCCTTCAGCATGATCTGACGTTCTCAGGGGCAATGGCACTGTTGGTGTTTTTCGCCTTCGCGATGCAGTGCACGTCAACGTTAGCCGTGGTGCGTCGCGAAACCAATAGCTGGATGTGGCCGGTCATTCAGTTCATCTACATGACCGGAATAGCATTTCTTGCCGCATACATGGTGAATCAAACGATGGCTCTATTGCACTAGGGCCTAAAGCGGAGCTTTTCACGTCCATCCTCGATCCAGCGCAAGGAACCATAGCGAGATGTGCTGAACTTCGAATGCTGTAGTCCAATTATCATTTCTGACTGCTCTGAACGCGTCTAAAACTGGCCAGCGGGCCACGTTGAGCAGAGTGCGAACTAGGCGAGTGTTCGAGTAATTAAAATACAGTAGCCTGAGCTGATCCCCTGAGTGCCATGAAAGAGGCAAGTATGCGGAAATCAGCAAAAGGTTGTTGATAGATAATTATTTTGATTCTCGGCATCGGGCACTTGTGGAAAAAAACTGAATGAAAACTGAATGGAGGAGTTGCCTTTCTCGCCTCTTTCGGCATTTTCGCCCATCATAGAATCAACAAGTTACATGGAATGAATAGTCCACTGGGGAACAAATCCACCCCCGCAACCAATATTTGCGATTATTTAGGGCCGCTCGATCGAGTGGCCCTCTTCAATTTGTTCATGAACCCTTAGCCAGACTCTCATCTTATGCAGCCCGCCGAATTGGCCCACTCTTGGCGACCTCAGCGCATGTAGCCGCGCATTGACGGCACGCTTGAGCACACTTCTTCATCGTTTCTCCGTCGTATTTCCCGCACTCTGCCGCGCAGGCTGTGCATAGCTCTGAACAGATACTGCACAATCGGTCCACGAATCCGGAGCCACCCGTGAGCAGGGCCGCGCAGGTTCGACACAATTCAAGACATTCGTTACAAAGCCGGATACAGTCCCTCATCATGATCGGATCTTGGTCCAGCGACTCAGCGCGGCATTCAGTACACCAGCGGGCACACTGCATACAATCCTCTACACATCGCTCGATTATTGGATTGGAAATCATCATCGGATCCTCCATTCTTTACCGAACTTTTGCATATCCCTGGCTCGTCAACCACTCCTGTTGTATCGGTAACGATCCCAGACGTCGCTGTTTGCACCGCGGAAGAACTCGAATCATTCCACATCTGCCGCTTCAGAGTGAACATGTGTACGGTCGGCCGGCATGAAATCAGCTAAGCAGCTTCGGCTGCACGTCTCGCCTGCCCGGCCAAATGAAGCCGATGGCCGTGACCCCGCTGCGCACGTTACAAGTAAATCTGTTTTGCTAGATCCTGCGGGACATTCGGAGAGGGGGTAACTAAACCCGACGCCACCAACGACGAGTACACAGCTTGTTCCGCCGCAAACCAGTCAACCTCAGGCGAACCGAAGGGGCGCCCTCTCTGTTCCCAAAGCTTGTAAGCCAGTTTTGCCACGAACTCGTGCCGGTCCTCACCCAGAAAATCAGTGGTGAGCTGCACCGGTAGTTGCTTGTCGAGCGGTCGAGATTTTTTGGGCATCGGGGTTTCTCCACTCTGCATCTGCGGGAGCGTCTGATCGATCGTTACAAGATTCATCGCCAGGACGGTGCTTCGTGCCACAGAATGTACGGGGCCTCAAGCGGCACGAACGCTCCTGTGTGCTGCGGAACGAGGCGCGGCGTGTAATCGGTAACCGGGCGACCCGTCGGAACAAAAGTACTGTAGGTGAAGGCGCTGGTCGTTCCGGCCAGGCGTTCGCCACGATTCATAACCTGCATGATTGGGCCCTCGCCTTTCTGCGCCTCCGCGTACAGTTCTACCCTCACGGCATCGGGATCGATATCGTCAAGGAAAACTTGAACGTGAAATAGATATCGCTCTCCCTGCTGCTCCACGCTCGTGGGGCCGAATCGAAGCGCGGACCAATGTTTCGCCACTTCCGCTCGCCAGGCCACAAGATCGGCTCCCGCGGAACCTCGATTCTCGGCGCGGCGACGAAAAGCCGCTGCCGCCGAGAGATAGTGTTCTTCGGTATATTGGCGAACCACGCGATTGGTCGAAAACATTGGGGTCAGACGGGCCATGCTTTCGCGCATGCGGGCGACCCAGCCGCGTGGAATTCCCTGCTCGTCGCGGGCGTAGAACTCTGGGATGATCTCTCGTTCGAGCAGCGCATAGAGGTTCTCCGCTTCAGCTGCGTCCCAAGCGGGGTCGTCCCCATGTTCGCGCCCATCTCCGATTGCCCAACCTACCTGGGGGGAATACGCCTCCGCCCACCAGCCATCGAGTTCCGAAAGATTCAACCCACCGTTCACCAGCACCTTCATGCCGCTTGTGCCGCTGGCTTCCCAAGGCCGCCGCGGAGTGTTGACCCAGACGTCCACGCCCTGAACCAGATGCTCCGCCATGAGAACGTCGTAATCCGAAAGGAAGATAACCCGGGACCGAACTTCAGGGCGGCGAGCAAACTCAATCCACTCGCAGATCATCTCTTGCCCCTCGGCATCCTGGGGATGAGCCTTGCCCGCCAGTACAAGTTGAATAGGACGCTCTCGATTCATCAGGATGTTGAGTAGCCGCGCCGGATCGTGCAAGAGCAGGTTCGGGCGTTTGTAGGTGGCGAAGCGACGGGCAAATCCTAATGTCAGAGTATTGTCATCGAGTATCAGTGCGGCCTGCGCGAGGTCTTCCTGCGACGCTCCCCTGCCTGCGAGTTGGCGGCCGTAAAGTCTTCGGACGTACTCAACGAGGGTCTTGCGGCTATCGGCGCGGAGTTGCCAAAGGTCGGAGTCGCTAACCGCACGAATATTGCTCTCTGTGTCTGCCAGTGTTCCATGCCAGCAATGTTTTCCACACGTGAGCTCCCAGAGGCGGTCTGCCTCAGGAGAGTCCCAAGTGGGAGTGTGCACTCCGTTCGTCACATGCGTCACCGGTACTTCTGCTTCAGGCCAACCGGGAAAGAGCGGCTGGAAGAGTCGCCGGCTCACCTGACCGTGCAATTTGCTGACGCCGTTGATGGCACCGCTACCGCGGATCGCCAAATAGGCCATGTTGAACGGTTCGGACGAGTCGTGGCTATTGCGTCGCCCCAGCGCTAGAAACTCGTCCAGCGAAATCGATAGTTTCTCTTCGGAATACTTTCTGAGGTATCGCTCGATCAGGCTGGGAGCAAAGCGGTCAAAACCCGCCTCCACGGGAGTATGAGTTGTAAAAAGATTGCCCGCACGCGTGACGCTAAGCGCAACGTCGAATGGCGTGCCATTATCTTCCATGTAGGAACGCGCCCGTTCTAGCACTGCGAATGCAGCGTGACCTTCATTGAGATGGCAAACCTCGGGCCGCAATCCCAAGGCTCGCAGCAGTCGCCAGCCTCCAATGCCAAGGACCAATTCTTGTTTCAACCGCAACTCCGGACCACCGCCGTACAGTTCAGTCGTAATGCCGCGGTAAGCGGGAAGATTGGCAGGATCGTTGGTATCGAGCAAATACAACTTGGCCCGGCCCACCTGCACCTGCCAAACTCTGACCCATAACTTAAAGCCGGGCAAAGCGATGGGCAGGCGCAGCCATTCGCCGTTTGGCTCGCGCACGGGTCGAATCGGAAGCTGCCCGGGATCATTGAATGGGTACAAAGCCTGTTGATGGCCTTGTGCGTCGATTTCCTGCCGGAAATAGCCTTGTTGGTAGAGCAAACCAATTGCGGTGACCGGGACACCCAGGTTACTTGCGGCTTTGAGTTGATCGCCTGCAACATTGCCGAGTCCGCCAGAATAGATCGGCAGCGCTTCGCTCAACATGAACTCCATCGAGAAATACGCAATGATCGACACGCCCGAATGCGGATGGGCCTTTTGAAACCACCCTTCCGACTCTTCGGCGAACGTTTTCTCCTGGTGAAGATCAGCCAGCAGTTTCTGAAATCTCGGGTCGGCGGTAACACTCCGCAGCTTTTCCCGCGACACGGTTTGCAGAAGAACCCAAGGATTGTGCGTCAGTTCCCAAAGTTCGGGATCGATTTTCTGCCAAAGCTGATCCGCCGAGTGATTGAAAGACCATCTCAGGTCCAAAGCCAAGTCGGCAAGCGCATCGGAAATGGCTGGATCGAGGGGACGATCAGCGATGGTTTGATCAACCACTGTCGAGCTACTCATAAACTCACTCCTCT
>Ga0335071_10000212_pt1 | contig 68091 bp, 65 predicted proteins | sample Lox_Sample_15_FD_206724 | JGI IMG/M metagenome (GOLD analysis project Ga0335071, IMG submission 206724) | Soil microbial communities from Loxahatchee National Wildlife Refuge, Florida, United States - Lox_Sample_1.5 | ecosystem: Environmental > Terrestrial > Soil > Wetlands | place: USA... | reverse complement strand
GGAACCGTTGCCAGTCACATTCCATGGACGGTCTTGCACTCGGTGGTGCGGCAGGCGCGGTGTCCCGTGCTGAGCGTACGCGGCCGACATCTCAGCATCTGATTTCCGATCGGAAGTCGTAGAGCATAAGTCGCCGCCGACCTGCATTCGCAATTTCCAGTTTGGCGGGCGACTGGGATGGGGTCCCTCCCCCTTCCCGTCGTCAAGGTCGTCCGATCAATAAGTTGGATACGATTTCTCGTCTAAATAATGTCGAACAAAGGACTCACAGGCAGATGCTAAATTACCTGGAATCCAACCAGACTATTTGGTAGCAGCCGGCTTCGGCAGTGGCTTGCGTGGAAGCATCTGGTCGCGCATAGCAGCATCATAGACGTAGCCGGCGAGAATCACCGCCGCTTGCATCATGTCGTCACGCTGGATGCGCTCGTACACGTCCATGTTGGAGTGGTGGGTGCGGGTCATGTATTCGACCGGGTCCTGGATGAACTGGAAGCCGGGGATGCCGACGTCATCGAACGATTCGTGATCTGTACCGCCGGTGTTGCGGGCGGTGATGGTAGTCATGCCCAAGTCGTTGAAAGGCTGCATCCAAGCACTAAATATGGGACCGACTCCTTCATTTTCCTGCAGGTAGATACCGCGAATCTTTCCGGTGCCGTTGTCCACATTGAAGTAGGCCGAGACCCTGGACTGCTCGGGCTTGAGGACGAGTGGGGTATCGTTCTTGCGCAGCCACTCAGGCATGGCGAGTTCCTTGGGATCCGACGGCGGCTGGTGCGAGCCGAAGTGTTGTTTCACATAGGCGGCTGAGCCCAGCAGCCCTTGCTCTTCCCCGCTCCAGAGGGCAACACGAATGGAGCGCCGCGGCTGAAATCCGACGGCTTTCAGGATACGTATGGCTTCCATGACGATGGCGCTGCCGGCCGCGTTGTCGGTCGCACCCGTGCCCGCATGCCAGGAATCAAGGTGAGCGCCCAGCATCACAATCTCATCCTTCTTGTCGCCGCCCGGAATTTCCGCGACCGTGTTGTAAGCGCTTGCGTCGGAATCGTAGAACGTGTTGCGGACGTCTATCTCGAGCTCGACGGGGATGTTCTTTTCCAGCAGGCGCGTCAGGCGTCCGTAGTTCTCGATGGCCATGACTAGCGAAGGCACGCCAGCCGGATCGCCAGGTTCGTGGCTGGCACCTCCCTGCACGAAGACGAGTCCGTTATCGCCGCTGCGGCTGGGGTCGATAATCGCAGCGACTTTCTCATCCATCAGGTACTGATTCAGGGTCTTCTGGAAGGCAATACGCTGGGCGATTTCTTCGCGGCTGTAACGCGGCTTCTCGGCGGGAATTTCGTACTGGGCAAGATCGGCAAGTTCCTTGTCGTCGTAACGGCGCAGGGCGGGCTTTTCGCCGGGCTTGATCTCGCGCATCTCGCCGTTGAGCACAATCTTGCCTGCCAGTTGACCTTTGTATTTGTCTAGATCGGCCTGCGTCGCCAGCTTTGCTTTCACCACAGGCGCCCGCAAGATGCCGTTAGTGCTCACCGTCCATGCCTTGGGATAGGCCAGCATTGGAGAGGCTTGCGGCGCGACCATACGGACCTCGGTGTACTCGTTCGACCAGCCGCGGCCGAAGGGGAAGCTCTCGAGGTGGGAGTTCACCAGTCCCCACTCGGTGAATTTGTCGCGCGTCCAGTCGTTGGCCGCCTTCATATTGGGCGAGCCGGTGAGGCGCGAACCGATTACGTCCGTGAGCTGCTCTTCGATCTGCATGACCTGCGAGTGGAGGAAGCCCTCGTTACGGATTTCCGACATGGCTTCCCAGTTCACTGACTCAGTGCTGGGAGAAGGCGGTGTGGCCGCCGGCAGGCCAGCCGTGACGCTGAGTGCGAACGTGAGGACGATTGCGACCGGGCGCAGCAGAGAGGGGACAGTATTCATCTTCAGTGTGGATCCTTCAGGGGCGCGATGATCTGCGCGAAGTGAGTTGGTTAATGGAAGAGCATAACACTGCCGAAAACAGTAGTTGGACGCCGGGGCCCTGCAGCAGGCGGAACTGCGGGCGGGCGGCAAGTGGGCGATGACGAGGGCTGGGCCTCTGGCTGGCGGTGATTCCCATATTAGAACGACCAAATTGGGAAACTTTTCAGCCTGGGAACCCGAGGATTGCACCGTCAAATTCGCCTTTTATTCGTATGCTATTGACAGGCCTAGAGTTTCGGCGGGTGCAGGCATCGATGTGTAAGTGGTTCACAACGTGCACTTAAGGAGAGCGTAAGACAAATAAAAAGCGAAGCTACGACGGAGAGCAATGAACTGGTCAACGCAAGGCGCCAACCGACAGAGCAAGACCCAGGGTTTCACAGGCGTGCAGACCGTTCCGGCGACCATACTGTTGGTGGAAGACGAGCCCGCGGTGCGGATGGTGACGCGCGAAGCGCTGGAGCTGGCTGGGTACAACGTTCTGGAAGCCGACGGACCAGCGGCAGCGGTACGCATTGCAGGCGGCGGCACTACGGCCATCGATCTGTTGCTGACCGACATGATCATGCCAGGAATGAACGGCGCCGAGCTGGCCCGCACGGTGCGGCAGCGGCGTCCCACGTTGGTAACGCTTTTTATGACCGGCTATGCCGACAGCGAAGCTTTGCGTCTGGCGACGGTCGAGTTCAAGCGAAAGCACATCCAGAAACCGTTTACCGTTCACGGTCTGCTGGCGCGTGTAGCCGAAGCCCTGGCTTCGCGCTGGAACGGCGAGGAAGATCAACAGTCTCCGCAGCATCCCTCCCCCTAATCTCTCCTCCGCGAGGCTCCGTGGCCTCGATTCGAGAAACTGCGAATCGAGACCACGGGGCCGCCCGTCCAAAAGGCAGTGGCTAGCGGTCAATGAATAGCGGCTGGTGTGGATGGGGAAGAAGGATCTAGTTTCAAACTTCAGGCTTCGAGTTTACGCGTATGAGCGTGCCGCGTGTCACAGGTGTGACGCCTATAATCGAGGTATGGCACGTGGATGGGAAAGCAAATCAGTTGAAGCCCAGATGGAAGAATCAAAGGCGGCACCTGCACAAAATCGTCAGCCGACGCCCACTCCGGAAGAACGAAAGGGAGAACGCAAGAGAGCCGAATTGCACCTCTCGCGCCAATGCGTGGCGCAGCAACTGACGGCAAGCACCAACGAGCGCTATTCCGCCATGCTGCGGCAGGCGCTGGCCGACCTTGACCGGCAGCTCGAAGGCTTCGGCGGCTGACCTGGACAGGCCAACCGCGCTCCTCCGGCGCAAGAAGGGAAAAGGGGCGGCAGCCGATCGGCGGCCACGCAAACGATGGCCTGCCGCACTCCAACGACTGCCATCGTGCTCACGTCAGACGGTGATCGCGGTCACAGCATCACGGGTCACATACTTTCAGAATTGGCGTAGAGGTTAGGTATGCCAGTTCTCATCATTGCCGTCGTCTTCTTTCTGCTCTTCATCGTGATGGGCGTGATCTTGTTCAGCGCCATGGCCAAGGAGCACAAGGGACACTTGTTCAGCGGACGGTGGGCTGACCGACCGAAGGAAGTAAAAGCAAAGTAGCGTGGCAGATTCTTCGCGCATACGGATCCCACAAGACGCGCCTCAGGGGACCAGTTTGAGTACCGCGATGGGCCGGCCCTCTCACACGATTTGCATTGCCTTGGCGAGGCAATCTTCACAGAAGCCGCTGTCTTTAATGTCGATATACTCCACCGCGTGCGACGACGACATGGCGCATCGGTACTCCTGGCAGTGGGTGAGGTGCAAAGTGTGCCCGAGCTCGTGGACGGACTCGATGAGCAGCCGGTTTGCCAGCACGTCGAGGTCGGCTGGCAGACCGTAGAATTCCTGCGTGAGCCGATGGTAGGAGACAACCGCGCACGGGCCACCCATCTGCGCCTCGCCGAACACAAACGTCAGGATTGGGATGTAGAGGTCGCGCTCGGTGACGGCGAGCAGCCGCCAGGTGTCGCGCGAGACGAGGTTGTGCATCGCCGCCAGAATTTCTGATGAGTGAAACTGCTGCCGCTCGGCGTGCAGGGCGAACACGGGCTCAAGCGCAGGCGCAAGGATTTGCGCAGGCACGTGAAATTTATCGGCCAGCGCCTGGCGCAGCCACTCCAAAAGGTGTGCGTCGGGATTTCCCACCGGCAGTAGCTGCAGTTTCTTCATAGCGATTAGCCGTTAGCAACTAGCGATTAGCGCGTCCTGCTGGGAGCAATTTCCCGACCACTCTTGCTGAAGTACCCCAGGGAGGGGAGGCCGGCCCCTCGCATTTCAACCACTCGCGCCACGCAACGGCTAAAGTCATGCCCCTTCAAACAGACTTTTGAGCTAGTTGCTAATTGCCAGCTGCTCCTTCTCCTTGCGGCTCCAGCCGTACTTTTTAAGCTTGTGGTGCAGCGTGACACGGTCGATGCCGAGCACCTCGGCGGCGCGCGTCTGGTTGCCGCCGCAGTCTTCTAGCACGCGCAGTATGTGGTCCTTCTCGACGTCGTCAAGGCTGCGCGGGCCATTGAGGCTAAGTCCGTTGCGCGACTTGAGAGTGAAGTCTTGCTCCTTGATGTCAGGTTCCTGAGCGACGACCATAGCGCGTTCGACTGCGTTTTCGAGTTCGCGCACGTTTCCCGGCCAGGAATACTGCTGCAGCAGGTTCATCGCACTGGTGGTGATGCGCGTAATTCTCTTGTTCATCTCCTTATTAAACTTGCGGACGAAGTGGTCAACCAGCGGGGGAATGTCTTCGCGGCGCTCGCGCAGCGGCGGCAACTCGATGTGAAAGACGTTGAGGCGGTAGAACAGGTCGGGACGGAACTTTCCTTCCTCGATGAGCTTTTCGAGGTCCTTGTTGGTTGCGGCGACGATGCGGAAATCGACCTTGATGGTCTGGTTGCCCCCAACTCGAACGATCTCGCGCTCCTGCAGCACGCGCAGCAGGTCGGTCTGGGTTTTGAGCGAGATGTCGCCAATCTCATCGAGGAAGACCGTCCCGCCCTCGGCGATTTCGAATTTGCCTTTCTTGCGGTATTGTGCGCCGGTAAAGGCGCCTTTCTCGTGGCCGAAGAGTTCGCTCTCAAGCAGCGTTTCGGTCAGGGCACCGCAATGGATCGCGACCATAGGGTGATAGCGGCGATTGCTGGCGGCATGAATGGCGCGAGCGACGAGTTCCTTGCCGGTGCCGCTTTCGCCGGTGATTAGAACTGTCGCGTCGGTCGGGCTGACGGTCTCAATCGCCTCAAAGACGCGCTTCATCGCCGCGCTCTGGCCGATGATGTCGGCCGGGTGGGCAAGGTCAGCTACGGTTTCTTTCAGGCGAATGTTCTCCTGCTGCGTTTGCCGGTGCGACATGGCTTTAGCAACAAGGTGGGCGATCTCATCGGGGTCGAGCGGCTTGTTGACGTAGTCATAGGCGCCGTTCTTCAAGGCTGCAATGGCAGTTTCGACCGAGGCATAGCCGGTCATAATGATGACCAGCATCTCGGGCACGATTTCGTGCAGGCGGCGTTGCAGCTCAATGCCGTCGGTACCGCGCATCTTGATGTCGACGAGCGCAACATCGAAGGTTTGCTCCGCCACGCGCGTCAGTGCTTGATTGGCGTTCTCAGCGGTCGCCACCTCGTATCCCTCTTCGGAAAACCATTTGGCCAGGGAGTCGCGCACGCTCAGTTCATCGTCAACGATCAGAAGCCTTCCTTTGGTCATTCTATTTACCTCACCTCGGCCGGGGCGCACTCTGCGGCACTCACCAGCGTAACTCTCTGGCTGTCCACCGGCAGCAAAATCGTGAATGTCGTGCCCTGCCCTACCCTGGATTCGACAGCGATGCTGCCACCGTGGCGTTCGACGATAGTCTGGCTGATGGCCAGTCCCAGGCCGGAGCCACCGGTTTCCTTGGTGGTGTAGAAGGGCTCGAAGATGTGCGCGAGATGTTCGTCGGAGATACCGACACCGTCGTCGCGGATGATGAGTTCGACCGTCGTCGCAGAGCGCTGACGCGTGGTGATCCACAAGTTGCCGCCTTGCGGCAGGGCGTCAATGGCATTGATCACCATGGCCAGCACGACCTGCTCGATCTGGTTAGGATCGCAACGGACATTGGGCAGCTCGTTAGCCAGTTGCAGGTTGAGCTGGACGGAGGCCATGTCCATCTTGTGTTGCACGAGGCGGATGCAGCGGTCAATTACCGCGTTGAGTTCGCACCATTCCAGGTTCATGGGAGTTACGCGCGAGAAGGACAGCAGGTTCTTCACCAGCTCGCCGCATCGTTTACTTTCGCTGGCGATAAGATCGAGCGAGCCGACCATTTCGTCGTGCCGTGGCGCGGTAGAGAAACTGTTCTGGATCCACCGCTTCACCACACGAGAGTAGGTCAGGATTCCCGACAGCGGGTTGTTGATTTCGTGCGCCACGACGGCGGCCATCTTGCCGATGGTCGCCATCTTTTCCACTTGCAGCATGTGCTGATGCGCTTGCTTCAGCTCGCGAGTCTTCTCCTCCACGCGGTCTTCGAGCGTGTGCGCCCAGGCGGTGATTTCCTCCTGGGCAAGCTGCAGGCGGGCGCTCATGGCGTTGAAGGACTCCGCCAGATCGCCGATCTCGTCGTTGGACCGCACGGGAATCTGAAACCCAAGTTCGCCTTTGGCCAGCCGTTCAGTTCCGGCCTCGAGTTCGCGCAGGGGATTGCGGACTTCGGTGAGGATGAACAGGCCGCTCAGGAGGACCACCAGCAGCAAGGCGCCGCCGGTGTAGGCCAGCAAGGTGCGGCGCTCCTGGGCGAGGCTGGCGTCCACGGCCTGCAGCGACAGGTTGGTGTCGAGCACGCCGAGGATTTGCACGTTCGCCGGATGAGCATGGCAGGCAGCATTGGAACATGCGGGCTGGTTTTCGATGGGCGTGATGACGCCGAGAACGCGGGTGCCGTCGGCACGATAGATGCGGAACCGGTCCGAACGCTTGAGCCGCGCCAGCGGTTTGGCCTGCTCATGACAGGCGTAGCAGGCCTCGGCGTCCTTGTTGACTGTGTGGCCGACCTCGGCAGGTTGGGTAGAGTAGCTGACGACGCCTTCGGAATTGAGGATCCTCAGCCGCACGACTCCCGGCTGGTCGGCCATGTTGACCATGAGTTCGTAGAGCCCTGCGCGGTCGTTGTGCAGCATGTAATGGGAGGCGCTGCGGCGCAGCACCTCGCTCTGCCGCTCGGCGCTGAGCAGCGCAGTCGACTCCAGGTGTTGCCGATGCAAGCGGATGCTGAGGTAACCGAGCAAGGCGAAGATCGCAAGCCCGGCGAGGAGAATCGACAGCATCAGCTTAGCGCTGATGCTGCGTCCCAGCTCAACCAGCCACAGCGGTCGCCGGTCGTCGTCTTCGGATTGGTCAATCTCCCGCATGAACGAGTTCCGGCACCTCGGAGCGCACACCCTCCGGCTTCTTCCGTGCGGGTGCGTGTGCTTTCTCTTCAGGGAAGATCGGGAGATAGCGCGCTGCCAAGCCGAAGATGGCAAAGCCAAGAGCGACAAACATCGCAGTAATCACGACTTCCGTCCACTTCGGGCTGTAGCGCCCTCCCACCGCATTCTCCACGCCGGTGATCGTGACATTGAGACGATTGGTCACGAACCCCAGCAGGCTAATGACGGCAGCAAAATACAGGCCTTGAGCGCTGTCGCGAATCTTGCGGAACGACAGCATTGCCAGCGGAATCAGCACCGAGAGGAAGATCTCGAGCAGGAAAAAACGCTGTTCGTAACTCGGAATAAAGATGTCTTTGAGCACGCCACGGTGGAAAAAGTCTTCGAACTTGAGGATGCCGTAGATGGTCAGCACGACGATCAGCACGCGGCCCAGGTCGCGCAGGATCGGAAGTTCCAGCTCGCGGCCAAAATACTTCGAACTCATCGACGACTCAAAGATGATCATGGCCAGGCCAACGGCGATCGACGAAATGAAGAAGAAGACCGGCAGCAACGGGCTGTACCAGAGCGGGTGCAGCTTGTTTGGCATGATCATGTACAGCGTGCCAAGAGAAGATTGATGGAGCGTTGAGAGAATAACGCCGAGTATGACGAAGACGATCATCACGCTGCGCACGGCTTGCAGGGCCCACGTCCAGCCGATGCGTTCGAAGACGATGGGAGAAAACTCCAGCGCCAGAACCGTGGTGTAGAGCATGACGCAGTAGGCTACTTCAAACATCACCGAGTGCGGGTTGCGCATGATGAGCGGGTGCCAGATGTTCCACGGCAGCCCGAGGTCATACATCAACGCAGCGCACACCAGCAGGTAGCCCATAAAGGCAGTGAGGATGGTTGGGCGCAGAATCGAGTGCCAGCGCTTGATGTTGAGGATCTCGACCGCCGCGGTGAGCGTGAAGCCGCCGGCTGCAAGCATGACGCCGCACATCACGTCAAAGCCGATCCAGAGACCCCACGGAAACTGGTCGCTGAGATTGGTGGATGCGCCGAGGCCATAGCGAAAGCGGACCCATGTGGCATAAACGCCGGCCAGCATGATGACGACGAACACACCTTTCCAGAAAGTGAAGCGGAACTTGGTTGCAGGCATCGAGAGCGTCATTGAGCGCCTCCCTTTCCGTCATTGTGCCTTTCCTGACCTTCGGCTTCGGCAACTTCTTCGCGGCGGTGAGTGATCCAGTACACGCCGCCGAGCATCACGCCGAAGAGCGGCACGAAGTCGGGAATGCGGGAGAGCACCTGGTAGGTGTACATGGGCAGCGCCCGCTGGGTGAGGTCGTCGCGGTATCCAAAGTTGGTGAAGTCAACGGAGGAAAGCAGCAGGACGGAAGTGCCACCGACTTCGTTTTCGCCGTAGATATGCGGAACGTATTTTTCGGGGTTATCCTGGATGCGCTTGCGAGCTTCGTTTAGCAGCGACTCGCGCTCACCAAACTTGGTGGCTCCGGTTGGGCAAATCTCCGCGCATGCTGTGGGTTTGCCAGCAGCCACACGTGGCGCGCACATGATGCACTTGCGTACGCCAGGTACGGCCTTGTCCCACTCGTACTTCGGAACCGAGAAGGGACAGGCGGCCATGCAGTAGCGGCAGCCCATGCACTTATGCTTATCGTAGGTCACGGGGCCGAGCGCGGTCTTTTGGAGGGCCCCGACCGGACATACTGACGCACAGGCTGGGTCGTCGCAATTCATGCACAGCTTGCGCATGAACTTGTCGTCTTTAGCCAGGACCGTAGTGTACTTGTGCGCCGAGGTGTAATTCTGCTCGGCTATCTTGTCATCGTACGGCAGCCCGTTTTCCGTGGCACAGGCCTGCTCGCACTGCTTGCAATCGATGCAAAGTGTTGCATCGTATAGAATTCCGTAGCTCATGAATGACTCCAAGCGCGCCCGGGCTGTTGTCTGCTCGGTGGGTACGGCTGTCTGGCGGCTGCGGGCGGCGCAGGAAAGGGCGGAGGTGTCCGGCCTCGGACGTTGTGGCGCAACGCATCGAAGTGGGACCTTGCGCCCGGGTATGAAGGATGACACACGAGGAAGGCGAGCCAAGCAACGCTCGCCATGTCAAGAGGATAATCGCAGGAAATGAAAAATGAGTGCGGTGTCTCCTGCAGCCTGGCGCATTGAATTGGTGCGACGCAAACTGAGGGATCCGGGACTTGCTGCCGAAAAACACGGCCAACCCTGCTGCCATCGACAGAGACTAAAATTCCCTGCGGCGATGGCGCCGGAAAGGTATTACGGTATTGCGCAGAGCCTATACATTCAGCCGCCAACTGCACGGCATCAGGTGACTCGAATCCGATCCTTAAAATGCCCAGGACAGATTTGGTACCATCAGAAAGAGTGCCAAGGCCGTCAGTAGCACTACAAGCATTACTCTCTTCATTAATACACCGTTATCAGCGTCGGTATCTCGCAGCCGAACCGCACTTCGATCCCGGCAATCATCACATACGAAGCTCACGAACTGACTGCGTGGATCGATGAATCCGTCTGCAACTTCAGTTTGTTACAGAACATTTAGGCACTTCTGTGACGGATGTCACTTTTGATCGTGATGAATTTCGCAACGGGGTGCAGGGAGTTGCACAGAGGTAGGATCGTCCAGTGTGGTGACGGCTCCTCACGTTGCGGCAATTCGCCACAACGCAATTACCCGCCTACTCCATAAGTGATAAAAAACGCAGCACTTACTTCGCCTAATCACCGCTTGGCAAGGGGGTCAGCTTGGGCTCACGGTTCGGCCGATTACGCATCCGGCCTGGATTGAAGAAGTTCAGGATGGCGCACACCGTCCAATAGCCGAGGGCGATGCCAAAAACAAAGGAAGATAGGATGGTAAACAGCAACAGGAATGAGAGAAGGGCTGGTGTCATCTGTTTCCTATTCTACAGTTTACGAACGACGGCTGCTACCCCGACGCACACTCACTCTAGCGTGCGTTGACGCTGTTTGGAATTGGCAAATAAGATACAGGAGAGGATTTACGTCTTGCCGAGCCGGAAACCGTCTGTGGCGGCGCAGTCCAACTAGCGAGGCAGTAGCGTTGCGCTTACGCCTTCTGATCGCAGTTAGAACACCGATGGGACTTTCCAACATTACCGTCAGGGGTGCACGTCAGCACAACCTGAAGAACATCAGCGTCGAGATTCCGCGCAATACGTTTACCGTGATCACCGGACTCAGCGGGTCGGGCAAGTCGTCGCTGGCATTCGACACGATCTATGCCGAGGGGCAGCGGCGGTATGTGGAGACGCTGTCGGCGTATGCGAGGCAGTTTCTCGACCAGATGGAACGGCCGGACGTAGATAGCATTGATGGGCTGAGCCCGTCGATTGCGATTGAACAGAAGACAACGAGCCGCAGCCCGCGATCCACGGTTGGAACGATCACCGAAATCTACGACTACCTGCGGCTGCTCTACAGTTCGATCGGCGTTCCCCACTGCCCGAACTGCGGACGGGAGATTTCACGGCAATCGGCAGACCAGATTGTGCAGCACGTGATGGAGCTGCAGCCCGAGGAGCGGGTGACGATCCTGGCTCCGATCGTGCGAGGGCGGAAAGGCGAGTTCAAGAAAGAGCTCGACAAACTGGTGCAGCAGGGCTACAGCCGGGCGCGCATCGACGGCGAGCTGCGGCCGATCTCCGACGAAGAGGTGAAGCTCGACAAACGTAAGAACCACACCATTGAGGTGGTGATTGATCGTTTGCTGGTGAAGACCGGGATTGAACGGCGGCTAGCAACCGCTGTCGAAACGGCGATGAAACTGGCGAGCGGACTGGTGCAGGTCGCTGTGGTGGATGGCGAGGAGCGGCTGTACTCGTCGAAGATGGCGTGTCCAGAGTGTGGGATCAACTTGCCTGTGCTGGAGCCGCGGTCCTTTTCGTTTAACAGCGTATACGGCGCGTGTCCAGAGTGTAATGGGCTGGGAAGCAAGTACGATTTCGATCCGGTAAAAGTGATCGGCGAATGGTCGAAACCACTGCTGGAAGGCGGACTGGGTCCCGGATCGGCGTCGCAGAACCTGATTCACTCGCTGCAACTCGCAGCAGCTGCATACCGATTCGACCTGTCGAAGCCTTTTGAGCAACTACCACGGAAGACGCAAAACCTCATTCTATACGGGCCAGAATCAGGAGAGAAAAAGCGGGGAGGGTTCCTCGGCGTGTTCGCCTATCTGCGCCAGGCCATGGAGGAGAGCACCTCTGAAGGCTATAAGCAGTGGCTACTCGACCATATGTCGGCCACGAAGTGTCCGGCGTGCGAGGGAAAGCGTCTGCGACAGGAAAGTCTTGCGGTCAAGGTGAATGGCATGTCAATCGCCGACTTCACTGCTCTGCCGGTTGCACGTGCGGTGACCTCGGCGGCGAAGATCAAGCTCAACGAGCGGGAACAGAAGATCGCCGGACGTATCCTGCGCGAAGTTGCCGAGCGGCTGGGCTTCCTCAATTCGGTTGGGTTGGGGTATATGTCTCTCGAGCGCTCGGCGATGACGCTGAGCGGCGGAGAGGGGCAGCGCATCCGACTGGCCACGCAGATCGGCTCGAAGCTGCGGGGTGTACTGTACGTCCTCGACGAGCCCTCGATCGGATTGCATCACCGCGACAACGACAGGCTGCTGGATGCGCTGGTGTCGTTGCGAGACCTCGGCAACACAGTGTTGGTTGTCGAGCATGACGAAGACACGATCCGGCGGTCGGACTATGTGATCGACCTCGGACCGGGTGCTGGGCGGCACGGAGGAGAAGTTGTGGCCAGCGGGACACCGAAGCAGATCGAGGAATTTCCGCGCTCCCTCACGGGGCAGTACATATCTGGCGCAAAGAGGGTGATGTACCGCTACGACCGGCGGCAGGCGAACGGGAAGGCGATCACGATCCTGGGAGCATCCGAGAACAACCTGAACCATCTCGACGTGACGTTTCCGCTGGGCGTGATGACGGTAGTCACCGGTGTTTCTGGCTCGGGAAAATCGACGCTGGTGAACGACATCCTTTACCGCGCGCTGGCGAAGGCGCTGTATGGTTCGCGCGAAGAAGCGGGCGCCCACAAGGCAGTCGCCGGAACAGAAAACATCGACAAGGTCATTCGCATTGACCAGTCGCCAATCGGGAGGACACCGCGGTCGAACCCGGCAACGTACACCGGCGTGTTCACGCATATTCGCGATCTGTACGCTATGCTGCCGGAGTCGCGCGAGCGGGGCTACAAAGCGGGGCGCTTTTCGTTCAACGTGGCAGGCGGCCGGTGTGAAGCATGCCAGGGTGACGGGCAGCGTCGCATTGAAATGAACTTTCTACCCGACGTGTACGTGCAGTGCGAAGTATGTGGCGGCAAGCGCTACAACCACGAGACGCTGGCCGTGAAGTATAAGGGCTACTCGATCGCGGATTTGCTGGAGATGCCTGTGGCGGACGCGCTGCCACTGCTGGAGAACATTCCGCAGATCAAACAGAAGCTGCAGACGCTGGTCGATGTGGGACTGGGGTACATTCACCTGGGCCAATCGGCCGTAACGCTGAGCGGCGGCGAGGCGCAGCGCATCAAACTGGCGCGCGAGTTGAGCAAGCGGCAAACAGGCAAGACGCTGTACCTGCTGGATGAGCCGACGACGGGATTGCATTTCGAGGACGTCAGCAAACTGCTCGAGGTGCTGCACCGGTTAACTGACTTGGGCAACAGCATCATCATCATCGAGCACAACATGGACGTGATCCGCAACGCGGACTGGATCATCGACCTGGGGCCGGAAGGCGGCGAAGACGGGGGCCGCATCGTGGCGCAAGGCACGCCGGAACAGGTGGCGCGAGTGAAGAAGTCTTACACCGGCCAGGCGCTGGCGAAACTGCTCGGCTGGAATGGGAAGGGTGCGTGAGTCCAATCGAAGAGCCTGAGCAGAGCAATCCGGCCCCGCCCCCAACGCCGGTTTCAAATATTCCATCAGCGGAGGACGGACCGCCCACAGAGTTCCCTACTTTTGCAGCCAGCAGAACGAACTGTCAATCGGAACCGCCGGTTTATCCGCCGTGGTCGTGGTGGGACATGGTAGCGGTGGTGGGATTCACCGTGGCAACCATTGTGCTATTCAGCGCCATTGCGCTGGGTATCGCACACCTTTTCACGGCCAGCCGCAAAGTGCCTTTCGGTGAACTGGCGACAAGCACCGCCGTCCTTATTGGCGGACAAGTGGCGGCATATCCACTGGTGATCCTGTTCATGGCGCTGGTGGTGCGTAACAAGACCGATGAAGGCTTCTGGCGGGCGATACGCTGGAACTGGCCGCCGTCGGCGGCGGGTTTCCTGATCGCCGGAATGGCGTTTGCCTTTGCGATTGAGTATGCATCGCGATGGCTGCCGATCCCCAAGTCGCTGCCGGTGGACCAATATTTCAGCGAAATCACCGGAGCATATCTGATGGCAGCGTTTGGAGTGACGCTGGCGCCGCTGTTCGAAGAGCTCGTGTTTCGCGGAATGTTTTATCCGCTGGCGCGTAAGTCGGCAGGTGTGGCGCCGGCGATCCTGCTGACGGGAACGTTCTTTGCAGCCATTCACGGCACACAGTTGGGGTACGCGTGGGCGCCGCTGGTAAGCATCTTTGTCGTGGGAGTTGTCTTTACGCTAGTGCGGGAGCGAACCGGGTCGGTGGCAGCTTCGTTCGCGATGCATTGCGGCTACAACCTGACGTTGTTCGGGCTGCTATGGGTGAGCAGCGACCACTTCCGTCACCTCGAAAGGCTGATGGAGTAACGGTGCTATCGTTGAAAGACATGACCACAGCGCGAGAAGAACTTCTGAAGACGCTGGCCGTGAAGTCATTCCGATTGGGTCATTTCAAGCTGTCGAGCGGGGAGACCAGCGATTATTACATCGACTGCCGACTCACCACGCTGGACGCGCAAGGTGCAGTGGCCACGGGTGGCGCGGTGCTCGATGCCATTGAGCAGAGCGGCTGGAAAGTAGCGGCGATTGGCGGACTTACGATGGGCGCGGATCCGATCGTGGTGGCGACGTCGGTAATCAGCGCGCAGCAGGGACGACCGATCAACGGGTTTCTGGTGCGCAAGGCAGAAAAGACACACGGCACCGGGCAGCGCATCGAGGGCTTTCGCGAGAAGGGCGCTCCGGTAGTGATTGTCGATGACGTATGCACCACGGGGGCATCCACGGTCCAGGCTATCGAAGCGGCTCGCGATTTTGGATTCATCATTGCAGGCGTGCTCTGCCTGGTGGAACGGCAGGAGGCGGGTGGACGCGCAAACGTCGAAGCGGCTGCAGCTCCGGCGCGATTTGTGGCACTGTTTACTGCGAATGACGTGCGCGCAGAGCACTTAAAGGGCGCCTCAGCGAAATAGAGACATGATCAAAACACTGGAATGGACCGATGCTGGCGTCCGCTTAATCGACCAGACGAAGCTGCCGACGGAAGAGCTGTACGTCACCTGTAAGAACTATGAAGAAATAGCTGACGCGATCCGCACGATGATTGTGCGCGGGGCACCGGCGATTGGCGTAGCGGCGGCTATGGGCGTGGCACTCGGGGCGAAACAATCACCCGCAAAGACGCTGCCTGAGTTTGAACGCGAGTTCGATACGATTTGCAATGTGCTGGCGAGTACGCGACCAACGGCGGTGAACCTGTTCTGGGCCATCCGGCGCATGCGCGTGAAGTTCAACTCGCTTCGCGCGCGACCGATCGAAGAGATCAAAGAAGAATTGGTTGCCGAAGCGCAGCGCATGCACGTGGAAGACATTGCGGCCAACAAAGCCATGGGGCGGCACGGAGCGGCGCTATTGCCTGAACGCGGCGGAGTGCTGACACACTGCAACGCCGGCGCGCTGGCGACTGCGGGATACGGCACGGCGCTAGGCGTAATTCGCGCAGCAGTGGCGTCTGGCAAGCAGTTGAACGTGTTTGCTGACGAGACTCGGCCGTTCCTCCAGGGCTCACGCCTGACAGCGTGGGAGTTAATGAAGGACGGAATCCCGACGACGCTCATCGCCGATAACATGGCGGGCGCGATGATGCGCCTGGGTAAGATCGACGCGGTAATCGTGGGCGCAGACCGCATCGCAGCGAACGGCGATGTGGCAAACAAGATTGGAACGTATAGCGTCGCGGTGCTGGCAAAAGAGCATCGGATTCCGTTTTACGTGGCCGCGCCAATTTCGACCGTGGATCTAAAAACCGGTGATGGAAGCGGGATTCCGATCGAACAGAGGGCTGCGAGCGAAGTCACCCATCTGGCGGGCCGGCAGATTGCGCCGGACGAGGTGAACGTGGAGAATCCGGCATTTGACGTAACGCCGAACCGGTACGTGTCCGCGATCATCACAGAGCTTGGCGTCGCGCGCGCACCATACGAGGAGTCGCTGGCGAAGCTGGTTAACTCTCGAGCACAATCGAGTTAGCAGCGCCAAAACGCCCGCGAGAGCGCCTTCTGGCTGCGCAGGAATGCGGACTACCGCGGCTCGATCGACTGCGGCTGATTGGGGAACGGCAGAGGCTGCTGCTGCGGGGTGTTTGGGTTGAAGGGCTGGCCGAACGGTTGCTGGTTAGCCGGATTGAGTTGCTGCTGCAACTGCTGCTGCTGTTCCTGCAAGCGTTGCAGGTCCTGCAGCATCTGCTCTGGCGTGCGGTTTCCTGGGTTCGTCCCTTCCTGCTCCCCGTTCTCGGCTCCGGGAATAGTTTGCACCGCCGGTTGAGGTTGAACCTGGTTGTCGATTTCCGGCTCGTTCTGCGGGTACTCGTCGTCAGGGGGCTCAATGCCCTGCTGCTGAGGTTGCGGGCGAGCGTTGTTTTGCGCCATTGGAAACTGACCATTGGCGGGCGCATTGGTTTTCGCCAACAGAATAATTTTTTGCACCGCACCTGGATTGTTGGGCTCGCCGAGAATCACGTAGTTGAATTTCGAACCGTTCAGGAGTGTCGCGAGAACGCTTTGCGGCCGCCCCGGACCGATCGTGCTAGCAACACGTTCGCTGCCGCCGCCGGGAGGGATGTCCACCGCAGCGCCGGTTTTCGACTGAACCGACTGCAACACCTGCGACAGAGTCGAGTTGGTGGCGCTGATGGTCAGAAGACCGTCTCGATAGGTGACCAGCGGTGGCGTGGGCGACTGCTGCTCCAGGGTCGGTGGCGGAGGCGGGACCTGAGGCACTTCAGAGGCACGCACGGCCTTCTCATGATGGGCCGCCGGTTTGGTTTTTGACTTCCCCGCGGCCACTGAGGAATGACTACCAGACTGGTGCGGCGGAGGCGGCTGCAGAGGATTCTGTGCAGACAGCCACAGAGTCGCGGTCGCACTACCCGCGACGACGAGTAATGCCATTCTTGCGATTGGGCCAAGGCGTACCATAAAGACGGATGAACGACTCGCGATTCCAATACCTCCGCACGGCCTATTCTAACGCTGTGGGCAGAATCTTGTTGCTGGAAGACGGGCATCGACGGAGCCGTTCGTCCCAAGCTGACACGAACAGTCCGTGGCGTCATATCGGAACATCGAAATGCGATTTTGGGTAGGAGTTTGGTTCTTTGCGCTGGCAATGCTCGCGGGCGGATTGGCGCAGGAGTGTTTGTCGGGTTCGGAGATTCCCGCAGCGACTGCGACAGCAGTGACGACAACGGCACAGCGGTTCTACGACTTGTCGGCGCGCGGAGATGTCGCGGCATTGAAGTCGGAGGCAATGCCCGAAGTTGAGGCAAACTTCGGGGGCATCGAGCAGGCGGTCATCGGCTACAAGTCACTGTTCGCGGAGGCGCCGCCGTCGGACACCCGCATATTCGTTCTAGACGCCACCAACTCCAAGACGAACTGGCAGCGAGCGGACTTTTACTGCGGTATTTACAACTCGCCGGACCGGGTGGGCATTTCCATCCCCAACCTGCCGCCGGGGCGATATGCTCTGACCATTGCAAAGTCAAGGGCACAGGACCCGGTAACGCTGACCATGATTCTTCAGGATGCGGGCGACAATTCCTGGAAGCTGGCGGGGTACTACGCGCGGGCAAATTCGCTGGCCGGACATGACGGAACCTGGTTCGAAGACAAGGCGAGAGAATATTTGGCCCGGAACGAGCGGCTGAATGCGTGGCTCTATTATCTGACAGCGTGGGACCTGCTGGCGCCGGTCGACTTCATTAGCACGCCGCAGCTCGACAAGCTCAATGACGCGTTGCAGGCGACGCGGCCTACCGATGTGCCCACGACTGCGGTGCCCCTCGTTCTCAGCTCCGGCGGAAAATCGTTCAAGGTGGACGACTTCTCGGTGGTGGCGGTGGGTACAGAGTTCTACATTCAAGTGAAATACGACGCCGGAACTAGGAACGATCCAGCGTTGCTGTCGCAGGACAATCTGGCATTGATGAAGGCGGTGTTGGCGAAGTATCCCGAACTGCGGAGTGGTTTTGGGGGAGTGTTCGCGCGTGCCACCTACGGCGGTGGCCGCGAATTTGCGACGATCACGGCAATGAAGGAAATTCAATAATCCATTGAGGACGAAGGATATCCAAGATTTTGCTGCAATCCGGTATTTCACGGCAACGCGGCGACAGAGTCCGCATAGCGTGACTCGACGAGCCAGACGAATCGTCGTTCACCCGCGACTAAGCTGCATGGAGTTCAGCCACAACTTGCACAATGCGACTTGCACGCCGCGACAAACACCATCGTCAGAAATAAGACTGAAGCCAGTGGTTGAATCACGATAGTCGGCCGCTGCCTTGAGCAGAGCCGCGCCTCCGTGTGTCGCGCGGGTTCGGCTCACCCAGAGCGGGAAGGTGACCGCCCTGGAGGCACTCTGATTGACGACATCGATACTGACATATTGATGAGCTTCTGCCTTGGCTTACCCAGCGCCATGGGTTTGATGCCATTCGCGAATACGGCCGTACCGTGCCAACCGGAAGAGCCGCGGACAGTGCTTCCGGTTCCCTCGGTAAACTGTCTGTGGGCTAAAGCAGTCTGTGTTGCGGCGGGAGTCCGAGCGAGTGTCACCGACACGAGCACAGAAAGAGAGGAGTTCGCACAAGGTTTCTTGAGACGGTTCTACGCTCTCAACTCAGTCAAGATCGGCAACAGCGAGGTTCACAGGGAAGGCAACCTCCAGTCCTTTCTGCCGATTACCCTCGGGCGAAGGACAATTGAAATCAAAGGACTTATTGGCTTCGTTTCGTAAAATTGTCGGGCTCTGCTGGGATCTGACAGATCCGCGGCAGGCACACACCAGGCACACACGTATGCGTATGCGAGCCTGAACAGATCCGCCCACGTCCGTTCTGAACACGACAAGGTGAGTGAAATTGTGCGTCCTCCGGCTTACTGGTCAGTCGAAACCTGAGCGTAACCGGAGCTGGGATGTGTTCACCCTGGCGCGCCCGCTGAAAGCGCTCTCGTTGGTTCATAGCGTGAGCCAGTTGACGCTGAGTCGCCGTTTCGTACCGCAAGATTAAGATTCATGTCGGGTGCGCCGGGCAACGAGATGTGCTCCGCGAGCATAGCTAAGCATGCGTAAGTGGCCCACCAGTTCCTTCATTTTCCCCGCCCAGTGCGTATGTCAGATACGACTTTTTCCTTGTCTACCTCAAATGCGAGCGCCCGCCGGAACCTCCAACAGCATAATGCGAACTTTTCAACCAGCAGATTTTCGAGCTCGCCCACCGGCGCAAGCTCGTGTTGAAGGGACAACACCATTTCTTCGAACTGCTCAGCATCTTCGATGCCATTGCCGTCCTTTACGAGTGCAACGGAAGTGAGGATTCCGTGTCGGATCGCATTAGCTCGCGATCGCTTCTTACCCGCCGGCGACTTCGGCCCGGTAGACTGCTTTGCATTGCGACGGTTGCCTCGAGCTTGGCTGCTGAGATTGGAGTAATATCGGCGCGTTCCGCCACTGGTCACCCTCAGACTTCATCCTAGAGTTAAGCGAGATTCTCCTTTTGTTCGCCAATATATAGTTCGTACAACGCGCCTACAAGGTAAACAGGCGAAAGAGGTAAACCCGATCCCTCTGTGCAACGACCTTTTTGACCAATAAATCTGACCATGGTATGATTTACTAGTCATTAGGATAATGCATGGAAGAAGTTGCCATTTCGGAGTTCAAAGCGAAATGTCTTGCCCTGTTGGAACGGGTACGACAAACGAAGAGGCCCCTTCGCATCACGCGCTTCGGAAAGCCTGTAGCGGAAGTCATACCGCCTTCGCCGGCTGCCGAACAGAACCAGTGGATCGGCTCCATGAAGGACTCCATGAAGATATTGGGCGACATTGTTGCGCCTGTGGTCGATGAGGCAGACATTCAGGCATTGCGCGAATGAAGCTACTGCTCGATACCCATGTCTGGCTCTGGGCTCTGCACGAACCGTCGCAGCTCAACCCGCGAGTCCGGTCGGAGCTATACGATCCGGGTAACGAGTTGTGGCTCTCTCCAATCTCAACTTGGGAGGCGCTGCTACTCAATGCTAGGGGCATGGTTCGGCTCCCCGACAATCTAACAGAGTGGGTGGCGAAAGCTACGGCACCTCTTCGAGAAGCGGCTTTTACCCACGAGATCGTAATGGTCGCCCAACAACAGCCACTGCCACACCGCGATCCGGCAGATCGGTTTTTAGCGGCTACGGCTCAGATTATGGATCTGACGCTCGTCACCAGCGACGAGCGTCTGCTGGGGCTGGGGACAATCCGGACCATGAGGAACTGAGAACGCGGGTCTGAGCACTGCCAGACGACCGCGAGCTTCCGCGCTCGGGAGAATAGCGAAGCGTACTCGGTGAAAGCTCCTGAGCACTCTTGGCATCGGCATTTGCTCGGTCGAGGAACTCTGCAGCAAAGCAGATGGCAATGGAAGTGGCTCCGGCCACATCGTGCGCGATCGCTTGTGCCTGATCATTCAAGAGCATCAACTCGATGCCGCGCTCGTCAAGGCTTATGCCCTGGACTTTTGTGGCGCTAGTGCCCTCAAGGACGCTACCGCGAAATGGTCGAGAAGTTCGTCGAGCACCTCGCCGAACGCTCTGAGCGCGACCGTGACAACCTGCTCGGCCAGCTCCACAGCTATCTGATATCGATTCACGAACACCTGCCTCGACAAATCAGGAAGGACTTGGGCGAGGTGACCGGACGAAGGGATTGTAGCTGGGCAAGCTGGCACGCAGGCAGGGGCAGCAGTTTGGAAGTGCCACATGTGTGCACAAGGCCCGCCACATACCGAAGGAGGAATTCCGAAGGGAGGTTTAGAAGGAATCGACGGGGAAGGATTCGGAGCTCTCGCAGCTGATCTACTTCAAGCTCTACAAGAGCCAAGTCTCGTTCATCGAACAGGTCATCGAAACGGCGGTCCGGATACTGGGCTCGGACAAAGCACGCGGTTGCTGCCTGGAGATGATCTGCGCCCACTTCCTAGCCGGGGCCAACTCGGGGGCAGCAATCCGCAACTTCTGCCGAGGACTCTCTCCCGGTATTTTCGCTTCTTTCCAGACAGTCAGCAGCAGGAGCTGGTGGAGGGATTGGCCCGCAGAACCTCATCAAACCCCTGGGACGCACAAAAACGCGCCACAGACTGAATTCGGAGAATTACCGGAACCTACGCCACCGGGTACTTGAACGCGACGGCAGCGATTTTGAGTCTGCGGCAGCATGTGTCAACTACAAGTACACCCTAGGAAGTTGCGCAGCCTTTCCGGCGATGACACAGATGAGAACCTGATCACACTGTGCGCCCTCTGCCATGCCAAAATTCATCACTCGGCGTAGCTCGGATTCTCTTTTAGAAGAAAGAAACATGGGATAAAGGGGGAATTAGAGACGTGCAGCAAATTCGGGAGGGCCGATGACGCGGAGGCCCGAAGAGGAGACCTCAAGGCGCAGCCCGCACTTGCAGATCAATGACTCGTCGAGCCGCTCGCCGCATCGGCACATATACCCGATTCGCCGCGCCGGATTTCCGACAACGAGGGCGTAGGGCGGTACGCTGCGCGTCACCACGGCACCGGCACCGATGAATGCGTACTCGCCGATGGTTACGCCGCAGACGATTGTAGCGTTCGCTCCAATGGTTGCTCCCTCGCCAACGATTGTGGCGACAAACTGTTGCCGACCTTTCTTAATTTCCGCTCGTGGGTTCAGGTCGTTGGTAAAAACGGCGTTCGGCCCCACGAACACGTGATTTCCGAGAGTGACGCCATCCCAGATTGCGACGCCGTTCTTAATCGTCACGCCGTCACCGATCACGACGTTCGATTCAATGAACGCATGGTCACAGATGTTGCAGCTCTTGCCGATTATTGCGTCCTTCATGACATGCGCGAACGCCCAGATGCGTGTACCCTCACCTATCGACTCTGTCTCCACCAACGCCGCTGCATGTGCGAAGTACCCAGCCATTTACAAGGCCTCCTAGGCGGAAGATTTCGCAACTCGATCGAGATTGCCTGCTGGCCGCGCTTCCTGCACAGTCTCGGGAGCAGCCTTTAGCACCACTGGCACCTCAGTCGACGCGGTGATGCCGTCAGTCAAGTCGCTCAGATCTTCAGCCGCCAACTCCTCCGCTTCGAGAATCTGCTCAATGGTGATGCTCTTAGCAAGTTTGCGACAGTTGCGCGAGATTTGTTCGCCCGCAACTGTGTACCACCGATAGGCGTACACAGCGGCGTTGGGATCGGGGTTGTAGCGATCGTGATACTTCGCCAACATGACTTGTGCGCTCAACACGCCCTGCCTGGCTGCACTTTCGCAAGCTGCCATGGTGCCCTCGTCGCGGAGGTTCTCGTAAGCACGATGGCTGAAGAAAGGAGTCGCCGCAGACCGCGCGTCTTTATCGCCGCTGAGCGTCATCAGCAGAAGTTCAACTCTGCTTGATACCCCTAGTTTGTCGAAGACGCGGAATAAGCAGTTCTTAACCGTATGCTGGCTTAAGTGGAGGCGCTTGGCGATTTCCTGGTTCGACAGACCAGCGGCAACGCCGCGCACAACTTCCATCTCCCGCTTGGAAAGCAGATCTAAGCCGCGGGCGTCGACCGCGCGAATTTCGTAGATCGAGGCCAAAGCCCCAAGGAGGGTGTTGACCTGGCCTGTGTCTGCCCAGACCTGGCCTTCGTAAACCCGGCGAATACACTTGCTCAAGGTCGCCACCGAGTCGTTCTTGCTGAACACGCCTCTGGCGCCGGCGCGGAAGGCCTCCAAAATGGTCTCATTCTGCGAGCCGTCCAGAAGCACAACGGCCTGTAGCCCGGAATATACGGCACGCAGGCCGCGCAGCAATTCGATGCCGCGCCCAGGCCGCTCGCCCAAGTTAGAGCTGATTACCAAAACATCGCAGTTCGCCAGCTCAGGGCATCGCGAAAGCCGCTCGGAGTCGGGAGGCACCGTCGTCACTTGCAACCGTTCGTCACGTTTCAACGCATCGGCAAGCAACTCGGCGTATACCCTGGTTCCATCTACTACGCAGACACGAATGCTGTCGAGGGGCAGATCATGGCGCATGATGATCCTTCTGTCGACTCCCTATCGATGGGGGCGAAAGGGGTCTTGCAAAAATCAAGAATCCGATCCGGTGCAACTCTAGGTTGCAAGTTACATCACATCCGCAACTGAAGCAAGATTAATTTGTGTCATGCTCAGAGCTCGACGTTAGTGGCAGAATATGGCGCTCTGGTGTATGGGCGACGATTCGATGACTACAGAACACTGCGGCCAATCTCCGCTACAAAAATCGGACCCGACAATACAAACCCTTTTAAATGATTGAATTATTGGTAGTGCGATTCTCACGAAAGGGGCAGAGTTTGGGAAGCTGTAGGTGCCATTTTCCCAAACTGAGACCGACAGGCAACTAAATCTTCGCTCTTGGCGCGAGAAAATCTTCTCATAGCCGAGATTACCCACAGTAGAGGACTGTGCTCCTAATACCTCCTGGTAAATGTGTCGCCGAGTTTTTGTGCCTCTTGCGGGCTTCTGCAACTCGCCCTACAGTTCAACCACCGCTGCAGGGGACTGAGCCCCAGCCGAATGAGTCAATGGCTCCAGTGCCCGTCGACTCTGGTATTGCGCTCCTAACTTGTAGCGAGGCGTGCGGCAGCGCCACCCGAATCGTTCACCCGGTCGGTGGGACTGAAAGGGCGAAGCTATGTCAGCCAGCACACTCAGGCTTGAATCCACTGCAGATCTCCCATTTGCCAACCTTGGTGAAGACGCGTCATCGGAACGCTGGTTTGCGGTGCACACCCGTTCACGCCATGAAAAGCTTGTGGCACAACAGTTTGGGGAGCAAGGGGTTACGAGCTATCTGCCGGTGGTAAGGCAGGTGCGGGTCTGGTCTGACAGGCGCAAAATTGTGGAACTGCCCCTGTTCAGCTGTTATGTGTTCGTCAAACTGTTACCTAACCACGAGCAAAGGCTACGTGTTCTGCGCGTGCATGGCGTCTTGAGCTTTGTTGGTACTCCGAACGGTGTCGGTCTCTCAATTCCAGAGGAACAGATCAACGCGGTTCGCATCCTTATCGAGAAAGAGCTGGCGGTGTCGTCGCATCCTTTCCTAAAGATCGGGCAGCGAGTTCGAATTAGAAGCGGCGCGCTCAATGGCGTTGAAGGAATTCTCGTGTCGCGAAGTGGCGAGCGCGCGCTGGTGATTTCCCTCGATGCCATCCAAAAGTCCCTCAAGGTACGAGTCGAGGGATATGACATCGAGCCCGTGTAGCGTCTGCTGTTTCCTTACAGTCAATGTCTCTTCAAGCTGCTGTTGTGCCCGCGCGGAAGTCTGCAGCGTTAAGGGTGCTAGTAGTGTGTCGCGAATCGGCAGTAGTTGCACTATTGTGGGCAGCAGGAGAAACAAGCGGCTGGGAGTTGGAGAGTGCCAGCAGCGGATGGTCTGCGATCGAACGGCTTCAAACTGGGGTCACTCCGCACTTGCTCCTTCTGGACCTGGCTCAAGGCGACGAGGACGGTCTCCACTTCCTGCGATGGCTGCGGCGCCTACGCCCGGAGCTTCCGATCTTTGCGCTTTGCCGGTCGGATGACCCGTTCACCGCGGAAGAGGCGCTCCGCCTGGGCGCCCAACACTGCCTCACCAAACCTTTACGCGAAAAAGAATTGCAGAAGCTGATTCATCGCCACGTCAGGAACCAGGTTGCGGCGAGGACGGTAGCGGACTTAGAGGCCATGAGCACAGACGTGGAGGAGATGGGAGCTGGGCGAATCTTCGTCGCTGCTAGTCCCGTCATGCGAAATCTGCGAGCGCAGCTGAAACTGCTGGCGGAGACAGACACTCCTGTTCTGGTGCTTGGGGAGAAGGGCAGTGGAAAAGAAACCGCCGCCCGCTTGCTGCACCAGCTCTCCGTAAGGTCCGGTTCCACCTTTGCCAAGGTCAATTGCGCAGCACTGCCGAGCGACCTGCTGGATCATGAGCTTTTTGGTTACGAAGACCGACATGAAGGATCGAGTGAGTCGAAGCGAGGACTCCTGGAAATTTGTGACAAAGGCACAATCCTGTTGGATGAAATTGGCGAAATGCCCTTCAGCTTGCAGGCGAAGCTGATGCAAGTGATACAGACTAAGAGATTCACGAGGGTAGGCAGCGAAGTTTCGGTCGCGGTCGATGTACGGATTATTGCCTCCAGCGTAAACGGGCTGGACTCGGCTATCACAGACAACAAGCTCCGCGAGGACCTCTACTACCATTTAATTAAGTACACAGTTCGCGTTCCGTCTCTCCGCGAGCGCCGTGAGGAGCTTCCCCTTTTGCTGCATCAGTTCATGCAGGTGCTAGCAAAGCAGTACGCGCTCACACCCCGTCCGCTTTCGCCTGCCGTACTCGAAGCGTGTCAATCGCACAATTGGCCAGGCAATCTGCGCGAACTCGAGGATTTCGTAAAGCGATTGCTGATGGCGTCTAGTCGACAATCCCATGGGAACCCCGAGCACACAGACAACGCTGCGACACCACACTCATCGTCTGCATCGGGACGCATGTCCGTTCTAACGAGTCCCAGCGCAGACGGAACCGAACCGCGGTCCGAATCGTTGAAGTCGCTGGTTCAAACAGTCAAGCTCGAAGCCGAGCGAAACGCAATCGCCGTTGCGCTGGAAAAAACAGGATGGAACCGAACGGCCGCTGCCCGCCTATTGAAAGTCAGCTATCGAACGCTGCTTTACAAGATCGAGCAATACCAGATGAGAGCGCCGGATTCGGCTGCAACGCCCGGCTCTTCAGGAGTCCGGCTGACCAGCAATGGAAATCACGGTGGACGGGGCCTAAGCGGCCGCCCTCAGTGATTTTGAGGGAGGCTTGTCTATGAAAGACGTACTTTGTGTAAGCATCATCGTCGGATTGGTCGCTGTGCTGGTGCCTACACACCTTAGGGCGCAGACCGAGGTTGCCTCACAGTCTGAGCGTCAATCTCTGGTTAATGCTGACGTCTCCTCAGTAAATAAGCTTGTTAGTACAGAAGCCCCGCAGCCCCACGACGGATATTTTGTAATCGGAAATGGTGACATTCTGGCGATCAGTGTGTGGAAACAGCCGGATCTCTCGCGCTCCGTTCCCGTGCGCTCGGATGGTAGGATTTCGCTCCCGCTGATCGGGGAAATACAGGCATCCGGCAAGACACCGCTGGCACTCGAAGAGGAGCTGACAAGTAAGTTCCAACCGTTCCTGAACGTGCCCGAGGTCACCGTAATCGTAGAGCAGATCAACAGTGAAAAATTCAATATCTTGGGCAAGGTAGCAAAGCCGGGTTCGTACCAGCTAGTGAATCCCACAACGGTTTTGGATGCAATCGCCCTTGCAGGCGGATGCCGAGAGTTCGCCAAGCAAAAAGCAATCTACATTCTGCGACGGCAACCAGATGGAACCGAGACTCGAATCCCTTTCAACTACCAGGATGTCATCAAGGGCAGGAATACGGCCCAGAACATTCCGCTGAAGCAACATGACACAGTGGTGGTTCCGTAAAGCCAACGTACTGGCCTGGGGATGCCTTGCTCTGCTTGTGCTACCGGGCCGAGCGGTCTGGTCTCAGCCCCAGACGAATCTTCAGGATTCTGCGAGCTCTGGAGAGCCTTCGCACCTGCAAGTGCCGCCGCCGGTTAGCGGACAAGCATATTCAACGGCATTCGAGGGCCAAGCGGAATCGAATTACCTGAGGACTGGTATCAGTTTCACTGGGGCTTATTCCAACGATGTGAACGGCGGGAGCCAACCTGTGGGCAGTTCCAGCTTCTCGGTCTGGCCAACAATCGAATTACACAGGGAGACGTACCGGGCAAACCTAATGCTGAGCTACAGCCCCGGTTTCACCTTTTACCAAAATGCGAGCGCTCTGAACCAGGCCAACCACAATCTGGGATTTCATTTGCAGTACAGGCTTAGTCCTTATCTCAGCGCAAATTTCCACGAATCCTTTAGCCGAACGTCCAATATTTTCGACCAGCCCAACCCACTTTCAGCCACGTCGGTGTCGGGCACGGTCCCAGCTCCAGGAGTAGCCGTTATCGTTCCAACCGCCAACCAGATTAGCAACGCGACCAGCGCTGAGTTTGCATATCAGGTAAGCGAAACTGGAATGGTGGGAGCAAGTGGCAGCTATTCTAAATTCGACTATTTGAACCAAAGCCAAACAGCCGGACTCTTTGATTCGCAGTCGGCTGGAGCCTCTGCATTCTACTCGACTCGGCTACGCGAGAGATATTACGTCGGCACCAGCTATCAATACAGCAATTTCCTGTCGTATCAGTCTGGCTTCCCAAGCACTCGCACCCAAACGCAGGCGGTCTTTCTCTTTGTCACCATCTATCTGAAGCCGACCTTGTCGTTCTCCGTTTCAGCGGGCCCGCAGCATTACAGCTCTGTCCAAGCCCCTCTTCCACAAGCAGCGTCGTGGCAACCTCTTACGATGGCGAGCGTAAGTTGGCGCGGAGAGCGGGCGACATTGGCCGCCAGCTACTCCCGCAGCGTAAATGGTGGCGGGGGACTGAACGGAACGTTCCAGTCTAACAGCGCAGGTCTATCTTTGGGCTGGCGCGCCACTCGCGACTGGACTGCCGATATCACTGGCACCTATTCCAACTACAAGAGTCTAACCCCTAATTCTTATGTATCATCGTCTGGCGGCCACACCATAGCCGGCACGGTTTCACTTCAGCGTACGCTAAACACGAATCTGAGTTTTCAGTTCGGATATAGCCTGGCGCACCAGACTTATGCCAATGTCGAGGTAGCCGCCAACTCGCCGAACATCAGTCGTGCATTCGTGACCCTTAGCATTCACTTCGACCGACCGCTGCAGAGATAAGTATGCCAGCCGTCTCGCACAACCAACAGCCTGACGCTATCGGTTTGCAGCACTATGTAGACATTCTTCTTCGTCGCCAGCTGCTGTTCCTCATTCCTTTCTTTCTTGGTTGGCTTGCCACGTGGAGTGCGAGCTGGATCCTCCCTCCTAAGTACAAGTCGGGCACGCTGATTCTTGTGGAGCAGCCTGCCATGCCTAAAGAGTATGTAGTACCAAACGTCAGTGAAAACTTGCAGGAGCGGCTGCAGAGTATCATGCAGCAGATTCTGAGCAGGTCCCGGCTGCTGCATATTGTCGAGGAGCTGAATCTTTACCCCAAGGAGCGCGCTCGACTGTCGCCCGACGAAATCGTCGATCGAATGCGCAAGAGTATCGACGTCGAACTCGTAAGGGGAGCAGACAATCGCATCAGCGCTTTCAATATTTACTACTCTGCTGATGATCCGCATGTTGCCCAGCAGGTGACCAGCAAACTGACCAATCTCTTCATTAACGAGAATCTCGAAGTCCGGCAGCAGTTGTCGGAAGGCAACACGAAGTTTCTTGAGAGCCAGCTCGCGTCCGCACGACAAGGGTTGGAGGGACAGGAAGAGCAAATCCGGCAATTCAAGGCGGAACATGTGGGGCAACTTCCCGAGCAACTGCAGAGTAACCTGCAGATTCTGGGCGGGCTGCAACAACAGTTACATGCCGAATCGCAGGCTCTGAACACTACGAAGCAGCAACGTGTGTATCTAGAAACTCTGCTAGGTCAATATAGGGCGGCCAGCGGCGGGATCAACAAAGATTCCGAGGTTGCACTCGCGGGGGTTGCTGCGATCGAGGAGCGTTTAGAAAAGCTAAGGACGCAACTTACCGAGTTGAGTTCAACCTACGGCGACAAGTACCCGGAAGTCATCGTGATCAAAGATCAGATTGCCAAGGAAGAAGGAGAAAGGTCACAGTTGTTAGCGAATCCTAAGCCGACGGGTCACAAGCCGTCTGATGCTGCCGGATACGAGACGGCAACTAAGGGTCCGTCGGCGTTGGCCCAATTGCAGGGTCAGCTGCAAGCCAACCAAACCGAGATTAAGAACCGCGAGGGGGCCATTGCATTGTTGAAATCCCAGATAGATGAGTATCAGGCACGACTAAATGAGGAACCGATACGCGAGCAACAATTGTCTGATCTCACGCGGGGGTACGATCAGTCCAAAGCCTCTTATGACTCTCTTTTGAAGAAGAAAAATGATTCCGCTATGGCAACCAGCATGGAATTGCTGCAACAGGGTGAACGATTTAGAATCATGGATCCTCCCAGTCTTCCACTCAAGCCCAGTTTCCCAAATCGTTTGAAATTGTGCGGAATGGGCTTATTTGTAGGGCTTGTCTTCGGAGTCGGCTTTGTCGCTGTCGCGGAGATGCTGGATGACCGTGTATACAGCGAGATGGAACTTAGAAAATTGCTGCTGCCGATAACCGTAATATCAGACCTGCCAGTAGTATACAACGCTGCAGACGAGCAACGTCAGCAACGCAGGCAACGTTTCTCCTGGGCGGCAACTGCTGCCGTAATGGTTGCCATACTAGCCGGCTCTGCCGTCAGTTACCTGAAGGGCTGAGCCTCTCTGCGATGTATAAGGATTTCTATAGTCTCACGAGAAGCCCCTTTGCTATCAGCCCTGATCCTGCGTTCTTGTTCGCCACTCCAAGGCATAATGAGGCCTTGGCAGCACTCTATCACGCAGTTAGGGCACATAAGGGCTTCGTCGTGCTCACCGGCGAGGTCGGGACGGGCAAGACCTTGCTGTTGCGGTGCGTGCTCGAACTGTTTCGGCAAGCCAGCGATATAGTCTATGCCTATGTCTTTAATGGGCTACTTTCTCCCTGTGAGTTTCTGGAATATATCGCGAATGACTTCGGCCTTTCCGTTTTCGGCAAGAACAAGAGCCAGATCATCTCGGCTCTTAGCGAGTATGTGGTGACACGGGGGGCAAACGACCTCACTACTGTACTGGTAGTCGACGAAGCGCACCATCTCTCGGCAGAAATCCTTGAGGAGATCCGCTTACTCACGAATCTGGAAACTACCCGCGGCAAGCTGTTGCAGATCCTGCTGGTGGGCCAGCCCGAATTGGACTTCAAATTGGATTCTCCTGTCCTGCGACAGCTAAAACAGAGAATCGCTCACCGGGCACATCTCGCGCCATTGGACTTCACCGAGACGCAAGGTTACATCGCGTGGCGCCTGCGGGTGGCAGGAGCAGAATCATCTGATTCGCTGTTTCCGAAAAGCAGCGTAGCCTGCGTATTTCGGCACTCGAAGGGCATCCCGAGATTGATCAACACCATCTGTGACAATGCGCTAATAACTGCATACGCGCGGCAGTTGCAGTTTGTACCTCCCGACATCATTGATAACGCGGCCGCCGATCTGCGGCTGGATGTGGTGCACCTTTCCGGAGACAGGCCGTTGGATTTTGATGAGACTTTCGCTCGGCGGGCATAAAAGGCGCTTGTCGACTTGTTCTCTTCCTTGCGCGAACCCTCTCTGCCTGACGTCGGACACGAGCAATCCTGAAGTAGGCCACCGCAGATGAGCCAAATATTCGACGCGCTCCATCAATCGCAGGACGACCGCGCAGGCGCGAACCCCGCAAGGAAGTTCGCAACTGCAAAAGAGCTACTGCAGGCTGTTGAGCAGGTCGCAGAAGTCTCTACTGAATCGGCTTCAAAGGTCGCTCGAACAAATCGCTGGGAGCCACCGCGGCAGTTTCCGCCAGCAAAGATCTCTCTACAGCCAAACAATAGACTCGTTTGCTTCTCCGCAACAGAGAGTCTCGCAGCAGAGAAGTTTCGCTTCCTGGCGACCCGTCTGCGTCACATCCAGCAGAAACGGACCTTGAAATGTGTTGTCATCACCAGCTCCGTGCCTGAAGAAGGCAAAACCATGGTGGCGGCCAATCTAGCGTGCTCACTTGCAGCAGGCAGGCAGCATGTTCTGCTGATAGAAGGTGATCTTCGGCGGCCTTCTCTTGGGCAGACACTCGGACTTAGCGATCTTCCGGGACTAAGTCAGCAGCTACAAAGCAAGCTAGAGTATGCGAGCAACATCTACAGCCTGGAGGCTTCTGGTCTATGCGTCCTGCTAGCTGGGGATAGTCACGCAAACCCTTTCGAGTTCATGGAAGCCGGAAAACTATCACTGCTCTTAGACAAACTGTCGCAACTCTTTGACTGGATAGTGATTGACTCCCCGCCATTGCTGCCATTGGCTGACACCAGTCTGTGGGTCCGGCTTGCAGAGGCGGTCATATTAGTAGCTCGGCCAGGCGTCACAACCAAGCGCCAATTGCAGCGAACCTTGGAAGCCATTGAGCAGCCCAAGCTTCTGGGGGCCGTGCTGAACGCGTCTATCGAGGCAGCAAACAACACCTACTACCACCATTACGCAGCCCGATCGACAGCATCACTACTTCCGGTAGCAGCCCAAAAGTAACTTTCTAATATGTCAAGGCCGTTTCTCGCATTTCAACGGCCTCGGGTAAATCGAGCTCAAAAACGTGACCTTCGAGGATCGTCGTGACCAAGCCAGTACGAAGTAACGGGTCTGATCACAATTCCGCCTTCTTAAGGCCAATGCCGGAAGGTGAGCGCGAAGTGCTGCCCGAACAGGCCTTCAGGCGAATGATTGCTGTCCAACGGAAGAGGACAGAGCGTACTTCCGTGCCCTTTCTCCTGATGCTACTGGCGACGGGAGATCAACAAAGCGAGGAGAAAAGCTTTCAGCTTCTCACCAAGATCATCGCCGCGCTATCTGCTTCGACGCGGGAGACAGATGTCATCGGTTGGCATACGCAGGCCAAATGCGTTGGAGTCTTGTTCACAGATCTGGTAGACCTCGATCAAAAAGCCATCCCGGCCGTAATGCTAAGCAGGATCGGTTCCATCCTGAGGGATCATTTGGGCCGTGAGCAATTTAGCCAGATCAGCATCTCCTTTCACTTCTATCCCGACCGATGGGACCACGATGGCTCGCAGAGGCCGAGCAATCCAGTTCTCTATCCTGACGTTCCCGTCGGAGGTAATCTAAGCACGCTTTTGTCCCTGACTAAAAGAGTCATGGATATCTGCGGCAGCTTGCTGCTGTTAATCGTTGGTTCACCGCTCCTCCTCATTGTGGCAATTTCTGTGAAGATATCTTCCGCGGGTCCTATTCTATATCGCCAGCGCCGGGTTGGACAGCACGGTTGTTTGTTCACTTTTCTCAAATTCCGCTCGATGTACGTAGGCAGTGACTTCACTGTACATAGAAATTACGTGACCAAGTTCATAGCAGGTCAGGCGGAGCGGTACTCAGTCGATGGTGGTGGCGATGCAAGCGGTGTGTACAAGCTCACAAAAGATAGCCGCATCACTCCCATCGGTGCATTCTTACGTCGTACCAGCCTCGACGAACTTCCGCAACTCTTCAATGTGTTGAAGGGAGACATGTCGCTTGTCGGACCGCGACCGGCAATTCCCTACGAAGTAGCCGCGTACCGAACCTGGCATCGCAGGCGACTATTAGAAGTGAAGCCGGGAATTACAGGACTCTGGCAAGTAAATGGGCGTTCCCGGGTAGGATTCGATGAAATGGTGCGGCTGGATCTCCGCTATGCCAGGGAATGGTCGCCCTTACTCGACCTAAAAATTATGCTTCGCACGCCACACGCCGTAATCCAGGGCGCTGGCGCCCACTAACCGCAAACGGCCTCAATTTCACCCTCAGTTTCACCCTCAGTTTCACCAAGTTCTTGGAGGAATGTATTGTGTCTGCAGCCACTGAGATCGCATCTGGATTCGCAAAGTCGGACCCCAATAGAACCGTCATAAAATTTGGCGTGATCGGTTACGGGTACTGGGGACCGAATGTCGTCCGGAATATCGATTGTTTGGAGAGCGCCTGCATGGTGGCTATCTCCGACAAGTCTCCCGCAGCGCGCGAGAGAGCACAGAGAGCTATGCATCGGACGCGTGTCACGTCCGACGCAAAGGAAGTCATTTGTTCACCTGATATCGACGCAGTGGCCATTGTAACTCCCGTTTGGACGCATTTCGAATTGGCCAAGACTGCGCTCGAAAATGGTAAGCACGTGTTTGTCGAGAAACCGTTCACCAGCAATTCCGCACAGGCGGAAGAACTGATCGATCTTGCCGCACGGAAGAACCTGCAAATCATGGTAGACCACACGTTCTTGTTTACCGGTGCCGTGCGAAAAATAAAGCAATTAATGGAAGGCGGCACGCTAGGGAAGCTTTACTACTATGATTCTACGCGAGTGAATCTCGGTCTATTCCAGCACGATGTCAACGTGATCTGGGACCTTGCTCCACACGATCTGTCGATTATGGATTACCTCATTGAGGGCAACGCTGAACAGATTGTCGCCACCGGCCAGACGCATCTGAATGGACACGAGGATGTAGCATTTATCACGCTCTACTTTCCGAATGAGGTAATTGCACACGTCAACGTCAACTGGTTGTCGCCGGTCAAGGTGCGCATGACCCTGATCGGCGGTGAGAAGAAAATGCTGGTTTGGAACGACCTCGAAGCCGATGAGAAGATTAGGGTCTACGACAAGGGCGTAAAGGTTACTAGCCGCGAGGGCGTGTACAACCTGCTGGTGAACTACCGTTCCGGCGACATGTGGGCGCCGCACCTGGAGCCTGCGGAGGCACTTCGACTCGAACTCGGATACTTCGTTGACTGTATCACCAACAACCAGACGCCTTTTAATGATGGCTTGGCCGGTCTCAGAGTGGTCAAGATGCTCGAGGCGGCGAACCAGTCGCTAAAGAGCCGCGGGGCGGCAGTGCACCTGGAGCCCCAGCCCGTCAGTTCAACCAATCCGCCTCTTCTCGGCGTTAGCAAACAAGCGCACGTTGTCGGAGTTAGCCAGCCGGCGACGGCAGCGGCCGCCGCGGCATCTTTGAGTTAACCGATGCGCCCTAGTGAAGGTACCTATATGGATCACGTCGAAGTTCCATTCCTCGACCTCGTTACACCTCACGCGGAAATGGAGGAGCAACTGGTTTCCGTGTTTCGGACCGCTCTCAACACTGCCGGCTTCGTTGGCGGAAAGGCAGTGCTGGACTTTGAAGAAGCTTTCGCCAACTTCTGCAACGTTCGACATTGCGTTGGTGTGGGCAGCGGGACCGACGCGCTCCGCTTCGCGTTGATTGCGGCAGGAGTATCAGCGGGCGATAGCGTCTTGACGGTTCCGAACACTTTCATTGCAACCACGGAAGCAATTACCCAAGCCGGGGCGGTACCTGAGTTTGTGGATATCGACGAACGTACTTACAATATCAACCCAGAAAAACTGCGAGAATATCTTGAGTTGCACTGTGATCGGGACTCATCCTCGGGTAGGCCGGTGTCGCACCGCACTGGTCGGACCATAACGGCCATTGTGCCAGTCCATCTGTACGGACAGATGTCGGAAATGGACCCGATTCTGCATTTGGCACGTGACTACAATCTACTGGTGATCGAAGATGCCTGCCAGGCACACGGAGCCGAATATTACTCGCGCCAAGAACAGCGCTGGCAAAAAGCTGGCTCGATGGGGAGGGCCGCCGCCTTCAGCTTCTATCCCGGCAAAAATCTCGGGGCGTGTGGTGAAGCCGGTGCGGTGACAACCAACGACACGGAGTTGGCGCACAGAGTTCGAATGCTGCGGGACCATGGTCAGGCAGAAAAGTACTATCACGACATAGAGGGTTACAACGGAAGATTGGATGCGATTCAAGCAGGAATCCTGCGCATGAAGCTCGCCCACTTATCAGAATGGAACAGGCAGCGTCGACAAAGGGCCAAGGCTTATTACGAGTTGCTTTCGAGTCTGCAGGGTCTGGTCCTCCCATTCGAGCCAGCTTCGGTTCGGGCGGTATATCACCTCTACGTGGTAAGAGTGCAAGATCGCGAAGGGCTTCAGAGACACTTGAAGGAGGCGGGCGTTGGAACTGGAATTCATTACCCTATTCCCCTTCATTTGCAGCATGCGTACATCAGACTCGGCTATGTAAAGGGTGATTTTCCTGTTTCCGACAGCGCTGCTGCCGAAATACTCTCATTACCCTTGTACCCGGACCTGACACTCGACCAGCAAAAACGAGTTGTCCGAGCGTTAGCGACCTTCGTTTCCGGGAGGCCGACTCCCGAACCCGTTTCCCTGGCATCGCAAGTCTAAGCCTAAAAGCCGCAACATTACTGCCTAGGATCAATCAGGTAGCGGTCCACAATGACACCTCTCGTGTCCATTCTAATACCCGCCTTCAATGCGCAGGAGTGCGTTGGTGCGGCGCTAGAGTCAGCGGTCCGACAAACCTGGCCGCGAAAAGAGATCATTGTCGTAGACGATGGTTCCACCGACCAGACTGCGACGATTGCAAGTCGATTTAGAAAAAGCGGTGTCTGCGTTGTCAGACAGGAGCACCAGGGTGCTGCAGCAGCCAGAAACAAAGCGTTGTCTCTCAGCCAAGGGGATTATATTCAATGGTTGGATGCTGACGATATCCTGGCAGCAGACAAGATTGCGACCCAGATGGCGGCTGCGCGCCAGCGTCGAAGCCCACGCACACTATTTTCTTCTGCCTGGGGACGCTTCCTGCACCGATACTATCGCGCTAAATTCACCCCAACTGGCCTGTGGCGTGACCTTTCACCCGTCGAGTGGCTGCTGCTAAGAATGAACCAAAATCTGTATATGCAAACGGCTACGTGGCTGGTCAGTCGTGAGTTGACGGAAGCTGCAGGACCGTGGGACACTCGACTGCTAGCAGACGATGACTGCGAGTACTTCTGCCGCGTGCTTTTAGAGAGCGACGGGACTCTCTTTGTACCGGAAGCAAGGGTGTATTATCGTGCCTCAGGTCCCAGGAGCTTAGGCTATATCGGTCGATCAGACAAAAAGCTCAATGCACAGTGGCTCTCCATAAATCTTCACATTCGCTATTTGCGCTCGTTGGAGGACAGCGAAAGAGCTCGAGCAGCGAGCGTCAATTTCCTACAGAGCTGGCTGATCTACTTCTATCCAGAAAGGCTTGACATCGTGAGGCAGGCGGCCCAGTTAGCCAGCGATCTGGGTGGGCGACTGGAAGCACCGCGATTTCCTTGGGCGTATTCCCTGATCACTACGGCTTTGGGCGATAGTGGAGCGAAACACACACGACTGTTGCTTGCAAACGTGCGGTGGTCACTGCACAACATTTTGGACAAAGGACTGTTCCGCATTGAAAATCTTGGCCCGGCTCGCATCTGTCAAAACAAGGCATCCTCTTGAAGCTACTAGACCTGTACTATTGGGCGAAGCCAGCCATCCCGCATAGAGTGCGTTTGACCCTCAGAGCAGAAATCGCTCGCCGACAGCGTCGGCATTATGCAATAACTTGGCCGGTCGACGAATCCGCAGCGCGCAAGCCAGAGTGGTGGAGTGGCTGGCCAAAAGGAAAAGCATTCGCTTTTGTTCTCACCCATGATGTTGAAGGATTAAGGGGACTACGGCGCTGTAAGGCGGTGGCCCAATTGGAAATGGATGTCGGTTTCCGGTCGTCGTTCAACTTTGTTCCTGAAGGTGAGTACGACGTGTCGTCCTCATTCAGGTCGTTTCTTGTCGACCACGGCTTCGAAGTAGGGGTCCACGATCTCCATCATGACGGCACCTTGTATCGATCGAAGGGCACGTTCAACGCTGCAGCTCCCCGTATCAACATGTATCTTGAGCGCTGGAACGCCGTGGGGTTCAGGTCTGGGTTCATGTTCCACAATCTCGAATGGCTGAAAGAACTCAATATCTTGTATGACGCGTCGACATTCGATACAGATCCTTTCGAGCCGCAGCCAGATGGCGCCAGGACGGTTTTCCCGTTTTGGGTGGAACGAGGGGATGGTAGCGGATACGTGGAGATGCCTTACACTCTCGCGCAGGATTCTACCTTGTTCCTAGTCCTCGGCGAGGGAACCAACGAAGTTTGGAAGCGGAAGCTCGATTGGGTAGCGCAAAATGGGGGGATGGCACTATTGAACGTACATCCGGACTACATGGCATTTAAAGCGCGGAGAGGTTACGCAGAGTTTCCCGCGGTTCTATACGAAGAGTTTCTTACGTACGTCTCCAGAAATTTTGGAACAGATGCCTGGTGTGCGCTGCCGCGCGACGTCGCTCGATTTGTCAAGCAATGCGTCCTTTCAGTTTCAGCATCCGTCTAGATCCGCAAGAGTCTATACAAAGGCAGTACCGCCGTGGTTCACATCATAGACCCGATTCGAGACCCCCGCTGGGCCGAGTTAGTCGACAGGCACCCCGCCTCATCGGTGTTTCATAGTAAGCCTTGGCTGGAAGCGATTCAAAGAACATACGGCTATACGCCCGTCGTTTACACGACTTCCGCACCGTCAACGCCGCTGTCGAACGGCGTTGTGTTCTGCCAAATCAAAAGCTGGCTTACGGGACGCCGCATGGTGTCGGTTCCATTCTCGGACCACTGCGACCCACTGTTTGACGGTCCGGTTGCCGCTTGGGTGATCGCGGGCGAGTTGAAGAGGGCAGTGGATTCGGGCAAATGGCAATATGTTGAACTTAGGCCGATGAGCAACCAAGTTGATCTCAACGGAGCGGTCAAGCGCCTTGTTGGTTCCCTCCACACGCTAGATCTGCGTCCTGGCTTAGCGGAACTCTCGCGAGGTTTTCACAAAGATTGTGTAACCCGAAAGATCCGCCGTGCAGAGCGAGAGGGACTTGTATACGAAAGTGGCACCTCAAACCGTCTACTCAATGCCTTTTACCGCCTAATGATTCAAACGCGTAGAAAGCATCAATTACCACCTCAACCGATCGAGTGGTTCAGAAACATGGCGGCCTGCATGGGTGAGCGAATGCAAATCAGGGTTGTTTTTAAGGGAGGGAGGGAGATTGCCAGCATCGTTACCTTGCGACACAAGGACGGCATTGTCTACAAATACGGCTGTTCTGACACGCAATCCCAAAACCTCGGAGGCACGCCACTTCTTTTCTGGCGAACAATCGAAGAGGCAAAGTTGGCAGGACTGACGTCGATGGACTTTGGTCGGTCGGACTCTGACAATCACGGACTGATCGCATTCAAGGACCGCTGGGGCGCCAAATCGTCAGAGCTCACATATCTACGGTGGTCGCAAAGGCTAGCGTCGGCTGTCCCCACAAGGCGTTCGTCCCGCGCCGTCAAGAAATTGTTCGCCATGATGCCAGACGCTCTTCTCGCGGCGACTGGCCGGATTCTGTATCGCCACGTCGGCTGATTGGAGATTGCGAAACCTCACGGTGGCAATATTGACGCGAATCTCGCGGGTATACGAATGAACGTCTGCATGTTGGCGTATGCACACTATACGAACGACGCCCGCATCAAGTCATACGTGCGGACGCTTCATGACCGTGGACACCGAGTAGATGTCGTTGCGCTTAAGGCCGAGGGGGAGGAGGCGATCGAGGTACAGTCGTGTGGTACAACGTTTCGCATAATGAACAAATATCAGGGCCAGAGTGCCATCATGTACGTTTGGTCCTATTTGAAGTTCTTTTTCAAGTCCTCGTTCCTTCTCACCCGGCGCTCCCTTCGCCGCCGTTATGACGCAGTGCATGTCCACAACATGCCCAATGCATTGGTCTTCGCCGCGGCAGTTCCGAAGATGTTTGGAGCGCGGTTGATATTGGATATTCACGATCTCATGACGGTCAATTACATGGCAAAGTTCGACGCCCGCGTAACTGATCTGCCAGTCCGCTGTTTAAGAGCGGAGCAATGGCTATCAGCTATGTTTGTGGATAATGTGTTTTGCGCAGACCACAATCAGAGGGACTATTTGGTCCAACATCACTTGGTTCCGGAGCAAAAGATCACGGTACTGATGAATCTGCCTAATGCTGAGCTGTTTGGACCGGTAAGCACCGACAAGCAAAGTAACGGAGCGTTTCGCATCGTTTATCATGGGACTATTGCGCATCGCCTGGGCATCGATCTGATTTTGCGAGCCATGGCCATGGTTGTCGATCGCATCCCTGCCGAGCTTTGGATATACGGCGCGGGAGATTATCTCCCTGAGGCGCTGGACTTGACGTCACAACTACAACTCGGAGGAAAGGTCCATTTCAGCCGGACGTTCTTCCCGGTAGAACAAATTTCAGAAATCGTCTCCGGCATGGACTTGGGTATCATTGGCAATCGGAGGAATCTTGCATGCGACAAGTACATGCTACCCGTAAAATTGCTGGAGTATGTGTATCTGGGAGTTCCGGTCGTTGCGCCGCGTCTCAACGTGATCACGCGCTACTTCGACGATACGATGGTTCGATTTTATGAGCCTGAAAACGTCGAGCAGATGGCCAACGCAATCGTGGAGTTGTTCCACGACCGACAGGGACGCGAACGCCTTGCACGTGCGGCCTCCACGTTCTATCATAAGCACAACATCCAAGCCCAGGTCACCCGGTACCTTGATCTGGTCACCTCATCCAGCTTCAGCCTGCGTGCTGGTGCCGAACGTAGCGCGTGACCGGGCCAATGACATCTTCAATACTCATAGGCTCACCGGTTGAGACGCCACGTACGGTCCACAAGCCGGCGAGTCCCTCAGAGTGGATCTGGGTTCCGTACGTCTGGCTGTTTATTGCCAGCACGCGTGGTTTATCGAACTGGTTCCAATCTGGCTCGCACACGGCGATCGACCCGGACGTGTCCGGCAGCCCGTTAGACCGGGCGGTGCTGACACTGCTAATCCTGCTCGCATTTATTGTCCTGCACTCGCGCGCTGAACGAACCAGACAAATTCTCAGTCGCAATAAGTGGCTGATTGTGCTTTTCTTCTATATGTTGGCCAGCGTCCTCTGGTCGAATTTTCCAGCCATCTCATTTCGAAGATGCATGCGATCAATGGGCACATTTGTGGTGGTGCTCGTTGTGCTTACGGAGGGCGAACCGCTTGAGGCGATGGGAACTCTGCTCCGACGCTTGTACCTGGTGTGCATCCCGCTGTCTATTGTTGCCATTAAGTACTTTAGGAACATTGGCGTCTATTACAACTGGAGTGGCGTCGAAGAGCAGTGGATGGGGCTCTCGACAGACAAAAACAGTCTCGGTCAGGTTGCGATGTGCAGCGGCCTGTTTTTTACCTGGCGGATTCTTCAGAATTGGAATCGGCAAAGGCTGAGCGTGGATCTCCTACTCCTCGTGCTCACGCTATGGTTGTTGCGCGGGTCGAAGACCTCGCACAGCAGCACAGCTATCATTGGGTTCATCATCGGCGTCGTGGTTTTGTTTGGGTTGCAGTACATTAAGAAGAGAGCCGCCGATGCCAAGCGCATCATCTTAGGAGCGACAATGGCGTTGATCCTGTTGGCGCCGTTGGGGTACCTCGCGTTCGAAGCGTTCGATACAACGCCGGTCGGGATGGTGCTTGAGGCCACAGGGCGCGATATGACGCTTACAGACAGGACGCTTTTGTGGGCCGACGTTCTTAACAATGCCGCAAAGAGCCCGGTGGCAGGTGTTGGATTCGGCGCTTTCTGGGTTGGGGAGATTGGCTACGCCATGTACCCGCTCCCTAACTGGTCTCGCAAAACACCCGGGTGGCGACCCGGAGAAGCGCATAATGGCTACGTAGACATCTATGTCGATCTTGGGTTGATAGGCTTGGCGCTAGTGCTCATTATCATCAGTGTCGGATTCGCGGGTGCGCTCGACGATCTTCAGAATGAATTCGAAATGGGGAGGATACGTTTGGTCCTGTTGTTGAGCATCATCATGAACAACATCACCGAGTCGACCTTGCTCAAGGGACCGTACAGTTTGTGGTTCTTGTTCTTGCTTGTCGCCGTGAACATTCCAAAGAGAGATTCGGAAGACACATTCGAAAAGGGCGGCGCAGATTCGAACCGTTCAACTAATCATTATGGATTAGCTAATGAGTGGTAATTCACTGCCTCCACCCACCTTCGCTGGCGCGACACTTCATCGATTCCAGCAACAACTGCTGTAGTTTGTCCGTGCAGGCGCATTAGGAAGATCGCAAGAGACCACTCTGGTGACCAGCCGTTCGAAGCACATTACCGTTTGCGTCTGCACCTATCGGCGCCCCGAAATGCTCAAGAGTCTGCTGGAAGACCTTCGGGGGCAGAACACTGGTGGATTGTTCACCTATTCTATTTTGGTTGTCGACAACGATCATCGGCGGTCGGCGAATGACGTTGTCACCGAATTCGCAGCCAGGCACGCGATTGAGGTCGAATATTACGTTGAGCCCGAACAGAACATCGCGCTAGCTCGGAATAAGGCGATCGAACACGCACAGGGAGACTTTGTAGTGTTCATCGACGACGACGAATCTCCAATTCAGAGATGGCTGCTCACTCTGTTCGAGGTCTGTACCCTGTACAACGTGCACGGTGTCCTTGGACCAGTGCATCCGCGCTTCTCTGAAACTCCGCCCGCATGGGTCATCGCCGGCAAGTTCTACGACCGACCCACCTACCCGACCGGGTTCGTGATTGACTGGCGGAAGGGGCGTACCGGCAACACGCTGCTGAAGAGAGAAGTCTTCGCGGGGGTAATGCAACCGTTTAGGCCAGAGTTTCGTACAGGAGAGGACCAGGACTTCTTCAGGAGAGTGATTGAGAAAGGGTACGTCTTCATCTGGTGTGACGAGGCGGTGGCATTCGAAGTCGTGCCACCCACACGTTGGAGTCGCGCTTTCATGCTTAAGCGGGCGCTTCTGAGAGGGTACACTTCGCTGGCTCATCCCACGTTTGCCGCGCGCGATATCTTGACGTCCGCCATGGCCGCTCCCGCCTATGCCTTAGCCCTGCCGTTCGCCCTGGCGCTGGGTCAAGGTACATTCATGAGCGTCCTAGTCAGGCTGTTCGACCACCTCGGCAGGCTACTTGGCTTTGTAGGCATCAATCCAATAAAAGAACCATACGTCACTACATAAGAGAGATACGAGTTAGTCATGAAGACGAGGGAAGCCGACTCGTGGATTGTCCGGCCCGACGATCTGATACTGGTAACGGGCGCGACAGGTTTTATCGGTCGAAGAGTAGTAAAGGCCCTGTTAGAGCTGGGTTTCAGAAATCTTCGTTGCCTCACGAGGCTGGCCTGTAGCGCGAAAGGTTTTGAGGAGGTACTTCGGGCCCATGCGGGCAGCGCCCGAGTGGAAGTGGTAACTGGCAACCTGTTGTCTGTGGATGATTGTGCCGTGGCTGCGAAAAGCGCAGCGTTGGTGTTCCACCTGGCGGCGGGAAGAGGCGAGAAGTCATTCCCCGATGCCTTCGCAAACTCGGTTGTCACCACGCGAAACCTTCTCGACGCTTGCGTAGCAGAGAGAACAATGCGGCGTTTCGTCAACATGAGTTCCTTTGCGGTCTATAAGAACAGTGGGAATCCGAAGTGGCGCCTGCTGGATGAGTCCGCTCCAATCGAGGACCATCCGGAACTCCGCGGAAACGCCTACTGCTTCGCTAAAACAGAGCAGGATAAGCTCGTAATGGAATACGGCCGACGTTTCGCGATCCCCTATGTCATCATTCGGCCGGGATGGGTGTATGGCCCGGGCAATCCTGGCATACACGGCCGGGTGGGCATCGGGACATTCGGAGTGTTCCTACATTTGGGGGGCGGAAATACTCTTCCGTTGACCTATGTGGACAACTGCGCAGAGGCGGTAGTGTTAGCTGGCGTGACCAGGGGCGTGGATGACGAAGTCTTCAATGTTGTCGACGACAATCTGCCTTCCAGTCGAAGATTTCTGCGCCTGTACAAGCGTAGTGTGAGACGTTTCCACTCGATCTATGTTCCCCATGCCCTGAGTTACTACCTGTGTTGTCTGTGGGGGTGGTATTCGAAATGGTCGAGAGGCCAGTTGCCGCCGGTATACAACCGCAAGGCATGGCGCGTGTCCTGGAAAAGAACACGCTACAGCAACGCCAAGCTGAAGTCTAGGGTTGGATGGCAGCCTTCCGTGCCGACAAGCGAAGGACTGCGGCTCTATTTCGAAAGTTGCCGGATCGGAGGCTCCAATACTTAACGTTGCAATTGTTGGCTGCGGAAAGATTGCCGACGATCACGCTGAGCAGATCCAACGGATCAAGGACTGCCAAATCGTGGGCGTCTGCGACCGTGAGCCGCTAATGGCTCGCCAACTGTATCAGCGGTTTCCGGTCCGTCAGTACTTCGACAATTTGGACGACTTGCTGAGCCGTGCGAGGCCGGATGTAGTGCATATCACCACTCCGCCGCAGAGTCACTTCCGCCTCGCGAAGGCCTGCCTGGAGGCCGGTTGCCACGTCTATGTTGAGAAGCCGTTTACTCTGTGCGAACACGACGCTCGTGAACTCCTCGCGTTTGCAGACGCGAGGGGTCTCAAAGTAACGGCTGGCCACGACGATCAGTTCCGACATTCCGCGCGACGAATGCGGGAACTCATCCAGAGCGGCTTCCTTGGGGGGGCGCCGGTCCATATGGAGAGTTACTTCTGCTACGAAATGGGTCGCGCCGCGTATGGGAGTGCGCTATTCAGCGACAAAAACTACTGGGTCCGCAAGCTTCCCGGGGGACTGTTGCACAATATCATTAGTCATGGCATTGCCCGGATAGCAGAGTATCTTACCGCCGATACTCCTGATGTGATCGCTCTCGGCTTCACAAGCCCTTTTCTGAGGAGCATCGGCGAGACGGAACTCATCGACGAGTTGAGGGTCATCATTTCCGAAGAACAAGGCCCCACAGCCTACTTTACGTTCTCTTCACAAATGCACCCATCCCTGCATCAATTCCGAGCGTACGGAAGCAAGAACGGCCTGGTCCTTGATCAGGATCAGGAAACACTTATCAAGCTGCGCGGTCAAAGATATGTAAGCTACGTTGAGAAAGTTGTACCTCCGGTAAGCTTGGCAAAACAGGATATCTCGAATGCAATCACCAATGTTCGGAGATTTCTGAAGAGGGACTTCCACATGAAATCGGGTATGAAATATCTGATCGAGTCTTTCTATGAATCCACCATTCGAGACACTCCAGTGCCCATTCCGTATCGAGAAATCATTCTAACGGCACACATTATGGATCGCATCTTTAGTCAAATGCGAAAGAGTCCCGAGTTTAACGGTGTGCCGTGTCTCGCCGCAGAGACTACATAAAATGTTGAGGATGAGTTCCTTACAGAGACCACCAGAATCGGGTTTTAGTAGATCTTCAAGAAACATAAACGAGAGTCGATTGAGGGTTAGACCGTTATGGGCAGTGTAACGGGGTTTCTGTTCTCGTTACGCAGAGCTGTCAAGCGGCTTTGAGACCGACGGCACGAATGAGGTTGTCGAGGTCGTCGATGAGGCGTTGATATAAGCGGTCGAGCTGGGTTCGCTTGTTGTGTTGCAGTTTGCCATCAGCGGAAAGCGGGGACAATAGCCCGGCGGTGAGTGGTGCGTAGATACGCTCAGAGAGCTTGAGGAAAATGAGGCAGATGGAGTTGCCATTGGGGAGTAATCGGTAGCGTCGGGAATGGGGCAGCTTTTCGACCAGGTTGTTGGCGCGGAGTTTGGAGAGATCGTAACGCAAGGATGCCAGACTGTAGGGGGAGGGGGAGTTGCCGGGTGCTTCGGCCACATAGGGATAGATTCCCGCAGTGGTGAAGGCTGATCCCGCGGCTATATGGGAAAAGCGGACCAAGGGATGCATGAGAGCCAGTCGACGGGGACGATCCAGTTTTAGACCGGGTATACGTTTGCCAGCGGGCAGGATGGTGGTCGCGGCGAGTTGGCGCAGTGGTCCACGGTGAACGAAGATTTCCGGAATATCCTGAATATCCCGTTGAATGTTCTGATAGCTGTCGTTGATTGCGGTTAGCTTCTGGCGGAGCTGGGGCAGGTTCTCCACCGATATCTTCACTCCATGATCGTTGACGTTGTTGGTTGCCGCCTCGGTGCGCAGCGTCAAATGGTCGCGGACGTACCGGTTGATGAAACCGTTGGCATAGTGGCTGCGAATGACTGGATCGGGCAGGTACATGTCTTCGATTTCCGTCTGCAGCTTTCCCCTGTGCCGTCTGGTGATCTTGCGGCCGAAAATACCGGTGATCTTGTCGGGTTGGCCGATGGTCCAGTTAGCATCCAGTAGCCGCTCGCCCAGCGCGTCCAGTGCCGCTCGGCGGTGGAAGATCAGGTTGTCGCGGTATTCGACTTGAGCGAAGAACAGCCGGTGCTGGCAGCCAGCCTGCGTATGTTCCTGTTCCTTGAAAAAAGGCGTGAATCTGGCCAGCCATTTGTGCCCGCAGGTCAGCAGATCGCGAGCGGAAAGCGAATCGGCCAGTTCCTGCAAGTGGGTGAAGTCGCCGCATTTAAGAAAGGCGTTGGAGGTCTTGCCGAAGTCGATGTTTTCTTCCTGCAGACGATTGGCTAACCAGTGATGCTGATTCAGGCATATCCGGGCGGAGAAGGGGAGGTAGGAACACATACGCACAAATATCCGGCCCCAGCGGGAGTCGTTCACGTAGAAGTTGTACTGAATCACCCATCGTTGCGCGATCTGCAAATGCCATCGGTTGTTCTTTTCCGTGCCGATGGCGGTCATAATCCTTGACGGTTCCCGGGCCTTGATAATGGCCACCACCAGATCGGGCTTGGCGCTGCGGAAGTAGGGCTCAACGAACTCCTCCCGCCGTCCGGCGGGAGCTTCGAGAATGGCTGCACCCCATTTCTCTGACTTGTCCTTTGTCCATGATTGGAACTGGTCTGCGATACCGGTCAGAACCTTGCGTGTCACGGGAAAGAAGTTTCGATACAAGCTGAAAAATCCAACCACCCGCTCGGGTTGCTGGAAGGGCTGGATCAGCCCGTTCAGGAGAATACGGTCGAAGCACCGATATCCAGCACGAATGCTATGCTCGTGGTGCTCGTAGAAGGCGTTCATGGCTAGCTCCAGAGTCGTTGGATACTCCGAAAGTTATTCCACCCACGCCTTCCGCGGGCAAGAAAGGGGTGTCAAGGGCGAAGCCCTTGGCTAGTTAGATGGCAACTGTTGGCGCGGCACCGGCGTCCCAGACAACCGCGGCCGGTTGGAACGAGAAAGCAGCCTGCTCCAAGCGGGTGCTGCTAGTCTCCAATCGAGTCATGCACTATCGTGTGTCGGTCTATAACTATTTCTGGCGGCGCTTTCGCGAGCATGGATGGGATTTCATAGTTCTTTCAAACGAACTGCAGCGGCAAAGTCAGAACCGGTGCTGCTTCGAGTTCATTGAACGTCCCTTCGACTTTTTCGAGTACCGGACGGAAATTCGCCGAATCGATCCAGATGCGGTGATTCTGTTCCTGCACCTAAAAGACCGGATACTGTGGCCATTGATTCACTGGCTGAAAATGTCGGGCATTCCGGTTGCGCTCTGGACAAAGGCGAGGAATCTGGATGACCCCGACAATCGCATTCGCAACGTCTTATTCGACTACCTCCATGGCATCAGCGATGGACTAATACTCTACACCGAGTCGTTAACACGATTTATCTCGGAGCACCACCGGGAGAAGGTATTCATCGCCAATAACACGATCAACTTTGAGGAGTTTCCCGAGATTCGCGAATCGAAGGAAGAAATCAAGCGGGACCTCGGCATTCCTTTTAGCAAAGTAGTGTTGTTCGCCGGTCGCATCGGGGAAGAGAAGAACCGTAAGAAAGTCGATCACCTCATCGATATGTTTCGAGAGCTCGATCGATCTGATGTTGGTCTGATAATCGTCGGATCTGGTCTGACCGACGAGCTTCGCGCCCGCATGAAACCAACCAACACGTACTATTTGGGAGAGGTCCACGACCCTGAGAATCGCCAGATCAGCAGAATCTTCAAGATAGCGGATATCTGCTCGATTCCAGGCCATGTTGGACTGGGCCTGAATCAGGCGTTCTTCTGGGGATTGCCGATGGTCACCGAGCATGGGAAGCAGCCTCCAGAGATCGAATACCTGCACGATGGCGAGAACGGGTTCATAGTGCCGGAAGACGATCGGCGAGCACTTCGTGATCGCCTGTTGCTGCTTCTCGATGACGACCGGGAGCGCCAACGGATGTCGTCGAACGCCCGTCGCGACATCCTGACTCACGCCTCGATCGAGGGAATGTTCGAGGGATTTCTCTCTTGCGTGCAGCACATTTCGCGCTAATCATTCTTTCGCCTGTGCAAAACAGAACTCTTCAAGGATAACGACCAAGAGGAGGAAGATCTATGGAAACGATCACAGACGATCAACTCTCGCCAGTCGCCACGGTCGAATCGACGCCCCAGCGTCTTTGCGTGAGCGCGGCTGCAGTGCGGCGCTGGGTCGAGAGAAACGGCTACAAAGGCTACGAGCCGTTCGACGGTCTTTCGAGCCCGCTTAGGGCGTTCACCTTTGGGAATCTCTTGGCCGAACGGATTTTGCAGCAAGCCGTCAGGCAGTCGCCCATCAACATACGGCCGCTAATCGGAATTAAGCCCCTCGACTCAACCAAGGGTCGCGGAATGATGGCTTGGGGGTATCTCCTGCTGCACCGTGCCACCCGTGATGCGGACTACTGGACGAAAGCGGTTGAATGCCTGCGCTGGCTCGATACTCATCGATCGCCCAAGTTCGGCAAGCACAGCTGGGCGAACTACTTCGACTTCTCAAGCCGAGGCGGCACCTACCACAAGGATGACAGCATCATCGTCTGGACCAGTATGATCGCGCAGGCCTACCTCGAGGCCTTCGAGCAGTCGCAGGACCAGTGGTTTCTCGATATCGCGTCGAGCGCTTGCGATTGGATCATGTCCCTGCCACGCGAGCGGACAGAACGCGGCGACTGCCTCAGTTACTTCGCACATGGGCAGGAATCGATCCATAACGCAAACATGCTGGGTGCCGCCGCGCTCGCCCGCGCGGCGCGGCCGGCCGAGCGGCCGGACTACACAGACGTAGCACGCGCCGCAATTCACTATAGTTGCTCACGCATGCTTCCCGATGGCGCGTGGTGGTATGCCGAAGACGAGATGTACCACTGGATTGACAACTTCCACACAGGCTACAATCTGGACAGTCTGAAGTGCTATATCGATTACACCGGCGACACGGAGTTCTCCGCCCACCTCTCGAAAGGCCTTGCGTTCTTTAAGAGCCATTTCTTCCTGGCGTCGGGATGTGCAAAGTATTATCACAATCGCGACTATCCCATCGACATTCAGTGCGCGTCGCAAGCGATCGACACACTCGCATACTTTGGTTCCGAGGACCGTGAATCACTCTCCCTTGCCGTCAAGGTGGCTGACTGGACAACTTGTAATATGCAGGATCGTGCCGGTTTCTTCTATTACCGCAAGTATCCGTTTGGAGTTACGGCCCGAACGCCGATGCTCCATTGGGGGCAAGCCACCATGTTCAAGGGACTCGCTCATCTTATCTTCCGTTTGTCTGCGGCGAAGCGGCCGAGTTGATCCGGCATATCAGCCATGATTCAGCCAAGTCGAACCGTTAGAGCAATGGCGTTAGATTTTCTCTCGAAAGGTGCGGCAGGTATGCCCATCGAGAGTGTGCGCTCGCTCTCCGGGGTGTCGCTCGTGATTCCCTACTACCACCTGGTGAGCGACAGCATTGTGCCTCATGTTAGCCATCTGTATCGCTTCAGAACGATCAGGGAGTTTACATCCGACCTGGAATATCTGCGTCGTCACCTCGAACCCATAGCGCTGAGTGACATCGTCGATGCATTGAACGGAAAGCAGGCCCTGAGCCGTCCCTGCTTCCACCTGACTTTTGACGATGGATTCAGGGAAATGCACGATGTGGTTGCCCCGATCCTGCAGCGGGCCGGTGTCCCTGCCACTTTCTTTCTGAATACCGCATTCCTCGACGGAGGCGGTCTTTCGCATCACAACGCGCTCAGTATTTTGGTTGATCGGCTCGAGTCGCGCGACTCGCCCGTCAGTCCGGCAAGCTTTCGACGCTTGGAGTCTCTTTTACCGGAGACAAAAGACAACCGTACAACCTTGCGGGCGCGGATCCTGTCGATCGAGCACGCACAGAAGTCACTTGTGGGCCGCCTCGCGGAAAGTTTGGACGTCGATCTCGACCGATACGTCCGCGAAACGCAGCCATATCTCTCCTCCGAGCAGATCACGACCCTGTTGGGCAGAGGCTTCAGCATCGGGGCGCACAGCCACGACCACCCTTTGTACGCAAGCATTCCGCTGCCACAGCAACTCGCGCAAACGCGAATGAGCGTGGAACTGCTCGACAAGCGGTTTGGCTTGAGTCCGAAAGCCTTTGCGTTTCCTCACACCGACAGCGGAGTTAGCGACGCATTCTTCACTGCGGTATTCTCCCAGCGATTACTGGATGTCTCATTCGGAACGGCAGGTCTGGTTTCGCACTTTCATCCGCGGAACATCGAGCGGGTGAGCATGGAGAAGACGTCCGCGCCTGCGGCCCAAATTCTTACGCGTCAATTCTTGCGCGCGACATACTTCAAAGTACGTAAGCAGGTCACTCGCCGACCCAAAGCCGTTGGCAGCTGCTGACATAATCCATGATACCCAGCTGTCTGGACACACGAAACTGTGACCAAGACATTCCAACACAACGATGGCTAACTTACGGAATCTAATAGGTCGGACAGTTCGCTACCTTGCTCCTGCGCGCAGTAAGGAGCGTAGCTTCTCGGCCGATATATGGAATAATAGTTGGTCGCATGGTTATGATCTGAATATCCTAAACGAGGATGCCCGCTACGGCGTAGTGGTGGCGTGGATGCGTCGGTATGAGCGGAATGGACCGCTCTTGGACGTGGGTTGCGGTGACGGGCTGCTGGAGGAGCGTTATCGAAAAGTCAGCACCACGCAAATCATAGGCTTTGATTACTCGTCCATTGCAATTGAGCGTGCCCGTGCGCGATGTTTGAATGACGTCGAATTCTTGTGTGCGGATGGTCGCACATTCCTGCCAAAACGGCGGTTCTCGGTTGTCGTGCTAAACGAGTCGCTGTATTACGTTGATGACTATCTAGGAGTAATGGCGAATCTCTCGCGGGCGTTGATCGACGACGGCGTGTTCATCGTTTCGATGCACGACACCCGGGTTACCAGGCGAATCTGGAAGAATGTCCAACGATCATACGTGCTGCTGCATGGCGCCGCATTGAGGGATGAGACTACGGACGGCTTTTGGCGCGTTCGACTATTGCGACCTCGGAGATGGGACTCACCACAAGCATCTCCGTGATATTAGCATCCGAGATGTTCTCCCCGATTTCGTATTCTCCAGTGCGGCGTACAAGCGCAGTCGCGTTGCAAGAAGTAAGCATAGAAAACATTGGCCGCCGCGAATCCGGTTAGAAGGCGCACGGGAGTCAGTTACGGAACTGCCTGAAGATTTGTTGGAGGAGCTGGACCACCAGGATCACTGCAGGATGTGTCGCCTTCATACCGTGCTTTCGCGGGCAATTTGTTGGTGATAGGCGTGAGATCCGGGCCGAATGCCGGCCAAGTGCACTTCCCAAAGAAGCCAGGTTTGGAGCTGTAGTACATCGAATTCTTTAGCGTGTGGTTTGAGCCTCCTTCCCAGTAGGCAACTCCGTTGGTTTTGTAGTCATAGTTGCCATGGTTGATAGAAGTTGTGTCAGCGCTAGGGATTTGTCCATTCCCACCTCCGTAGCTGTAAATGATGGGGGCACTCGGGCTGGCATATTCATTGAAGCCGCGAAGTGTAGCGTTCGTCCAGTTGGTGTGCATTCCTGTTATTCCTAGAACGTTGCCGACAAAAGCATAGTATGTTTGCATGGGATACAAGTCGATAGCGTCGAACCCGTTCGAGGGCGGGAAGCTTGGTACACCTGTTCCCGTCTCATCGCCCCACAGCCAATTCCTAAAAAACACAACATGCGATGAACTCCCCCAGAAGTCATCCGCAGCCACGTGTGAAGCTATATTCCCCTCCCAGAGGTTCATGTAGGGGTGCGCCCCGTGCGACGTTCTCGCCGAGCCGAGGTAGCTTAAGTCGTCTGTGTAGTTATCGTCGATGTAGTTATAGAGAATTGCGGTTCCGGAGCCGCCGCCCTGGTAAACAACGCTGTGCCGGTTGTTTCGCATGATGTTGTTTTCTATCTTGTGATCGCTGTTGAGGAACTGGAAGTAGATGCCGTAGTTAGCTCCACTGGCCGACGACCTTCCGAAATGTACGTAGTTGTCCCTGATTTCGGCCCCGTAGGAGTAGTCTAGTTCGATGTGAGCGGAGCCACTGGAAGTTCCCGTATCGTAAGTTTCCACTCCCTTCACCCAACAGTAAACACATCCTTGAAGAGTGATTATCTGACTTGCCCCTATGTCCCCGGTAACGTTCACGCGAAAATTCTCAAAGCCTGCTTTTTGCGTGCCAAAGGTGACAACGCGATACGAAGGATTACTGTAGAGCTTGTAGTAAAGCGGGCGGCCTAAGGTTAGCGTAGAACCGTTGACGGCCGTTACCTGGACGATCTGCTGCATCGTCTGGTATCCATTGTTGGCGCCGCACCACTGACAAAAACCGTCCTCCCCGGTAGAACTGACGAGAGTGGGGTCGTCATCCGATGTAATCGCAACCCACTGGTTGGCGCTGACAGATCCGGACGATATGGTAACCGTCGTGTTGCCTTTTGTCGGCGTGCCGCTCAAGTGGTAGGGAACACATGACGAAGACGGACTACAACCGTAGCTGACCGATGGCGTAAGTCCACCGTTTGTGGAAAAGTTCTGCGTTGTGAGCCATCCGCTGGCCCCCAGGTTGAAGGTAGTAGAGGCGGCGTCGGTTGTGGGAAGAAACGGCGGACTGCCTTGAACCTTGGCACCACGTAATACAACATTGCTCTTCAAGCGCACCGTGCTGTTTATTAGGTAGGTGCCGGCGGGAACATAGACCGCGGTGTTGTTGGCGGCATTGTTGATGCAAGTCTGGATCGCCGGTCCGTCGTTCGTCTTGCCGTCACCGACCAATCCCGTGCAAGTGACCTGCGCGTAACTGGGAAGGCTTCCGCCATTCCACAAGTCTGAGCCGGTTTTCCAGGGAATCTGACGGCAGTTAGCCGGACAGCCGGAATCGTTGTTCGGAAGATCATAGGGAGTTTGCGCCATGAGGCGCTTCTCAGTCACAGTAGCGGCGAGTAGCATGTGAACGACAAACGCGAAGGCAAAAATGAGGTTTCTTGAATCCATTTTCATGAATTTACTCCCATGATTCGGCGGTCGAGCTTGTGCCGAACGACGACAAAGTTTTGGATTGTGACTGTTCAGTATGGCATTTTGGCCCATGGTTAGAGAGTCCTCAAGATCGAATGCTTCAACACTTTAGTAACCACGGAAGGTTACGTTCGTGGGGGGGGCGACCTTGACGCTAGGCGTTCGGCCGCCGTTAGCCAGCGCTGATTCGGGCAGAATGGGGCGTCTCCTGAGAGCAATGGATTATGAGTAACAGGACGTGGGTTCGACGCCGTTTGGTGTCGCACGGAGTTGCAGGTCCGCTAGTCAAAAGTGCTCAACCTATTGCTAACCGCGTGAAGAATTCGATGCCTTACACACACGCACGCCCGGCCACGCCTTCCTTCACGGGATTAGGCATGGAGGGATATAGCTTTGAGCCGCTCCGCGAGCGCGATCTCGACATCTACTACATAGAGTCGGTGAAGGGCCACGATACCTTCATGATAAGCAAGCGAATTACCCGTACATACTATGTCCTCCGGGGAAATGGACATTTCACTGTTGACCGTCGTAGGTACGACGTCTGCTCCGGCATGCTCGTGGAGATTCCGCCAAAAATCGAGTACTCCTATTCCGGAAGAATGGTGCTGTTAGGTTTCGCGAGGCCGCGATGGTTCCGGGGCAATGATACTCACACTCGGTGGAACCCGGACGTCACAAGCCGTGATTCGAGTTCGTTGCCTGGCAGAGAGCCATGGCCATCGCGGCTAGCGAGGGTAAGAGTTGCGGGAAAATCTCCCGTTGGTGCTTTCCTGCGATTGAACGGTTGGCTGTGGCGGCACCTGCCTCCTGGGGTTTCGCGCTGCGGTCCGCTGCTTCGGTACGGTAACGTCGTGCATGCGTTGGCCAGAGTATATGGCGTTCGTAGACAGACTCCGAGCACTTATTTTGTGCGGAATCGGGCGCAACTGGAATTGATCAGGCGCCTTATGGAGCAAAGGGACAAAGGCGAGATTCTGAGGGTTGCGGTTCTGGGTTGCAGTTTCGGCGCCGAGGCCTATTCAATTGCCCGGGAAATACGGTCAGCTCTCCCTGAGTCGAATCTGGTTCTGAATGCGATGGACGTCTCTCCCCATGCGGTTGAATTTGCGAGGCGAGGGGTATACCCCCTCGCGAGCTCTGAACCGACCAGCGCCGAGATCTTTGAACGCATGACCGCGGCTGAAAAGGCCGACTTCTTCCAAATGGATGGGGAGACCGCGGTCGTGAAGGCTTGGATCAGGGAAGGGATCATTTGGGCGGTAGGCGACGTGTCGGAGCCCGACACGACTGAAAAGCTAGGACTCCAGGATTTGGTGGTGGCGAACAATTTCCTTTGTCACATGGCTCCCTCCGAGGCGGAAAGGTGTTTGCGCAATATCGCCAGACTCGTGAGTCCCTACGGATATTTGATTGTTTCGGGAATTGACCTCGATGTCAGAACGAAGGTTGCGCGGGCTCTGGGTTGGACGCCGGTGGACGAGCTTCTCGAGGCAGTGCATGATGGCGATCCCTGCTTGCGCTCGCACTATCCATGGCACTATTCCGGACTGGAAACGATGGACAAGGGACGGCAGGATTGGAGAATCCGCTACGCGGCTGCTTTCCAGATCTTACCGACGGAGACAGACCTAAGAACCGATAGCACTCCGATGGAACAGAGCGTCGCAGGTAGCCGGCAATAAAGGCGTTGAGGACGAATGGAGAATCTCAAAGAGAAGACGATTCGTGGCGGCGTCGCGCGCCTAGCGGCGCAAGGAGCAAATTTCGTGCTCCGCCTTGGATCGCTGATGATCCTAGCCAGGCTCTTGGGACCAAGAGACTTCGGATTGGTTGGCATGGTTACAGCGTTTACTGGCATCTTGGATCTGTTCCGTGACTTTGGGTTATCGGCCGCGGCGGTTCAGCGCCGGACCGTGACCGAGGAACAAGTCTCGACACTGTTTTGGATCAACATTTTGGTTGGTGTAGTACTCGGGCTTGTTGCGGTAGTGATGGCTCCAGCCGTTGCTCACTTTTATCACGAACCTCGGCTTGCGGCCGTGACCACCGTTTTGGGAGCAGGTTTTCTCTTCAACGCGGCTGGCGTCCAGCACTCAGCGATGCTTCAGCGTCAGATGCGCTTCACAGCGTTGTCGATTATCGCGACTGGCAGTTTGCTCGCTGGTGTATCGATCGCGATTGTTGGAGCGATAGCAGGTTACGGGTATTGGGCCCTCGTAGCCATGACCGTGACGACTCCACTCTTCGCGACAATTGGCTTTTGGATCGCTGCGGCATGGGTTCCGACACTCCCGCATAGACAAACTGGAATTCATTCTATGATGCGTTTCGGAGGCGCAGTGACCTTGAATAGCTTACTATCCTACTTTGCTCTGAATCTCGACAAGATTCTGTTGGGACGCTTTTGGGGAGCCGACGCCTTAGGGATTTACGGAAGGGCCTACCAGCTTGTCAATGTTCCAACCGGGAATTTGAACGTGGCGGCCGGTGAAGTCGCATTTTCGGCTCTGTCCCGGCTACAGGATCATCCTTCCCGCCTCAGACACTACTTCCTCAAGGGCTACTCGCTTGTTTTAGCAATGACCATTCCGATCACCACCGCCTGTATGATTTTTGCTCACGATCTGACCTTGGTTCTTCTGGGGCCTAAGTGGAGATCTTCGGCTGACATTGTTCGTCTGCTGGCGCCGACAATCTTGGTTCTTGCCATCATCAACCCCCTGGGATGGCTCATGACATCAGTAGGTTTAGTTGGCCGAAATTTGAAGGTCTCTTTGGTATTCGCTCCCTTGATCAGTGCCGGTTACGTGTTGGGTTTGCCTTACGGGCCCAAGGGAGTGGCGCTTGGCTTCTCTGCGGCGATGGTCCTATGCGCCGTTCCGCTTGCGGCCTATTGCGTTCGCGGCACACCTGTTTCCTTGCGAGACATGATTGAGACTACCCGTCGACCGCTTGCATCAGCCATTGTGGCTGGCGTGTTCGGGTTCGGGGTTCGCGCGGCTTGTGGTGATTTCCTGTCGCCTATGCCGAGACTCGCACTGGAAGGCAGCGTCCTCGTGGTTACGTTTGCTGTGATGCTTCTATTTGTAGCGGGACAAAAATCATTCTATGTAGATCTCTTTTGCGGCCTCATAAAACGGTCTTCGGTGCAGAGCGAAGGCTTAACGACCGCGTAGCGCGGAGCCCCACACGCATGCCATACCCGCATCTGACGCAGCCCCGTCATCCGGCCTTATCTACAATGAAGAACAAATCCCAATCCGTTCTAGAACGGTTCGCAAATTCAAGCATGCTCCAAAGATTTCACGAAGTCTGTATTTACTCGGCTGGACTGGCTTGGAGGATCTTACCGAACTCGATGCAGGTGAGCGCATTGGGCCGAAGATATGGTGGTTCGGTGCACAAGATGGTCCAAGCCTTCTCTAGCCGGAGCCAGTATTTCAGCACATTTTTCATGCGCAACCGCCCAGAGCTGGAGCTAATGTGTCGGCTATTGGACCAGAAAGACTATGGCGCCAGTGTCAGTATGGCAGTGCTGGCTTGCAGCAAGGGAGCCGAGGTTTATTCCATTATGTGGAAGATCGGCTCTGCTCGTCCGGATCTGAAACTCACTGTTTACGCGGTCGACATCTCCGAGGAAATTTTGGAATTTGCCCAGCGCGGAATCTATTCGCTTGATCAACCAGATATGTCAGCGAAACCGGATGCTTTCGAAACCATTCAAGAACGAGATGTCTCCTGGAATACCGGGAGGGATCAAAATGCGTGGATCTTTGAGCGCATGACCAAAGCTGAAATCGACTCGATGTTCGAGATCGACGGCGAGGAAGCCCGCATAAAGCCTTGCCTGAAGAAAGGGATTAACTGGATCCGGGGAGACGCTGGCGACGAGGAGCTTGTGCGCGCCCTAGGTCCTCAGGACATCGTGATAGCAAACCGGTTTCTTTGCCATATGAAGCCTGGGGATGCAAGACGTTGCATACATAACGCAGCTCGACTCGTGAGGCCGGGAGGGCACCTGTTTGTCTCTGGGATAGACCTGGACGTCCGAATGAGAGTCGCGCGTGAATTGGGCTGGCAACCAATAAAGGACTTGATGAGAGACGTTCATGAAGGTGACCCCTCTTTAAGGGAAGGGTGGCCCTTGAAATACTGGGCATTAGAACCCTTCGACAGCGATCGGCCAGATCAGGAAATTCGCTACGCATCAGTCTTCCGCCTGGGTGGTACCCATGCCCCGCTAGCGTCAGTTTCCGGCGCTGGTATCGCGAACTCCGTCGCAGTTCCAGGTCTCGCAGTTCAAAGGCATTCCGGTTAGGCTTTATCAATATGCGTTTTTTGGAGACGGGCATCGCCGGGTCAATGGTAATTGATCCGAATCCGCATAAGGATGAGCGGGGTCGGTTCATGCGAGCATGGTGCTGCCGGGAATTTGCGGATCACGGCATCGAGTTTGCTCCCATACAGGCCAACATGGGCTTTAGCCAGCATGAGGGGACCACGCGAGGCATGCATTTCCAAGAGGCGCCCGCACTGGAAGCCAAGCTCGTGCGGTGCACCGCAGGAGCTATATTCGACGTTCTGGTCGACCTTAGGCCGTGGTCTCCAACATACTGCAGATGGTACGGAACTGAATTGAGTGCTGAGAATGGCCGCATGCTTTACGTTCCCGAGCGCTGCGCTCACGGATATCAGACGCTGGAAGAACGCACAGAGATGTTCTACATGACTTCGGCGTTCTACGTCCCAGCTGCAGTGCGCGGGGTCCGATTCGACGACCCAGCGTTCGGAATACAGTGGCCCCTGACAGCAACGGTAGTCTCCGAACAGGATCGCAACTGGCCCCTACTCGAGAGTAGGATACAGCTATGATCGTGGATAATGCTCTTCGAGAGCGTGAGGCAACTAGTCAACCGATCCGCGTCGGGATGGTCGGAGCGGGCGCGACCGGGCGCGCCATAGCGGTGCAGCTTGGGACGCCCGTACCAGGCATTCGGCTGGTCGCTCTCGCCAACCGGACCCCCGCGCACGGTGAACGCGCATTTCGCGAGGCGGGGTACACCGAGTGGTGTTGCACCGACTCGTCCCGCGACGCCGAGGCGGCAATCGTTAGAGGATTGCCTGTGCTGACAGAGGATCCGTCGGTTCTGATCGGGTGCGATGTTATCGACCTGCTTGTCGAAGTAACCGGCACTATCGAGCCAGCAGCTCGTGTAGCACTCGATGCTTTCGACCATGGTAAGCACGTGGTTGTGGTGAACGCCGAACTGGATTCGCTCGTGGGACCGATTCTGAAGGCGAGTGCAGATAGGGCCGGTGTAGTCGTAACCCACACAGACGGCGACGAACCCGGTGTGGCGATGACGCTGCTGCGCTATCTCCGATCACTTGGACTCCGTCCGGTTGCCGCGGGCAACATCAAAGGCATGGTGGATTACTACCGGAATCCCGAAACGCAGCGGAGCTTCGCTGAACGAAACGACCAAGATGCTCGGAAGGTCACTTCGTTTGCCGATGCGACCAAGCTTTCGATGGAGACGACCGTTCTCTCCAATGCCACCGGATTCCATGTCGGCCGCCGGGGCATGTATGGCCCGGCTTGCAGCGACGTGCGGGAGATTGCGAACCTGCTGCCCGCTGAACAAATGCTGGATACGGGACTCGTTGACTATGCTCTTGGCGCCGCCCCCCACACTGGCGCGTTTGTCATTGTTCATGAGGATTCGCCACCTAAAAAGGTCCAATTGGCTTACTACAAACTTGGCAACGGGCCATTCTATGTCTTTTACACTCCGTTTCACCTCCCGCACATCCAGATCGCTTCAACCATCGGCCGGGCAATGATTCATCGTGACGCGACGGTGGCTCCTATCGCCGGGCCCGTTTGCGAGGTGGTAGCGGTTGCGAAGCGCGATCTAAAGGCCGGCGAGCGCCTCGATGGCATCGGCGGGTTCTGCACCTACGGACTCATCGACAATACCTCCGCGGCTCGCGGCATGTCAGCCTTGCCGATCGGTCTTTCTGAGGGATGTGTGTTGCGTCGTGATGTTTCCAAGGACAGCGTACTTTGCTTTCATGACCTCGAAGCGCAACCTGACGGACCGGTCTGGTCGCTTTGGCGGGAACAGAACGCAAAGTGGCCCATCGTCACACCGACAGTGGACGAACCCTCAGTCGAGCCGTCCTTCGCGGCACGAGCTCGATGATGCTTCGGTTTTCGCAGGCCTCCAGCATCCTGGCACCAATCTATCATGCTTAACCTGTCGTTCTGGAAAGACCGCAAGGTATTCGTCACCGGGCATACCGGCTTCAAAGGTAGCTGGCTTTCGCTTTGGCTCGATGCACTGAGAGCCAAGGTTACCGGATACGCACTGGACCCGCCGACCCAGCCAAACCTGTTCGAGCAAGCGGGAGTCGCTAACGCAGTCCATTCCGTTCGCGGGGACATCCGCGAGTTCCACCGACTCAGGAGCGCCATCGCTGAGTGCTGTCCCGATGTCATCATTCACATGGCGGCGCAGTCCGTCGTCCGCCGGGGCTACGAAGACCCCATAGAGACTTATTCCTCCAATGTCATGGGGACGGTCAACCTCCTAGAGGCCCTGCGGCAGCTGCGACAGCCATGCGTAGTCGTCAACGTTACCAGCGACAAGTGCTACGCCAACCAGGAGTGGGTCTGGGGATATCGCGAGAACGAGCCGATGGGTGGCCGCGATCCCTACTCCAACTCGAAGGGCTGTGCTGAGCTCGTAACCACAGCCTACCGCGAGTCATTCTTTCCTCCCGACTCGCTCGCGCATCACGGCATTGCCCTTGGCAGTGCTCGGGCTGGCAATGCTGTTGGGGGCGGCGATTGGACCAGTGACCAACTTATTCCCGACTTGATGAGGGCGTTTATTGTGGGCACGTCTTGCCTGATTCGAAATCCTGCAGCCATCCGCCCATGGCAGTTTGTCTTGGAGCCCCTGCGTGGTTACTTGATGCTCGCCGAGCGACTCGCCGAGGACGGCGCCCGCTTTGCCTCGGGTTGGAACTTTGGTCCCGCCGACACCGACACTAAGCCGGTGTCATGGATCGCTGATGAACTGGTTCGAGCATGGGGAGAACCAGCCTCATGGATGCAGGATGTAGCAGCACACCCACACGAGTCTAACGTTCTCAAGCTCGACGCCTCCAAGGCAAGTGCTAATTTGAATTGGCGTCCTGCGCTGTGCCTAAACCAGGCTTTGAGCTGGATCGTTGAGTGGTACCGTGCATTCCAGGCTGGAGCCGATCTCCGAAGCCTTACACGAGCGCAGATCGAGCGGTATGCGCTTCTGGCACAGAACTGATGTAGACGCAACCAGAGATCCAATCTCCCGCGGTAACTGAAGTCTCGTATGGGCCGTATGGGCGCCAGCAAGAAGTAAACCAGTAATAAGGAGAGAATGCTTCCATGCCAAAGATTGTCGTTTTGGGGACCGGAATGGCCGGATTTGGTGCTGCGTTTCGGCTGCACGCCGAAGGCATCGCGCCCGTGATGTACGACAAAAACGCCTATCATGGTGGCCACACCGCATCATTCCGCTACGATAGTGGCTTCCTCTTTGACATTGGGCCGCACATCTCCTTTACCAAGGACCCTCGCATACAGGACTTGTTCGCCGACAGCGTTGATCAGCAGTACGAGACGATACAGATCAATCTCAACAATTACTGGCGCGGCTACTGGCCTCTACATCCTGTGCAGCTGCATCTCCACGGACTGCCGGAAGACATCATCGTCAAAGTCATCACCGACTTCGTGGAGGAGCGGCAAGCGCCAGAGCGTCCAGTGAAGAACTATGCCAACTGGTTGTTGACCAGCTTTGGCCGGACCTTCGCCGAGTCTTTCCCAATGCAGTACACGCGCAAGTACCACACGACTACCGCAGAGAATATGAGCACCGACTGGTTGGGGCCCCGCATTTATCGCCCCAGCCTGGAGGAAGTTCTGCGCGGCGCGTTGTCCGCATCGGCCCCACAGGTTCACTACATCACCCACTTCCGCTATCCGAGCAATGGTGGTTTCACATCCTATCTAACCAAGTTTGTGCCCATGGGGAACCTGAAACTCAACCATCAACTGCTGTCCGTTGACCCACGCGCACGCCGGCTCACTTTCTCGAATGGCGTAATTGCCCATTACGATGCCCTGGTCTCCTCCATACCACTACCAGATCTGATCCCCATGATTCAGGGAGCGCCACTCGATGTGATCGAGGCTGCCAAGCGACTGGCCTGTTCCACGTGCGTGTTGGTAAACATCGGCGTGAACCGTCAGGACCTCTCCAGCGCTCACATGACTTACTTCTACGACGAAGATATTTGTTTCACGCGGCTTGGCTTTCCGCATATGCTTTCGGCAAGCAACGCTCTGCCGGGAACAGGAAGCATTCAAGCAGAAGTCTATTTTTCCGCTAAGTACAAACCCTTCTCCGGGGCGCCCGAGGACTGGATTGAGCCCGTCATTCGGGACTTGCGGCGCTGCGGCCTTCTCCGCGACGACGACCAGATTCTGTGTAAGAAGGCGATGCTGCTGCGCTACGCCAATGTTATCTTCGACCTCGATCGCGCGGCCGCGCTCAAGACGGTCCACGGCTACCTCGATGATCTCGGTATCGCCTATTGTGGTCGCTATGGAGATTGGGGTTACATGTGGACAGACGAGAGCTTCAAGAGTGGAGAGCTTGCAGCAGAAAGGGCGCTTGCCGCTGTCGGACGAGGCGGCGTCGAACGCTTATCCGCGTACAACACTACCGTTGCCGCCGCCAATGCTGCGGTTAGTCACCCAGCGAAATAGATAGGCGGCGTGGAATAGTGCCGCCAAAGGTCTACCGCAGGCAAGAATTCCGTGAACCCAAAGAAAATCGCGTTTTACGGCCTATTCGGACAGCAAAACTGGGGCAATGAGTGTACTCTCCAAGCCATCATATACCACGTTCGAAGGCAGTATCCAGACGCAGAGCTTAGGTGCTTTTGTACGGACCCGGAGGATACATCGCGGAGGCACAATATCGCTGCCTATCCGGCGTCATATTGCTTTACAAGGGGTTCCCGCGTTAAGTCGAGCAAGAAAGTTAATCCGGTCATCAATTTGCTGCAAAAGACATTTGTTCGAATCCCCAAGGAGCTAGCGAGCTGGATCGAAGCATACAAGTCGCTGCAGGGTTTCGATATGCTGATCGTACCCGGCACCGGTCTGCTCACCGATTTCAGCTCAAATTCTCTCGGTATTCCATATCGCCTTTTCAAGTGGTCCTTGGCTGCAAAAGCGTGCCGTTGCAAGCTTCTGTTTATGAGCGTCGGCGCGGGCCCGATGTACCAGCCTCTAACCAGGCGGCTGATCAAAGCGGCATTGTCCTTGGCTGACTACCGGTCTTATCGGGACAGCTACTCCAAACAGTTCGTGCAGGGAATCGGCTTTAAGGCAGACGGAGATCCAATCTATCCCGACTTGGCATTTAGCCTTCCTGCGGACCTGTTTCCGACATGTGACCAGCGAGACAAGAAGAGGACTGTCATTGGTGTCGGAGTGAAAGATTACTGCGGAGTGCTAGGCCTACCTGAGCATGGCGGAGATGAGAAATATTATAGGTTCATCTCCAAGCTGGATATATTCGTCACCACATTGCTGGAGCGTGGGTATGAGGTGCGCCTGCTCATCGGGGACCAACTTTACGACAATAAGGTAAAGCAGGATCTCATGGACCTGCTGCAACGGCGAGGCGTAAAACCTCAAGAAGGTCAAATCACCAATGAGCCAATCGCCTCCGTTGCGGAAGTGCTGTCACAGATAGCGGCGTGCGACATCGTAGTGTCTGCAAGATTCCATAATGTTCTGCTAGCGTTAATGCTCAACAAGCCGGCCATCTCGCTTTCCTATCATGACAAATTTGCGTGCCTGATGGCTGGTGTGGGACTGGGCTCCTATTGTCACGACATCGATGACTTGGCTGTCGACGCACTAGCCGGACAGATCGTGGAGCTCGAAGCTAATGCCGCCACAATTAAGCCAAGGATCAGGCAGAAGGTGGAGGAATATCGCATTGCGCTTGATGGGCAGTATGCGCGCGTTCTTCAATCGGGTCAACCGGCTGTCCTGGACCAAGTGTTGTTGCCTGTTGCCAAGGGGTGATGATGTTTGAACATGACAACCAACGCCTAGCAAATGATAATGCTTCATTGGCCGCGATCGAAAGCTCCGGGAGGGATGCGGCATTGAGCCGGCCGCGAGTCCTCATATTTTCTCAGCGGAACCTTTCACCGAGGACTTTGTTCCGGGCGCCGCATTATGAATTTGAGGACATTATCACGCAGATTGATTCAGCGGAAATCCTCGCGCCCCAAGGCAAGAGTTGGTTCAAGTGGGGTTATGAGACGGCAATGCGGCTTGCCTGGCATTGTCCGGTCATCCTCGACCCGGGCGTTGTGAAGCCGGTTGTGACTAACAGCTACGACATATTTTTCGCGCTGTGCGGATCCCCAGCGGATCTGTTGATGGTGAATACTCTGGGCGACCCGCGAAAATTTGCCAGAGTTTCCATTTGTTTATTGGATGAGCTGTGGGTGAAGGAGTTGGCTGCGGCCAAGCATTTTGTGCAGCTCTTAAAGAAATTCGATGTCGTGATACTCTACTACAGTCAGAGTGTAAAATCCGTGGGTGATGCTGCAGGGTGCAGATGTATCTTCATGCCTCCCGGCATCGACGCTATTCTGTTCTGTCCCTATCCCGCGATGCCAAAGAGGACCGTCGACGTCTATTCTATTGGCCGCAGATCAGATAGAACGCATCAGGCATTCTTGAAAATGGCTGATGATAGCGGTCTTTTTTATATTCATGACAGCGTCTCTGGGGATCGCGCGATCAACCTGAAGGAACACAGAAGCCTCTTTGCGAACATTGCAAAGAGAAGTCGGTATTTTGTCGTTAACCCCGCGTTGATTGATCGTCCGGACAAAAGAGGCACCCAAATGGAGATCGGAAATCGATTTTTCGAGGGCGCTGCCGCCGGGGCGATCATGATAGGCGAACGACCCGGGAACGAGGAATTTGAGAAGCTGTTTGATTGGCCGGACGCCGTCATCGATTTGCCGTTCGGCTCAGGTGACGTCGAAGGAGTGATCCAACGGGTGGATAGCGACCCTGAATGGCAGGAAGAGATGCGCAAGAACAATGTGGTGAACACCCTTATGCGACATGATTGGGTGTATCGCTGGGAGGCGGTGCTGCAGGTCGCTGGACTTCAACCAACTGAAGGAATCTTCGAAAGAAAAGAGCGACTGAGACACCTAGCTATGGATATCTCGGCCTCGCATTGCGCTGCGTCCGGCAGGGTGAATAAGCCAGACTACGCGAGCAGTTGCAGGGACGACGTCTAGGCTTGCCTTCCCCGCGCACAATCGCCTCACGACGGAGTCATTTGGAGGTCGTCGCTGTTTATCTTCTGCTCCCACGCCCTCCGCATGTACAACATGCGCGGTAAGTATCACGGAGAATGGACACATAAGAAATGGCGGAAGTCTAGCCATGCGCGGAAGCGCCCGCTCTGCCAGCCGTTGATCCCCGAAGATACCATCGGACACCCCTGCTGAGATTGTTCGACCCTAGATATTAGCTTCATTCCCGAAGGAGACAGTGATGAAAGTTGCTTTGTTCTGCGGAGGCCTAGGTATGCGGATTCGTGAGGCGGAGGATGCTCCCAAACCCATGGTCCAGATCGGATACCGGCCTATACTCTGGCACGTCATGAAGTACTATGCGCACTTTGGTCACAAGGATTTCATCCTGTGCTTAGGATACCGTGCCGACGTAGTCAAAAATTATTTTCTAAACTACAACGAATGTATCTCAAATGACTTCGTCCTCTCTGCCGGCGGGAAAAACTTGAAGCTATTCAACAGTGACATTGATGACTGGCGGATTACCTTTGCGGATACGGGAATCAATTCCAACATCGGCCAACGACTGAAGGCTGTTGAAAGTTACCTGGAGGGAGAGGAAGAATTTCTCGCGAACTATAGCGACGGCCTGACCGATATGCGCCTGCCCGAGCAATTGAAACACTTTCATAAGCACGATAAGATCGCGAGCTTCCTGTGTGTCAGGCCGAATCTTAGTTATCACCGAGTCTCTCTTGAGGAAGACAATGGCAGTCTGGTCTCAGAGATCCGGGCGATCAATGATGGCAGCGTCCGTATCAACGGCGGCTTCTTCATCTTCAAGAGAGACATCTTCGACTATATCGGCGACAGGGAGGAACTCGTAGAAGAGCCTTTCCACAGGCTGGTAGAAGAAAAGGAACTGATCGGCTATCCATATGATGGCTTCTGGGCGAGCATGGACACATTCAAGGACAAGCAGCACTTGGAAAAGTTGTACGGAAGCGGAGTGGCGCCCTGGGAGGTCTGGAAAAATAACGGCAACGGACGGCATAAGGCGGTAGTACCGAGTGAGGCGCTGTGCGCTCTCTGAGCCTGATCTGTGATGCCGCTTCCCCACTTAACATTCTGTGCCTGGGAGCACACTCCGACGATGTTGAGATTGGATGCGGGGGAACAATCCTCCGCCTGGCTCAGCAATATCCAAACTGCGTGTTTCATTGGGTTGTGTTTAGTGCGGCGGGAGTGAGGGCGGAGGAGGCGATTCGTGCAGCCCGACTTTTTAGCGGTACCAATGCTTTGAAGGGCCCAGAGATTAAGGAATTTCAGGACGGATTCCTGCCTTTTGTAGGTGCGGAAGTCAAAAGCGGGTTTGAGGAGCTGAAGCGAGTCACAGCGCCAGACATTATCTTCACTCCCAGCCGCAAGGATGCTCACCAGGACCACCGTTTGATTGGGGAATTGACCTGGAATACATTTCGCAACCATCTGATCCTGGAATACGAGATTCCCAAGTATGATGGCGATATGGGGCAACCGACCGTGTTCGTGCCTTTTGACGGGGAACTATGCCACAGAAAGATTCAGTACCTCATGGATGCATTCCGGTCTCAACATGCGAAACCTTGGTTTGAAGAGGCTACATTTCTATCTCTTATGCGGTTGAGAGGAATGGAATGCAATTCGACCAGTGGCTATGCTGAAGCCTTCCACTGTCGCAAACTTGTGCTGTGATTGAAGGCCATTCATTACGCAGGACAATGGTTTAGAACCGGTCTCATAAATGTCTCAGCAGGAGATTGAAGCAGGCGAGGTGGACGAAGCCGAGTAAGTTCTCGATGTGATACTCCCCGCAGGTAACGAGGCGGCGGAAGTTGTGCATCCGGGCAAAGAGCCGCTCCACTTTCCATCGCCTCAGATAGCGTCGCAAGCTTCGTACATTCTGAGTTTTGCCGCGCCCCTGCCGGTTCGGCGCGATCATCTCGACGTCGTGCGCCTCGGCCAGCTTGCGGTCCAGGGCATCGGAGTCATAGGCCTTGTTCCCCATCAGCCGCGCCGGAAGTTGGTCGAGAAAGCTTCCGGCAAGAACCTCTTCCACAAGCTGGCACTCGGCTGGCGAAGCGCTTTGCACAGAGACGGCGAGAGGAAGACTGTTGCCAGCGGCGATAGCGACGATCTTCGTGCCCTTGCCGCGCCGCGTGGGGCCGAGTCCAATGCCCCCTTTTTCGCGCCCGCGAAGGTCGCATCCACGAAGGCCTCTTTCAGGTTCAACTGGCCCCGCTCGTACAGGTGCCGCGCCAAACGCCGGAGCGCCTCTTCCAGTTTCCCGCTGCGCACCCACTGCTGGAAGCGGCGATGGCAGGTTTGGAACAGCGGATATTTCTCCGGCAACTCGCGCCACTGCGCCCCCGTGCCCAGCACCCACAACACGCCATTCAGCACTGCCCGCGAATCATGCCACGGCCGGCCGCGATTGTCGGCACGCCGCGAGGGCCGCAATGCCGGCTCTACCACCGCCCTTGCTTCGTCGGTCAATTCCCAGCGTCCGCGCATCGGCCACTTGGACACCCACAGCACCTCCAGAGTGCCACCAAAATCGCAGGTTAGGCGTTTATGAGACCGGTTCTAGCCCCAAACGGGCAGTCCATCGGGATCGTGACGGACAAGGTGAAGCTCCGATGAGTGAGGGCACCGAGTGGGATCAGCCGGGTCCAGGAATGCTCTGTGCCATTGCAGAGCTCGGCAGTAAGCGCCAACGACAGATTGAAGCGGGACACTGAGGATGAGCTGGCATTCCGAAAATGACACGCACTCGCATCCGTAAAGCACCAAGACAGCTCGAGCTAGAACGTCGAGGCTCTCTACTACGTCGAATGCATTCAATTCACATAGATTTCGGCTCTCCGCCGGCGTAAGAGGCTCGTGCCTCCGGTGCGAGCAGATCCAGTCAGCATATTGCGAGCCAGAATCGTGAATCGATGAACAGACGGCATTCGCTGCGGCTCGGGCAGTGGCCACCTGGCTCCAATGAAATAGCCAAGCGCGAAACGCAGCGCTATTCGTTTCGGCAAAGCTTCCCGCATCTATAACTGATCGCTCTGCCAATTCCGCATTTGCCTTGACCATCAGAGCAATCCAATAGAGACTCTTTCTGTGCTCGGCAAATCCGGGCTTGATCTCGGCCCCGCTCGGTGATCGCCCATCCGGCCCTATTGGCTTGTCGCTAGAGTGAAACCACTGCATGCACTAACTCCGTTCGGCAATTTGCCCTTGTCTTCACAACTTGGAGAAGGGCCGACGAACGTAGTGAGAAATGCACTGCTCATGCCAGTCAGCATGGATATAAGTGCTTGAAAACAAGCCTCCTACTCGAGTTCAGGCAGATCCTGCCTTGACCGGATGCGGGCCATTGCCCAGGAATCAGAAATTGGTCCCGGTGGAGGGCTTACGTCAAAATCGTGAAAGAGTTATCGGCGTCGGCACTTCAGCTAAGGCGGCGCGGCTTAGGGGATACTCAGAGACAGGAGTTGTCATTACCCAGTCTCTTGCTCGCCAGCATCGAAACCAGAAACTTGCTGCAAGCTACGGTGTTCTGAAAGCGCTCATCATTGTCCAACGCCCACGAGGACGTAAGATAGTCTCCTAGCGCAAGATTTCGCTTCGCATCGATAAGCCATTCGCACCAGAGGCGCAGCCGGCCACTCTGCTCCTGCAGTTGTTGCAATGCTAGTCGATCAGTATCGTTGGCAGCCGACAGACCTGCCAGTATGAGCGAATCGTCAATGCCAGCTAGATCGCTTTGAATCCAGAACTCCCCGACCGGAAAGCCCCGCCTGATAGAGTTCTCGATTCTGCGCTCCGTCGCTTGCATCCTGAACGCGGTCTGCAAAGCTGCGACCACAAAATCCGCTGACAGTTTGGCGGGACTTGCTTCTTTTGGCTCGACTTCGAGTGAGGTTGCAGGGGACCAGACGTCGATAGTGATTGTCCCTTCGCCATAGGTACTGGTTCCGAGCGGATACGCGTCCCCGTCAGGCGAACCGGCCGGCGCTAGCATTTGCGAGGAGCTGAGATCGGTGCTACTCGGCTGTTGTCGCTGAGTATGTGTCGCGCTGGCACTTCCAGTGAGTACGCTTGCCTTTTCCTGGGCGCCGGACGGAGCTAACAACATTCCGTTAATTAACAATGCAATCATCACACGGGCGCTCACTTCGCTCTCCTTGAAACTCCGTATCATTGCTTTGTCCCACTGGCTGATCCATTGAGTCGCTGCAACCTGATTACTCTGGATGGGCTCTGCCTCCTCGACGCTCACTGCTCGCGCAATTCCGAGCTCGCACCGAAACCCAAACTCTGGCGTAACAATCCATCAACCTTTTGTTTCTGATCGCTCGTCAACATGTTGTAAAGCTTGGTTTCAAGCTGGGAATTGGCTACGAGGAGGTCTTTCATGATGACCGACTGCTCGGATGCCAGGGCTTGGGCCTGTTGAGCATCAAACTTACCACTGAGTTTGATCAATATCTCCTTGCGACGGCTTTGTTCGAGTCGCTCCATGAGTGGTTGGACCTGCTTGCATTGGTCCGTAACCTTAGCCTGAAATGCCTCGATCTGCGAGGCATTTAGTTGAAGATACTCAATGAGCTGTTGAGAAAGATC
>Ga0335071_10000211_pt1 | contig 68178 bp, 55 predicted proteins | sample Lox_Sample_15_FD_206724 | JGI IMG/M metagenome (GOLD analysis project Ga0335071, IMG submission 206724) | Soil microbial communities from Loxahatchee National Wildlife Refuge, Florida, United States - Lox_Sample_1.5 | ecosystem: Environmental > Terrestrial > Soil > Wetlands | place: USA... | reverse complement strand
GGGCCGGGGTCTCAAAAAACCACTTGAGCTTCGAGTTCTCCCGCGAGACCGGGGAGACCTTCACCGAGTACCTCTCCCGGACGCGCGTGGAGGAGGCCAAGCGCCTGCTCGCCACCACCCCTCTTCTCGTCTACGAGGTGGGCGAGCGGGTGGGGTACCCCACCGTCGAGCACTTCAGCCGGGTCTTCAAGAAGCTCGTGGGCGTGAGCCCGGTCCGGTTCAAGGCGGGCTACGGTCGGGACCCGGACGACGGGCGGTCCTGACCCCCCGCCAGATCGCCGTACTAAACGTCATGCGGCCGGAAGCGGCGTCATTCCCGTCCGCACTCGGGGCACCGATACTCCCGCCGCTTGCCTCACTCCCCCGGAGGAACCATGAAGAGGATCGCGGTCCTGCTCGCAGCCCTCCTCCCCGCGCTCGCGCTCGGGGCGGAGAAGATCACCCTGAAGATGGCCGATCCCCACCCCGACCGAACCAACACCTGGGGCGCGGTGATCGAGGTCATCAACGCCGAGTTCAAGGCAGCCAATCCCGGCGTAGAGATCGTCACCGAAAGCTACCCGGACCAGCCCTACCAGGAGAAGATCAAGATCTACGCCACGGCCAAGCAGCTGCCGGACGTCTTCAAGTACTGGACCTTCACCTCGCTCCTCAAGCCCCTGGTCGACGGAAACTTCGTCGTGCCGCTCGACCGGGCCACATTCGAGAAGTTCGGCTACCTGGCCGGGGCCCTCGACTCCAACGTGTACGGAGGGAAGCTCTACGGCATCCCGGTCTCGGGCGACCTCTGGGTCATCTACTACAACAAGAAGCTCTTCAAGGATGCCGGCATCGACAAGCTCCCGACCACCATCGAGGAGCTCAAGGCCCTGGTCCCGAAGTTCAAGGCCAAGGGCATCATCCCCATGACCACCGACGGCAAGGACGCCTGGCCGCTCTGCATCACCTTCGACAACCTCGCCTGGCGCATCTCCGGGGATCCCACCCTGCCCCAGAAGGCCCTCGACCGGAAGGTCAAGTTCACCGACCCGGTGTTCGTGAGGGCCGCGACCGAGCTGCAGAACCTGGTCAAGGCCGGCGTGTTCCAGGACGACCTCATGGTCTCCGACTACGGAGCGGCCCGGAACCTGTTCGGCCAGGGCAAGGCCGCCATGTTCCTCATGGGGAGCTGGGAGCTCGGCCTGCCCACGGACAACAGCTTCTCCGACGAGTTCAAGTCCAACGTCGACGCCTTCAAGTTCCCCCTCATCGAGGGCGGCAAGGGCAAGACCGACGACCTCATGGCCTGGTTCGGCGGCAACTACGTGGTCAGCGCCTCGAGCAAGTACAAGGATCTGGGAGTGAAGTACCTGGAGTTCTACGCCAAGCGGTTCCCGGTCTTGGCCTGGGAGCGGCAGGCCACCTTCCCCGCCCAGAAGGTCGATCCCCGGCCGAGCGATACGCCGGTGGCCAAGACCCTCCTCAAGATCGCCTCCGAGGCCAAGGCCACGTCCGGGACGCCGAGCCTCGACCGGTCCAACCCCGCCTTCAAGGAGGACATCCAGAACGCCATGCGTGAGCTCTGCAGTAACCTGATCACGCCCGAGGAGTTCACGAAGAAGGTCGACGCCGCGGCCGAGAAGGCAGCCAAGAAGTAGCCGGCCCGAGCGGCGGTTCCAGGGTGCGGGGGGCGGTGCAAGGGCCGCCTCCCGCACCGAAGTTCCGGCCCTAGCCCAGCCCGGGCTCGCCCCGCACGCCCCGACGCGATACAACCTGGAGCGGTGTGTTCTTCGGGAGCACCAAGTGAGAGGTCCCTTCGAGAACAAGGGTGTGGTGGCGGCCCTGATCCTGCCCTACCTCGGGATCATGGTGTTCTCGATGGTGGTGCCGCTCGGGTTCAGCCTCTACTTCAGCTTCACGAACTCGGCCGGCTTCGGCGAGTACCGGCACGTCGGGCTCGCGAACTACGTCGATATCCTGACCGACAACCCCGTGTTCTGGCGCGCCCTCTGGAACACGGCGCTGCTCATGGTGGTGACCATCTTCGTGCAGAACCCGGTAGCCCTGGCGCTGGCGGCGGTGCTGGCGCACGTGTCACAGAAGCTCTCGCGCGTCCTGCGCACCATCTACTTCGTCCCGGCGGTGCTCTCGCTGCTCATCGTCGCCAAGCTATGGGTGAACCTCTTCAACCCCACCTACGGCATGGTGAACAAGCTGCTCGGCGCGATCGGCCTGCGGTTCCTGGCCACCTCGTGGCTCTCGAACCCGCACACCGCCATCTGGGCGGTCATCTGGATCATCATCTGGCAGGGCTTCGGCTGGGCGCTGCTCTTCTACTACGCTGGGCTCATGACCGTCCCGCGCGAGCTGGAGGAGGCGGCCCGGGTCGACGGAGCCAGCTGGTTCCAGACCTACGTTCACATCGTCATCCCCTACCTGTACCCGGTGATCGCCGCCGTGATCGTCATCGACGTGATCTCGTCGATGCGCCAGATGGAGATGATCTTCTTCTCCACCGGCGGCGGACCCGGCATGCTCACCCAGTTCGTGAGCGTCTACCTCTACCAGAAGGCCTTCGTCTCCGGCGAGTACGGGTACGGCAACGCCCTCTCGGTCCTGTTCGTGGCGATCTCGGTGGGGCTCACCTTGCTCGTCCAGCGCATCATGCGGACCGCGCCCGACGAGCGGTGAGCGAGCGACCCATGATCCGTGCACAGCGCCCGTACGAAGACGAGCTGAGGACGCCTCCGGGGCAGCGCCCTAAAAGGCCGGCCCGGGAGCGGGTGGTGCGCCGCCGCCGGCCGCTCTCCCGGCGCGCCGCCCAGACCGTCCTCTACACCGCGCTGGTCCTGTTCGCGGCCGCACAGCTCTTCCCCCTCGTCTGGGTGGGCTCGTACTCGCTGCAGAAGTCGGGCGACTTGTTCGGGAGCGAGCTGTTCAAGCTGCCGCTCCACCCCCAGTGGCAGAACTACGTGCGCGCCTTCCACGACGGCAAGATCTTGCGCTACGCCACGAACAGCCTCATCGTGGTCTCGGCCGCGACCCTGGCGTCCACCTTCCTCTCGTTCTGCATGGGCTACGCCATCACCCGGATGAAGTTCCGGCTGAAAGCGGTGGCGCTGGGGGCCGTGACCATGGGGATGGTGGTCCCCATCCACACCACCCTTCTCCCCAACTACATCTGGTTCGGCTACTTCGGCCTCATCGACACGCACCTCGGGCTCATCATCCCCTACGTGGCGTTCACGCTGTCGTACAACACCCTCGTCTACATGGGGCAGTTCAAGCTTCTGCCCACGTCCATCGAGGAGGCGGCGCTCATCGACGGCGCGTCCTGGCCGCGCGTCCTGTGGAGCGTGGTGGCGCCCCTCTCCATCCCGGCCACGATGACGGTGGGGGTGATGACGTTCCTCTACTGCTGGAACGAGATCATCATGGCGTACACCTACCTCGCCACCGACGACAAGCGCACGCTCCCGTTCTCCGTGGTCCGGTTCCAGGGGCAGTACTCCTCGGACTACGCGGTGCAGTTCGCCGTGCTGGTGCTGGTGGCCCTCCCGGCGCTCTTGCTCTACTTCCTCTTCAGCCGGCGGATCATGGAAGGCGCGACCGCCGGCGCCATCAAGGGTTGACCCCACGCACCGAGAGGTGAACGAGAATGCCCGGCGACATGCTTCGCTTCCCTGACGGCTTCCTCTGGGCCACGGCCACCGCCACCGTCCAGGTCGACGGCGCCGCGACCGAGGGAGGGAAGGGGGAGTCGATCTGGGACCGGTTCGCCTCCCAACCGGGCCACATCGAGGACCACAGCACCCCGGCGGTGACCTGCGACCACTACCACCGGTACGAGGACGATCTCGCCCTCATGGCCTCGCTGGGCCTGCGCAACTACCGGTTCTCGATCTCCTGGCCGAGGCTCATCCCCGACGGCGACGGCGCGGTGAACCCCTCCGGCCTCGACTTCTACGACCGTCTCGTCGACGCCATGCTCAAGAAGGGCGTTCGCCCGTTCGCCACCCTCTTCCACTGGGACCTCCCCCAGCGGCTCGAGGAGAAGGGAGGCTTCGCCTCCCGGGCCACGGTCGAGGCCTACCTGCGGTACGTCGAGGTCGTCGTCCGCCGCCTGGGCGACCGGGTCAAGGACTGGATGACCCACAACGAGCCCTGGGTGTTCGCATTCTGCGGCCATCTCTACGGGGTCCACGCCCCCGGTCTCAAGGACCTGCGGACGGCGCTCAAGGTCGCCCACAACGTCCTCCTCTCCCACGGCCGGGCGGTGCCCGTGATCCGCGCCGGGTGCCCGGGGGCCAGGGTGGGCATCGTGCAGAACCTCGAGTGGATCGAGTCCGCCTCGGACCGGGTCGAGGACCAGGCCGCGGCCACCCGCTGGGACGGCGCCTTCAACCGCTGGTTCTTGGACCCGATGTTCGGACGGGGATACCCGAAGGACCTCCTCGCCTGGTACGGCGCCGCCGCACCGCGCCCGGAGGCCGGGGACATGGAGGCCATGGCCGCCCCGGTCGATTTCTTGGGCGTGAACTACTACACCCGTAGGCTCATCGCCCACGATCCCACGCCGCGCGAGACCGCGGAGCGCGCCTTCCTCTCCGCCCGGCAGATCTACTGGCCCTTCGTGCCCCGACCCGACTTCGACGAGTGGGAGGTGGCGCCCGAGGGGCTCTACAAGACGCTGCTCCGGGTGCAGCGCACCTACTCCCCGGCTTCGCTCTACGTCACCGAGAACGGGACGAGCTTCCCGGACCAGCCCGGCCCGGACGGCGCCATCCACGACCTCTTCCGCATCCGCTACCTCGCCCGGCACGCCGCCGCCATCCACCAGGCCGTCTCGGACGGCGCAAACGTGCGCGGGTACTTCGTCTGGTCCTTCATGGACAACTGGGAGTGGCCCTTCGGCTTCACGAAGCGCTTCGGACTCATCCACGTCGACTACCGGAACCAGAAGCGGACGCTGAAGGACTCGGGACAGTGGTTCTCGCGCGCCGTCCGTGAGAACGGGTTCCCCCTCTCGGACGCGAACGCGAACCTGTAGAGGGCCGGCCCTCCCGGGAGGCGATCCGGAGTTGACGCGACGCGTTATGGCCCTCATGATATCGGGGTGAGGTCTGCCATGCACGCGCTACGAACCAAAGGCTCCCCCTCGACCCTGCTGCTCGCCGCCTTGAGGCGTGCGGCGCGGCCCGACCGTGCCAGGATCGACGCGTACTTGAGCCTGGAACGAAGGCCCTGCGACTGGGCAGCCTACGCCGAGTTCTTGACCGCGCACCGCCGCTTCGTCGCTGCCCTCGACCGGGCGCTCGTGCAGGCGGGGACCGAGACCCGCCGCCCCCTCCCCGACGGAGCCCGTCCGCCCTCGACCGAGGAGGAAGGCGCCGACCCTCTCTACCTCCCTTCGCCGCGCATGGCGGCCCACGCCCTCGGCTACCTGTACGTTCTCGAGAGCTTTGGGCTCGGCTGCGCCGTCCTGTCGCGCCGGATCCGCGGTCGCTCCGAGCCCGGCGGCCCGGCCGCGGGGACGGAGCACGGAGCCTCGCGGGCCTTCAGGGAGCTTTTGGCAAAGTTGCGCGAGGTCCCCGCGGAGGATCAACTGGCGGTGATCGAGGGAGCGCAGGAAGCGTTCGCGGCCTGGCAAGACCGGCTCTCCCCCTTGCTCCAGCGCCTGGGGCTCACCTCCGAAGAGGCCCACGCCGCCTAGAGCGGGACCCGCGAGCAAAGGCCCCCCGCGAGGAACGAGGCCGGGGAGGCCTCGGGGCGATCGAGCGCCGGGGCGCGCCGGAACGGCGGAAGGGGCGTGGATACAGGCCCCGCCTCCGGCCGGCGGCGGCCCCAAGGCGGCCTATACTAGGGCCGCATGAAGGAGCCTCTCGACTACAAGGCCTCGGGCGTCGACTACGGGCAGGTCGACCCGCTCAAGCTGAGCGCCCAGCGAGCCGCCCTGGAGACCGGGGTCCACCTCGCGGTCCACGGGTTCTCGGAGGTGGCCGCCTCGCGCGGCGAGTCGGCGTACGTCGTGGACGCCGGCGAGTTCTACCTCGCTTCCCTCACCGAGTGCCTCGGCACAAAAGCGCTCCTCGCCGATGCGATGCGCCCGATCACGGGACGCACCCACTACGACGATCTCGCCCAGGACACCGTCGCCATGGCGGTGAACGACGTCGTCACCGTGGGGGCGACGCCGATCGCGGTCCACGCCTACTGGGCGGCGGGGGGGAGCGACTGGTTCGCCGACTTGGAGCGGGCCGGGGACCTGGTCCGCGGCTGGAGGGCGGCCTGCGACTCGTGCCGGGTCTCCTGGGGGGGAGGGGAGACGCCGGCGCTCTCTGGCGTGGTGACCCCCGGGGCGATCGATCTTGCCGCCTCCTGCGTTGGCGTGGTCCGGCCCAAGTCGCGGCTCACCCTCGGCGAAAGGCTCGCCCCGGGCGATGCCATCGTGCTCCTCGCCTCGAGCGGACTCCATGCCAACGGCGTCTCCCTGGCCCGCAAGCTCGCGGATCGGCTCCCCCGGGGGCTCGCCACGTCTCTGCCGGACGGCCGGCCCTACGGCGAGGCGCTGCTCGTTCCCACCACGCTCTATCCCCCGGTCACCGAGGCGATCTACGCGGCGGGGGTGGTCCCGCACTACGCCGCCAACGTGACCGGGCATGGCTGGCGCAAGCTCATGCGGCATTCGGGAGCGTTCACCTACCGGATCCGCACCGTCCCCCCCGTCCCCCCCGTGCTCCGGTTCGTGCAGGCAGAGGCGGGGATCGACGACCGGGAGGCCTATGGCACGTTCAACATGGGCGCGGGGTTCGCGCTCTATGTTCGAGCGGCCGACTGCGAGACGGTGATCGGGGCGGCGCGCGCCAAGGGGATCGAGGCCTGGATCGCCGGAGCGGTCGAGCCCGGCGAGAGGCGGGTGGTCATCGAGCCGCTTGGAATCGAATACCGAGCGAGCGACCTGAACGTTCGCGCCTGAGCGGCCCGCGGCGCGGAAAGCGGACGGGCCCCGGCAGAGGGAGCGCCCCCTCGAGGCAGCAGCTCCGGGCAGGGCGCGCGCGATGGGGCAGGGCAAGGTCGGCGCGAGGGCGGCGGAGCTCGTCCAAGCGTGCCCTTCGAGGGAGCGGGCGTCCATTTCACCAACCGTGAGAGCATCGGAAGGGGAGGGTGCGCGGCCCCCCGCGCGGCGGAAGCGAGACATGGAGGCGCTTGCTTGGCCGTGCCCCCCGGGGCGCGGTCAGGATCTTCCCGGTCGGTGGGTAGCTGATCCCAATCGCCTTTGGCGCCCGAACCGCGAGGGTACGAACTCGTGGGGCTCCTTTGGAAGGCGGGGCGCTGGGCCGCGGAAAGAGTTCGATCCGCCCGGGATAGGGCGGGACCTTCTCGGAGACGAACGGGAAGCGGTACCCGTTCGATGCCCCGGCCCTGAGAGGCCGGTACTGGTCCGGCTACGGAGGTGGGTGCAATCACCTGAGCGGATGGTTCGCGGTCCGCCGATGTGACGTACTCAGGCTCGACGCTCAGCGCGGTCGACTTGCGCTTCGAGCAACACTGCGAGGGGGGACCCCCGCCTTGCATGGCCTTTCACTGGGCGCAAGGCCTGGTCCGATGGGTTGGGGGCGCACTCCTTGCTCTCGCTCACCACGCGCGCGCCACCGCATCGACGACGTTCGTCGCACCGTCGGGGATCGCCTCGACTACGCGCGGTTGCCGCACCCCCGCGGCCGCAAGGGCGGCGGAGAGTCGCGCCTGAATTCGCGTTGGCTGGATGCTGCGTTCGGGGTTGAGCGGCATGCGTATCCTCATTCCCGCTCGGGCAACGGAGCTGACGGGCCTCCCCGCTTCGCGGCTAACCCTCCGAAGGTCCGATAATCTCTATTATGGTAACTCGGCGCGGGTCCGGTCCCCCGGGGAGAGCGGCGGAACCGATCAGGCGCTCGGGGTGCGCGGGCGCCCCCTGGCGGCCGGTCCCAGGGGCTCCTTTTCCTCGTCGGCGCCACCCTCCACCGCCCCATGGCGGCAGCAGCCGGTCTGGCGCGCGAGGACCCGCACGATGCGGGGGGCATGGGCGGCGTCGGCGACGGCGCAAGGGCACTGCTCGTCTCCCGTGCCCGGGAGGCCGTGCCCCAGGGTCTCGAGGGCCTCGAGGAGCTCCCTCTTCACGCGCCGGAGCCGCTCCAGCCGCCGCTGGGCCTGCTGGAGGTGTCCGGCCAGAACCTGCTGGAAGCGGAGCGCGAACTCGGAGGCGGTGTGGCAGCCGGTCCGGATCTCGAGGATGGACCGGATCTCGCAGAGCGAGAGGCCGAGCTCCCGGAGGTCGCAGATGAGGCGAAGCCGCTCGAGGTCGTCCTCGGTGTACCGCCGGTGGCCCCCTTCGCTCACCACCGCGGGCTTCAAGAGTCCCTCTTCCTCGTAGAAGCGGATCGCTCGCACCGTGTTGCCAGTGGCCCGGGCGAGATCGCCGGAGGAGAGGTCGGCACGCATTCTCGCGCACACCTAACTGCCCGATCCGACGAAGTCAATGCCGATGCCGGCGCCGGAGCGCCCCAAATCCTCTTCAAGGTCGCCTTGACCGGGACGGGGTCCGCCGATTATGGACCGCACGACTCCGGAACCATCGGGCCCGTGGAGACAACCTTCGGAAGCATGCGCACCCTGGTCGCGGTCGGTGGGAAGGACGGAGCCGCCGGGCAGATCGAGCTCTACGCCGAGGCTCCGCTCCCGACGCACCGCGGCACGTTCCGGTCGATCGTCTTCCGGGACCGTCGCTCCGGGGCGGAGCATGTCGCCCTCGTCCTCGGAGACCTTTCCGCGGGCGTCCCCGCGGTCCGCGTTCACTCGGAGTGTCTGACGGGCGAGGTGCTAGGCTCCCTGAAGTGCGACTGCCGGGCCCAGCTCGACCGGGCGCTCGACCACATCGCCGCGCAGGGTCAAGGCGCGCTCCTCCACCTCCGCCAGGAAGGGCGCGGGATCGGGCTCGGGAACAAGATCCGGGCCTACGCCCTGCAGGCCAAGGGGTACGACACCTACCAGGCCAACCGGGCCCTGGGCTTTCCCGACGACCTGCGCCGCTACGACCTCGCGGCGGAGATGCTCCGCCTCCTCGGGGTCGAGGCTGTCGACCTCATCACCAACAATCCCCAGAAGGTGGCCGGCCTGGAGGAAGCCGGGGTGCGGATCCGACGCCGGATTCCCCTCCCCTCCCCCACCAATCCACATAACGTGAATTACCTCCGCGTAAAGCGGGATCGCACCGGCCACCTCATCCTCACCGACGAGGACGTAGCGCGGGCCGGGTAGCGGGTCCCGACGGAGCTATTCCCTGAGCACCGCCGAGGAGATCACCAGCCGCTGGATCTCGCTCGTTCCCTCGTAGATCTGGGTGATGCGGCTGTCGCGCCAGTGCCGCTCCACGTCGAAATCCTTCACGTACCCGTATCCGCCGTGGATCTGCAGGGCGTGTGAGGTCACCCGCTCGCACATCTCGGAGGCGAAGAGCTTGGCCATGGCGCTCTCGGCGGTGTGCCTGAGCCCCTGGTCCTTGCGGACGGCGGCCTGCCACACGAGGAGCCGGGCCGCCTCCAACTCGGTGGCCATGTCGGCGAGCATGAACTGGATGGCCTGGAACCGGGCGATGGGCTGGCCGAAGGCCTGCCGCTCCCGGGCGTAGGCCACCGCCTCCTCCAGGGCGGCGCGGGCGATGCCCAGCGCCTGGGCGCCGATCCCGATCCGGCCGCTGTCGAGGGCCGACATGGCGATCTTGAACCCATCGCCCTCTTCCCCCAGCCGGTTCCTTTCCGGGACCGAGCAGCGCTCGAAGAAGACGGAGCAGGAGCCCGAGGCGCGGATCCCTACCTTCTCGTCCGGCTTGCCCCGGGAAAAGCCGGGACTGGCGGTCGGCACCAGGAAGGCGCTCACTCCCCGGTGGCCCTTCTCCCGGGCGGTCATCGCGAACACCAGAACCGCGTCCGCCTGCGGACCATTGGTGATGAAGTTCTTCGTGCCGTCGAGGAGGTATTTGTCCCCGCTCCTCGAGGCGCTGGTCCGCATCTCCGCCGCGTCCGACCCGCTCGTGGGCTCGGTGAGCGCGAACGCTCCGAGTTTCTCCCCGCGGGCGAAGGGCTCGAGGAACACGCGCTTCTGGGCGTCGGTGCCGAACTTCGACACCGGGTCGCAGTAGAGGGAGTTGTTCACGCTCATGATGACGCCGGTGCCCGCGCAGCCGCGGGAGATCTCCTCCGTGGCGAGGGCGTAGGAGAGGGCGTCCATCCCGCTCCCCCCCCACTCCGACGCCACCGTGACCCCCATGAGCCCCATCTCCCCGAGCCTTCGCACCGCCTCGCCGGGAAAGAGGTGCTCGGCGTCCCAGCGGCGGGCATGGGGGCGCAGTTCCCTCTCCGCGAACTCGCGGCACAGCTCTCGCGCCTGCCGCTGCTCGTCGGTGAGCTCGATGTCCATGGCGCTGAGCTCCGTTTCTAGGCGCCCCGGAACCGGGGCGGTCGCTTCTCGAGAAAGGCCCGGATCCCCTCGCCCGCATCCGCGGTGGCGAACAGGGCGGCGAACCCCTGGCGCTCGAGCTCGTTAGCGGGCCCGAGCGGCAGCCCCGCCCCGGCCCTCACCAGGCGCTTCACCTGCGCCACCGCCAGCGGGCCGCGCGAGAGGATCTTCTTCACCTGCGCGCGTACGTGCCCGAGGAGCTTTTCCGGCGCGAGCACCTCGAGCACGAGCCCCAGCTCGAGCGCTCGCCCCGCGTCGACCGGGTCTCCGGTGAGGAGGATCTCGAGCGCCCGCATCGGGCCCACCCTCCGCGGCAGGCGCTGGGTGCCGCCGAACCCGGGCACGATCCCGAGGTTCACCTCCGGCTGACCGAACCGCGCCTTTTCGCTCGCGTAGATGAGGTCGCAGGCCAGCGCCACCTCGCAGCCGCCCCCCAGGGCGTACCCGTTCACCGCCGCCACCGTGGGCACGGAGAGCCGCTCGAGCCGATCGAGCACGGCGTGGCCCCTCTCCGCGAAGCGCCGAGCCTCCTCCGGGGACATCCCCGCGAGGGCGCCGACGTCGGCGCCCGCCACGAAGGCTCGGTCGCCCGCGCCCGTCAAAACGAGGGCTCGGGCCTCGCCTCGCTCCACCTCCCCCACCACCTCGTCCAGCTCCTCGAGGGTGCGGGCGTCGAGGGCGTTCAGCACCGCCGGCCGGCTGAAGGTGGCGACCCCGATCCCCTCCTCGACCTCCAACCGCACGTTCTCGCGCGCCATTTTGGCCTCGCTAGCCGTCGTACCGGTAGAACCCGCGGCCGCTCTTCTTCCCGAGAAGCCCCGCGGCTACGTACTGCCTGAGCAGCGGCGCGGGCCGATACTTGTCTTCCCCGAGCTCCCGGTGGAGCACCTCGGCGATGGCGAGGCAGGTGTCGAGTCCCACGAAGTCCGCCAGGGTGAGCGGGCCCATCGGGTGGTTCAGCCCGAGCCGCACCGCGGTGTCGATGTCCTCGGCGGAGGCGAGACCCTCCTGCAGCGCGAAGCAAGCCTCGTTCAGCATGGGGATGAGGATCCGGTTGACGATGAACCCGGGCGAGTCCTTGGAGGTGACCACCACCTTGCCGAACCGCTTCCCCAGCTCCACCGCCGCGCGGTAGGTGGCGTCAGAGGTCAAGAGCCCGCGCGTCACCTCGAGGAGCTGCATGACCGGGACGGGATTGAAGAAGTGCATCCCCACCACCCGCTCCGGACGGCGCGTGGCCGCCGCGAGGGCGGTGATGGAGATGGAGCTCGTGTTCGAGGCCAGCACCGATTCCCCGGGCAGGATGGCGTCGAGCCGGCGGAAGAGCTCGCGCTTCGCCCCGAGGTCCTCGACGATCGCCTCCACCAGCAGGTCGGCCCCGGCGCACTCCTCGAGCGCGGTCGGGCAGCGGATGCGCGAAAGGACTGCCTCCCTCTCCCCCGCGCTCATCTTCCCCTTCTCCACCAGCCTTCCCAGGGTGGACCCGAGCCGGTCCAGCGAGCGCCGGGCGAGCTCCGGGGATGCGTCCAGGAGGAGCACCCGTTGGCCCGCCTGCGCCGCCACCTGGGCGATCCCGCTGCCCATCTGTCCCGCTCCCACGACCGCCAGCGTCTCGAATGCCATGGGTGTCTCTCCCCGTTGCGCCGCGGAGGATCTAGGGCCCCCGGAGGGACAGGCGATCCGCCCTGGCGGGCCCGCTTGTAAGGAGCAGCTGACTCGCTTGTCAATGGGCGTTCGGGCGTGGGACGATCTCCCCAGGCGCGTGAACCGCACCCCGTAGCCCACGAGCCCCGGATGCAGCGAACGTTTCGAGAGATCGCTCGCGACGCGGCCCGCATCTCCGGGGCCCTCTTGGCCCAGCTGCTCTCGCTTCGCAGGCGCGGCGAGGCGATCGCTGCCGAGACCCTCGCGGTGGACGGTCCGGCCCTCCAGGCCCTCTCCGCGCGAGGGCCGGTGGTCGAGCTCTTGGAGCGGGAACCGGGTTGGGCTCCGGCCCGGGCGCTGCTCGACCTTCCTTCCCCTCCCCGCGTCCTCGCCCCCTGCGAGCCCGCCCTCGCCGAGTTGGTCCGGACGGGGGGACAGGCCGGCGCCACCGGGCTGCAGTCGATCTTCCTGCGGCTCACCGAGCGGCCGGGGGAGGCCAAGGTGCTGCGCCTCCTCCTGCCCGGCCGCCAGCGGGCCAGCGCCCTGCGTTCCCTGGACGCGCTCGGCCGCTTCGTGGGAGCGCGCCTCGAGGCGGAGAGCTTTCGGCGGGAGATCGTCGGGCGCGATGCCATGTACCGGGTGTTCCAGGAGGGCGCGGGCGAGGCCATCCTGGTGGTGGACGCCCAGGGCGGCCAGGTGCTCGACGCCAACGAGCGCCTGTGCGAGCTCACCGGGCGAAGCCGGGTGGAGCTGCGCAGCCTGCGCCTCTCCGAGCTCCTCGACCACCCCACCCTCACCTCGGAGAACCTGCTCTCGCGCCTGCGCGGGGCGCGGGTCGTCCACGAGGAGGAAGCGCGCCTGAGGAGACGGCACGGCGAACCTGTTCCCATCTCGCTCTCCGCCTCCCAGATCCAGCTCGAGGGGCAGCCGGTGCTGCACCTCATCGCCCGGGATATGACCCGCGAGCGGCGGGCCCTGGCGGAGTCGAAGCAGGCGCGCGACACGCTCGCCGCGCTCCACCTCGCGGGCGCCCACCTCATGGTGGAGACCGACGAGAGCGGGATGTTCGGGGTGCTGGCCCGGGAGCTGGGCCGGCTGGGGTTCCACTGCGGGGTCTTGGCCCCGGCCCTGGACGGGACCCCCCTCTTCACCTGGCGGTACCTCTCGTTCCCCCTTCCGCTGCGGGGCGCCGTGGACCGGGCCCTGGGCCGGCCCATCGCCGCCCTCCGCATCGACCCCCTCAAGGCCCCCCTCGTCAGGCGCTGCCTCGCGGAGCGGCGAACGGTGCACACCGATCAGCCGCGGCGCGCGGTCGACGAGCTCTTCGGGGCTCCGGGGGAGCGAGAGGTCCGCCGCCTCTACCGTCTCGTCCGCATCCGCCGGGTGATCCTCTCGCCTCTGCGGAGCGAGGGCCGGCCCGTCGCGGTCCTGGTGGTGGGCGCCTCCCGCGTCCGCAACGGCGATCCGGAGGCCATCGATGCCTTCGCCCTCCAGGCCTCGATCGCCCTGGAGAAGGCCCGCCTCTTCGGCGCACTGCGCGAGGAGCGGGCGCGCCTGGAGAGCGAGGTGGCCCGCAGGACCCAGGAGCTCACCCGGGCGGTGGCGGCCCTGGAGGAGGCCGACCGCCAGAAGGACAACTTTCTCGCCAACATCTCCCACGAGCTGAGGACGCCGCTCGTCACCATCCTCGGCTACGCCGAGCTCCTCCTGGGCGAGAGGCTCGGCGAGCTCTCGACCCGCCAGCGCGCCGCCCTGCAGGTGCTGGCCCAGAGCGGCCGGCGCCTGCGGCTGTTCATCGACGAGCTCCTCGAGCTCTCCCGCCACGAGCTCACCAAGGAGGCCTACGCCTTCGCCCCCCTCGACGTGAGCGAGGTGCTCCACCAGGCGGTGCTCTCCTTGGCGCCGCGCTTCGCCGAGCGCGGAGTGCGGCTCAGGGCCCGCGTGGCCCGGGGAATCCCCCCGGCCTGGGGCGACCGCGATCGCATCCTGCAGGTGCTCGTCAACCTGCTCGTCAACGCGGAGCGCTACAGCCCGGAGGGCGGGGCCATCCGCCTCGCGGCCGCCTCGACCGGGCCGGGCCGGATCGAGGTGTCGGTGGCCGACAGCGGCTCGGGGATCTCGCCCGAGCACCTGGCCCACATCTTCGACCGCCTCTACCAGATCCGCGACGACCGTCCGGGGAGCGGCAAGGGATCGCTCGGGATCGGCCTCGCCATCGTGAAGAGCATCGTCGAGGCACACGGGGGGGAGGTGAGGGTGCGCTCCCGAGTGGGCCGCGGCTCCACCTTCCGCTTCAGCCTGCGGGCCGCACCTCCGCAACCGGCCCAGAGCGCCGGAGGCGCCGGGCCGGGCCGTTAGGAGCGGCGCGTGGAGGCGGCCCGGGCCGCGGCCCCGTCCGGGAAGGCCCGATCGCGGAGCCGATGGCGCCAGGCGATGGCTCCGAGCCGCTCGAGCGACGGGACCGGCCAATTGAGGCCCCGCTCGGCCCTGAGGCCCCGGCAGTACTCGACGAAGGCGCAGAGCTGCTCCGGGCTGGGGGAGATCTCGGGCCGGGCGTTCTTGAGCCGGACCAGGGCCTCGACCGGGGGCTCGCCCCGGGCCACCAGCACGCAGAGCGCCAGAAGGGCGCTGCGCCCGATGCCATACTGACAGTGGATGAAGACCCGCTCCCCCCGCGCCAGGCCCTCGACCGTGAACGCCACGCCCTCCCGGATGTGCTGGGGGGAGATGGCGCAGCAGTCCTCGGTGGGGAGGTGGAGGAACCGGACGCCGTGCCCCCGGAGCAGGGCCTCGTCGTCCCTCCCCTCCTCCCGGAGGTCCACCACCCGCTCGATCCGGTGCTCGCGCAACAAACGCGGAACCGCCTCCATGGGGAAGCTCGCCCCCACGGCCAGGTCAGGAAGGACGAAGGTCAGGTCGATCACGGCGGTCGTATCCCGGTGCGTCCCCTCCCACCGGGGAGGGGGAGAAGGTGGGCTTCAGCGGCCTATCGGCAGGACGATGGTCTGCGCCTCCAGGACCTCGATGTCGCGCCCCCCTGTCCGCGTGCCGGAGGGCGACTCCAGGCGGTAGTCGAGGTGGTAGCTTCCGTCGGTGAGGCGGACCGGGTGCCGGACGAGCGGGTCGGGTTTCGGGAAGGTCGCCCGACGCACCACCTCGCGGCCCTTCGAGATGACCACCTCGAGGGTGCTGGGCCCGGGGACGCCGGCGAGGTCGTAGACCAGCACGACCTCCCGCGGGTTCGACCGGAACAGGAAGAGGGCCAGGGCCACACCGCCGGCGAGTGCGACGATCCGGGCGGCGGCCCTCACCTTCGCCCCCGGCGGCGTCGGGCCCGGCCCGGCCGGACGGAGGCCCGCACCTCCGACTTCGCCGCCCCCTCCTCCCGCCGCAGCCGGATCTCGGCGTGGACCTCGACCGACATCGAGGCGAGGGCCTTGCCCAGCTCGCGGCGGACCCCCTCGGACTCGAGGAAGTGGCGGATCTCCTCGGAGAGGACCCGCAGCACCTCCTCCTTGGCGGCGGTGGCCTGCTGCCCGATGAACCCGATGACCTCCTTGGGCAGCTTCCAGTCCCGGGCCAGGCGCCGTGCGCCCTCCTCGGTCATGAAGAGTGCGCCCACTCCGGCGAGGATTGCCTTCTTCACCCCGTCCGGGATGATCCCGCGGCCGCTTCCGGGAAGCTCCTCCACCAGGGAAGGGGCCTCCGCCTCGTCCGGCCTCTCGTTCATGGCGTCCCCCGTCATGCGCGCGGCTGGGGGCCGATGACCGGGAGCCGGGGCGCCTTCAAGACCTGCGTGCTCACCGCCCCCGCCACGTTGCGCGCCAGGGACAAGAAGGACTGCGCCTGCGCGCTCTCGGCGTGCCCGGAGACCACCGGCACTCCGTTGTCGCCGCCCTCGCGGATGGCGAGGTCGATGGGGATGGCCCCCAAGAAACGGATCCCCATCTTCTCCGCCGCCCGCCGGGCCCCCCCCTTGTCGAAGATGGCCGTCTCGGCCTGGCAGTGGGGGCAGACGAACGAGGACATGTTCTCCACGAGCCCCAACACCGGGATGGAGACCTTGTCGAACATGAGCTTCGCCCGGATCACGTCGGCGAGGGCCACGTCCTGCGGGGTGGACACGAGGACCACTCCGGCGGCCCGGGTGTTCTGGGCGAGGGTGAGGGGCACGTCGCCCGTGCCGGGGGGCAGGTCGAGGACGAGGTAGTCGAGCTCGCCCCAGCGCACGTCGCGGAGGAGCTGGATGAGGGCGCCCGTCACCATGGGCCCGCGCCAGACCAGGGCCTGGTCGGGCTCGATGAGGAAGCCGATGGACATGACCTTCACGCCGTGGGCGGTGAGCGGGTCGAGCCGTTGCCCGTCGCTCGAGGTCGGGCGCGTGGTGATGCCGGTGAGGATGGGGATCGACGGGCCGTACACGTCGGCGTCGAGGATCCCCACCTTGGCGCCCATTCGCCCCAGGGCCACCGCCAAGTTGACCGCCACGGTGCTCTTGCCCACCCCGCCCTTCCCCGCCCCCACGAGGATGAGGTTCTTGACCCCGGGGGTGAGCTCGGACCGCTCGACCCCCGGGGCGGAACGAACCTGGGCGCCGAAGGAGATCTCGACCCTGAGGAACCCCGCCCCGCGCAGCGCCGCCTCCACGTCGCGTCCGATGGTGTCCTTGAGCGGGCACGCCGGGGTGGTGAGCTCCACCTTGAGCCGCACCGACTCCCCCTCGACCCGCAGATCCTTCACCATCCCCAGGGACACGATGTCGCGGTGGAGCTCGGGATCCATCACCTTCCGGAGGGCTTCGAGGGCGGCGCGATCGTCCATGGCGGCGCCTTTATAGCGGGGGCAGGGGACGTTCTCAACGCGGGCGCCCCGCGCCCTCGCCGCGGTCCTCACTCGAGGGCGTCGACCCGCCAGCCTCCCGCCTCGGCGACGAGAAGCGCCCGCCCCCCGGGAACGGGCAGCTCGGCCCGCCCCTCCTCGAGCCTGAGCGGCGCGCCCGCCCGGAGCGCCTCGAGGGCCCGGGCCGCGGTCTCCCTTGCGAGGGGCCCGGCCCCAAGGTAGTCCGCCTCGAGGCGCTCGGGGGTGTACCGGGCTCGCCACCGCGCCGAGAGGAGCGCCACGGCCTCTCCCCAAAGGCCGCCCTCCACCGCCTCCACGAAGGTGGAGAGCACATCCGAGGGAGACTCCCCGAGCGACGGGGCCGCCCCAGGGGGGAAGGCGCCGGTCCTCTGACCCGCGGAGCGGCCGGCGCAGGCGGCCGCGAGGAGAAGCACGAGCCCGAGCCAAAGGAGGAAGGGGCGGCGAGAACCCGGGCGGTCCACGCCGGAGGGATACCACCGCGGCGGCCCGTTGCCCACGGACCGCGGTCCGCTATCCGGCGAGCGGCCGGACGAGGACCTCTCCCTCCTCGCCGAGCCGGCCCTCCACCGACACCTCGAGGTCGAGAAACTTCCGGATCACCTCCGCGTTCGTGACGAGGTGCAAGGTCACCTCGCTCACGGTGTAGCGGACCTGGGGAACGACGCCGGCTGGGCTCGGAGGATGCCCCGCCGCGGCCAGCGCGGCGGGGACGAGGAGCTGGTCCCCGAGGTGCCGGTCCACCGCCGCTCCCCCGGAGAGATAGGCCCGGAATCCCTCGACCGCCTGGTCGGCGGCGTCCTCGGGCGACCGCTCCCGCGCCGTCAGGGCCCCGTGCCCGGCCCTGGTCCGCTCGAAGGTCGAGACGATGAGGACGTGCCCGCCCCTCGAGACCCTGGCAGGCACGGGGACGCGCTCGGCCTCGGCCGCGATCCCGTTCTCCCGGAGCCGCCGCAACGCCCGGGCGGCTTGCCGATCGGCCACCTCGTACCCGAGTCCCCCCACCATCGACACCACCTCTACCTCGAGCAGCGTGCCGCGGTGGCGCAGGTCGAGGGGCGGCAAGGGCGTGGCCGGCTCGATCCGCGCCGTGAACTCGCCTCCGCCCTCCGGGTAGAAGCCGGCGGCCTGGAGCTCGACCGCCACGCGGAAGCCGAGGCGGGCCACCGCCGGCCCCCAGACCAGAGCCAGATAGTGAAAGCTGGGAGCCTGATCCTGGTGGGTGCCCCCCCGGAGGGTGAGCGAGGAGGGCGCTCCCGCCAGGGCGAGAGGCCAGCACACCGTCTGGAGAAGGAGCGGGGTCGACCCGGCGGTGCCGATGTCGAAGGCCCAGTCCCCGGCCCGCGCGACCGAGCGCGGCGTGAACTCGACCGAGGTCGAGCCCACCTCGTCGCCCGAGAGCCTCCCGTCCACGATCCGGGCCACCGCCCGCGCCGCCTCGCGATGCTGCGGGCGGAGCCCGGGCTTGATCCGGTTCGCACGGACCCGCTCGATCGCGAACGGGCGCAAGGTGACCGCCGAGAGAGAGAGCGCGGTGCGCAGGATCTGGCCACCGCCTTCGCCGATGCTGCCGTCGAGATCGACCCGTGATTTTGGGGGTCGCACCGCGCCAATCTAGTGCGTCCGGGCCTGCCCTCCGACCCCTGATTGAAGAGCGGAGGGCCCATTGGGCTCCGGGCGGGCCTAGGAAAGGGCTGCCCCTCGAGGAAGAAGGCGGGCCGCCGCGCCGCTAAGACCCAGATGGGGGTAATGGGCGAATCCCCCTCCCCTGCGAAATAGCTGCCGACCGGGCGCGTATGTCCTGTCATGGTCGCCGCCGCCGCGATTTCGGGATTCGCGCTACTGTCGGCTCCCGCGGAGGAGCGGGCGGTGGGTTCATCCCTCAAAGGCGAGGCGGCTCTCGCTGCGGCCGCCTCCCGGGGGGACAAGGGCTCCTTCGGGCAACTCGTCGACCTCCACAAGCGGGCGGTCTACGGGTTCTGCCTCAGGCTCACGAGGAACCCCGAGGACGCCCGGGACGCCGCCCAGGAAACGTTCGCCCGCGCCTACGCAGCGCTCACCACCTTCGACCCGGGGCAGCGGTTCCTCCCCTGGGTTCTGCGGATCGCCCGCAACCACTGCCTCGACCTCCACCGCCGCCTGAGCCTGCGCCCCCGGGAGGTCCTGCTCCTGGCGGAAGAAAACGGGGGGGAGAAGGTGGAGGTGGCCGACCCGAAGGCGCTGCGAGCCGACGAGGTCTTGGAGCGGCGCGAGCTCGCGGGGAGCCTCGACCGTGCGGTGTCCGCCCTCCCGGCCAACTACCGGGAGGTGGTGGAGCTCTTCCACGTCCAGCACCTCTCCTACAAGGAGATCGCCGAGACCATGAACGTTCCCATCGGCACGGTCATGAGCTGGCTCTTCCGGGCACGGGCCCATCTCCGCGAAGAGCTCGAGGCCAGCGGGGCGGCGGAGGGACGGCCGTGACCGTCCCCCGCGCACACCTCTCCGACGAGGAGGCCCAGCGGCTCTTGGAGGGGCTATTCGACGAAGGGGAGGCAGCCTCCTGTGCCACCCACGCGGCCGAGTGCCCGGAGTGTGCCGAGCTCGTCGAGTCCTACCGCGCCTTGTCGCGCCGCCTCGAGGCGATGCCCCTCCCCGACCTCCCCGCCGGCTTCACCGCCGCCGTGCTCCGGGCGGTGGGCGAGCGCGAGCGGGCTCTCTCGCGCGAGCGTTCCAGCGCCGCCCTCGTCTCTCTCGGCGCGGCCGGCGCCCTCCTCCTGGCGCTCGTTCTCGGCGGAAACGGTGCCTGGGTGCCCCACGCCGCCCGCATGGCCCAAGAGCTCGCGGCCCTCGCCGGCGCCCTTCGGCTCGGCGCCGACCTCGTCCCCGCCCTCTTCGCCCTTCGCCTCCCCGTCGCCGTCCTCTCCGCCCTCTTCGCCCTTCCCCTGCTCCTCGCTCTCTTTCGGCTCATGGCCTCGCCACGGACCGAATCGTCCTGACCCTTTCCATGCTCGACCTCCTCCTTTCGCTCGCCCTCCTCGCTTCTGCCCCCAAGCCGCCCTCCCCTCCGGCGCCCCCTCCCCCATCCGCGCCGGCCTTCTCCGATCCCCTCAGGGGCGACTGGTCGGCGCCTTCGGGGAAGCGGGTCTCGCTCGCTGCCACCCTCTCGGTGAATGACGCCCTCGAGCGGATCGCCGACGCGGCCGGCTGGAACGTGGTGCTGAACACGGGCCTCGCGGGGAGCCGGACCCTCTCCCTGAAGCTTCGCGACGTCCCCGCCGAGGACGCTCTGCGGGCCACCCTCATCGGGTCGGGCCTCGTCGCCACCCGCAGCGCGGACACGGTGGTCGTCGCCGAGGGGGCGCCGGCCACGCCCTCCTCCCCCTCCCCCCTCTCCGGGTTCGACGTTCCCACCGGACGCCGCTTCACCGGCGAGTTCGACGAGGAGGCGGTGGGGGACGCCCTGAAGCAGATCGCCTCGAGCGCCGGGCTCTCCATCGTGCTGCCGCCCGGCACGCTCTCAGGGACCGTGACCGCGACCTTCAGGGACGTTCCGGTGGAGGACGCGCTCCGGGCGGTCCTCGTGGAGGGCGGCCTCACCGCGGAGCGCCAGGGACAGCTGCTCCTCGTCCAACGCGCCGGGCTTTTCGACGGGGCCCTGCCGCCCGGGCTGAGCCGAAAGGCCGCGCGGACGGCGGAGGAGGCGGTCCGCGAGGCACAGCGGGCGGTGCACGAGGCCCTCTCCCACCATCGCACCCCCGGCGGCCGGGGCGAAGAGGACCGCGACCGCACCGTGACGGGCTCCGACCTCGCGGTGCGCGCCGGCGAGAGCGTCCGGGACGTGAGCGTGGTGAAGGGAAACCTGCGGCTCGAGGCGGGGGCGACGGCCCGGGACGCCTCGGTCGTGCTGGGCGATGTGACCCTGGACGCCGGCGCGAGCGCCCGCGACACCGTCGCGGTCCTGGGCGATGCGCGGCTGGCCGGCGGAGCCCTGGCCCGCGAGGTGGTGGCGGTGCTCGGGACCGTGGAGATCGGTCCGGGCGCCGCGGTGGACCGGGACGTGGTCAGCATCGGTGGCCGCGTCCACGTGGACCCGGCCGCCCACATCGGGGGCTCGACCCATTCCCTCTCCTTCCCCTCCTTGCCCGAGTGGCCGGGGAAGCTCACCCTCCACGCCTTCCCCGGGGTCGGGTCCCCGCTCGCGATGGTCCTCGCCACCCTGGTCCGGTTCGCCGTGCTGTTCGTGCTCGGGCTCCTCGTCCTGGCGGTGGTCCCGAGGCGCATGGAGGCCGTCTCGGGAGCCATGGTGGCGGGCCCTTGGCGGTCGCTCTTCGCCGGGGTCATCGGCTCGGTCGGGATGGTCGTCCTGTCGGTGCTCCTCGCCGTGACGGTGGTCGGGCTCTTGCTCATTCCGGTCCAGGTCCTGCTCGTGGTGGGGGGCGGGGTGCTGGGGATCACCGCCCTCACCTACTACCTGGGCCGCCTGCTCCCCTTTCCCCCCTCGCGGCGAACCATGGTGCTGGAACTGGCTGCCGGCACCCTCCTCTTCTCGGTCGTGGCCGAGGTTCCGATCCTCGGCGCCATGGTCTGGGTGGCGACCTGGTTCTTGGCGTTCGGCGCGGTCCTCAGGACCCGGTTTGGCCAACCACCTCCCCTCCCCACGACGCCCGCGCCGCCGCCCGCAGCGGCCTAGAGCTTGGGGGGAGGACGATCGCCTCCCCGCCGGGCGCGGGCGGCCCGGACCGAAGGGTCAGGTCCCTTGGGAGCCTCGACCGGCCCGCCCGTCCCGGGCGCCGCCGTGCCCTCCGAGGGTTCAGGGCCGCGTTGGCGAGGCCCCGGCCGGCAGCTTCGCGAGCGCGTCGACTGCGGCGCGCCGCACGCGACCGTAGTAGTCGCTCCGCAGCGCTTCGAGCAGGTTCGAGGCGGGCTCGTACCTGAGGGAGGCGAGCCCCCGGGCGGCGGCGGCCCGGACCTGCGGCCGATCGCTCGTGAGTTCCCGGGACAGCGCCGCCGCTCCAGTCGTCCCTCCGAGCTGGGCGAGGGCCTCGACCATCTCGAGCCGTCCCGACGCAGTCGGAGAGGTGAGCGCCTCGGCGAGGGGGGCAGCGCCCGCCGGCGATCCCAGATGCCCGAGCGCCTGGGCGGCCGCCGGGCCGCAACCCCCGCCGAGCTGCCTCGCCAGGACCGGAACCGCCTCGGCGAGCCCCGTCTCGCCCAGGGCGCGGGCCAAGGTCTCGCAGCGACCGGCTTCGACGTCTTTCTCGCTCAGGGCGGCGAGGAGCGCGGTGGCCGCCTTCGGCCCGAGCCGCTCCAGGGCGCCCGCGGCCGCTCGCCAAACCGCCTCGTCGGCGTCGGAGAGCGCGGCCCGGGCCTTTGCCAGAGCGCCTGACCCACCGAGGGCCCCGAGCCCCTCGATCGCTCCGGCCCGCACCGCCGGCGACGGATCGTTCGCGAGCTCCTCGAGGATCCGCTCGGCGCCGGCGGGGCGGAGGCGCCCCAGCGCCGAGAGCGCCGCGCCCAGCTCCTTGGGCTCCGCCTCTGGCGGGCGCAAGAACGGGGCGAGCTCGGGCTCCGACCCGTCCGCCCCGGGGGCCGGCCCGGTCGCCCTCGCAAGGACCGCGTCGAGGCGCCGCTCGCCGGTCGCGTCGATGCCGGAAAGCGGCGTCTCCGGGAGACGCCCCCGGATCCAGCGCACCCTCGCGGCCGTCACCCGGGACTTCAGGGCGAGGGCCCGCTCTCGCACGGCGTTCGCGACCGCCGGGGCACGCAGGATCCCGGCCGCGCGCAGGGCGGCGATCCGGATGGCGGGGTCGGGCTCCTTGGCCGGATCGAGGAGGGGGAGAAGGCGGGAGGCCACCTCCGCGTCGGGCGTTCGAAGGACCGCGAGCGCCGAGAGGGCCGCGACCGTGCCCGGCTTGCCCAGCCGAGCGAGGAGGGGCCGGATGGGGCACTCCGCCTCGCGCTCCCGGGTGGCGCGGGCCGCCCGCGCCGCCACCGATGGGTCGATCGAGCGCAGGGTCACCTCGCAGAGCGACGCCCCGACCTCGGGTGCCTGGGGGAGAAGGGCCAAGGCGTCGACCGCGGCGAAGGCGATGCGCCCCGGCCCCTGCGATGCAGCCACCGCCAGGGCGTCCGCCGCGGCCGGGTCGCCCAGCCGGCCCAGCGCCTCGGCCGCGGCCTCCGCCAGCCGTGCGTCGCCGTCCTCGAGGAGCTCCTCGAGGCTCTTCCGGGCCGAGAAGTCCCCCGCCTCCCCCAGACCGCGAGCGGCCGCCGCCAATAGCTCGTGATCCGGGTTCCGGTTCGGGTCGACGAGGGGAAGAAGCCGCGTCACCGCCTCCGCCCGGGCGCTCGCGCCGATCTCCTCCGCCGCTCCGGCGCGGGCCGGTCCCTGCGAGCCGAGGGCGGCGAGGTTTCTTTCCCAGAGCGCCCGGGCCTCGAGTTCCACCGCCTCGCGGAGCGAGGTGCCGACCGACTGGAGCGCGTCGGCGATGGCCGCCCGGCCCGCGGGCGAGGCGCTTCCGTAGGCGCCGACGAGCGCGTCGCGGGTGCGCGGCATCGAGGGGTGGGCGGCCAAGGCCTTGGCGGCGATGACCACCACCTCGGGGTCCGGGTCCCGCAGGGACGCGGCCAGGGCATCGACCACCGCCGGGCCCTCCCGGGAGCCGAAGGCCTCGGCCGCCGCCCGGCGCACGCGGGGGTCCGGGTCTCGCTGGCCGACGAGGAGCGCGGCCGTGCCGTCGGCGCCCCGGGCCGCGGCCCGTAACGCCTCCACCCGCTTCTCCGGATCCGGCGATCGCAGGCCCGCGCCGCGGTCGCAGCCGAAGAGCGCGGGGAGCATCCCCATCACCACGAGAAACAGCCGTCGCACCGCGCACATGCTCGCCGGTCGCGCCGGTGGGCGCAAGCGCGCGCGCCGCCCTCGTCACCGCCCGGGCCGGGCCCCTCGGGCTAGCCGGCCCCCTTCCTCACTCCCCGGGGCCTTCGGGGGCCCGTGCCCGTGGCGCCGGGCCGCCCGCGGCAGCCGGCTCGGGGGCGCCGCGGGGCCCGCCGGGCCGGGGGCGAGCCCGCATCGCTGCCGCATCGAGGTGACCTCCTTGGCCGAGAGCGGCCGGAACTCGCCCGGGCGCAGGCCCTCCACCGTCACCCCCGCGAACTCGGGCCGGAAGAGCCGCTGCACCGAGAGCCCCACCACCTCGCACAGCCGCTTCACGAGGTGGAAGCGCCCTTCCCCCACCACCAGGCGGATCCAGACGTTCCGCTCGGCCCGCTCGTGGACCTTTGCCTCGAGGGCCCGGGCCGGGCCGTCCTCGAGCTCGACCCCCGCCACCATCCGCGAGAGGGCCCGATCGTCCGGCTCGCCCTTCACCTTCACCAGGTAGACGCGTCGGTGTCCGTACCGCGGGTGCGCGAGCCTCTGGGCGAGCTCCCCGTCGTCGGTGAAGAGCACCGCCCCCTCCGCGTCGTAGTCGAGCCGCCCGACCGGAAAGATCCGGGCCCGGACCGTGGCCAGGTACTGCCGGGCGGTGGGCCGGCCCTCCGGGTCCGAGGCGGTCGTGACGCAGCCGGGGGGCTTGTAGAGGAGGTAGTAGCTCTTCTGCTCGGGCGGGGAGACGAGCCTGCCGTCCACGGTGACGAGGTCGCGACCCGGGTCGACCCGGGTGCCGAGCTCGGTCACCACCCGGTCGTTCACCTTGACCCGTCCCGCGCTGATGAGGGCCTCGGACCGGCGCCGCGAGGCGACGCCCCCCGCCGCCAAGAACTTCTGGAGCCGCTCGCCGGTCACGGGATCCCCTTCCCTCCCCCCGGCCCGACGTCGCCCCCTTCCCCGGGCCCGCTTCCGGTCTCCCTCGGCCCGAGCGCCGCCTCGGCGGCCCGCCCCTTCAGGTCGGCGTCGGCCATGGCCCGCTCGAGCTCCTCGAGGGCGGCATCGCCCCGGGCTCGGGCGGTCTCCAGGGCCGCCGCGGTCGCCGGATCGGCGAGCTCTTCGACGATCCCCGCGACCGTCGGCTGGGGCTCCGACGCCTCCTTCTCGACGATCTCCCGGTGCTCCTCCGACAACTCGTGGAACTCGCGGAGGGTGGGGAGGGAGGCGAGATCCTTTAAGGCGAAGAACTCGAGAAACTCGCGGGTGGTTCCGTAGAGGATGGGCCGCCCCGGCTCCTCCTTCTTGCCGAGGATCTTGACGAGCTTCCGCTCGAGAAGCGCCTTCAGCACCGCCCCGCAGTCCACACCGCGCACCTCCTCGATCTCCGGCCGGGTGACCGGCTGACGGTACGAGACGATGGCGAGCGTCTCGAGGGCGGCCCGGGTGAGCCGCTGCGGCTTCACCCGGAGAAAGCGCCGGGCGAAGCCGGCGTTGAGCGGCGAGGTCCGCAGTTGCCACCCCCCGGCCACCTCGTGGAGCACGATCCCGGAGAGCCCCTCGCGGTATTGCCCGGAGAGCTGGTCGAGCGCCCGGGCGATCCGCTCCGGCTCGAGGCCGGTCACCTGGCGCAGATCCTCCCTCGAGAGGGGCCGCTCGGCGAGGAAGAGCAAGGTCTCGAGCACGGTGCGGACCCGCCCGTCGCCGAGGCGCCGCGCCTCGGCGGCGAGCTTCTCGAACGGCTCCTCCCTCTCCTCCGATACGTCGATGGGGGCGGACTCCACCCCTTCGAGGCCGGCGTCGACGCCCTTCGCCTCCTCGGCCCGCGCAAGCGCGGCGAGTTCCTCCGACGAGACGCCTGCGGCGGCGGCCCCCCGCTCGACGGCGCCCCCTCGACCCTCGCCCCGGGCGGGATCCTCGCGATCGTGGCTCACCGGTAGTCCTCCTGCCCCCTGGGCACGTCCTCCCCGAGGGTCTCCCGCGCCTCGACGATGATCTCCCCGCCGGGCCCGCTCCCCTCGGCGGCGGGCTGGAAGATCCGGATCAGCCTGAGTCTGGCCATCTCCAGGATGGCGAGGAAGGTGGCGAGGACGGCGGGGCGAGTATGGCGCCGGTCCGGGGGTCCGCAGAGCAGCTCCTCGAAGGTGGCCCGGCGCGAGAGCCGGAGCACCTCCGCCACCCGGCTCAGGGCGTCGCTGATGCTCAGGCGGTCGGTCACCACCTCGGTGATCACCTCGGGCCGGGCGTTCTCGAGCGCCCGATCGAGCGCCTCGACGAGCTTGAACACCGAGACGTCGGCGAGCCCTTCCGGCCCCTCCGCCGAGGGGCGCTCCACCCGTGCACGCCGGGTGAAGACCGTCCGGTCCAGGATGTCCCGGCTACCCAGCTCGAGAGCCGCGGCCCGGTACTTCTGGTACTCGAGGAGCCGGCGCACGAGCTCGGCCCGGGGATCCATCCCCGGGTCCTCGGCCGCCGCGTCCTCGGCCACCTCGGTGCGCGGCAGGAGCATCTTGCTCTTCATGAGGAGGAGCTGCGCCGCCATCTGGAGGAACTCGCCGGCCACGTCGATGTCGAGCTCCCGGAGGGACTCGAGCGCCCCGAGGTAGCTCTCGGTGATGGCCGCCACCGGGATGTCGAACAGGTCGACCTCGTGCTCCTTCACGAGGTGGAGGATGAGGTCGAGCGGCCCCTCGAAGGGTGGCTCCCCGGGGCGGAAGGGGGGCAACCGGACGCGGAAGGACTCCGAAAGCGCGCGCCCCGCGGCCCCTCCCTCGCCCGGCTCCCCCTCGTTCGGCGCAAAGGAGCCGGGGTGGGTGTCCCTGTTCCTCGCCATCCGGCGATCGATCCCCGCGGGTCTAGCCCAAGGTGAGCTTCATGGCCCTGCGAACCTCCTCCATGGTCTTCTCTGCGACGGTCCGGGCCTTCCGCGTCCCGAGCTCGACGATCTCGTCCACCTCCTCGGGCCGGCGGAGCAGCGCCTCGCGCCTCTCCCGGATCCTCTCCTGCTCGGGGAGGAGGCGCTCGAGGAGCTTCTTCTTGCAGTCCACGCAGCCGATCCCCGCCGTCCGGCAGTTCTCGTCCACCCACCGGACCGTGTCCGGCAGGCTCGTCACCCGGTGGAGGTAGAAGATCCCGCACACCTCGGGGTTGCCGGGATCCTGGCGGCGCTGGCGGGCGGGGTCGGTCACCGCTCCCATGATCTTCCTCCGGGTGGCCTCGGCGTCCTCCCCCAGGTCGATGGTGTTGCCGTAGCTCTTCGACATCTTCCGCCCGTCGGTGCCGAGGATCTTTGGCGCCGAGGTGAGCAGGGGCTGCGGCTCGGGGAAGACCTCGCCGTAGTGGAAGTTGAAGCGGCGCACGATCTCGCGGGCCAGCTCGATGTGCGGGACCTGGTCCACCCCCACCGGGACCCGCTCGCCCTTGTACAGGATGACGTCCGCGGTCTGCAGCACCGGGTAGCCGAGGAACCCGTAGAGGGCCAGGTCGCGGTCGGTGATGTTCTCGCGGATCTCCTTGTAGGAGGGGGAGCGTTCGAGCCAACCCACCGGGGTGATCATGGCGAGGAGCAGGAACAGCTCCGCGTGCTCCTTCACCTCGCTCTGCACGAACAGGGTGCACTTCTGCGGGTCGACCCCGGCGGCGATGAAGTCCACGAACATCTCGCGCTCGGAGGCCTTGATGATCCCGGGGTCGTGGTATTGCGTGGTGAGCGCGTGCCAGTCGGCGCTGAAGAAGAAGCAGTCGGCCTCGTCCTGGAGCTTCACCCAGTTGGCGAGGGCGCCGTGCAAATGTCCGATGTGGAGGCGGCCGGTGGGCCGCATGCCGCTGACGACGACGTGGCGCTCTCCGGACATGGGACCTCTTTGGCTAGGCGCTCAAGGCGGCGACGAGCCGGTCCAAGAGGCCGAGCACGAGCCTCGAGGGCCCGGCCATGATCCGCCCCGCGAAAAAGAAGATGGCGAGGAGCAACAGGGGTGAGAGCCGCATCAGGCGTTCCCAGGCCGGCCGGAGGCCCACAGGCATGAACCCGTCGACGATCCGGCTCCCGTCGAGCGGCGGGACCGGCAGGAGGTTGAACAGGGCCAGGTTCACGTTCAGCTGGATCATCACCCAGAGGAGCTCGGCCACGCCGCGGCCGGGGAGCAAGAGGGAGGGGTCGTACCGGTACACGAGGGCCCAGGCGACCGTGATGAGCACCGCGAGGAAAAGGTTCGAGACCGGGCCCGCCGCCGCGGTGATGGCCATGCCGGTGCCCATCCGAACGCCGGGCCGAAACCGCGCCGGGTTCACCGGGACCGGCCGCGCCCAGCCGAAGGGGACGAGGAGGAGCGGAAGCAGGAGGGTCCCGATCGGGTCGATGTGGGCGAGCGGATTCAGGGTCATCCGCCCGGCCCGCGCGGCGGTGTCGTCGCCCAGGCGAAACGCGCTCCAGGCGTGGGCGAACTCGTGCACCGACAAGGATAGAACGAGCGGGATGAGCAACATGAGCCCGCGCTTGAGATCGAACCCCGGCACCTTCGTCCCCTCGAGGAAAACCGGTTCTTTAGCCCACCGGGCGCCCCGGGTCAACGCGCCGCCGCGCCGCCCGGCCGCGGCGGCGTCCCTCCCCCCCTCGCGCCCCGGGGATGGCAGCGCTCGTGCAGACGCTTCAGGTGGCTTCGCTCGAGGTGCGTGTAGATCTGGGTGGTGCTGACGTCGGCGTGGCCGAGCATCGCCTGGACCGCCCGGAGGTCGGCCCCGCCCTCGAGGAGGTGGGTGGCGAAGGAGTGCCTCAGCTTGTGCGGCGAGACGGGGCGCCGGATCCCCGCCCCCCGGGCGTAGCGCCGAAGGAGTTTCGCGAAGCCCTGGCGCGTGAGCCTGCGGCCCCGCGGCGTCACGAAGAGATCCCGGGACCTCTTGCCCCGCAAGAGCCTCTCCCGCACGCCGAGGTACGCTCTCACCGCCTCGGCCGCGGGCACCCCCACCGGCACGAGCCGCTCCTTGTTGCCCTTGCCGCGGGCGCGGAGGACCCGCGCCTCCAGGTCCAGGTCGTTGAGCTCGAGCGAGACGAGCTCCGAGACCCGCAGCCCCGTGGCGTAAAGGAGCTCCAGCATGGCCCGGTCCCGAAGCCCGGCGGCGCTCCGCCCGTCCGGCCCCTCGAGGAGGCGGCCGATCTCCTCGCGCGAGAGGAGCCCCGGGAGCGGCCGCCCGGTGCGCGGAGAGTCGATCTCCTCGGTCGGGTCGGCCGGAGCCACCCGCTCGGCGGCCAGGAGCCGGTGGAGGCCCCGGATGGCCGAGAGGGCGCGGGCTTGCGAACGGGGCGAGAGACCCGCCCGCACGAGACCCGCGAGGTGAGCGCGGACCTCGGCGCGTCCCACCTCTTCCCAGGAGGTGATCCCCATCCGGTCGAGCGCGCCGAGATAGGCCCGCACGTCGCTCCCGTAGGCCTCGACGCTGTTCGGGGAAAGCCCCTTCTCGATCCTCAAGTGGGAGAGGTAGAGATCGAGGACCGGATCGAGCGGCATGCGCGAGACGATATCCCGCCGCCCGGCGCGGTCCAGTTCGCGCTAGGCCATGAGATCCGACACGTCGCCCTTCCCCACCCGGACGACGACCGGCTCGGGACCGGAGAGGTCGATCACCGAGGAGGGCTCGGCCGCCTTGTAGCCGCCGTCGAGGATGAGCTCGAGGCCGTGCCCGAGCTGCTCCTTGATGTCCTTCGCATCGATGAGGACCGCGCCCCCGGGGGTGGCAGCCGAGGTCGAGATGAGCGGATGCCCCAGGCGGCGAACCAGTTCCAGGGCCACGGCGCTGTCGGGGATGCGGATCCCCACCGTCTTCTGCCGCCGCAGGACGAGGTCGGGGACGAGCCGGGTGGCGGGGAGGATGAAGGTGTAGGGGCCGGGGACCTTGCGCCGGAGCACCCGGTAGGCCGAGTTGTCCACGATCGCGTACCGCGAGATCTCGGCCAGGTCCTGGCAGACGAAGGAGAGCTCGTGCGTCCGGGGCATCTGCTTCAACTGGTAGATCCGCTCGATGGCCCGCTTGTCGAAGAGGTCGCAGCCGATCCCGTAGTAGGTGTCGGTCGGGTAGGCGAGGATCCCCCCCGAGGAGAGCACCGAGATGGCCCGCTCCACCACCCGCGGCTGGGGATGGGCTGGATCGATCTCCACGATCGGGGCCACCGCCATGGGGCCGATCTAGCAGCTTTCCAGCCGGCCACAAAGCGGACAGCGTCGCGGCTCCCCCGAGCACCGCGAAGGGCCACGCGGCCGGCAGGGGGCCCCTCCCCCCGTTCTTCCCCCGGGCGCGAGCCGCTTTCCCCCAAAGGGCTCGGCTCGCGGAGGGCGCGCTCGAGGCTCGAAGGTCCCGCCCCTACCGCTCACCCCCGCCCTGCCCGGTCTTCGACTCCTCCTCCGCCTTTCCCTTCTCGATGAGTTCGCGCACCTTGTGGCCCCCCTTGCGCCCGATCTCCTCGTAGAAGGGAGTGCCCCGCTCGGCCTTGATCGTCTCCCCGCCCTTCTTCCCGATCTCCTCGTAGAAGCGGGGCCCCCGTTCCGCCTTCACGGTGTCCCCGCCCTTCTTGCCGATCTCCTCGTAGAACTTGCGCCCGCGCTCCGCCTTGACCGTCTCGCCGCCCTTCTTGCCGATCTCCTCGTAGAACTTGCGCCCGCGGGTCTCTCTCACGCGAACACCCCCCTTGCGACCGGCCTCCGAGACCGTCATCGCCCCCTTGTTGCCGCCCTTTCTCTCTTCAGCCATATGTCGCTCCCGTCCCTTCATCATGAATCTGGTGGCTGGCCCTCAGTCGGCCCAGGGCCCGACCGAGCACGTGGTCGACGATCACCTCTGCCATGTCGAGACCGGTCACCTCCTGGATCCCCTGCCAGCTCGGGTTCCCGTTCACCTCGATGACCACCGGCCCCTCCGGTCCGAGGACCAGGTCGACCCCGGCATAGTCGAGCCCCAAGACGTCGGAGGCCGCCTCGGCGATCGCGCCCACCGCTCCCTTGCATTCGAAGCGCTCCGGGCGCCCCCCCACGCCCACGTTGGTCCGCCACTCCCCGGGAGGAGCACTCCGGGCGATGGCCGCGCGAGCCACGCCGCCGACCACGAACACCCGCAGATCCCGGCCGGGATGGGGCACGTACTCCTGCAGGTACAGGCCGCGCTCGCTCTCCACCTTCTCCCGGACCGTGGCTCGTCCCGCCGAGTCGGCCCGCAGTCTCTCCACCCCTTCGCCCAGGGATCCGGCCACGGGCTTTGCGACCGCATGCCCCATGGCCACGAGCGCCGCCTCGGCGTCGTCCGGGGTCTGGGCCACGGCCGCCCGGGGCGTGGGAACCTCCGCCCGCCGGAGGAGCCAGGAGGTCCGGAACTTGTCCTGGGCAGCGAGGAGGGGCCCCAGCCGGTTCACCACGAGCGTGCCCGACTCCTCGATGGCCCGGTAGAGTTCGAACTGCACATCGGGGTCGCCGCTCCGTCCGAGGCCCCTCGCCAGGATCAGGGCGTCCACCCTGAGCGGAACCCCACCCGCCGAGGGGGAGAGGCCGAGGGCGCCGACGCCCGCCGAGAGGTGGGCCGGGTCGATGACCGTCGTGCGGCAGCGCCGCGCACAGGCGTCGACTAGCCGCCGGCTGTGCCAGTCGTCATCCGGCCAGGCCGTCACAACGCCGATTCGAATGAAGCGCTTCATGCGAGCGCTCGAACTCCCTTCCCCCGCAAAGGCGCCCCGCCGAACAAGGAGGCCACGGTTCGCTACAAGTAACAACGGCGCGCCATCGCGGAACATTTCCGTTCCATAGAGGCGTGCCGGATCGGGTCCGGGCAACGCCCGGAGGGGCTCTCAGCACTCGTTTTGCCAAAAAGGGGGCCGCTCGACGGGGGGCGGGGTTATTCGGGGCGCGACAATGCTTCCTCGAGCGCTCGGGCGACCTGCCCCGCCTGCTCGCCCTCGAGCCTGTGGCCGTCGGCGGTGCGGACGTAGAAGGCATCGGCCGCGCGGTGGCCCTCGGTGGCGATCCGCGCCAGATCGACGGAGAGTCCGAGCTGGAAGAACGTCCGGGAGAGGGTGTGGAGGAGGCCCACCCGGTCGGCGGTGAACACGTCCACCACGCTGTGTCCCCGGGCGCTGTCGTTGTCGATCACGACGCGAGTGGGAACGCCGGGAAGGGGCTTCCCGGGGAGGCTCGAGGTCCTGAGCCGCCGGTTCATGAGCGCGTCGAGCGACTCTTCGCCCAAGAGCACCCGGGCCAGGTCCGACCGGGCGGCGCGCCAGCGCCCCGAGGGCAAGGGGGCCTCCTCCGGGCCGCGGAGCTGGAAGAGGTCGAGGGCCCGGCCGGCCAGGGGTCCCAGCTCCGGATCGTCGGGAGTGGAGAAGACCTCGGCGTGGTGGATGTCGATGCGGTGGGAGGCCAAGACGCCCGCGACCGTGGCGAGCAGCCCGGGGCGATCGCGGGCCGTGATCGTCACCTCGGAGAATCCCAGCCCCCGGTGGTGGCGGAGCCAGGCGGCGAGGGGGCGGTCCCGCCCCTTCTCCAACAGGCGCAGGTGGCGGGGGGCATCGGATGGGGAGACCGTCACGAAGTACCGGGCCGGCATGGCGGCGAGAAAGGCGGCCCGCGCCTCGGGCGTGGCGGGGAGCGGGCCCAGGGAGAGGGCCGCGGCCACGCGCAGGCGGCCGGCCTTCTCCGCCGTTCCCGGCGCGGGCCTGCGCTCGCCGCGGGCCAGGGCCTCCTTGGTCTTCTCGAAGAGGTCGCGGAGCAGCCTGCCCTTCCACTCGGTCCAGGTGCGGGGGCCGACCGTGGCGATGTCGGCGTAGGTGAGCAGGTACAGCTTCTCCAGGCGGTCGAGGGTCCCCACCTCCTCGGCGAAGCCGTGGATGAGCTCGGGGTCGGAGAGGTCGCGCCGCTGGGCGATGGCGGACATGCGCAGGTGCTTCAGGACGAGCCACTCGATGTCGGCGGCGTCGGCCGGGTCCACCCCCATGCGCGTGCAGGCCTCGACCGCGATCTCCGCCCCCCGCACCGAGTGGTCCCGCCCGCTCCCCTTGCCGATGTCGTGGTAGAGCGCCCCGAGGTAGAGCGCCAGGGGGCGCCTCTGCGCCCGCATCAGCTCGCCCAGCCCCGGCTCGGGCACGTCCCCGCAGCGGAGGGCGAAGAGCCGGCGGACCGCGAAGAGGGTGTGCACGTCGACCGTGTACACGTGGTAGAGGTCGATCTGCCTTCGCGCGGTGACGCCCGCGAACTCGGGAAGGACGTGCGGGAGAACGCCGATCTCGTGCATGAGGGCGAGGAAGCGTCCCCTCGTCCCGGGGCGCACGAAGCAGGCGAGCAGCTCCTGGTTCAGCTCGGGGTCGTTGGCCGCCTCCGGGGAAAGCTCGGTCGCGACCTGGGCGGCGAGGTCCCGGGCATAGGGGTAGAGGTCGAGGCCCTCCCGGTCCGCCGCGGCGAAGAGCCGGACCAGCGCCGCCGGCGAGCTCCGGAGCACCTCCCGGTCGACCACGGTGAGCCGGCCGCGGAAGACCTTCAGCTCTCCCCCGGGGAGGAAGCGGTCGGCCGCCCGGGTGGGCTGGCCGCGCAGGATGGGCACCGGCCGCTCCGCCCCGATCACCGCCGCCGGCGGCGGGACCATGCGCCAGCCGGTGGCGTTCTGGGGCTCCAGGCAGCGGTCGATGATGGCGTCGCAGGCGACGATCACCGTCTTCGCCGCGAGGTAGTAGTGGCGCATGAACTCCTCGACGGCGAGGTGCCCGTCGCCGTCCGAATAGCCCATCGCGGCCGCGACCTGCGGCTGCACATCGAAGGTGAGCTGGTCCCACTTGCGGCCGGCGAGGTAGTGCATCTCGTTGCGGACCCGCCAGAGAAAGTCCCGGGCCCGGCGCATCTCGCGGATCTCCCGCTCGGGGAGGAGGGCCCGGGAGAGGAGCTCGGTGATGCCGGCCACCTTGAACCGCACCCGGGCCAGCCACAGCGCCGACTGCAGGTCGCGGAGCCCCCCTTCCGATTCCTTGATGTTCGGCTCGAGGAGGTAGAGCGAGTCGCCGAACCGCTCCCTTCGGCTGCGCATCTCCTCGAGCTTGTCGGAGAGGAACTTCTCCACCTTGGCGGCCGACAGCCCGTGCAGCTCCTCCCGCTCCAGGGCGCGAAAGAGCTCGCGGTCGCCGGCGAGGTGGCGCAGGTCGAGCAGCGCGGTCCGGGCGGTGTGGTCCTCGGAGGCGAGCTGGTCGCAGGCCTTGAGGTCGCGGACCGCGTACCCCACCTCGAGCCGCAAGTCCCAGAGCGCGTACACGAGCCTCTCGGCGGCCGTCTTCACGAACGCATCGGGCTTGCCGTCGGCGTGGAGCACGAGCAGGTCGAGGTCGCTGTAGGGAGCGAGGTCCCGTCGGCCATAGCCGCCGATGGCGATGAGCGAGACGGGGCTTGGCGGGTGCGCCCGGGCCGCCTCCCGCAGGGCCCGCTCCCAGAGGAGGTTCACCACCCGGTCGGTGGCCGCGCTCTGGAGCCGGACCACGGTGTGGCCGCTGCCCCCCGACCGGTGAACCTCCTCGACGAAGCTCCGGCCCGCCGAGAAATCGGCCCTGGCGTCGCCGACGAGGGGCGGCAACTCCTGGACTCGCGTCTCGAACTCGAAGGCGGGATACGCCGGGAGGCTCGTCAGGGCGTCGGGAGGCGGCATCGGGTCGTGGGAGTATAGTCGGCACCTCCGGAGCAACCCGTTCGCGGTGCCGCGGGCCCGAGGGCCGAATGACCCCTTGGGGTCAGGAAGCCTGAAAACCTCCGGGGTCTAATCGCGCGCCTCTTGCTCGGCGGTCAACCCCGTCGTTCCACCCGGATACTCCACGGAGACTAGCGATGCGGGAGTTCTTCAAGGGCATCATCCGGACCCCCCTCGGCCTGGCGGGCGCCGTCCTGACGACGGCGAGCGGCTTCCTCGTCCTCAGCTTCTTCGCCCTCAGCATGGCGGGTCTCGAGGAGGCGCCCTACGTCGGCATCCTCGTCTACCTCGTCCTCCCGGCGCTCTTCGTCGTCGGCCTCGTGCTCATCCCCCTCGGGATGTTTCTCGAGCGGCGGCGCCTGCGCCGGGCCGGGCCGCAACCCCTGCCCGTCCTCGACCTCAACGAGCGCCCCACCCGGCGCCGGGTCCTCCTCTTCGCCGCCCTCACCTCGGCGAACGTCCTCATCCTCGCCGGAGCGAGCTGGAAGGGGGTCGGGGTGATGGACAAGGCGGCGTTCTGCGGGTCCTGCCACAAGGTCATGGACCCGGAGTTCACCGCCTACTCCCGCTCGCCGCACTCGCGGGTGGCCTGCGTGCAGTGCCACATCGGCCCGGGCGCCAGCTGGTTCGTGAAGTCCAAGCTCTCCGGGGCCTGGCAGGTGGTCTCGGTCACCTTCGACCTCTACCCGCGCCCCATCCCCACTCCGATCAAGAACCTGCGCCCCTCGCGCGACACCTGCGAGCAGTGCCACTGGCCCACCAAGTTCGTGGGCGATCTGCTCAAGGTGATCAACCACTACGCCGACGACGAGAAGACCACCCCCAAGAAGACCGTGCTCTTGCTCCACGTGGGCGGCGGGGACGCCGGGCACGGCATCCACTGGCACGTCGCCCCGGGCATCTCCATCCGCTACCTCGCCGACCCGAAGCGCGAGGAGGTGGAGACCGTGGAGGTAACGCGGCCCGACGGGACCGTGGACCGGTTCGAGAAGGAGCCCGACGACAAGTCCCCCCCGCCCGATCCCCAAAAGCTCGTGTGGCGGACCATGGACTGCGTGGACTGCCACAACCGCCCCACCCACCAGTACCGGAGCGCGGCGTTCGAGGTGAACGCGGCGCTCTCTGAGGGCCGGATCGACCGGAGCCTGCCCTTCGTGAAGCGCGAGGCTCTGAAGGCGCTCACCGCGGAGTACCCGAGCCAGACCGCCGCGGAGAGCGGGATCAGGGACGCCCTCTCCACCTTCTACGAGAAGGAGTACCCAGCCGTCTTCAGCGCGAAGAAGGACGCGATCCTGTCCGCCGCCCACGAGCTCTTCGTCGCCTGGAGGCACAACGTCTGGCCCCAGATGAGCATCACCTGGGGGACCTACCCGAGCCTCCTCGGGCACGAGGACACCACCGGCTGCTGGCGCTGCCACGACGAAAAGCACGCCACCAAGGACGGAACCACCATCACCCAGGACTGCGACAACTGCCACAGCGTCCTGGCCGACGGGGAGGAGTCGCCCGCCATCCTGAAGGAGCTCGGCCTGAGCAAGTGATCCCCCCTCAGCGGGTGGCCACCTGCGCCTCCTCCCCGGCGAAGATGCGGACCGCCCGGGCGACCCCGAAGGCGACCTCGTCCTGGTAGCGCGGCGAGGCGAGCCGCCGCTCCTCGGCCCGGTTGGAGATGAACCCGGTCTCCACCAGCACCGCCGGCATGCGGGCGCCGAGGAGCACATAGAAGAGCGCGCTCTTCACCCCCAGGTCCCGGACCTCGCCCACCCGGGCCCTCACCCCGCTGCAGACCTCGTGCTGCACGAGCCTCGCGAGCCGCATCGACTCGTCGGCGCTCGCCTTGGCGTCGAGGTCGGTCAGGATCCGGGCCAGGTCCCCGGCCACGGACAGGTCGACGCCGTTCTCCCGGGCGGCGAGGCGGGCCGCGTAGCGATCGTCGGTCACGTTCAGGAAGTAGGTCTCGACGCCTTCGCGGACCCGACGCGGGTGGGCGTTGGCGTGGATGGAGACGAAGAGATCGCCCCGGGCCACGTTGGCGAGGGCGGTCCGCTCCTCCAGGGCGAGGAAGCGGTCGTCGTTGCGGGTGAGCACCACCTCGAAGCCCGACTCCCGGAGCCGGTGCGCCAGCTTGCGGGCGATGGCCAGGGTCACGTCCTTCTCCCGGACGTGGGTGGGCCCGATCGCTCCCGGATCGTGCCCTCCGTGTCCCGCGTCGACCACGATCCGGCGGATGGGTCGTTCGCCCTCCCCGCCCTCCGGCACGGCCCGCTCCTGCGCCTTCGGCTCCGGCGCCGCGGCGGCGGGCGGCTCCGATCCCTCGGTCGGGGATTCGAGCGCGGCCCGCACCCGGGCCGGGAGCTCCACCGCCGCGTCCGGGCCCTCCGGGCTCGCCGCCCCCTTGGGCTCGGCCCTTTCTCCCTCGGCGGGCGCGGCCGTTGCCTTCTTCGACCCGGGCCCCTGGGCCGACTCCGCCGGCGCGGGACCGGCGGCGGCGATCGCCGCCGGGGGCTCGGGGGCGGAGGAAGCGAGATCGAGGACGAGCCGCGGGGGATCCTCGAGCCGGAACACCTGCACCTCGTCGTCGCCCTCGAGGTCGAGCACCACCCGGACGGTCTCCTCGCCGTTCTGGGCCGCTCGCACCCGCGACAGCCGGAGCCCTCCCACGGGACGCTCCAGGGTCCTTCCCACGAGCTGCGCGGGCCTGAAGTCGATCGCCAGCCGGCGCGGGTGCTGGCCGTCCGCGGGGAGCTCGAGCTTCTGCCACCCCACCCAGCGAGAGAGGTACACGGCCACCCGCGTGTAGTCCGGGCCGGACCACGCCCTCACCTCCTCCACCCGCGCCACCCCGCCGCTCGCGTCCGGGGGCGCGGCCGCGTCTCCCCCGGCGAGCGCGCCCGCCACCCCCTCGAGCGCGGGGTCGGTGGACTCGTCGTCGTCGGCGACTTGCGGGGGAGCCTTCGGGGTCCCCCGCAGTCGGCTTTGGCCCGCCGGACGGTCGTCTCCGGCCTCGCGATGGATCGCCAGGGCGAGCGAGCGCGCCTCGGAAGCGCCGAGCCGGCCGGCCTCGCCGGCGAGCCGCAAGGCCTCCTCGCGATCGGCCTCGTTCGCGGACCAGCGGTACAGCGCGTACTGGGCCTTGGCCGCCTCGTAGAGGGCCGCCGGCCGCTCGGTCCCCTTGCCGGCGCGCACCAGCCCGCGGATGGCCTTCTCCCAGTTGTGGTGGAACCGGCGCCGGTTCCGGTCCCGGAGCAGCGCGGCCAATTGGGCCTTCGCCTCGACGAGTCGCGAGGCGTGCGGCGTCTCGCGCCTTTGGGAAGGATGGGCGCTTCGCCTCGTGTGGGTCGATGTACCGTCGACCCTGTGTGCGTTCCCCGCCCACACCGGGTAGGGAGGGACGAGTGCGATCGCCAGGGCGGCTATCAGGGCTTGTCGGCCCATGGCGCCGAATGTCCCAGCCATCGATATCCACGTCCATTTTTCGGTCAGCGCGGGCTGCATGACCCTTTGGGGCCAATCACTTCCTCGAACCTATGCGCTCTCGCCGCGCTCGCACATCGGTACCTTCCCCGAGGACTTTGGCTGAATCTCGGGTATCCTCGCGCGTCCCAAAACCGGAGGGGGGCGCACTCGCCCTGACCAGGAGTTCCAAACGTGAACAGAATCCCAGCCATCTTTCTCGCTCTCGCGTTCGCCACGGTCGCCGTTGCGGAGAACCCGCCCGACGAGGTGAAGATCCCCAACAAGAACGGCGAGATCACCTTTCACCACGCGAAGCACAAGGAAGTGAAGTGCGAGCAGTGCCACGGCGACCCGAAGGGCGGGCAGAAGATCGCCCTCACTAAGGACGTCGGCCACAAGATGTGCCAGGACTGCCACAAGGCCAACAAGGACAAGGGCGCGTCCGTGGTCTGCAAGACGTGCCACAGCGGCCCGAAGTCGACCTAAAAACGGGCTCTGAGATCCTTCACCGGTCGGCGGGCTGCCTCGGGCGGCCCGCCGCTTTCGTCTTCCTTTGCCTGGACCGGGGAGCCGCGGGACAGGCCGTTTCGCCCGCTAACGGCCGAGCTTCTGTTTCCACCCCGCGATGAGATTGAGGGCGTCGATCGGCCGGAGGGCGTCCGGGTCGACCGCGGCGAGGGCGCGGAGGATCTCCCCGGCCAGTCGATCCCCGGCCCCGAACAGTCCGAGCTGGGCCGCCGTCTCGCGCCGCTTCTGCCGGGCGTGGGCCAGGGCGGCGTGCCCCCCCTCGTCCACCTCCATCGCCTCCAGGTTGCGCAAGATCTCTCGCGCGCGAGAGAGCACCTCGGCGGGGAGGCCCGCGAGCTTCGCCACCTCGATCCCGTAACTCCGCGAGGCCCCGCCCTCGACGAGCTTCCGCAGGAACACGACCTGCTCGCCCACCTCGCGCACCGCCACGGTGAGGTTCTTCACCGCCGGTCGCTCGCGCGCCAGGTCCTGCAGCTCGTGGTAGTGGGTGGCAAACAGGGTCCTGCATCCCACCGCGTCATGGAGGTGCTCGGCCACCGCCCAGGCGATGGAGACGCCGTCGAAGGTCGAGGTGCCGCGGCCGATCTCGTCGAGCACCACCAGGGACCGCCCGCTGGCGTTGTGGAGGATGGCCGCGGTCTCGGTCATCTCCACCATGAAGGTGGAGCGGCCGCGGGCCAGGTCGTCCGAGGCTCCCACCCGGGTGAAGATCCGGTCCACGAGGCCCACCCGCGCGCGGCGGGCGGGCACGAAGCTCCCCATCTGCGCGAGGAGCACGATGAGGGCGGCCTGGCGCAGGACCGTGCTCTTCCCCGCCATGTTCGGGCCGGTGATGACGAGGAGCGACGCCCCCTCCCCCGGCCCGCCCTCCGCGGCGGGAACGCCCTCGGGGTCGGCCTCCCCCCCGCCCCGCCCAAGGCGCCGGGCCACCACCCTGAGGTCGTTCGGGACGAAGCCCGCCGGCCCCTCGGGCAGGAGGGCCTCCACCACCGGGTGGCGCCCGTCGAGGATCTCGAGCGCCTCCGAGAGATCCACCTCCGGCCGCGCGTAGCCGCGCTCCGCCGCCACCCGCGAGAACGAGAGGAGCGCATCGGCGGTTGCGACCGCATCGGCAGCGGTCCGGATCCGGCCGGCCAGGGCGACGACGTTCTGCCGGAGCTCCTCGAAGAGCCGCTCCTCCAGCTCGAACCGCCGCCCCTCCGCGGAGAGCACCTTCTCCTCGAACGCCTTCAGCTCCGCGGTGACGTAGCGCTCCCCTCCCACGGTGGTCTGCCGCCGCTCCCAGTCTTTGGGGACGAGGTGAAGGTTCGGCCTCGTGACCTCCAGGTAGTAGCCGAACACCCGGTTGAACCGGACCTTCAGCGAGGCGATCCCGGTCCGCTCTCGCTCCCTCGCCTCGAGCCGCGCGATGGTTCCCTTCACGTCCTCGGCGAGGGACACGATCTCATCCAGCTCCGCGGAGAACCCGCGTCGGATGAGTCCCCCCTCCGCGAGCGCCACCGGAGGCTCGAGGGCCACCGCCCGGTCGAGGTGGGAGGCGAGGTCGCCGAGCCCGGTGAGCCGCGCCGCCGCCTCGCAGAGGAGAGGAGCGCGGCGGAGGGCGAGCGATGCCGAGACCGCCGGGAGCGAAAGGAGCGCTCCGCAGAGGGCCCTCAGATCGCGGGCATTTCCCTGCCCCAGGACGAGCCGCGACAGGAGCCGCTCCAGATCGGCCACCGGCCGGAGCGCTGCGGAAAGCTCCTCCCGCGCCACCGAGGACTCCACGAGCTCCTCCACCGCGTCCAGACGGGCACCGATGCGCGGGGGGTCGAGGAGCGGATACCGGAGCCACTCGGCGAGCCGGCGGCCACCTTGCGCGGTCGAGGTCCGGTCGAGCAAGGCGAGCAGGGTCCCCTTTCTCCGCCCCCCGGACAGGGTCCGCTCCAGCTCCAGGTTCGCCCGGGTGGCCTCGTCCAGCTGGAGCACGTCCTCGGTGGCAAGCCGGGAGAGCCGGTCCACGTGCCGGGGCTCGGCACGCTGGGTCTCGGCGAGGTAGGCGAGCGCGCCCGCGGCCGCCGAGAGCCCGAGGTCCAGGTCTCCCACCCCGAAGGAATCGAGGCTCGCCACCCCGAGATGCCGCCGTAACCTCTCCGCCGCGCGCTCGAAGTCCGCGTCGTCGCGGCGGTTGGCCGGCACGCCCACCCCACGGGCCAGGGCCTCGGCGCGCTCCCCGTCGGCGCTCCGGGGCACGACCAGCTCGCGGATCCCTGCCCGCAAGAGCTCATCGAGCAACCGCCCATCGTCAAAGACCTGGCCTAGGCGGAGTTCCCCGGTGGAGGCGTCGAGGAGGGCGATCCCGCCGCCTCGCTCGCCCAGGACCACCGCCCCGAGGAAGCTCGCCTCGCGCGGCTCCAGCACCCCGTCGTCGAGGACCATGCCGGGCGTCACCACTCGGGTGACCTCCCGGCGCACCAGAGCACCCTTCCCCGGCTCCTCCACCTGATCGCAGATCGCCACCCGAAACCCCTTCTCGAGCAGCCGCGCCACGTATCCCCGGGCCGCGTGGTAGGGGACCCCGCACATCGGGACGCGGTCATCCCCCTTGGCCCGCGAGGTGAGCGTGATCTGCAGAGCCGCGGAGGCGGTCACCGCATCCTCGAAGAAGAGCTCGTAGAAGTCCCCGAGGCGGAAGAACAAGAGCGCGTCCCCGACCCGCGCCTTGGTCTCGAGGTACTGCCTCATCATCGGCGTGAGGCTCGAGGGGATCGTTAGGGAGGACGTGGGGGGTGGGTCCCCGGACTCGGTGGCAACCGGCGCGAGGCCCTGACCGGGGGGCCCTTTGCTCGAGGGATGCATTGCTGGCCTAGAACCTACCACGCCGCTCTCACCACCTCTTGAGCTTCACCCCGGTGTGGTCGCCGACTTCACGTTCCCGGTCGGGACCGAACGCCTCGAGCCGGGGGATCGGCATCTCTTCGGCCGCAGCCTTGGCCTGCGCGGACAAGAGACCGTCACCCACGTTCCGGTGGAGGGCCAAAGACGGCGGCGCGCCGGTAAGTCCACAGAGGGCCCTTGAGCCTCGCCGAGAAGCCCCGCGAGTCGCCCTCGCAAAAGCGCGACCTGGCTCCGCCGGCTTCGGGAGGCCGCAAGGGTCGGACAGCTCGCGCGGGGTCGAAGCTCCGCTCCCGCCTCGCCGAGGGGATGGAGCGGGTCACGCTGAATCGGAAGCTGGACGAAGCGGCTGGCCGCCTGGGCGCGACGCGGCCGAGGAGTGGTGGCGGCGCCGGAACCTCCCGGCGCGGACGTCGCCCCGAGTCGGTCCGCCGGGTCCTCGACGCCAAGGGAAAACACTCGGGCTGCCACCGATACCGAACTCCCAGTCTGGGCCCGGTTAGAGAGGCCGCTCAAGGGCTAAACGGACGCTTATAGACGCTCATGATTCCCGATCAGCCGGTTTCGCGAAATGCGATCACGAGAAGGGTTTCCGTGGTCGTCGCTGTTCAGCATTTGAGATCGGTCGTTTAGCGGCTGGCGGACCATCGACAAGGCCCTCTCACTGACCCTGCACACTCAAACCGGCGTGCGCTCGGGCGAGTTGCGGCGCGAGTTCGACTGGGACGAGCGACCTGAACGGTCCCGCCGGAGCGCCAGAAGCTGAAGCCGGGGCAGCGATGGGGGTCAGCCCCATTCAGGCCCCGTCCGGTGCGTCGGGACCCCCGCAGGTGACGCTCGTGCTGAACAAAACAACCCTGGGACCCTCGCCCGCCACCCGAACTCGTGGCCTTTTGGCCGGCCCGGACCCTCACGATGCCGACAGCGCAGTCCCACCACCGGTCTATCACCAATGGTGTACCTGGACCGACGGTTGCATAGACTATCCGGTGCGATCGGCCAAGAAGCGCGGCCAAAGGCACGGCCCTTCAGGGGCGCACCCAGGCGGAACGGAGGGTGCGATGTTTCGATCGAATCCGTGCAAAGGGGGCTGCCATGTCGCGTCATCGCTTCATGGTTGTGTGCATGGAGGTGCTCTTCGCCTTAGCGGCGCCAGTCGCTTGCGGCGGCGGTGGAGGAGGTGGAGGAGGCGGAGGTGGAGGAGGCGGCAACAGCGGCGGAAGTGGCGCGCAGGGCTCTTTCACCATTGGTGCAGCCGGCGGATCCTTCAGCTGGCAGGGAATAAGTCTCGTGGTCCCAGCCGGGGCGCTGTCCGGGACGATTCAGTTGACAGCGAGCTACGAGGACGGCCCACCAGCGCCTCTCGCGAGCGCCGCCGTTGTCATTGGGCGAACGGTGCGGCTTGCGACCAATCCCACGACGCGGTTTTCGCAGCCCGTGACCGTCACCGTCCCGTTTGACCCGACTCGGGTGACTGGCCCGCTCCCCGCCACGCTCGTCGACTGGAACGACCTGAACCAGGTCTACTGGCCCGTGGTGGTTCGGAAAGTGGACGGGACCGCCGGGACGATCACCTTCTCGACTTTGGCCGACGCGCACGTGGTCCCCGTCACCGTCGCTTCCACCTCCCCGCTGCGGTCCGCGGTGCACGCCAAGGCCGTGACCCCGGGCGACATCCTCCCGACGCTCGAGCTCAACCCTCCCTTCTTTCCTCAAACGGATGGCTTCTTCCACCCGAACTTCGACGCCTACTTCGACCGTGGCGGCGTGTGCCTTGGGATGGCGGTCTACTCTGCCTGGTACTTCCAGCGCTACCGCCAGAAGAACCCGCAGAACGCCGACGGCCTCTACTTCATGTATCGCAACCTGGTCACGACCGACGACCTGCTGTGCGGCAACGGTTCCCCCGCCGATTGGATGGATGACGTGACCGTTCGCGAGCTCGCCACACGTTCGCACACGGCGCCGGCAGACGACGCGGCTTGGGAGGCGATGAACGAATCTTACAACGCGGTCGGGCCGGACCCGGAGCTGCAGGGCATCTACTTCTGGACCCATCTCGCCTCGACCCAGTCCGCTTTCGTCTTGTTCCTCGCGCCCCAATGGCCGCTCGCCGAAGGCAGCGATGGGTGGCACGCCGCAGTCGTCTTCGGCTACGAGGCTCCTGACGCGACCCATTCCTACGGTCGGTTCGACGTCTATGACAGCAACTACCCAGGCCAGACGACGGTGCTCCGGTTCGGGCCGCCGGAGGACGATCCGACTGGAAAGTGGACCCTGTCGTACTACGATTACGAAGATCCACAGAACCCCGACACGCTGGTGAAGTCAGCTTTCACGGCCTTCGGTTTCGGCGACTACTCCCTGTTTCCGCCGGCCTCGCTTGAAGGAGCCAAGGAGCAGGCGGACGGCGGATTCACCACGATGCGCTTCGCCTCGATCGGAATCGATTCCGCGACCGACTCCGACGGTAACTATCTGAACGTTTGGTCCCAATCGTCACCGTACATTCCGTACATCGACTTGACCGCCCCGAGCACGGTCACGGTCCACGGCCGGATCCAGCTCCCAGCCGCCTGGGAGGGGAATCCAAATCCGTGGCTGCCCGCGTTTGTGTCCTGGGATCTCAACTCCGACCTATTCGAGCACGATGAGGTGGTCGCCGCGGATGGCACCTTCGAGCTTCAGATTCCCGGAGTCGTCACCCCACCGGCGGAGCTCTGGATCGTCGCGCACGACGACCCGCACGACCTCACCAGCCCCGCATCCCGCATCTACACCGCGGATGGCTACGCAGGTTTCACCAAGGTGGAACTGGACCTCTATACTCCCCCCAGCATCTCGGTGACGCCTGCGGGCGCCGAGATCCAATACGGCGACACGCTCCAGCTCACGGCCACGACAAACCTAGAGACAAGCTGCCCGATGGTGTGGTGGTCCGAATCGCCGGATGTCGCGGCTGTGGACGGGAACGGACTCGTGACGGCTTATCGTTCTGGCAGGGCTATCATCGATGCCTACCTCGGGTACCCGTGCGAGTCGGACTGGTATGGACTGGAGGGTAAGGCCTACATAACGGTGGACATGGCGCTCTACCAGGGCAGCTTCAGCATCGCGGCGAGCTCCTGCGGAAGTCCTCCCCCATGCACCTGCAGCGACGGTTCTGGGGTGAATGCCAATTTCAGCGGCGCCTACACCGTGAATCTCGGAGTGCAGGTCGACGCCATCCACGTCGAGGTCGATGGATCAGAATCCCTCACGGCCGATGCCACCTGCGTCGTCCCATCGGAGACGGAGAAGTGGACGGCGAGCGTTAATCTTGCTCCGAGTGACTGCGAGCCCGGCCCTTGCCTGGCGGTGTTCGAGACGACCGACACCGGGGAATGGCTCGCCATGAATCTCGAGTTCAGCGGCACTGATACTAGCCAGGGCCAGGGCGGTACCTTCTCAGGATGGGTGACAGAGTATCGTCCTGCGTGCGTCTGCTGGGCACCTGACGCGGCCCCTTTCCCCCTCCCGCGAAAGCACCGATAGGTCGACCAGTCGGAGTGACCTCCCTTCTCCTCTGGGGCCCAGGGTTTTTGCGAAACGAGTCACCGTGCAGCAGGAACTTCCGCACGCTCGCTAAGTCAGCGTGAGAGGTGTCAGGGGTCTCATGAGAGGTTCGTCTCCCCTAACCTGCTGAAGTCACTAGAATCTCGCGACCTGCTGGTTCTGCGCGTATCGCGCTCAGGTCGTTCGCGCGGAAAGACGCTCGGGGCAAACGCAGCTGTGGACGCTCGACATGGAGCGGGGGGTGCTCTCGAAGAGATGGTCTTGAATGGCGTACGACGACCAACGCACGCCATCTCGCCGACAGCCCGCGCGGACATTACCTCGTGGCTCAAGCGATGGAGATCGCGCACGGGCCCTGGTTGACGAGCGACCCGGGCAGGACGCCCGACTGGGGGAGGAAGCCCGACTGAAGCCGGGGGCCCCCTTGGCCGCCCGCCCTAATGAGCGACGCCATGCGCGCCGCGAGACGGTAGCAGAACCCGGTCAGGCGCGGTTCGTCGCGGCCGTGCTCGTGTCGCCCGGCTCGCTCCGCGACGAGCCGGGCAGACCCGACCGACCAGGTCCTCACCTGTGCCCGGCGATCACCTCGCCAGGCGTACCAGCGTGTCCTAGGGCGCACCCGCCGGGCGGGTGAGGGGGCGCTTAGGGTCGAACACGGGGACCGGAACCTTCTCGCCGCGCCAACCACCGCCGCCAGGTGGTCGAGCACGCTCTGAACCGGAACTCCCCTGGCGTCTGCCGGCCGGGGAGGTTGATGCCTACGGCTCTGGCCCGGGGGTCCGGCACGGAGTTGGACTCGGGTGTCACCGCACGGAGGATGATCGAGCGAACGTTGACGGGCGCGAGCCCCCGCAGATGGCGTCTGCGCGGCGGATGGCCATCCCGCCGCGAGGCCCTTCGGTCGGACACGAAGCCCAGGAACGGTTAGGATGCGCTGCGAAGCGGTCTGGTCCCCCCCCAAGGTCTCGAGTGGCCTTGGGCGCGCCCCGGAGGGTCCGTCGAGGTGGCCGAGACGGTTCTCGAGCTAAAGGGCATCAGCAAGTCGTTCCCAGGAGTGAAGGCACTCCAGGACGTGCACTTCGACCTCGGGCGGGGGGAGATCCACGCGCTCATGGGCGAGAACGGCGCCGGCAAGTCGACCTTCATCAAGGTGGTCACGGGTGTCCACCAGCCCGATGCCGGCCAGATCCTCCTCGACGGCGCGCCGGTGAGGATCGAGGGCCCGAAGGACTCCCAGCGGCTGGGGATCGCGGCCATCTACCAGCACGTCACTTGCTTCCCCGACCTCTCGGTGACCGAGAACATCTTCCTCGGGCACGAGACGGTCCGCCCCGTCCTGCGCAACATCGACTGGGGGCAGCTTCACCGGCGGGCGAAGGATCTCCTGCGCCAGCTCGATGCGGGCTTCGACCCGCGCACCACCATGGGGAACCTGTCGGTGGCCCAGCAGCAGATCGTGGAGATCGCCAAGGCGCTCTCCACCGGTGCCCGGATCATCATCATGGACGAGCCGACCGCTCCCCTCACCGCCCGGGAGAGCGAGGACCTCTATCGCATCACCGAGGGCCTCCGCGACCAGGGAGCCTCCATCATCTTCATCTCCCACCGCCTCGAGGACGTGTTCCGGCTCGCGTTCCGGGTCACAGTCCTGCGCGACTCTCGGTACGTGGGGACCTGGGAGGTGGGGCGGCTTCGGCAGGAGGACCTGGTCCGGGCCATGGTGGGCAGGGAGATCAATCAGCTCTTCCCCAGGCGGGCGGCGGCCGTCGGAGACGAGGTCCTCCGGGTCGAGGGGCTCTCCCGGACCGGGTTCTTCGAGGACGTCTCCTTCTCGGTGCGCCGGGGGGAGATCGTCGCGCTCACCGGGCTCATTGGCGCCGGACGGACCGAGGTGTGCGAGGCCATCTACGGGGTCGCCCGCCCCGACCGGGGACGGGTCCTGCTCGACGGCGAGGAACTGCAGGTGTCCGGGCCGGCCCAGGCCCTCGAGAAGGGGATCGGCTACCTCCCCGAGGATCGCCTCCGCCAGGGCTTGATCCTGGACTGGGACCTGGCTCGGAACGTGACCCTGCCGACGCTGGACCGGTTCGCCAGGCTGGGCTGGCTACAGCCCGCGAAGGAAGAGGCCGCCGCCAAGGACCTGGGAGAGAGGCTCGAGGTGAGGGCGCGAAGCGTCTTCGACCTCGCCTCCACCCTCTCCGGGGGCAACCAGCAGAAGGTGGTGGTGGCGAAGCTCCTGGCGGGCTCGCTCAAGGTCCTCATCCTCGACGAGCCGACCAAGGGCGTGGACGTGGGAGCCAAGACGGCGATCTTCGACATCATGAACGGCCTGGCGCGCATGGGGTACGGGATCGTGATGGTCTCCTCCGAAATGCCCGAGGTCCTCGGCATGAGCGATCGGATCGTGGTGATGCGCGAGGGGCGGGTGGCCGCGATCCTTCACACACAGAGGAGCTCCCAGGAAGAGATCCTGCATGCCGCCATGCCGGAGAGGAGGGTGTGATGAGGGGGGCTCCGCTCTCGGAGCGCTTCCGCGAGCTCGGCCTTTTGGCCTTCATCGTCCTCCTGTGCGCCGCGTTCCAGGTTCGCAACCACAACTTCCTCACCCTCGGCAACCTCGGCGACCTCCTCACCAACACCGCCATCCTCTCCATCCTGTCGGTGGGGATGATGATGGTCATCCTGACCCGGGGGATCGATCTCTCCATTGGATCGACCATCGCGCTCGCAGGCATGGTGAGCTCGCTCACCGTGAGCGCCCACCGCGGCATCCACCCGCTCGTCTCCATCGCCGAGGGAGTCCTGGTCGGGACCCTGGTCGGCGCCCTCAACGGCCTGCTCATCGCACGCTTCGCCGTCCTCCCGATCATCGCCACCCTGGGGCTCATGAACGTGGTCCGCGGCGCCACCTACCTCATCAGCGGCGGCGCCTGGGTCAGCGCCTACCAGATGTCGGATGGCTTCAAGGCGATCGCCACCGGGCGATTCCTGGGGGTGCGCCATCCCATCCTCATCGCCCTCGTCATCAACCTCGCGTTCGTCTACTTCATCGAGCACACCCGCACCGGACGGCAGATCTACGCGGTGGGCTCCAATCCCGAAGCGGCCGACGTCTCGGGCATCCCGCGCCGGCGAATCGTCGCGCTCGTCTATACTCTGATGGGGGCCCTGGCCGGTCTGGGCGGAGTGATCTGGGCCGCCAAGTTCGCCTCGGCGCAGAGCGACACGGCGGTCGGCTTCGAGCTGAGCGTCATCGCCGCCACCGTGCTCGGGGGGGTGAGCATCGCCGGGGGGAGCGGAAAACCCTCGGGGCTCGTCCTCGGGACCATCCTGCTCGGGATCCTGAACAACGCCTTGCCGCTCATCAAGGTGTCTCCCTTCTGGCAGCAGGCCATCCAGGGCGGGGTGATCCTCGCCGCCGTGCTCACCAACGTGCTCGTAAAGAGGAACAACCAGCTGTTCGCGCTGCGCACCCGAGCCATCTAGGGAAGAAGAGCGTGGAGAGAACGATCGCGATCGACAGGCCGTGGAGCTGGCGCTCCTTCTTCCTGCAGTGGGAGTGGCTGCTGGTCCTGATCTTCGTCGCCGTCCACGTGGTGAACAGCGTCCTTTCCCCCGACTACCTGACCGTGGACACCTTTCTTGAGACCCCGATGTCCTTCCTGGACAAGGCCTTTTTGGTCCTGCCCATGACCATGGTCATCATCCTGGGGAACATCGACATCTCCGTCGGCTCCATCGTGGCCCTCTCGGCGGTGGTCATGGCCGTGGCCTTCCACGCCGGGCTCCCCATGCCCCTTGCCATGCTGCTCTGCCTTCTCGTGGCCTCGGCCTGCGGGCTGGTCAACGGGCTCCTCATGACCTCCTTCAAGGAGCTCTCCTCGGTGATCGTCACCTTGGCGACCATGATCATCTTCCGGGGAATCGCCTACGTGATCCTCGAGGACCAGGCGTCCGGTCAGTTCCCCATCTGGTACTCCGCCCTCGGCTGGGAGTCCTTCGGGGGCGTGCCCATCATCCTCATCGCTTTCGCCGCCTGCGCGGTACTCTTCACCCTCCTCTTACACAAGACCAGCTTCGGCCGCCGCATCTACGGCATGGGGAATAACCTCACCGCCTCCCGGTATTCGGGGGTCCGGACCGACTCGATCATCCTCATCGTGAGCACCCTCACCGGACTGATGGCGGGCGTCACCGCGCTCTTTCTCACCTCGCGCATGGGAAGTACCCGGCCCAACGTGGCCCAGGGGTACGAGCTGGAGGTGATCGCCATGGTGGTGCTGGGTGGGGTGAGCACCTCGGGCGGCAAGGGGAGGATGGCCGGGCCGCTCTTGGCGGTCTTCATCATCGGCTTCTTGAACTACGGGCTGGGACTCGTGAACATCCCGGCCCAGGTGCTCCTCATCATCCTGGGGCTCCTGTTGGTCCTCTCGGTCCTGGTCCTCAAGGTGAGGTTCCGGGAACGAGCGGTGCGAGGGTCCGGTTCCCTCCCGGTGGAGAAGGTCGCCGCGCGGGGCCCGGAGGACGCGGCACAATGAGGAGGAGGTCATTCATGCAGAAGCTGTTCACCAGGGGCGCCCTGCTCGGGCTTTCCCTGGCCATCGCGGCACCCGCCGTGGCCCACGCGGCCAGCGGCGACAAGTACGCGATCGTCTTCAAGAACACGGGGAATCCGTACGGTGACCGGCAGATGGGCGGCTTCAAGGCTGGTATCGAGGAGCAGGGATTCCAGGCGATCTTGCGCGCACCCGACCAGCCAACCGCCGAGGCGCAGATCCAGATCCTCGAGCAACTCATCTCCCAGAAGGTGAAGGCCATCTGCATCGTCGGGAACGACCGCGACGCGCTCCAGCCGGTTCTGACCAAGGCCAAGAAGCAGGGGATCAAGGTCTTCTCACTCGACTCCGGCGTCAACCCGGCGAGCCGCCTCACCCACGTCAACCAGGCGGACTCGGAGAAGATCGGACGCACCCTGGTGGAAGCCGCCTACGACATGGCCGGGGGGAGCGGCGAGATCGCCATCCTCTCCGCGACCAGCCAGGCCACCAACCAGAACCTCTGGATCGAGTTCATGAAGAAGGAACTGGCCAAGCCCAAGTTCGCGAACCTGAAGCTGGTGAAGATCGCTTACGGGGACGACCTGCGCGACAAGTCGGTCTCCGAGGCGGAAGGCCTGCTCCAGTCGTATCCCAACCTGAAGGTGATCATCGCCCCGACCACCGTCGGCATCGCCGCGGCCGGCAAGGTGCTCACCGACAAGGGGCTGGGCGGCAAGGTGTTCCTCACCGGCCTGGGGCTGCCCTCGGAGATGGCCACCTACATCGAGAACGGGGTTTGCCCCTACATGTTCCTGTGGAACCCGATCGACGTCGGGTACCTGGGCGCGTACGTGGCCACCGCCCTCACCTCGGGGAAGATCACCGGGGCGGTCGGTCAGAAGTTCAAGGCCGGCCGACTCGGCGAGTACACGATCACCAAGGCCCCCGACGGCGGAACGGAGGTCCTGCTCGGGCCCCCGTTCAAGTTCGACAAGTCCAACATCGCCGACTGGAAGGCGGTGTACTAGCGGGGCGGGCGCCCGGGGCGGAGGGTCTCTCCTCCGCTCCGGGTCGCGCCGGGGAGAGCCAGATGAAGCGCTTTGCCTTCAAGATGAAGCTGAAGCCCGGGGTGGTGGAAGAATACACCCGCCGTCACGATGCGATCTGGCCGGAGCTGGCGGCTCTCCTCAGGGCGAACGGCATCGGCGACTACTCGATCTTCTTCGATGCCGACACCGACACCCTCTTCGCCGTGCAGAAGCAATCGGCCGCCTCCTCCTCACAGGACCTGGGGACGAACCCCATCGTCCGGCGCTGGTGGGACTACATGGCCGACCTCATGGACACGAACCCCGACCGCTCGCCGGTCACGATCCCGCTGCGCGAGGTGTTCCACCTCGAATGAGCCTCCGGCATCCCTCCGGTCGCATCGGACCGGGCGTAACCGCCTGCCCCTGAGCCCTGCCTTTGGGGGTTCTCTCCCTCCACGGCGATGGCGTGGAAAGAGGCGCGACCTGGTCCGGCCAAGGGGGAACCGTCGTCTGAACTCTTGGCGAGGCTCAACCGAGCTTCGCCGCCCGTGCCTAGAGAGAGGAAGCCCCCGACGGACTCAGGTCGTGCGGTAGCCAATCCGCGAGTATCGGTCCGATCCGCCATCGCTCCTGCTCCAGAAGGCCCGCTGCCTTCGCCGCCCGAGCACGAAACGAGAAGGGCCGACCCCACGAAAGGGGCCGGCCCCTCGACCATTCAAACCATTTCAGTTCAGGCCCGCCGGCCAGTACAGGTCTGCGTCCGCGGACTGGGAGGTGGTGGACGCCCACCCATCGGCGACTGCCAGGTCCGCCGTGTCCCCGAAGACCTGCAGGAAGGGGCCGAGCCGGTCGATCGCCGACGCCGGGACACCCAGGAAACCCTGCATGGCACTGGCGCTCCAGGCCGAGTGGTCCAGGCCGGCATCACAAGCTGTGAAATCCGTCTCGAAGGTGCCGGTGACGTTGTCCACGCACTCCGCGAACTCACCGGGATCATCTTGGAAGTGGAGGTAGTACTGACCCACGTTGGGATCGCCGCTCGTGAGATCGTACCCGGCGGTGCCGGCGGCGACCGCATATCGCTCCGGGGCGGGCTGGCTGGGGATGTTGCCCGGCTGCTGGGGCGTGTAGTACTTCATCGCGAACCGGTGGTTCGTCAGGTTGACGAGCAGCACCAGGCGCGACGCGAGCGGCTCGGCCGAGGCGAAGTTGAGGGCCAGGAACTCGGGTGTGCTGCTGTTCATCGAGACGTCCACCTGGGTGAAGTCGGTCTGCGTCTCGCCCCCGGCGACGTACTTGTACCGGGTGTGCAGCGTGGTCTGGTAGGAGCCGTCCGCCGCCGCGGATACCACCACCGTCTCCGCGGTCGGGTCGGAGACCTGACTCGAGCGGCAGGCGTAGGTGGCGTACTCGTCGAAGATGAAGCGGGTGGGGTCGGCTCCCGGACCGGCGGAGTGGGCGAAGTAGGCGCCCGCGGTCACGGTCTTGGGGGTGAGGCCCGTGCCCGAGCAGCTCGCCACCAGCCACGTCTCCCTCTGGGCGGCATAGATGAACCCCATGAGCGCCTGCATGTCGAAGGCGTAGGGATCGCTCCCCAGAGTGGTCCCGTACTGGCTCTGGGGCGGCGTTCCGGCCGGGCAGTAGTTCACACCCTGGTTCCCCGCTGCTTCGCGACACTCCATCTTGAAGAGCTGAGCGGTGAACACGTCGGTGTCGATCGACGTCGGAGTCAGGGGAGCAGCGTTCGCTTGCATGAGCGCAGGGGCCGGCGCCGGCGGCCTCAAGAGCGGCACGGACTTCAAGGCACCCTGGGTGAAGGCGATCGAGGGACCCGACTGCCCTCCCCCGCCGCCTCCGCCCCCGCAGCCGATGAGAGCCAGGCAAGCAACCGCGAGCCGCAAAGCGACCTCGAATCGTGCACGCATGTCTCGTCTCCCGGGAGTGAACGGACCGTTGCAGATCGAGGATACGACCGGGATCGAGCGCCCACAAACTCAGCCGACGATCCCAGGTACGACGCTGTGGAGCGTTCAGCGACGAGGTCCTCCATCGGTGCTCGAACACTCCCCCGCCGGCGTGGCCAGGCACGGTCGGCTCTCCCACCACCCGCGGCCGCCTTCGAGGCCTTCGAGGCGGCGCGGGTCGCGGAACGAGGAACCTTCGAGCCGGCGACGGGAACGCTGCGAAGCTTTCCGAGGAGGGACAGGGCGAGCGTCTTCCCTTTGGGAAGAAGACGCCTCGGTGGAGCGCGAGGGAGCCGCGAAGCCCCGGAGACGGCGAGAAAGGCGGAGAGAGCGGGGAGGGACCGCGATTGGCCGCCGGAGGGGGGGACGAGCTGCGAGGTGGCAGCGTCGAGCACCTTGGCTGCGGCACGTAGAGCCAGGGGCCGATCGATGCCGAGGGAGAGGAAAGAGACCAAGGAGCGCGAGGTCGGCGGATGAACGCGCAGGCTCGAGCGACGCGGAGGACGAGGGCGGTCGCCGTGGGGCCGATGACCGCCCCGCTCCAGGCGCCTCCCCTCGGGCCCGTCGCCCGCCCGAAGGCGGCGGGGAAGAGGCCCGACACGAGGGGGCGCCGCACGGAGGCGAGGGCGCGCCAAGGGCGCCCCCGCCGCGCCCTTGGGATGCGCGGCTCCTCTTTCCACTGGAACCGGGCCGCCCGGCTCGGGAACCGGAGCTCGGCGCCGTGGCAGACGCGGGATCCGGGTGCTACAGTCGATCCACCCAATGCTCGGGAGGGCGCTCCAGGACCTAAACCGGCTTCGCCAGATCGCCTCGGCCATGGCGCGCCACGGGTTCGGCGCCTACCTGGAGCGGATGCGGCTCCGGGACGTGCTGGGCCGGGAGGCGCCCCCGCCCGGGGAACCGCTCCCCGCCCCCGACCGGACCACCGCCGCACGCTTTCGGCAAATGCTGGCCGAGCTCGGTCCGACCTTCATCAAGCTCGGTCAGATCCTCTCCTCGCGCCCCGACCTCTTGCCCGCCCACTGGGTGGAGGAACTCTCCGTCCTCCAGGACGATTGCCCTCCCCTCCCTCTCTCCGAGATTCGCCGGGAGATCGAGCGAGGACTGGGACGTCCCGTCGAGGAGCTCTTCGCCTCGCTCGACGAGCGACCTCTCGCGAGCGCCTCCATCGCCCAGGTGCACCGCGCCCTGACCCACGGCGGGGAACAGGTGGCCGTGAAGGTCCAGCGCCCCCGCGTCCGCGAACGGATCGAGGCCGATCTGTCCTTGCTCTACGAGGTGGCGCGGCTCCTCGAGGCGGTGGTCGAGGAGACCGGAGTCACCACGCCCACCGGGGTGGTGGAGGAGTTCGATCGGACGGTCCACGAGGAGCTGGACTTCTCCCACGAGGCCCGGAACGCCCAGCTCATGGCGGACGCCGGGGCCGGTCGAGACTTCGTCCTCATCCCCCGCGTCCACCCGGCCCTCTCCTGCGCGACCGTGCTCACCCTCGACTACCTCGAGGGCGTCAAGGTCTCGGACGTGACCACCGAGGCGGGGTTCGATCTCGAGCAGGTGGCGCGGAACATCCTCGAGGCCTCGTTCCGGCAACTCTTCGAGGACGGCCTCTTCCACGGAGACCCTCACCCCGGCAACATCCTCGTCCAGGCGGACAACCGCATCGCCCTCCTCGACTTCGGACTCGTGGGCCGCCTCTCTCGCGGGCAACAGGAGGCCCTCGTCACCCTCCTCGTCGCGGTGGCGCTGCGAGACCCGGAGACCGTGGCCCGACTCTTGTCCCGGATCGGCATCGCGGAGGCCCGCACCTCGTTCTCAGAGCTCCGGGAGGACGTGCGCGGGATCCTCGACCGGTACCTCGGCCTGAAGCTCGACGAGATCCGGACCGCCACCCTCCTGCGCGACCTGCTCGACCTGGCGATCCACCACCGGATCCGGATCCCCAAGCAGTACGCCACCCTCGCCAAGGCGGCCATGGCCGTGGAGGGGATCGTCCGCCGACTCAACCCGCAGCTCGACGTGCTCGAGATCGGGCTCCCCTACGCGAAGGAGCTCCTCCTCGCGCGCTTCTCTCCGGGAGACGCTTCCACCGTGGTGATGCGCTCGCTCCTCAAGCTCCAGACGCTCGCCGAGGACCTCCCCACCCAGCTCGCGCAGATCCTCCACGACCTCGAGACCGGGAAGTTCCGCGTGGCGGTCAGCTCCGAGGCCCTGGACCGGCTCGGCGGACACGTCCGGACGCTCGGCGTCATGATCCTCCTCGGTTCCCTGTCCGCAGCCTTCACGCTCGGCGGGCTCTTCCTCGTCGCCGCGCACCGGTCCGGACTGCTCGCCGGCGCGGCGCTCGCAACGGGCGCCGCGCTCGCCGCCGCCGCCGCCGCCTACCATCTCCTCACGCCCCGGCTGAAGAAGATCTCCGTCCGGCGCTGGCTGTCGAAGTGACCCGTTCCCAGGGGGCTCCTCTCCGGGGCCACCGCCCGAAGAAACTCCCGGCGGAGCTCTCCCGGCCCGGGGCCTCATTCCGAGCGGCCAAAGTTGAAGTCTGAACGGAGGGATAGTAGACTTATGTTCAGGGAGGACTTCCATGCACCCGCTCACCGACCGGCAACTCGAGGTGCTCCGCTTCATCGCCGAGCAGATCGAGGCATGCGGTTACCCCCCCACCATCCGGGAGATCGGGGAGGCCCTGGACATCCGTTCCACGAACGGCGTCAACGACCACCTCAAGGCACTCGAGCGAAAAGGGTTCCTCACCCGCGATCCGGTGAAGTCCCGGGCCGTGATCCCCACCGCCGCCGCCCGCGAGCAGCTGGGCGAGCCCCCCGGCAAGGTCGTCCCCTTCCGGCCCGGGGTACCGCGCGCCGGGGTCCGCCTCGTCGAGGTCCCCATCGTCGGCCGGGTGGCCGCGGGCCAGCCCATCCTGGCGCAGGAACGCGTCGAGGACACGGTGCAGGTGGACGCCTTCCTGCTCGGCACGAACAAGAAGGTCTACGGCCTCAGGGTCCAGGGCGACTCGATGATCGGGGACGGAATCCTCCCCGGCGACTACGTCTTCGTGAAGAAGCAGCTGCACGCCCAGGACGGGGAGATCGTGGTCGCCATGATCGACGACGAGGCCACGGTGAAGCGCGTCTACTTCGAGGGCGACCGCGTCCGGTTCCAGCCGTCCAACCCACGCATGGCGCCCATCTACGTCCGCGACAGCGACTTCCGGAACACCATGATCCTGGGCGTGGTGGTGGGGATCTACCGGAAGCTGTCCTGAGGGCCCTGAAGCGGCCCCTTGGAGTCATCTCGTCTTGGCCTGCCGCACGTAGCGATCGAGGTCCTCTCGGTCGATGAGCGAGAGGATCTCGATCTCGTTCTGCCGTTCCCCCCGCCGGTAGAGAAGGCGGACATCGGTGGCGACGCGCACCCGGTAGTAGCCGGGAAGCCCCTCGAGCGGCAAGGCGCGCAGGCTGGGGTGGCGGTGGTCCTGAGCGAGAAGGCTCGCCTGCTTGAAGGCGGCTCGCTGGATGCGGAGGTCCCAGCCCTCCAAGGAGTCGTAGAACTCGCGGGTGTAAACGGGGCGGAGCCAGCCCGCAGGCGCCTCCTCCGGCTCCTCCGAGGCGGTGCGCTCGACGGCCTGGGGCGCCTCGGGGGGGCGGCTTTGGGTTTGGGCCGCCTCCAGGCTCGCGGCGAGCGCCGCCTCGCGCGCCGCCTGGCGTTCGAGGCGAGCCCTGAGGGCGAGGACCTCGGCCTCGAGCTCTCGAGCGGACAAGCGAGCCCGCTGCGCGTCGGCCGCGGCGTCGGTGGCCTGGAGAGCGGAAAGGGCCGCCTCGGCGCGCTCGCGCGCTCCCTGGGCCGCCTGCGCCGCGGCGCGAGCCCGCGTCAGCTCGTCCACCGCCTGGGCGGCGCGCGCTCGGGCCTCGTGGAGCCACTCCTGGAGCTTCTCCCGCTGCTCCTCCGCCCTCCGCCGGGTCGCCTCGCTGCGTTCCTCCGCCCGGGCGAGCGCCTTCTCCAGCTCCCGGACGCGACTGAGCGCCCGCGCTTCGCCCTCCTCACCGTCGGCCCCGGCCTCCGGCCGGTCTTCCCCCGGTGGAGCCCCGTAGTAGTCCTGCACGAACTCATGCAGGACCGGGACTGCGCGGGACCGCACCTGGGCGTCGGGATCTGCGAGCACCCTCCAGAGGGCGAGCGTGAGCCCGTGCTCCGAGCTCCCCACCGCGAGGAGGTCCTCCGCCGCCGCCGGGTCGAGCGGGGTCCTCGGGAGCGCCATCCGCCCGAAGGCCTTCCGCAAGAGCTCGAGCGCCCGCTCTCGCCCCTCCGGACGGGCGCGGATCTCGTCCGCGAGCACGTCGCAGCGCTGCACGTCCGAGAGCGCATCGGTCCGAAAGCCCGGGACGAGGAGGTCGAGATCCTTCACCAACTCGCGCGTCTCCTCGGGCGTGAGGCCCATGAACAGGAACACCGACAAGAGATCCCGGTCAAGCTCGTGCAGGGGGGCGTCGCCACCCGTCGGCGGGATGCGGGGCACAGGCCGCCGGCGCGCCGGGCGTCCCGCCCGGCTCGTGGCCCTCTTCTTTCGGGCCGATGGCTTTGCCTCGGACACGCTACTTCCCGTTTGCCGCGGGAGCCGCCTCTCGCACCTCGGCCTGGTATTTCGTACCGGGCGGGATGCGCCAGGGCTCGCGAACGGGGAGTTCCAGCCCGAGGGAGACCGGGCTTGCGGCTCCACTCGGCTGGCGGACGTCGAGATCAAGCTTGAGCTCGGTCGTGGCCGCCTCGCGCGGCAAGAGCTCCACCCACCAGGTGCCGAACAGCACCCCCGGCGGGAATTCGGGAGCGAACCGCTCGGGGTCGACGAGCTTCTGGTACGGCTCCCCGGATCCGCTCATCTCGCCGTAGATCTTCCTCGAGGCGTCGAGGAACCGGAACTGGAGCGACTTCATCACCACCGGCACCGAAGTGCGCGAGACGGTGCGGGAACCGGACCGCTCGCGCTCGACGAGCCGGGGCGCGCCCCACAGCGCGAAGTCGATCCGGAGGCCTGGCCCACCCGCCGGAGAAGCTCCCGGCTCGACCGAGAGGACGTCGAGCCGAAAGCCCCCCCCGGGAACCGAGGCGAGGGGCGCGTAGGCGCCGCCGGAGAGGAGGGCCAGCCGGGAGTCGGTGTACTTCTGGAAGTCCTCGAGCGCGGCGCGCTCCTTCTCCGGGAGCGCACCCTTTCGCTCCGCCGCCGTCGCCTCGAGGGCGGAAGGCGGGACGGGCGCGCGCGGATACCGGTTGCGGATCTCCGACAGGCCCTCGAGGTACCCGCGGAGCAGCACGTTGACCTCGTCCCGCCACTCCCGAGCCGCCTCGGGGGGAAGCGCCCGCAACAGGGCGACGCGCTCGTCGAACTCGCGCTTCAGCCGTGCCCGCTCCGACCGGGCCTCGGCCGCCTCGTCCCGGGCGCGGAAGCTCGAGGAGAGCAAGATGCCCGCGAGGAGGGCCAGCCCCAGCGGGAGGGCCACGGCGAAGACCTTGCGCATGCGATCACTCCGTGCCGGCGACCAGCGCCTCGACGCTGCGGATGCCGGCGCGATCGATCTCGTAGACGTATGCCCGGGCGCGGCGGACGGGCTCGTCCGCGACCCGCGAGGCCGACCCGGCGCACAGGACCGGGGTCGGCCCCGACACGCCGGGCAGGTCCACCCGGAAGGCGGTGTGCCGGTGGCCGTGGAGCACCGCGGCGACCGGGAGCTCGGCCACGAGCCGCACCACCTGATCGGCGTCGGCGAGGGGCATCCGGGAGACCAAAACGTCCGAGGGGACGCGCTCGGGGGGGAGCACGACGTGGTGATGGAAGGCGATGAGGGCGGCCCGCCCCGCCTTGACCTGCTCGCGGACCACGGTGCGGGCGGCGCGGATCTGGTCCGAACCGAGCCGGCCCGGCGTCGAAAGGGGGTCGTCACCGAAGCGCGCGCTGTCGAGGGCAATGAGTGCCGCGTCGTCGCCCAGCGCCACCACGTGGGGATAGCTCGGGGCCGCCTTTCGCATCCCGTTCCCGTCGGGCCCGACCACCCGGAGGAACCGGGCGGTCTCGACCGACTCCTCCGTCCAGAGGTCGTGGTTGCCCGGGACGACCGTCAAGATGTGCTCCTCGGCGAACGGGGCGAGCAGTTCCGCCGCTCGCTCGAACTCCCGCGCCTCGCCCGAGAGCGTCAGGTCCCCGGTGACCACGAGGTGGTCCACCCGGACCTCCTGCAGGGCCTGGAGGAGACCGCGCGCCAGCTTCGTGGAGTAGCGCTCGCAATCGCGGGGGGTGAACCCGTGCCGCGGATACCGGGACCGCTCGGCGACGTGCAGGTCGCTCATGTGACCGAGGCGGACGATTCGATTGCTCCTCCAGGCGAGGGCGACGGCTCGATGCTAGACGAGCGAGGGCGATTTGCAAACTGGGGGTCGCGCGGGAGGACCGGCGCAAGGCTCGGGTGCGAGCACACCGCGGTCCCCCCGCACTTCCTCCCCTCCCCGCGGGCCCGATGGGACCCGCCGCCGGCCCGGGCCCCCTCGAGGCGCCGGCCGAGGACGACCGCCGACTTTGACCCACTCCACCCGCGGGCCGGCTCCTCGCCGCGCGGGTTCGGCTCCGAGGGGCGCCACTCACCAGCTCGGGCGGTCGCGGGGGTGCAAAGGCCCGGGCAGCATCGGAGCCGCGCAGGGAAGGCGTGTCGCAGGCGCCCCTGGCGTCACACCAAAGACACGGGAGCGCTCCGTCGCCTCTTTAAGCCCACGGGCGCGAGCGCCCCCAAGGCAGGGTCCTTTCCTCGGCGACTCGTCAACGCGCTTGCCTTGGCGAAAGTCGGTCTTATCCAGACGAGGTGAGCCGCAAACGAACCTGGTCCCCGGCGGAAGGCCCGCCGGCGGCGCCACAGCAGATCCCACCCCGGAGCGGTCGCCTGTCTGGTTCCGGAGAGGACGACCGGTCGCGGGGCCTCTGGGCCCCCTCGGAAGGGCCCTCCCGCAGCGATCCTGGAGGCCCGGGAGGAGAGCCCGACGGCAGGACCATCCCGAGGTCGGGTTGGGCCGTGCTGAACGAGCCCTGAATGCGGGTGGGAGCGGCTCCCCGGCGCCGCCCCAGCCGCCCGCCAGGCCACCCGGTTTTTGTTGATAAGGTCGCCTCGCGCGGGTATCCCTGATCGAGCCCACGAGGCGGGCGAGGAGACTTGGCATGTCGGAGAAGGAGAAGAAGGGCGGCGCCGGCGCTCAGGTCGCGCCTGCAATGGGTCCGCCCGGGCTCATCGCGCGCGAGGACATCCCCGCGGTGCTGCCCATCCTACCGCTGCGCAACTCCGTCTTCTTCCCGGGCGGGGTGCTCCCCCTCGCCGTGGGACGGCAGAAGACCATCGCCCTCATCAAGGACGCCGTTCGGGATGAGCAGGTGATCGGTGTCGTGACGCAGCGCAGGGCGGAGGAGGAGGACCCCGGGGCCGCGGATCTCTACACCGTCGGCACGGTCGCCCGGGTGGTGAAGCTCCTCAAGATGGGGGAGGACAACTATTCCCTCGTGGTGCAGGGGCTGGCGCGCTTCAAGGTGCTCGAGCTCGTGCAGGAGACCCCGTACCTCAAGGCGCGGGTCGACCCCATCGAGGATCGCTCCACCACCGACGACGTGGAGGTCGAGGCCCTCGCCATCAACCTCAAGAAGCTGGCCCGCGAGGTGATCGAGCTCATGCCCGAGCTCCCCGCCGCCGCGACCGAGCTCGTCGAGTCGATCACCCACCCCGGGCACCTCGCCGACCTCATCGCCGCCAACGTGGACGTGCCCATCGAGGAGAAGCAGCAGGTCCTCGAGACGGTGGAGCTCAAGGCGCGCATGAAACTCGTGCTCGAGCTCCTCAATCGCAAGCGGGAGATTCTGAAGCTCTCCAACAAGATCGACTCCGCCGTGAAGGGCGAGATGTCGAAGACCCAGCGGGAGTACTACCTGCGCCAGCAGCTCAAGGCCATCAAGGAGGAGCTGGGCGAGCTGGGCGAGGAGGAGGAGGAGCTCGACGAGCTGTCCGAGCGGCTCAAGAAGGCGGGGCTCCCCCCCGAGGTGGACAAGGTCGCCCAGAAGGAACTCTCCCGGCTCAAGTCGATCCCCACCGCCAGCTCGGAGTACACCGTCGCCCGCACCTACCTCGACTGGATCGCCGACCTCCCCTGGAGCAAGCGGACCGACGACAACCTCGACATCGAGAACGCCCGGCAGATCCTGGACGCCGACCACTACGCCCTCGACAAGATCAAGAAGCGCATCCTCGAATACCTGGCCGTTCGCAAGCTGAAGAACGACATGCGCGGTCCCATCCTCTGCTTCGTGGGCCCCCCCGGGGTGGGCAAGACCTCCCTCGGCCAGTCCATCGCCCGGGCCACCGGCCGAAAGTTCGTGCGCCTCTCGCTCGGCGGTGTGCGCGACGAGGCGGAGATCCGCGGCCACCGTCGGACGTACGTGGGCGCCCTCCCCGGTCGGATCATCCAGTCGATGAAGAAGGCCGGAACGATCAACCCGGTCATGATGCTGGACGAGATCGACAAGCTCGGGGCGGACTTCCGCGGCGACCCGTCGGCCGCACTGCTCGAGGTCCTCGACCCCGAGCAGAACTACACCTTCTCCGATCACTACCTCGACCTCGCCTACGACCTCTCCAAGGTGATGTTCATCGGGACTGCCAACCTCCTCGACCCCATCCCCGGGCCCCTCAAGGACCGGATGGAGATCCTCGAGCTCCCCGGGTACACATTCGAGGAGAAGGTGCACATCGCCCACAACCACCTCATCCCCAAGCAACTCAAGGAACACGGCCTCTCCCCCGAGGCCATCAGCCTCACCGACAAGGCGCTCATCAAGATCATCATGGCCTACACCCGGGAGGCGGGGGTCCGGAACATGGAGCGGCGGATCGCCGACGTCTGCCGGGCGGTGGCCGTGGAGGTGGCGAGCGGGAAGGTCGCGGCCGGCAGCAAGCGGACCGTCGACGAGCCCGACGTGCTCGAGATGCTCGGGCCGGAGAAGTTCTACAACGAGACGGCGGAGCGGACCGAGATCCCCGGCGTCGCGACCGGCCTGGCCTGGACGGCGGCCGGCGGCGACATCCTCTTCATCGAGGCCACCAAGATGACCGGGAAGGGGTCGCTCACCTTGACCGGCCAGCTCGGGGACGTCATGAAGGAGTCGGCCCAGGCGGCGCTCTCCTACCTGCGCTCCAAGGCCGATTCGCTCGGCATCCCCGCCAACTTCCTCGAGAAGACCGACATCCACATCCACTTCCCCGCCGGCTCCATCCCCAAGGACGGCCCGAGCGCCGGGGTGACCATCCTCACCGCCCTCGTGTCCCTGCTCACCGGGATCCGCGTCCGCTCGGACGTGGCCATGACTGGGGAGGTGACCCTGCGGGGCCTCGTCCTCCCCGTGGGTGGGATCAAGGAGAAGGTGCTGGCCGCGCACCGGGCGGGGATCAAGCGGGTCATCATCCCCGCCCGCAACGAGAAGGACCTAATCGACGTCCCCGAGCAGGCGCGCAAGGAGCTGGATTTCGTGTTCGCCGGTCACATGGACGAGGTCCTGGGGGCGGCCCTCGAGGAGAACCCGCTCGGGCGGGCTCCTCCCCCTCCCACCCCCGACTCCGAGGCCGAGAAGAAACCCTCGCCCAAGAAGTCCGAGGAGGTCCGGGTCTAGCCCCGGGCGACCGACGTCGGACCCCCGGGGCTCCCCTCGTACTCTCCTCCGAAGGAACGCGTGGGGGATCGAGTCGCCATCGTCACCGGCTCGGGTGGGGCGCTGCTCGAGGCCGTATCCCAGGAGCTCGCGGCTGCCGGGCTCCGCGTGCGCCACCTGCCCGTGGACCTCGCCTCGCCCGAGCCGGCCACCCTCGACGCGGAGGTTTTGGTCCACGTCGGGGTCAGGACGGCCCGGGAGATGGACGAGCCCCGCAGGACGGCCATCGAGGTCTCGGCCGCACGGATGGCGGCCCGCCTCGCCGCCGCAGCTCGCGCCCGGCGGTTCGTTCACGTCTCCACCACGGGGGTGTACGGCCGCCCCCGGAACCTGCCCTGTCGCGAGGGGGAGTTCAAAGCGCCGAGGACCGCGCTCGAGCGGATCCGCTGGCGCGCGGAGCAGGCGAGCTGGTCGGCCTTCCGCGCCGGCGCACCGCTCACCGTCCTGCGGCCGGCCCTCCTCTATGGCCCGACCATGCGGGGCGGGCCGGTGCGCGCCCTCGCCCTGGTGACCCTCTTCAACCAGGGCAAGGGGCGGGTGCCGATCATCCGGCGCGGTCCCGTCGCCCACCTCGTCCACCTCGGCGACCTCGCCCGCGCGGTGGTGCACGTGGCTCTCCACCCCGACGACCGGGTGGTGCGCGGGCGGGCGTTCAACGTCGCGGACGAGGCCCCCTTGCCGCTCGCCGAGCACCTCGCCGCCGCCCTCTCCTCCCTCGGCTACGAGCCGGGACGCATCCTGCCCTCCTGGCCGAGGCTCTCGGCCGCCCTCCTCGTTCTCTTGCGGAACGTGCCCGATCGAACGTTGCTCGCCGCGGTGAACCGGAGGCTTTCCCGCGGATGGGACCGCCTCGGGGCGAGGACCGGGGTGTTGCCGCAGCTCGTTCCCCGGGTGGACCGCGAGGCGCTCTACTGGATGAGCACGGACCACTATTACGACACGACCCGCCTCCAGGCGCTCGGGTGGAGGGCAGAGCACCCCATCGCCACCGCCGCCTTCCCCGAGACCATCCGGGCGATGGTGCTGGGCCAGTTCCTCCCCGGATCGGGCGGGAAGACCGTGGCGCCCTGGTGACCCCGAGGTGAGATCCCCCCGCGGAGGGGCACGCCGAAGTGGCCCCCCCGCGGCAGCCGTGTCATAGTGCTCGCGTCGAGCCCGCCATCGGTGTCGCGTCGGAGGGCGGGAGCTGACCCAGGGGATGTGTGCGTGGAGGTGCGATTCCGGGGAACCCCGGCGTCCGACACCCGCGCCCTATGAGGCTCGCGAGGACTGGCGTGATCCGGATGCTGGGCCGCTACGAGCTCCTCGAGCAGGTTGGCAGCGGGGGCATGGCCGTCGTCTATCGCGGCCGCGACACGGCCCTCGACCGCGAGGTGGCGGTGAAGCTCTTGCACCCGCACCTCGCCGCCGCCCCCGAGTCGAGGGCCCGCTTCTCCCGCGAGGCCCGCGTGGTGGCGCGCCTTTCCCACCCCGGGATCGTCGAGATCTTCGACTACGCCGGCGACGCCTCCACCGAGAGCTACCTCGTGACGGAGTTCGTGCGGGGCCGCACCCTGCGCGCCTACGCTCACGAGGTCGGGTTCGGGTACCCGGAGCTGGGCATGCTCGTGGGGCTCGCTCTCGCCGACGCCCTGGTCCACGCCCACTCCGCCGGGGTGATCCACCGCGACCTGAAGCCCGAGAACGTCCTCATCCACGAGGGCGACCGACCGACAGTGAAGCTCGCGGATTTCGGGATCGCCCGGGTGCTCGCCTCGGACGAGCGCATGACCATGACCGGGGCCCTCGTGGGCTCGCCCCACCACATGCCGCCCGAGGTGGTCGAAGGCCGCGATGCCGACGTGCGGAGCGACGTCTTCAGCCTGGGAACGATCCTCTACTGGCTCGCGACCGGCCGCCTTCCCTTCGCCGCTCCGAACCCCACCGCCATCTTGCGCCGGGTCCTCCAGGGCGACTACGAGGATCCCCGCCACGTGGACGCTCGCGTCTCCGATCCGCTCGCCGAGCTCATCCAGAACTGCCTCGAGACCGATCCTTCCCTCCGTCCCCAGAGCGCCGCGCAGGTGAGGGATGCTCTCGCCCAGGTCCTCTCGGAGGTGGGCCTCGCGCGGCCGGCGGAGTCGCTCGTGGCCTTTCTCTCCGACCCGGACGGCTTCAAGGCCGGCTTCCGCAAGACCGCCATCGCCGCGCTCCTCGCTCGGGGCGACGAGGCGGCCCGCGCGGGCGCGAGCGCTCGGGCCCTCCGGTACTACGGACGGGTCTTGTCCATCGACCCGGAGAACGGTGAGGTGGCGCCGCGGCTCTCCCGGCTGAGGCGGCGCAAGAGGCTTCGCAGGGCCGCCGCCGCCTGCGCGGGCGCCGTCCTCCTCGCTCCCCTCTGCTGGCTCGGCCTTCGAGCCCTGCGCCCCTTCGCGGCGAAGAGCCCCGCTCTCTCGACCGCGGCAGAGGTCGAGCCGGCCGCTCCCCCCCTGCCCCCGGCGCCTCCTCCCGCGCCCGCCGCGGAGGAGGAACACCCCTTGGCCCCGGCGAGCCCCGTCACGGCCCCCGCCCCCCGGGCGCCCGCGGCCGCCCCGGCGGCGCCTCCCCCGGCCCCCGCCCGGTCCCCGCCCCGCCCCACCCCGGCCCCGCACGTCGAGCCGGCCCCGGAGCAGGCCGTCGTCGTCGCCGCCGCCCCCACCCCCCTCGCAGTCTACGTTCGCCCCTACGCCCAGCGGGCGCTGCTCGACGGCGTCGAGGTGGCCCGGGGGCAGCAGCAGGTCCGCTTCGAGCTCGGCCCCGGGTCGCACGTCATCCAGATCGAGCACGCCTGCTGCGTCCCGTGGGTGAGGCAGATCACCGCCGAGGAGGCCTCGCTCCAGCCGGAGCTCAGGGTCCCGCTCGAGCCCCGGCCGGCCCGGCTGCGGGTGGAGGGCGATCCGGAGACCCGCGTGCTCGTGAACGGGAAGGACTACGGCACCGCCGGCGACTCGCAGCGCAGCCCCTTCACCGTCCCCTTGCCCGCCGACGCCGACAACCCCTACGAGGCCTCGGCGCGCATCGGCCTCGAGCAGGCGAGCGGCGCCTCGCGCGAGGTCCAGGTGCGCCTGCGGGCCGGGGGCGAGGTGACCGTGGCGGCTCCGGAGAAGGAACTCGCCCCGTGACGGCCCTGCCCCTCCTCCTGGCGCTCTCCCTCACCGCCCCGCCCGAGCTGAAGCGGGCCAAGGACCGCTTCGAGTTCGGCGCCTATGCCGAAGCGGCCGGCGCCCTGCGGCAGCTGCTCGCCGGGGACCCGGACCTGACCGAGGCCGAGTTCGTCGACGCCTACCGCATGCTCGGCATCTCCGAGTACTACCTCGGAGACCAGCTCCAGGCGCGGTCCGCGTTCGTGAACCTCCTCTCCCACGACCCCGACTACTCCCTGGACCCGTTCCTCGTCCCCCCCGCCATCGTCGAGTTCTTCGACCGGGTGAAGAAGGAGCACGAGGCCGCTCTCGAGCCGCTCCGGGAGCGGAAGCGGACGCTCGAGGCGGAGGAGCGGCTCGCCGAGGACGCGAAGCGGAAGCTGCTCGCCGAGGAGGCGGCCCGGACCGGACCGCCCACCCGCGTCGTGCGCGTCGAGCAGCACCACTACATCTTCAACTGGCTGCCGCTGGGCGCCGGGCAGTTCCAGAACGGGGAGAAGGCCAAGGGGACCGCCATCGCCGCCGGGGAGCTGGTCCTCGGGGCGGTGAACATCGGGGCCTACCTCCTCCACAACCAGATCGCCCAGAACCGCAAGGGGGACTGCGTCTCGGGGCAGCCGAACTGCTCCAAACCTCCCTACACCGACTCCGACCGCCAGCTCCTCTCCCAGATCGACACCGTGAAGTACGTGTCGGCCGCCCTGTTCTGGGCGGTCTACGCCTACGGGGTCTGGGACGCGCACCGCAATTACGTCCCCCTCGTCGAGACCGAGATCACGCCCGGCGGCAAGGGGGCCACCCTGAAGCTCGACTGGCAGTTCTGAGGAGGAGCCCGTGGCGACGCTCGTCATCAAGGGGCCGGACGGGACCGAGCGGGAAGTGAGGCTCGTGAAGCGGATCACCAGCGTGGGCCGGGACGCCGAGAACGACGTCGCCATCCCCGATCCCGGCCTTCCCCCCACCGCCCTCCACATCCACTTCGACGGACAGGACTACAACGCCGCCGCCCACGACGGGGCGGAGATGACCGTCAACGGCCGACGCCGCTCGGGGGCGCGGCTCGTGCCGGGCGACCGGATCCGGATCGGATCGAGCGAGCTCTCCTTCGACCCCCCTCCCCGGGAGGAGGGGCAGCGCCCCCCTCCCGGCCCAAGGCTTCTCGCGCTCGAGACCCTGGTGCGCTTTTCCGAGCGGTTGCTCGCCGCCACCGACCTCGCCCGCCTTCTGGACGAGCTCCTTGACGCCGTCCTGGAGGTGACCCACGCCGACAAGGGATTCCTCATCCTTCTCGAAGACGGGGAGATGAGCGTGCGCGCCTCGCGCAACCTCGCCCGGGAAGGGGTCGAGGGGGCGCTCGACCGGGTCTCGGACTCCATCATCCGGCGGGTGGTCGAGTCCGGCCGGCCGCTGGTGGTGGCGGACGCGCTCCACGACGCCGAGTGGTCGGGGTCCTCGTCGGTCGTGAACCTGAAGCTCTGCTCGGTCCTGTGCGCACCGCTCATGCAGAAGGGCGAGGTGTTCGGGGTCATCTACCTCGGCAACGACAACGTGGTCTCCCTGTTCGACGAACGGGCCCTGGAGGTGCTCACCGTCTTCGCCGGGCAGGCCTCGCTCCTCGTCCAGAACGCCATGCTCCTCGACTCCCTCCGCCGCGAGAACCTCTCCCTGCGGGAGGCGGTCTCCTCCCGGCAGTACGGCGAGCTCATCGGATCGGGAGCCTCGATGCGCGAGGTCTACCGCCGGATCGAGAAGGTGGCCGCCACCGACATCTCGGTGCTCATCACCGGCGAGACCGGCACCGGCAAGGAGGTGGTGGCCCGCGAGATCCACCGTCGCTCCCCCCGCGCCCAGGGCCCCTTCGTGGCGGTGAACTGCGGCGCCATCCCCGAGGCGCTGCTCGAATCGGAGCTCTTCGGCCACCTGAAGGGCGCCTTCACCGGGGCCATCGCCAGCCGTCTGGGCAAGTTCCAGGCGGCCCAGGGAGGAACCCTGTTCCTCGACGAGATCGGCGACATGCCCGCGGCGCTCCAGGTGAAGCTTCTGCGGGCCCTCCAGGACCGGGCCGTGACCCGGGTGGGCGACACCCGCCCCGAGCCGGTCGACATCCGGGTGGTGGCCGCCACCAACCGCGTGCTCGAGGAGGAGATCAAGAAGGGCGCCTTCCGCGAGGACCTCTACTACCGCCTCAACGTGGTCTCCATCGGCCTCCCTCCCCTCCGCGAGCGGGGCGACGACCTCCTCGTCATCGCTCGCTACTTCTTGCAGAAGTACGGCAAGGAGTTCGGCGTGCGAGTGCGGGGGTTCACCCCGAGCGCCCTCGTCGCCATGCGCAAGTACGGCTGGCCCGGGAACATCCGTGAGCTCGAGAACCGGGTGAAGAAGGCGGTGGTCCTGGCCGATCGCGCCCTCGTCTCCGCCGAAGACCTGGACCTGAGACCCGAGATCCTCGAGCCCATCCTCCCCCTCGCCCAGGCCAAGGAGGAATTCCAGAAGCGCTACATCAACCAGGTCCTGGAGCGAAACGGCGGCAACCGCACCAAGACCGCCAAGGACCTCGGCGTCGACCCCCGGACCATCTTCCGCCACCTGGAGAAGATGGAGGAGCGGCTCGGAGAGGACCGCCGGGGGACGATCGCCCCAGAGCCGGAGGAGCCCTCTTGAACCGCGCCCTCGCCGGCGGATCGGCGGCCCTCCTCTTGCTCGCCGCCTGCCCGCTCCCCCAACCACTCCCCGAGTACCCCGTCGGGACGGTCACCCCTCCGCGCATCCTCATGGACGGCATCGCCTTCCCCGACACCACCAACCTCGTCCCCTCGCAGTGCACCGGCAGCCCTCCCGACTAC